>Ga0209017_10000510_pt1 | contig 37967 bp, 28 predicted proteins | sample YNPBryunderm2012_FD_185812 | JGI IMG/M metagenome (GOLD analysis project Ga0209017, IMG submission 185812) | Anoxygenic and chlorotrophic microbial mat microbial communities from Yellowstone National Park, USA - YNP Bryant MS undermat 2012... ...
CGCTCCCAGGCGATGTTCATCGGGTGTTGTGCGCGAATCGCATGGACGGCTGAGGTGACCATCGTTCGCCGCGTTCAGCCCCCCTCCCAGCCTCCCCCCCGCTGGGGGGAGGAGCCGCATGCCCGCCCCCAGCGGGGGAAGGTCAGGGTGGGGGCCGGCACCGTGCCCGCGGAGCCGTGGCGCGAGCGTCCCGCCCGCGCTCCCGGGCCGGTTGCATCGGGGTGGTGCGCCATGCGCATGACCGTCTCACGTGAACATAAGCTCTGGAAGAGGGGTGTGGGGAAACCGGGCTTCCCCACACCCCTGCCCGCGGGAGGTCCTCGCCCTCACGCAGGGGGATGGGGAAACCGGGTTTCCCCATCCTCCACCCGGTGGAAGGGTTTGGGTGGGCGCAGTCCGCACACAGGGGGATAGGGAAGGCGAGTTTCCCCACGCCCCTGCCCGCGGGAGGGTGAGGGCGCAGCCCTCGGCGAGGGGTATGGGGAAACCCGGTTTCCCCACGCCCCCGCTCGTTCTACGAAGGAGATCCTATGCCTCGCGTACTGATCCTCTACGCCTCTCTTGGCGCCGGGCATGGCAGCGCGGCCCATGCCCTGGCCGCGGCGCTTGCCCGGCTCGGCGCCAGGCCGCGGGTCGAAGATGTGCTTGATTATGCCAGCAGCGTGGTGCGCGCTACCGTCACCCGCGCGCACCACGAAATGGAACTGAGCGAGCAGGGCCAGCAGTTCTACCGGGTGATCTACGAACGCAGCAATGAGGGCGACATCGCCGCGGCCTTTCGCCAGAATCGTCTGCTCGGGCTGTTGACCCGGCCCTTTCTCACGCGCCTGGACAGGCTGTTTGCCGAAGCGCAGCCGGACGCGGTGGTATCCATCCATCCCGTCGCCGGCTGCATCCTGGCCCTGCGCCGGCAGCAGGGCCGCCTGAACGCGCCGTTGTACGTGGTGATCACCGATTTCCTGGCCCACAGTAGCTGGCTGGCGCCCGGCGTGCGGCGCTACTTTCTGGCCAGCAGCTTTACCCGCTGGACACTGGAGCGGCGCGGTCTGGCGCCGGAGTTGTTGGAGGTCACGGGCATCCCGATCAGCCTGGACTTCGCCCAGCCAAAGCAGCGCGCCGAAGCGCGTGTCCGGCGCGATCTGCCGGTTGATGGCGCGGTGATCGCCCTGTTCGGGGGCGGGATCGAGGCCCGGCGGGTGCGCCTGGTGGCCGAGGAATTGCTGACAAGCGAGATGCCGGGCATGCTTGTGACGGTAGCCGGCCGCAATGCGGAGCTGCATGAGGCGTTGCGCGATCTGCGCGCCGGCCCGTCCATGGGTCTCAGGCGTCTGGGGCGGATTGACTACGTGGATGACCTGATGGTCGCCAGTGATGTGGTGATCACCAAAGCCGGCGGGCTGATCGTCAGCGAAGCGCTGGCGCGCCACGCGCCACTGGTGATCGTGGACCCGCTGCCCGGTCACGAGGAGTGGAACGCCGACTTCGTGACCAGCGTGGGCGCCGGCATCCAACTGCGCCTGCCGGAGATGGCCGCGCGAGCCGCGCTGGTGCTCCTGCAACAGCCCGAGCGTCTGGCGGCGATGCGCCAGCAGGCGGCCACGGTCGCCTTCCCCGAAGCGGCGCTCAGCATCGGACGCAGGATCGTCGAGGATTGTGGTCCGGCTCACGTATGCGACGGCGTTCACAACATTGACGGTTCGTAGAGAGGCGGGTACGATAGAATAGAATGTCCCATCTGACGTGAACATAGGCTGCTGGAGCAGGGGTGTGGGGAAAGCGGGTTTTCCACGCCCCCGCTGGCGTGAAGGTCAGGCCCTCCCGCAGGGGGATGGGGAAACCGGGTTTCCCCATCCCCCCGCCCGTGGGAGGGTTTGGGAGGGCGCAGCCCTCCCAGGAAGAACCTAATATTCATCCTGTTCGTGTGCGGCGGAGCCGCATGGACGGCTGATGTAATGGTCTTTGAATACATCATCCGGTATAGCCCGCGCAGGCGGGCTTCGCATCCCCTAGCCGAGGGCTTCAGCCCCACGGCCGGCCCGGCATACCGGAGTAATTGTTCAAAGACTATACCATCGGCGGCGCAAGAGGCGGGTATATCCTGCGTTCCCTGCCATCTTGCGTGCCGGAACATGCGGTGGCGCCATCCTCTTCGGGTGGTGTGCCGAGGTGCCCTTTGCTTCCCGCTGCCTTGCAGGGGAGAACAGTTTGTCCACGCCATAGCCTGCTAGGGAGCGCCGGCGCCTCGACACCGCAAGGGTGGCTCGTGCAATGGAGCAGAGCAACAAGCGTATGGCGCGACGACACGGGGCGCGGCGGGCCGGAGTGGGCCGTTTCAGTTCTCCAGAGCGTCACGTTGCCAACCAGCCGTCACGGTTGGATACAGCGAAACGGTTGCTGGCGCGGTTGGGCGAGCCGGGATTGCCCGAAACGGTGCTCCAACTCGGCTGTGAGATGCTGGGCGCGGATCAGGCTGTGGTGTACCTCCTGGATGCGCGGCAGAGCGTCGCGCCGGTGGCGCGGTATCCTGCTGCCGCGGCCACACACCCGGCGGACGCGCTCGATGGCGCCCGTCTGACGTGGGACACGCTGCGCCGATCGCTGCCGCAGTTCGTGGATTGCGCCCACGATGACGAGGCGCGCTGGGAATACTGTCGCGGCGGCGAGTGCTGGCCGATCTTGAGCGTGCCGTTGCAGTGGGAGGGCCAGAATTTCGCTGTCGTGCAACTGGCATATGCGCGCTGGCCGGGGGCAATCGCAGCCGGCACGCTGCGGCTTGTGCATGAGTATGCCGATCTGGCAGCGCTGGCGCTGGTGCAGCATCTGCGACTCAGCCCGATGGCGGGCCTGCCCCGACGAGAGATGGGGCATGGAGAGGGCGCCCATGAGCGCTCATGGATAGCCGGCGTCTCAGCGGCGCTGGCGGCCGGCGAGTCCGAGCGAGAACGGATCGCCCGCGATCTGCACGATGGCGCGCGGCAGGCCCTCCTGGGGGCGCAATTGCACCTCGCAGCCCTGGGGGAAGCGTTGCTGCGGGAGGATGCCCGGGCGATGGAGACGCATCTCATCCATGGGCGGGCAGCCCTCGATGCGGTTGAACAGGAGCTTGCCCGCGTTGTCCGGGATCTCTCCCCACCGCGATTGGACGAAGGCGATCTTGCCGCCGCGCTGCGTGAACTGGCCGAGCAGTGGGCTGCCGCGACGCAGATCCGCACGCACTGCGCATTCGACCCTTGCGTCCCCTCGCTGGAGGTAGCGCGGGCCGTTCCCCTCTACCGGATCGTCCAGGAGGCGCTGGCCAACTGTAGCCGCCACGCCCACGCCTCGAGCGTGACGCTGAGCCTGTTCTGCGATGAACGGCACCTGAACCTGATCGTGGCCGATGATGGATGCGGCGGGGCAGCGGTACGGGGCGGCGGTCTGGGCTTGTTGAGCATGGCCCAGCGGGCCCATGCGATCGGCGCCGAGCTCGCGCTCGACTCGCCTCCCGGAGGGGGGACCCGCGTGGTGGTCAGGTTGCCGCTTGACCGGCCGCACTGAAGGAGGCGCTCGTGATACGAGTCTTCATTGCCGATGATCATCCTATCGTGCGTGAAGGGATGCGCAGCCTCATCGGGTACCAGACGGACATGACGCTGGTGGGCGAAGCTGATGATGGCTCGCAGGTGCTCGCGCTGATCGCCACCCTTATGCCCGACGTGGCGCTGATCGATCTGCGCATGCCGCGCCTGGGCGGTCTCGATGTGCTGCGGCGCCTACGGGAAGAAGCGCCCGCGCTGGCCTGCCTGGTGCTTTCGAGCTACGATGAGCCGGCGTATGTGCTAGCCGCGATCGAGGCCGGGGCGCGGGGGTACCTGTTGAAGCACAGCGCCTATGCGGCCATCCTCGATGCCATCCGCGCCGTGGCGCGCGGCGAGCATGTCGTCTCGCCGGCTCTGGTGGGAACCCTGTTCACCAGCGTGGCGGACCTGCGGCGGGAGCGGGTGCGCCAGGAAGCAGGCGGTGATGCTAGCGCCTTGCGCATGCTGCGGGCCCTGGCCGATGGCGCGACTACCTCCGAGATTGGCTCGATGCTGCACATCAGTGATGTCACCGTCAAACGACGCATTCAGGAACTCACCGACCTGCTGGGGGTGCGCAATCGGACGCAACTGGTCGCCGAGGCGATGCGGCGCGGCTGGATTTGACGCGCGCGCAATCGCGCAGTCCCGTTGCCGGTAGTACGTGTTCACGTGTCTCCTGGGAGCGCGGGCAGCTTGCCCACGGAGACGCGAGATTGAGGGCAGGACGTCCTCGCTCCCAGGCGCGGGTGTTACCCCAGATGTCCATGCGGCTACGCCGCACAACGCCGCAATGAACATACGATTGTTCTTGGGAGGGCTACGCCCTCCCAAACCCTCCCACCGGGTGGGGGGATGGGGAAACCCGGTTTCCCCACACCCCTCGCCGAGGGCGTATGTTCACGCCAGGAGCGAACAGGTGCGGCCGGCGCTCGCCCCAGGCAACGTGACCCCTTCGGATCACCAGATTGACCCCTCCGGATCTTCCCTCCTGGCCGATCAGACGACTATGCTGATCAAGTCCCGAGTGGATGGTGAATATCCGATGGTATGGAGGGCGATCGATGGAAGATCAAGGAGTCACTCCCCCGGACGAGGTTGCCGGGGCGCAACAACCGCGTCTCGGCCGGCGTAGCTTCCTCAAACTCGGATCGGTTGGCAGCGCGGCTGCAGTGCTGGCGGCCTGCTCCGCGCCTCCCGCTCCCCCCACGGCGGTTCCCCCGACCGCCGCGGCGCCTGCGGCGCCCCCCACCCCCGTCGCCGCAACCGAACCCGTCTCCGCGCCGCTGGTCAGCGATCTTTTGCCCTATCCGCGGTTGAAGATCGCCACCCTTGGCGATCTTCAAAAGGGTGTATTCAGCACCAATTATCCTGATCAATTTTCCTTAGTTCATGTGCTCAAACTGGGAACGAAAACGGTGGGAGGCGTCGGTCCGGACGAGGATATCGTCGCCTACAGCGGGCTGTGCACCCACATGGGCTGCCCGGTGAGCTATGACCCGGCGACCAGAGTGTTTATGTGTCCCTGCCACTACAGTTACTTCGACGCCGCCGCCGACGCGATGTTGATCAGCGGCCCGGCCACGCAACATCTGCCGCGGGTTGTGCTGGAAGTGGATGGACAGGACATTTACGCGGTCGGCGTGCAGGGGTTGATCTATGGCCGGCCGCATAATCTGAGCCTGACTAAACTGTAGGAGGAGTCACTATGCCTGTGCATCGTCCGGCGGATCGGCTGGCGCTGCCCCCCGCCGACGCCGAGAAGTTTCAGACCGTGTGCCACTACTGCATTGTCGGCTGTGGCTATCACGTCTACAAGTGGCCCGAAGGTCAGGCAGGCGGGCTGCGGCCCGAGGAAAACGCGCTGGGAGTAGATTACACCCGGGCGGTGGCGCCCCTGAGCGCAGACTGGATCGCGCCGGCGCACCATGCGGTGATCACCGAGCGCGATGGCCGGCGCTTCAACGTTGCCATTGTGCCCGACAAGGAGTGTGTGGTCAACAAGGGCAACCATTCGGGCCGCGGCGGCACCCTCGGCGCCAGCCTGTACCGGCCCGATGGCCCCACCCGAGCCCGCCTGACCCATCCCCTGGTCTACCGCGCTACCGATCAGGCTATCACCACCTGGGATGATGCGCTCGATCTGACCGCGCGGGTTATCTATGGAAGCATCCAGCGCGATGGCAAGGATTCGATCTTCATGAAGATCTTCGATCACGGCGGCGGCGGCGGCGGGTTCGAGAATAACTGGGCCGTCGGCAAGTTCTTCTTCGAGGCCGTGCAGACGGTCAACTGTTCGATCCACAACCGGCCCGCCTATAACTCGGAAGTGCACGCCTCGCGCGATATGGGCGTGCCCGAGTTGAACTACGCCTATGTGGACGCCGAACTGACCGATACCATCGTGCTGTGGGGCTGCAACTCCTACGAAACCCAGACCAATTTCTACCTGGTCCACATGTTGCCGAACCTGCAAGGGGTCACGGTGAAGGACAAGGAAGCCGCCCGTCCGGGTGAACCGGTGGGGCCGGGGCGCATGATCATCATTGACCCGCGCCGCACGGCGACGGTGGTGGTGAGCGAGCAGGCCGGCGGCAAGGAGCGGGTGCTGCACCTGCAACTCAACCCCGGCACCGACATTGCCCTGGCCAATGCGCTGGCACGGATCATCTACGAGCGCCGCTGGCACGATACAGACTTCCTCGCCAACCGCGTCGAAGCCGAGACGGTGCAGCCGTTCCTCGACCAGAGCCTGCAGATGGGCAAGAGCCTGGACGAGGTGCTGGCCGAGACGGAACGTATTACCGGCCTCTCGCGGGCGCAACTCGAGCAGGCGGCGAGCTGGATCGCCGAAACGAAGAGCGATGGCAGCCGTCCGCGGGCGATGTTCCTGTACGAGAAGGGCATCATCTTCGGCCTGAAGAACTACCAGAACGTGGGCAGCGTCGTCAATCTGGCTCTGTTGACCGGCAACTTCGGCAAGCCCGGCACCGGTTGCGGGCGGATGGGGGGCCACCAGGAGGGCTACGTGCGGCCGGGCTATGGCGGGTCGCGCCCCGCTCCGTACATTGACGATCTGTTGAGCCAGGGGCAGGGCAATGTCTTCTACGTGGTCGGCTGCAATCCCGCCGTGACCACCCTCAATGCCCAGCGCATGCGCGAGACCTTGCAGACCCGCGGCAAGCTGGTGCGTGATGCGCTGGACGCCAACTTCGCCGCCGACAATGCCGCCAGGGCCCGGGCGGTGCTCGAGGCCATTGACCAGGGGGGCCTGTTCATCATCGTTCAGGATATCTATCCCATCCAGACGGCGCATTTCGCGCATGTGGTCTTTCCGGCGGCGGCCTGGGGCGAAAGCCCGCTCACCTCGATCAACGGCGAGCGACGGCTGCGCCTGTTTGAGCAGTTCATGGACCCGCCCGGGGTCGCTGAACCGGACTGGAAGATCTTCGGCATGCTGGCGCAGCGCATCAAGGCCCTGGCCGAAGCCGATGGCAATGCGGATCTGGCCCGGCGTTTCAGCGGCTTCGAGTGGCAAAGCGCCGAAGAGGTCTTTCTGGAGGGCGGCGAGTCGTTCGCCGATGGCGTGAAGGCCAGCACCGAGCGCTACAAGGGGGTGGACTATGCCTTCCTCAAGGCGGCGGGCAATAACGGCATCCAGACCCCGGTCACGATCGTGAATGGCAAACCGGTCGGTCGGGTGCGCTACTTCGAGAACGGCGAACCGTTCTACACCGAGAGCGGCAAGGCCAGACTCCTGCCCACCCCCTGGCCTGGCTTCCCCGCCGTCCTGCAGGCCCAGATTGACAAATACCCCTACTTTCTCACCAACGGGCGCAACAATACCTGGCAGACGCTGTATAACGATCTGCACATCCCTTTCCACGCCGAACGGACGCCTATGCCCTACATCGAGATCAGCGCCGAAGACGCCAGGAAAGAGGGCCTTACAGCAGGCGACATCGTGCAACTCTACAACGACTACGGCGAGGCCACGGCCTACACCGTGATCAGCACCAGCGTTAAACCCGGCACGATCTTCATGCTCTTCGCCCATCCCCGTTCCACGTCCAACAGTCTGACCACGCCCTACGTTGACCCGGAGGTGGTTATTCCGAACTATAAAGGGAGCGCGGTCGGCCTACGCAAGCTCGGGCGCCTGGAGGACCTCGACGCGCGGTTGACCTACTATCCGACGAATTTTGAAACGGTCGCCTGAGTGGTTCGGCAACCATCCGCCCCCCTTCTCTAACCCTCCCCCCTGGACGAGGGAACCGCACCTCCCCCGGGGGGAGGCGGGGAGGGGGGCGGAACGCTGCGCACCGTACATCGAACCTTCCTCAGTCGCGTCTCCGCAGGCAAGCTGCCCGCGCTCCCAGGAGACATGTGAACACGTATGATCGAGCGTTCGAGCTTGAGCGTTGCTTCACACCTCCACAGCTCCACAGCACCGATCTGGAGCGCTGAAGAGCTGTGGAGCTGAAGGAGGGATTGTCACGTGAGTTTGAACCATGTCTTACAACGAAAGCCAGACTCCATGACCCTGTTGATCAGTTCAACGCCGCTGCGCGAGACACTGGAGCAATCCGCGGCCATGCACCGGCACCTCTGCCCGCGCCAGGTGCTCGGCGCGCGCATGGGGATGTACGCCGGCGAACTGCTGGGCCTGGCATTGCCCCGGACCGACAAGCGCCTGTTTGTTGTTGTGGAGACCGACGGCTGTTTTGCCGATGGGGTCAGCGTTGCGACGGGGTGCTGGCTGGGCCGCCGCACGCTGCGCCTGATCGATCTGGGCAAGGTTGCGGCGACTTTCGTGGATATGCGCACCGAACGCGCCTTCCGCCTGCATCCCCACCCCCAGGCCCGGGCGCTGGCCCGTTCCTACGCGCCGAACGCCCGGAGCCGCTGGCACGCCTATCTCGAAGCCTACCAGATCATGCCGATCACCGAACTGCTGGTGGCGCGCCCCGTCACCCTGACGCTGGATCTGGCGGCGCTGATCGGGCGCAACGGCATCCGCGCGCAGTGCGCGCAGTGTGGCGAGGAGGTCATCAACCAGCGCGAAGTGGCGCGCGAGGGGCGTATCCTGTGCCCGTCCTGCGCCAGCATCGGGGCCTATTGGGCCGCGCCCGATGAAGCCCCGGAGACGCTCGATCTGTCGCGTGAGGTTGAGCCACGCTACGAGGTGGTGCCGGCGGTGCGTCTGAATCGGCTCTGAGCCAGGAGGGCCAGGCGTCATCGGCTGGCATCGCGGCCCCAGGAAGGGCGCCGACCAGGCGCTGCTCCTGACGTCGTCTAACCGGCACGAGAGATTGAGCCGGGGAAGGCGGGCTTCCCCGGCTTATTTGCTATAGGACCCGTTGTATCCTCCGTCCGGGTGTGCTACGATGGAGGCGCTCCATTGGTTACGCACGCTCGCTTCTATGCGCAAGACGGAACATGCAACGTTTGGGAGCGCGCCGCGGGTCGCGCTCTGGGCAGGCATCGCGCTGACGCTGATCGGTCTGGCCTGCCGCTACCTGATCGGCGCGCGAGGGTTCGATTCGGTGACGCCGTTGCTGTTCGGCATGCCCATCGCCTTGCTGGGAGTGGTGGCACTGGAGCCGCAGTATGCCCGGCGGGCGATGCAGAGCATCGCGATCCTGTCGCTGCTCGGCGCGCTGGCGACGCTGCACGTGCTGCCGGCGCTGGATGATGCGCTCCAGGGCAAACCGTTGCCGGGCAACGTCGCCGTCGTTCTGGCCAACGGGGCCATGCTGCTGCTCTGCGGGTTGCTGCTGATCGTCTGCAGCGTTGCGTTTCTCAGCGTCTGGTGGAAGCGGAGACAGCGGTAAGATGAAGAAGGCTATGCGTCCCGCCCGTGCCTCACGTCCACTTCTCACTGAAACCCAGGGCGAAGGCGCGGGCGATTACCTCGAGGGTGGCCGAGGCGGAAAGCGCCAGCGCGGAGTGTTGCAGCGTCTCGTAGTAAGCCGGCAGCCGCTGCGGGCGTCCTGCCACCGCTGCGGCGATCTGGGCCGCCGCGCTGGCAAAGATCTCGGGCAGGCAGCTCTGCGGCAAGACGCCCCATCCAACCTGGTCGCGCAGGTGCAGCAGGGCCGCCACGGCGGCCACCGTCGGCGGGTCGTTCAGCACGACCTGCAGGTTGCGCGCCAGGAGGTGCGCGTCATCCTCGTTCAGATGGGCGCGGATGGCGGCACTGAAGGTCTCCTCGCGAGCGCCCAGGCGCCGGAGCAGGGCCAGCGCGCTGCACTGGCCGGCGGGCGAGAGGCCGTTCTGCCGCGCCAGGGCCTGGCGCAGGGCCGTCTGCACGCTGCGGGCGATCAGTTCGCCCAGGCGGGTGTGCTTGCCCGCCCCGGTGAGCGGTGCGCCGTCGAGCCGGGCGGCGATGGCGATCTGGTCGGTGCCGGTGCCGGTCGCCAGGCCGTCGGAGTAGCACGAGGGTACGTTCAACTCCTGGAGCACCGTCGTTTTGGCCTCGGTCGCCAGCGTCACCGCCTCAACCAGCGCGCCGGGGCGCAGTTCCCGGCTGATGCAGAGCATGATCACGATCGTGCCGCCATGCGGCGCATGGACGTAGCGCCCGTCTTCTTCATGGTAGGCGGCGGGATCGCCGGCGCGCCCCGCGTTCGTCTCTACGCCGGCGGTGACCACAGCGACGACTTCCATGTCACGGAAGCGTTCATGGGCCATGCCGGCAGTATGCATGTTGGCCGCCGTGCCCATCGTGGCGCAGCGTTCGGCGGGCAGGCCGTGGCGGGAGGCGATCAGCTCGCGGTAGGCGTCGGGCTGGTGGACCGCCAGCCCGTGGATCGTATCGCTCAGCCGGTGTCCCTGCGGTTCGCAGGACTGGTGGTTGTAGAGGCACTCCAGGTCGTCGCGGATGCCGCCCGCGCTGCTGCGGCAGGTGGAGATGACCCGGTGCGGCTGGAGGAAGCGCACGTAGATGATCTTGTCGGCGCGGTGGATCTCCACACCATCGTAGTAGCGTGCCAGCAGCATAGAGTATCCCGCACGTATTCGCTATTCGCTATTCGCTATTCGCTTCGCTCCTCGAGATCGCCCTCGATCTCCAGGTAGATCTGGCGCAGGCGGTCACGCAAGGCCGCGTCGGCCTGCCACATCCCCCGGCTAATGGCTTCGAGCAGCCGCTCCAGAATGCTGTGCAAGGCGTGGGGGTTGACCTCGCGCATCCACTGGCGCATGGCCTCGTCAAGGGCGTAGCGGCGGGCCATGTCTTCGTACATCCAGTCTTCGACCACGTCGCCCACAGCGTCCCAGATAAAGGCGTTGTCCACCGTGTGGGCCATGTCGCCGGCGCCTTTGAAGCCATGCCGCTGGAGACCGGCGATCCATTTGGGGTTAAGGATGCGGGCGCGGAAGATGCGTCGGCTCTCCTGTTGCGCGTCGCGGTACAGGACGCGCCGGGGGTCGGAGGCGTCGCCGCTGTAGACCAGCGGGGCGCGCCCGGAAACGGTCTTGACGGCCAGCCCGAAGCCGCCCAGGTAGGCTGCCCAGTCGTCGTCGCTGTAGAGGTCGTACTCGCGGGTGTCTTCATTCTTCACGACCATCTGGATGCCGGCCAGGCGCTGGCGAAACAGGGCGTGACGGGGGAGGCCGTAGACCTGCCGCCCATAGGCGTAGCCGCCCCAGTTGATGAAGGTGTCGGCCAGGTCGGCGCGATCGCGCCAGGCGCGGGCTTCGATCATCTCGGCAATGCCGGTGCCGTAGGCCCCCGGCGGCTCGGCGAAGATGCGTAAGGTCGCCTCGCGCAGGGCCGTCTCGGAGTCGTGGCCCTGGCGCAGCAACGCCTCGCGGTCGCGCAGCACGTTGCGGCGCAGCATATTGGTCTCCGGCGGCTCGTCGAGCAGGGCGATCATGCGCACCGCGTCGTCAACCAGTTCCATCAGGTTGGGGAAGGTGTCGCGAAACAGGCCCGAGGTGCGCAGGGTTACGTCAATGCGCGGGAACTTCAACGCCGCGGCGGGGATGGGCGCCACGCCCTGGACCCGCCCGCTGGAGCGGTTCCAGAGAGGGCGCGCGCCCATAAGGTAGAGGATCTGGGCGATGTCTTCGCCCATGGTGCGCATGGTGGGGACGGACCAGACGACCATGCCGATGGTGTCGGGGAAGCGGCCGGTTTCGGCGCGGTAGCGTTCGACCAGGGCGTCGCCGAGGGCCACGCCGATCTCCCAGGCGGCCGGGGTGGGGAGCTTGAGCGGGTCAACGGTGTAGAAGTTGCGCCCACTGGGCAGCACATCGGCCATGCCGCGGGTGGGCGCGCCGCTGCCCCCCGGCAGCACGTGGCGGCCCCCCAGAGCGGCGTGGATGGAGGCCAGTTCGTCGCCGGTTTGCGCCAGGCGAGGAATCAGGGCGTCACGCACATAGCTGAGCGCCGGCGCGAGCGGTCCGGCCTCGCAAGCCGCGGCGTCGCCGTCGAGCACGGCCTGGATCTGGCGCAGGACCTCGGCGTGGATGGCTTCGATGGCCGCGCCGGCGCTGGGAAAGCGCCCGGTGGGATCGGGGGCGCCGCGGTCGCGCAGCAGGGCGTCGTAGTCGTAGCCCCACTGGCGGGCGATCAGTTCGCGCAGGGAGGGAACAGACCCGTTGGGTAGCCGCACGAGCTGGGCCAGGTACTCGACCAGTTGCGCGCCCATGGGCGCTTCGCCCAGAATGTGCAGCCCGTCGCTGATGGCCGTGTCGGCCAGGTCGCTGATGTAGCTGTGCAGGCGACGGGCAAAGGCCTCGAAGTCGGCGAAGGCCCGCGTCTCGTCAATCTCCAGGTCGCGGTCGAGATGGCTGGCGACGGTCAACTCCCAGATCATACGCGCCAGAGCGGGCAGTTGCGCGGGGTTCATCGCCGCCATCTGCATATACTCGAGCAGCCGCGTGTCCAGGGTCGCCAGGTGTTCGTAGCGTTCGGCGCTGGTCATCACCGGGGTCAAGTAATCCACGACGCAGGCGTAGGAGCGGCGCTTGGCCTGCACCCCTTCACCGGGGTTGTTGATGATGTAGGGGTAGATGTTGGGCAGGTCCATCAGTGCCATGTCGGGGTAGCACCGCTCCGAGAGCGCCAGGGATTTGCCGGGCATCCACTCCAGGGTGCCGTGGGTGCCGACATGGATCACCGCGTCGGCCTGAAAGATGTCGCGGAGCCAGCGGTACATGAGCAGGTAGGCCGGCGGCGGCGGCAGCAGAGGGTCGTGGACCTTATCGGCGTCGTGGGCAAAGCCGCGGGGCGGCTGGAGGCCAATGTAGAGGTTGCCGTTGACGATCCCGTTGATGATCACCTGGTCGTTGTGGGCCAGGATGGGGCCGGGCGGCGCCCCCCATACTCGCGTGATTTCCTCGCGGCGCTGCGCAGGCCACTGCGCCACCCAGGGCTGGTACTGCTCCGGCGCGGCCAGAGCCACGGCGCGAGTGGCCAGCGCGTCGCCGGTCTGCCAGCGGGCATCATTGGTGGCGTGGGCCAGCAGTTCGGCGATCAGTTCCTCGCCCGAGGCATAGCGCCGCTCGACCCGGTAGCCCTGGTCCGCAAGCTGCCCCACCAGGCGCGCCACGCTCTCCAGCGAGTCCAGGCCGGTGGCGCAACCGATCCGTTCGTTGGTAGGCGGATAGTTGTGAAAGATGATCGCTACGCGCTTCTCGGGATTGGGAATCAAGCGCAGCCTGGCCCAGCGCAGGGCCAGACGGACCAGGGCGGTGATCCGCTCGGCGATGGGCAGGTGAACGTGCACGCGCGCGCCGGTGAGCGGGTCGGGCGGCAGTTCCTCCTGGGTCGCGATCGGCAGAGTAATCAGCACGCCATCGAATTCGGGCTGGGCAGCGTTAATGGCCACCTCCATCGGACTGACGCCCTGCACCGTCTCGTTCCAGAAGGTGTAGGGTGAAAAGAGCAACATCGCATGCAGCACCGGCACGCCCAGGCGCGCGTACACGTCGGCCACGGCGGGGGTGGAGAGGCGAATGGCAAAGGCCATCACGTTGATCAGGGTGTGGATCAGCGGCTCGCCATCGCGCATGAAGTAGTTCTCGACGACCCAGTCGGAGATGCGGTTGTCGCGAATGGGATCGGGCATGCGCATGTAGAAGCAGGCCAGGGGAAAGCCCCCCTGCCGTTCGATCTCGCGAATCAGCGCGTCAGTCCAGGCCAGATTGCCATCGGTGAGGTAACTGGTGTAGAACCACATGCCGATGACGGGGCGCCCGGAGCGGCGCAGGGCGTCGGCGCTGACGCCCCGCGCCGCCAGGTGCGCCTCGAGGGTGGTAGCGGCGCCGGTGTCGGGGTGGTAGAGGCCCTCGGTCGGCTGGGGCCGGGGCGGATCATAAGGGAGAGCCAGACCCTTGCGGCTGGCCAGCATACAGCACAGGCTGCGCCAGTTGCCGGCGCCGTCGAACTGGATGTAGCGCCGCACTTCCTCGAAGAAGGGACTGCCGTAGTCGGTCGAGAGTTCCTGCGAGAGGGCCAGGGCGTCTTCGTCGGAAGGATGGATGTAGCAGTAGACCAGCGCCTCGCGCGCGGCGGTGACCAGCACGTGGAAGTGGGGGCAGGAAGCGGCGCCGCCGTGGAGCAGAACAATCAGGGCGTCGGCGGCGCGGACCACCTCGTCGGCAAAGGCCGCGGCCTGCTCACGGTCGGCCAGATTGCTCCCCGCGCGCGCCTGGATCGCGAACCGTCCGGGGTGTTCTTGTTCGAGACGGGCCAGCGCCTGGCGCGCCGCCGGGATGCCGTTGCCGGTGGCACTGATCAGAACGATCTTCATGGTCATCGTGGCCTCTCCCTATTCATCGCGACAGCTCGCCAATCGGATCAAACGGCATGCGGCGCGTGCGGTGGGGCAGGGCCAGGTCCGCGGCCTGGCGCACGTCTTCCTCCTGCGCCTGATCGCGCCCGTGCCAGGCCGCCAGGGCTCTGGCCGTCTTCAGGGTGATGATGTCGGCGCGATGCCCATCCACGCCCAGGTCCTGGCACTGGCGGGCAATGGCGACCATGTGGGCGCGCTCGACGGTCACGCGGGGATGCAGTTCCAGCGCGGCAACGATGCGCTGGCGCAGCCGCTCGGTCTCGGCGGCCCACCGGCGGGCGAAGGCGGCCGGATCGGCCTCGTAGGCCAGGCGGCGCTCCATAATCTCGACCCGCTCGTCGGTGTTCCTGATACCCTCGACGCGCACACACAGCCCGAAGCGGTCGAGGAGTTGCGGGCGCAACTCGCCCTCTTCGGGGTTCATCGTCCCCACCAGGGTAAAGCGGGCCGGGTGGCTGAAAGAAATCCCCTCGCGCTCGACCGTATTGACCCCCATTGCCGCGGCGTCGAGCAGAATGTCCACCAGATGGTCATCGAGGAGATTGACTTCATCCACATAGAGAAAGCCGCGGTGGGCCTGGGCCAGCAGACCCGGCTCGAAGCGCTTCTCGCCGTGCGTGAGCGCATGCTCTAGATCGAGGGTGCCAACCACTCGATCCTCCGTGGCGCCGACGGGCAGTTCGACCACGCGCACCTTGCGCCAGATCACCGGCGTGTCGGGGGGCAGATCATCGCGCCAGCGATCGCCTGGCGTGGTCTGGAAGGGATCGCCGGCAAGTACCGGGATTTCCGGCAGAATATCGGCCAGGGCGCGCACGGCAGTGGACTTGGCCGTGCCCTTCTCGCCACGGATGAGCACGCCGGAGATGCGCGGGTCAATCACGTTCAGGATCAGGGCCAGTTTCATCTGCTCCTGACCGACGATCGCCGCGAAGGGGTAGGGGACCGGCTCCATAGTCACCTCGATGGTACAAGGGCGATCAGATCGGCGGCCCGCATGTCGTCGAGCGGGTAGCAGACCGCGCCGAGGGCCTCGGCAAGCTCGCCGGCCAGACCGAAGCGGACCACGCCGGGGGATTCGGTATCGACAACGATTGGCGTCAGGCGCGGCTCGAGGGCCAGATACCTGGCGATACGCAGCGCTTCGGCTCGCGGGTCGGCGCCGGGGGTGAGGGCCACGTTGGCCTTCCCGTCGGTGATCAGCACCAGGATGGGGCGGGCAGCGGGTTCCTTCGCCAGGTGCAGGCGCAGCACCCGCGCCGCCTCGGCCAGGCCCGCCGCGAGGGGCGTGCGGCCCCCGACCGGGAGGGCGCGTAACTGGCGCGCGGCCAGTTCGATGGAGGCCGTTGGGGGCAGGACCAGGGCGGCCGCGTGGCGCCGGAAGGTGATCAGGGCCACGCGGTCGCGTTTCTGGTAGGCATCGGCGAGCAAGGCCATAATAGCGCCCTTGGTGGCGACCATGCGCGCCTGAGCGCCCATCGAACCGCTGGCGTCCACCACGAAGAGCAGAAAGTTGCCGATGCGCCGTTCGCGCTGGCGTTCGCGCACATCCTGAGAGCGAATGGCGATGGCCATCCCCGGCGGGCGTGAGCGGCGCGGCTGTTCGGGGGCCGCAGCGCGGATGGTCGCATCGAGGGCGATATCGCGTCCGCCCTGACCGGGGAGCGCCCGCACGTAGCGGCCCAGGCGCATGCTGCGGGTGCGCGAGCGCCGCCCCGATCCCCGGCGCGTCAGGCGATCCCGGCGCGCCTCGATCCGCCGTGCGGCGAAGCCGCTGCCCACCTCGAAGACACGCTCCTGGTCGCCGGCAGGTTGGGGGCCGCGGCCCGTATTCTGGTCGGACAGGGCGCCGGTTTCGGCGTCCAGCGGCTGGCGATCGGCAGGCGGCGCCGCCGGGGAGGGCTGGTCAGGGGGCCCCGGCGCCAGATCGGGCGGGGGCGGCGGCGCGGGGGGCGGGGGCAGCGCGTCGCGCTGGCGGTGGCGCAGGGCCAGGGGAGCCACGCGCTCGATGTCGGCCAGGGTGACCTCCGGGCGATCCTCCAGGGCGGCCAGGGCCATAGCCGCCCGTTGCAGGGTCAGATCGGCGCGGTGGCCCGCCACCTGGTGTTGAGCGCACAGTTCGGCTATGAAGAGCCGCAGGCGCGCAGGCAGACTGACCCGGCCCACCTGGGCCCGCGCGGCCAGCAACCGGGCGCGCAGGCGCTCCTCCTCGTCCTGGAACTGGCGCTGAAACGCCTGGGGATCGCGGTCGAAGGCCTCGCGCCGCTCAAGGATCAGCGCCCGGCGGTCCAGATCCGGCTCGGCCTGCACCTCGACGCAGAGGCCGAAGCGGTCCAGCAGATGAGGACGCAGTTCGCCCTCCTCGGGGTTCATCGTGCCGATGAGGGTCACCCGCGCCGCGTGGGCGGCGGCGAGGCCTTCTCGTTCCACGCGGTGCCAGCCCCTGGCCAGCGTTTCGAGCATCACATCTACCAGATGATCATCGAGCAGGTTAACCTCATCCACATACAGGATGCCACCGTCGGCGCGGGCGAGCAGACCGGGCTGCAAGCGGCGGTTGCCTGCCCGGAGCGCGGCCTGCCAGTCCATCCCACCCAGCAGCATCTCCTCGGTCGCGTTGAGCGGCAGGGTGACCAGCGGCAAGGCGGGCAGCAGCCCGTGGAGGGCGCGCACGGCGGTGGACTTGGCGGCGCCCTTGCTGCCGCGCAGCAGCACCCCGCCGATGGCTGGATCGATCACTGCCAGCAGCACGGCCAGCTTCATCGTCTCCTGCCCGACCAGGGCGGAGAAGGGATAGAGGGGGAGGAGCGGCATGGTTATGACCTGATTTTATTCCAGCCGTCTATGCGCCTGCGCCACACTCCGACGGGCATGCCAAAGGATTTTCCTGGGAGGGCTGCGCCCTTCCACACCCTCCCGCGGGCGGGGGCATGGGGGAACCTGGTTCCCCCATGGTCACGTTAGGACGCACGCGATGGAGGAGTGCGGTGGAGGGGTGCGGGGAGGCTGCGTCTTCCCCACACCCGCATTCCTCCCATCTCCTGCTTATGCCTCCGGCTTGATCTGCCGGTAATAGACCAGTTCGTGGTCGGGCAGCAACTCCGGGTGGAAGATCTTGATCAGGTCGGCCAGGATCACATCCGGGTTGGCCACGCCGCTTTCCCAGTAGTCATTGCCGCCAGTCTCATTGAGGCGCAGGTTATTGTTGTAGAGATGCCCGTTCTGGAAGGCGGCGAACTGCGCATAGCGCTCGTCCCCCTTCAGCACATCAGCGGCGCTGGTCCAGAACTGGCTGGCATTGACCCAGAAATCGGCATCGCTGGCCCGCTCGAAGACCTCCTCGAAGCTGAGCTGCGGGCTTCCGGTAGCGTCGTTATCGGCCCAGAGGTAGTTGGCCCCGGCATCAACCAGCATGCGGGCAAAGTAGCTCCTGCCGCCTGAAATGTACCACGAGCCTTTGTACATAAACCCGGTGAACACCGTGGGCTTGTCGGCCACCGCCTGGGCTTTTTCGGCCATGGCCGTGTAGCGCTCCTCCATCTCGGTAAAGATCCGTTCGGCCTCGGCCTCTTTGTTGAAGAAGACGCTCATGTACTTGATCCACTCGGCGCGGGCCAGCGGCTCTTCTTCGAGCCATGATGAGTGAATCACGGTCTTCAGCCCCACCTCGAGCAGTCTGGGATGATCCCACTCGGTGGGATCGCTGGCGGCGAACGTCATGACCAGATCGGGTTGCAGATCGAGGGCGGCTTCGATATTGATATCGCTGCTCCCGCCGCCGATCTCCTGAAGCTTGCCGGCTTCGACCAGGGCCAGCACTTCGGGCGAGTTGATCTGCTTAAAGTTCTGCACCGCCACCAGCCGGTCCAGCAGACCCAAACGGATCAGATCGGCGAACTGCACGGTCGAAAGCGCGGCAATGGTCTTGACCGGCGTCTCGATCACCTGCGCGTCGCTAACATCGCTCGGGGCGGGTGTGCCGCATTGCACCAGGATGTAGCGGAAGGTTTCGGTTGCGCCGGGGTATGGTCTTGAGACGGTCAGCACTTTGTAGTTATTGTGGTACTCCACGTTGAACCCTTCCGCCCTGCGCAGAGTCACCTTCTCGGGGAAGTAGTCCACCTGCGGGTCGTAGTCGGTGACGCACCCTTCGGTCAGATTGACGCCAGGCGCTTCGGCGACCGGGGCAGCGGTGGGGACGGGCGCGGTGGTGGGAGCGGGCGCAGTGGTGGAAGCGGGCGCAGTGGTAACCGGCGCCGCTGCCGGCGCCGGGGTAGTTGTGGGCGGCTGAGCGGCAGGCTGGCTCCCACAGGCGCCCAGCGCGACGGTGAACAGGAATGTGAGGACCAGAGCACTGAGACGTTTCATAGCGTGTTCCCTTTCCTGCGGTTCAACAATATACCAGACGGATATGAACCGCCCACGCGGGCGGCAATGGCGGCAGCGCGCGGGCGCCAGGCGCGTGGGCCTATTCAGCCTCCGTCGCATTCCTCCCGGCAGTCACGCCGCGTCCTCCGTCGCCGCAAGCTGGCGCACCAGCGCCACCACCTCGCGCAGCGAGGCCACCCGCTGCGGCGCGGTCCCATCGAGCCAGACGTTCCAGCGTGGCGCGGCTTCGCTGCCAGAGATGATCACCCGCGCCAGGGCCGGTTCGTCGCCACCGACGACCAGGCATCCGGCCCGCTCCAGGGCGCGAGCGGTCCACACGCCGGCCAGCCCGTCGCCGACCAGGGCCACGCGCCGGTAGGCCGGCGGATGGACGTGGAAACTGCCCCGGGCGCGGTCGAAGCTGATCCCCTCGCTGGCGAAGGCGGCCTCGAAGGCCCCGCCGAGCACCAGGTCCTCGGGCGCGCCCACGCGCATCACCCCTCCCGGCGCCAGCAGCCAGAGGGCGTCGGCGCTGCGCAGGGCCAGGTCCAGGTCATGGGTGGAGAGCAACAGGGCCCGGTTGGTCTCGCGGGCCAGCCGGCGCAACAGACGCATCATCTCCACCCGGCGCGGCAGGTCGAGGAAGGCGGTCGGCTCATCGAGCACCATGACCAGCGGCTCCTGGGCCAGTGCCCGCGCGACCATCACCCGCTGGCGCTCGCCGTCGCTCAGTTCGTGCACCAGCCGCGCCGCCAGGTTCACTGCGTCCACCGCCTCCAGCGCCCGGCGGGCGACTTCTTCGTCACGCGGCGTCAGCCTGCCGGTCCAGTCGGTGTGGGGGTGGCGCCCCAGGGCCACCAGGGCATAGGCGGTCAGTTGCCCCACCTCGATGCGCTCGGTCAGCACGACGCTGAGGCGCCGGGCCACCTCGCGGGGGGCGAGCGCGGCCAGATCGTCTCCGTCGAGGAGCACGCGCCCCGCCAGGGGCGGCTGCATCCCTACCAGCGTGCGCAGCAGAGTGGACTTGCCCACGCCGTTGGGTCCCAGCAGGCAGACGACCTCCCCGGCGTGGAGGGCCAGGTTCAGGTTGTCAGCGATCACCCGCCGCGGGCCGCGGCGGGGCGCGTAGCCGATGCTCAGGTCTTCGGTTGCTAAGACGGTTGTGCTCATAGAGGCAGTTTCGCTCCACGAACGGTTCGGGAAGCGGGTTGCTGCGAGGGCTTTACCTTCCCGGGCCCTCCCCACGGGCAGGGGGGATGGGGAAACCGGGTTTCCCCATCCCCCCTGCCGGTTGACGCGTGACCGCGAAGACAGGCGGTTTCCCCACCCCCGCGGGCAGGGGTGGCGAGCCCGGTCATGCGCCGAAGGTTCCCCGGCCTACCCCGCGACGCAGAATGATCCAGACCACCACCGGCGCGCCGATCAGCGCGGTGATGGCGTTCAGCGGCAGGACCACGCTTGTGCCGGGGGCCTGGGCGGCCAGGTCGGCCAGCAGCGCGGCTGTGGCCCCCACCAGGGCGCAGGCGGGGATGAGCACGCGGTGGTCGGCGCTGCGCAACAAGGCCCGGCACAGGTGCGGGATGGCAATGCCCAGGAAGGCAATCGGTCCGCAGAAGGCCGTCACCGCCCCGGCGAGCACGGCCCCGCTGGCGACGATGCCCACCCGCGCCCGGCGGATGTCCAGGCCCATGCTGCGGGCATAGGCCTCGCCCAGCAACAGGGCGTTGAGCGCCTTGGTCAATACCAGGGCCAGGAGCAGGCCGCAGGCGATGGTTGGCGCCAGCACGCGCATCTGCGTCCAGGTGACGCCGCCGAAACTGCCGAAGCTCCAGGCGACATAAGCCTGGATGCGCTCGGCGATGCTGAAGTAGAGTAGGAGACTGACAATCGCGCTGGTCAGATAGCCGATCATCAACCCAAGGATGAGCAGGGTCACACTGCTCTGCACGCGCCGGGCCAGGGCCAGCACCAGGATGAGCACCGCGCCCGCGCCGGCGCTGGCGGCGGCCACCAGGCTCAAATTGCCCAGCAGACCGGCGACGGCGAGCAGGGTGTTATTGGCCGCGCCCACGCTCAGCACCACCAGGGCCACCCCCAGACTGGCCCCCGAACTGACCCCCAGCACGAAGGGGTCGGCCAGCGGGTTGCGGAAGAGGGTCTGCATCTGCAAGCCGCTGACGCCCAGGGCCGCCCCGGCCAGGGTGGCGGTGAGCGCCTTCGGGAGACGGAAGTCGAAGATGATCGTTCGCCACGTCGCGCGCTCCGGCTGGCCGCCGAGCAGGATGTTCAGCACCTGCTCCGGCGGGATGCGCACCGACCCCAGACTCAGACTGAGCACAAAGGCCCCGGCGACCACGCCGAACATCGCCACCAGCGCCAGTGGGCGCAACCCCAGCCGCGGCCAGGGCGAGGCACTTGTCGTCGCTTCAGAGGGTGTCCGGGTTAGTTCGGCCATCGGCAACTCGCTTTCGGTGGATGTCCAATGTCACGACCGCATGCGGTGAAAGATATGCTCCTCTACCGGGCGATTCTGGCGGAGATGTTCATTCACGATGCGCTCGAGCACGGCTTCGTCAACGTGGTGGTACCAGATCCCTTCCGGGTACACCACCACAATTGGACCGCCAGCGCAGACCCCCAGGCAAGGGGTCGTTCCGCGCTTGACCCGACATGGATGTTCATAGTGCCCCAGTGGGCCGAGCAGGCGCGGCAGCCTGGCGTACAGGACCTCAGCCAGTCCCCGGGGGTCGCAGAAGCTTCCGGTGCAAATAAAGATGTGGCGCGCGTAAGGGTTCATTGCAGGCGAAGTAGGCACGGTCAGGCTCCCTGGGGTTACACTTCGGCATCGTCATCGAAATGATGGCTGGCGCGGCGTTGAACCAGCACCAGCGCCAGCAGGATCAACATAGCGATCCCCACTGCAAGCGCCAGCCAGGGGACCAGACTGATTGGCCCCTCAGCGCTGCGCGAGATCACCGCTTGTGGCGCCGGATACGTCACCGGCGCCTGCGAGGGCGCGACATCGGAGCGAAGAGCATCGGCGGCCGGCCGGGTTGCGCGGGGGGATGGCGTAGCGCCAACCGGCGGCGCCGTCGGTGTAGCGGGTGATACTGGCCTGCCGGCGCCTGCGGCCCCGCGATTGCTCACCGTCGCCGAGGGCGCGGGCGGAACAGCAAACTCAGTCTGCAAGATCGCTGCCGTGGCCGTCAGATCAAGCTGCGGCGTCGGCGATGGTGGAACAGGAGCGGTGGGCATCGGCGGCGCACCGGTCGGTTCAAGTATCACCACCGGCGGTGTGGCAATCAGCGGCGCGGCAGCCTCCACCGCGCCCCGCACCAGCGGCAGATAGATCGCCTCTGACGCAGCAGGCGGCGTGGTCGCCTGTGTCGGGAAGGTTGCCGTTGGTGAGGGACGCGCGAATGTCGGCAGGCGCGGCGGGGTGGCCGAAGCTGCCGGAAAAATGATCGGCGCATTCTGCGCCGGCTCTGGCGGCTGGCTTTCCGCTGTCGGCAGCTCGGTCTCAGTGGGAAGTGGCGTGTCGGTAGCCAGAGGCGTCCCAGTCGGTGCTGGCGTGTCTGTTGGCGTTGGCGCGCCGGTTGGTGTTGCCGTGGGCGTCGCCACGGCGCAGATCTCCGCAAACGTGATCACCCGTGACGGACGGGCAGCGCCCTGACCGTGCCCGTCGCCGGGGTAGCCCCAGATCCACGCCTCAACGTCACCGGGAAACACCCGCCGGCGACTCAGAAGGACTTCTGCTGGCTCGGGGCGCTGCCATGCGCCATTGCGGAGCCGGTAGCTCAGCCAGAGCCGGCTCTGCGGCGCATCGCCGGCATAGGCGCAGTAGCACTGTTCCGTCGGACACCCCTCGCCGCCGATGCGGCACACGGCGATGTTGCCGTACTCACGAAACATGTGCACCTCAACCGGCGCGTTCAACAGGAGTTGTTCGGCGCTCACCCCGAACGGATCGCCGATATCCACGCAGGAGGTCTCAATCCGTCCATCGCCGTATTCGATAAGCAGCCCGACCCGCCCAGGCGCAAGGGGAGAGGTTGGCGTGGGGACCTGAGCCATCGTCTCCGTCAGACGCGGGCCTGAATGCCCCTCGGCCGGAAAAGCGCTCATCAGCAATACCGTCACCATCAGCGCCCCAATCACCGCGCCAGGCGCCCGCTGAGCTCCTGACCGTGCTGCTCGCCCACCGATGCGCGGAGATGGAACGGATGCGCGAGGATCGATTGGTGTGCCTCCGCGCCCTGTCCGCGTCATCCGCGTGCTATCCTTCCTAACGTGAAAATAGCTCCTCGGAGGAGGGGTGTGGGGAAACCGGGTTTCCCCACGCCCCGCCCCCGGAAAGGTGAGGGCGCAGCCTTTGCGCAGGGGTATGGGGAAACCCGGTTTCCCCATACCCCCACCCCGTGGGAGGGCTGTGCCCTCCCAGGAACAACCGTATGTTCATCGCGGCGTTGTGCGGCGCAGCCACATGGACGGCTGAGGTGACCATCGCGCGCAGGGTTCAGCCCCCCTCCCAGCCTCCCCCCGCTGGGGGGAGGAGCCGGGTTCCCGCCCCTAGCGGGGGGAGGGTCAGGGCGGAGGCCGTCACCGTGCCCGCGGAGCCGTGGCGCGGGCGTCCCACCCGCGCTCCCGAGCCGTTTTCATCGGGCGTGGTGCGCCAGGCGCATGACCGTCTCACGTGACCATGGGGAACCAGGTTCCCCCATCCCGTCGCCCGCGGGAGGGCCTGGCCCTCGCGCAGGGGCATGGAAACCCGGTTTTCCCAGACCCCCACCCGGCGGGAGGGTTTGGGAGGGCCTGGCCCTCACGCAGGGGCATGGGGAAACCCGGTTTCCCCATGCGCCCACCCGCGGGAGGGTTTGGGAGGGCGCAGCCCTCCCTGGAAGAACCTATGGTCATCCCGTCTGGGTGCGGCGCAGCCGCATGAGAGTCTAACGTATAAGTGGCAGATACACCCGCAGCGCCACTTCCTGAGCGCACGGATCATTGAAACGTTCATCGAACCGCGGATTATCTGTATCCCTCAGCCAGATCCATCCATCCACATCCCCATCGCGGACCACGCGACTGCTGGCCCCCACGGGCGAAACGCGCCAGCCGCTCTGTTCGCGCAGCCAGTACTGCCAGTAGCTGGGCGGGTAGGCGCACAGACACCGTTCCGCCGGGCAGCCTACGCCGGCAATCCCGCAGATAAACGCCCCGTAGCGCTCGTCATCCACGGCGGCAAAGGGCAACCCCGAACGCTCAAGCAACGCCAGCCCGCTGATCTGTTGCTCCACAAAGCTCACGCACCGCGTTATGATCGCTCCATCGCCGGTTTGCACGATCAGCCCGGCCCGATGCAACCGCCCGGTTTCGCTCTCGCTCCGCGGCGCCGCGGTAGCGAGGCTCGCCAGCAAACAGAGCAGCAGAACGACGCGCGAGACACGCAAGATGGCGCTATGGCGAGGCATCGCGCTGATATGTCTTCATCGCCTGGCCCGGGTATGCCCGATCACGACGCCCACCATCTACCGCCCGACGACCGGCAGATACAGCCGCTGTGGCCCCCGTTCGCCGATGCGCGCCACGGGCGCGTCGCTCAGATTGCCGCCGTCCTGGACCCCGTCAGGGTCGTTGAAAGTGGCGCGCACCCGCAGCGTATCGAAGGGGCCGAAATTGGCGCCGCTGAGGTTGATCGTCGCCCGGAAGGCCCCCGGCTCGCGGGTAGGAGTGACAGGTTGAAAGGCCGCGGTTCCGCCGGAACTGCGGAGGATGTCCCACTCAATCGTCGCGTTGCCATCACCATCGAGATCGCCGCCGAAGGGCGCGATGACCGTGGCGCTGGTGCGCTGCGGATTCACTTCGATGATCACCGGCGCAGTCACCAGACGATCGGGGTTCGGTCCACGGTTGATCGGGGTGAAGCTGCTCGCCAAAGATCCACTGGTTCGGTAGGGATAGAAGGCGCCCAGTAATGCCGGAACGCTCTGCTGGGTGGCGAGGAGGTTATTGGCCGCCGGGTTGAAGCCGCCACTTGGCGCGCCCCAGGCGTAGACGAACGGCCCGTTGGGCTTCTGGAAGCTGGCGAGAGCGCCAACCGGCCAGCGGCCCTGCTTGCGCCACTCTGGTCGGGTGAGATCTACGCCAGCGGCGAGCAAGCCCTGAATGGCATAGGCCGTCGAGTTGCTGTTCACCGCGCCAAAGGCTTCCCACCCGCCGGTGGCGGCCTGCGTGGTGCGCAAGAAGTTGACGCCGTTTGTAACGGCGGTTGCATCCCGCGTGACCCCGGCGGCGATCAGCGCTTGCAAGGCCAGCCCGGTTTCGTCAGGACTGCCCCAACTGCCGTTTGCCGCCTGGCGTCCAGTCAGGTAGGTGATCGCCGCTGGTGGGATCGTCTCTCCCGCTGCGACCAGGCCCAGTATAGCGAACGACTGGGTTGTCACACTGGCTGCGCCGCTGGTAAAGCCCCGCTGGGCATCGGTGCTGTACGAGCCATCGGCCTGAAGCGTGGATTGCAGATCGGTCACCAGATTGTAGCCGGCGAAATTCCGCGGATTACCGCCCGCGGCGACCAGGCCGACGACCAGCTTGCCGGTCTGGGCGGGGAAGATGCGGTTGCTATCGTCGCGGATGTAGGTTGCGGCGGCGGTCGCCAGATAGTCGAGGGGTGAATTGTTGGTGGCGCTGCGGATCTGGTTGGGATCGTAGCCCGCGGCCACAAAGGCGAACAACGTGTCCAGCGTTCCGCCGGGCGAGGACGCGCTCCCGAAGGCCGGCCAGCCCCCATCGGGATTTTGCAGCTCCTTGAGGTAGGCCAGCGCTCGCTCGGCCCGCAGCGGGCGCCCCAGGAACAGGGGCTGGTCGGTGAGACCGTAGAGGGCCTCCAGGGTAGCGTAGGCATTAAAGAACCGTCGGGCAATGATCCCTTCGTCATTCTGCAAGCCGAGAAGCGCCCGGCGCGGATGGGTCCCGCCGGTCCCCCAACTGTTCGTCAGCGGCACATAGCCATAGGCCGCGAGCGCCGTCATGGCCCAGCCGCTGCTATTGGCCGGCTCGCCGCTGCCGAGATCGCCCCACAGAGCGGTGCGGGGCGCCTGATTGGCGCGGAAGAAGTCCAGAGCTTTCTGCACTGCCGGATGGGTCGGCGGCACATTGCCGCTGCCGATCAGCGCCAGCACGCCGTAACCGGTCACATCAACGTTGTTGATCCAGCTCCCGTCGGCCCGTTGCCGATCAATCAACCAGGTGGTTGCCGCGGCAGGAATGGGGCGCCCGGCGGATACCAGCCCCAGGATCGCCAGGCTTTGATTGATCTCGCTGGCCCGCCCGCTGGCAAAGCCCTCGACCGCGTCGGTGCTGTAGGTTCCATCGGTGCGGTAGACCGCCTCCAGGGCGGCGATCAGGTCCACTCCGCCGAAGTTGCGCGGGTTCAGCCCGGCGGCGCTCACTGCCCCCAGCACCAGTCCCGCGCGACCGGGGAAGAGATTGCCGGTTGCCGGTGTGTCGTCCTTGTAGATGTAGCCGACGGTCTCGGCGGCCAGATAGTCGGCCAGGGTCCGGTTATCGCTGGAGACCAGCGCATTGGCGGGGTAACCCACCGCATTGAGCGCCATCAACAGCCGGCTGGTGCCGCCGGGGTCGGCGCCGGCGCCAAACGAGTTGATACCCCCGCTGGCCACTTGCTGGGTTCGCAGGTAGCCGACGGCCCGCTCAATCGCCTCGCTCTCGAAGAAGGGATAGGTGGCGCCTGCCGACTGCGCCGGTTCAGTTGCCAGGGTGACAGGTGTGCGTCCAACCGTTACGGCTCCGAGGACCAGGGCGACGATAAGCGTAAGCAGCGCCAACCAGGAGCGTGTGCGGTTCATGGCTCGTTTCTCCGAATGAAGCTATGGGCACCTATAAGACCCGTAAGGTGTTTTCTTGGGAGGGCGCAGCCCTCCCAAACCCTCCCGTGGGCAAGCGCGGTCGCCGACGCTGGTGCGCGGGCCTCCGACCCGCATCCACGCGGGGGCCTGCGGGGATGGAGCAGCCGGACGCGCTGGACGCCGCTCCGGCCCGCATCCACGCGGGGACCTGGCCCTCCCAAACCCTCCCCCACGGCATAGGCGTGAAGGAACCCCTCCGGCTCTCCACACCTCCACACCTACTCCAGACGCCGGTAGAAAAACAACTCGTGGTCCGGCAGCAATTCGGGATGGAATATGGCGATCAGGTCGGCCAGCACCAGATCGGGGTTGGTCACGCCGGTTTCCCAGTAGTCATTGCCGCCGTTGGCATTCAGGCGCTTGTTGTTGTTGAAGACCTTGCCGTTCTGGAAGGCGGCGAATTGGGCGAAGCGTTCGTCCTGGGCCAGTCCTTCGCCCAGGCTTTTCCAGGAACCGGGATTGACCCAGATATCGGCGTCTCTGGCGCGGTCGAGCACCTCCTCGAAACTCAACTGCATACTGCCGGTCGAGGTGTCATCGGCCCAGAGGTAGGCCGCGCCCGCGTCGGCCAGCAGCTTCGCGGCGTAGCTGTTGCCGCCAGGCATGTACCAGGTTCCCCGAAACGGCGCGCCGGAGAAGACCGTCGGTTTGTCGGTCACTGCTCGCGCGGTTGCGGCCATCTCGGCATAGCGGCTGGCAATCCCCGCGTACACCTCGGTGGCCGCAGCCTCACGGTTAAAGAAGGCCGCCGTAAACTTGATCCACTCGGCCCGCCCCAGAGGAGTCGGTTCCATGTACTCGCTGTTCATGGCCACCTTCAGGCCGGCCTCGAGCAACTTCGGGTGCGAGTCGAACTCCAGGTTGCCCACACCGTAGGTCATCACCAGGTCGGGTTCGAGATCGATCGCCTGCTCGAGGTTCAACTCGGCCCCGCTCCCGATCTCCTTCAACTTGCCGGCCTCGACCAACTTCACCACCTCGGGAGTGTTGATGTACTGGAAGCTGTCAACGCCTATCAGATAGTCAAGCAGATCGAGTTCCTTCAAGTGCGGCAACTGGGTGGTGGACATCGTGATAATGGACCGCACCGGCACTTCGATCACCTGGGCATCGCCCACATCGGGCGGCGCGGGCGTGCCGCACTGCACCAGCGCGTAGCGGAACTGCACATCGGCATCGCGCCAGGGGTTCAGCACGGTGATCAGCTTGTAGTTGTTGAAGTACTCGATCGTCCAGCCGGTAGCATCCTGGAGCGCGACCTTCTCGGGGAAATAGTCAAGATCCGGGTCGTAGTCGGTAACGCACCCCTCGGTCAGATTAGTGACAGGCGCCGCGGGGGTCGCTGGCGTGGGCGCCAGGGTGGGGGGCGCTGCCGTGGGCGCGAGCGCCGTTGGCGCCGGAGTGGGAGCTTCCGCAACCGGGGTGGGTGATGGGGTCACAGCCTGCCCGCCACAGGCGACGAGGGTGATGGCGAGGATCAGGGTGACCATCCAGGAGGGTCGGAAACGCGACATGGGGTTTCCCTTTCGTGCCACACGCGAGCCAAGCGCCGCGGGTCGGGCCGGTTTGATGAGGCGCGCCTCATCACGCCCCACGATCAGCGGCGCGGAACCACGACGATGGGGCGCGCAGCAGGCGCAGCAGCGCGGCCTGGCGCGACCGTTCCCAGGCGAGGCGCGTCAGCGCCGCAGGCATAGCGGCGGTAGGCAGCCAGCCGAGCAACTCCACCTCGCGTTCGGCCTGCGCGGCGCGCTCCATACTCGCCGCCAGTTCATGCCACAGTTCGTCGTCGGGGTCCATGGTGCTCCTTCGTGTTTCTTCGTTCCCTGGACCACAGGGGTGGAGGGCCGCAGTCCCTCAACCTCTCCTGGTCGGAAGGCGACCGCGTAACTCCTGTATTTGCCTGAGAAGATGAGGTTGGTCAGGTTTCGCCAACCCGATCCCTCTAGCGGCAAAGACGGAGGGCGGCGCTACGATCCAACAAGAAACCCCCGCCTCATCGGAGAACGGGGGTGACGGGTACGACCAACGCGTGCAGGGAGAAAGGTGCGGGGGCGCGGGCCATGTTCGTCCTCCTTGGCTCGAGAAGGGTAGAACAACAACGTCGCGGCAGGCATCCTGGCTTCCGGTGTTCGACTGAACAACCGGTTACAGTTGCGGCACAGCGCTGGACTTGCACCAGCTTCCGCCTTTATGCCCTGGCATCCGGGCCAACGGGTCACCGCGACGAGTATCAAGTTGCGTATGTGCAGGTGTTGCCGATTATAGCACAGGTTCGCGCGGCTGACAACTGATGGTCTTTGAGCAATTCATCCGCTCTGCCGGGCTGGCCGTGGGGTTCATGGTCTTTGAGCAATTCATCCGCTCTGCCGGGCTGGCCGTGGGGCTAAAGCCCTCGGCTACGGAATGCGAAGCCCGCTGGCGCGGGCGAGAGCGGAGTATGTATGCAAAGACCATGAGTTGTTCGTACCTGTTCGCACCCGGGGTAACCCACGCGCCTGGGAGCGCGGGCAAACTGCCCGCGCTCCCGGCAGCGCACGGCTTGACCCAGGACGTATTCGCGCTAAAACAAGGTTTATTGACCGTTCGCCGCGTTCCGCCCCCCTCCCAGCCTCCCCCCGCTGGGGGGAGGAGCCGGGTTCCCTCCCCCAGCGGGGGAGGGTTAGGGAGGGGGCAGTTCGACACGAGACGGTAGCATACCGCATAGCCCTTCTGAAACCATTGTCTAACGTGTTTTTCCTGGGAGGGCTACGCCCGCCCACACCCTCCCACCGGGTGCGGGGTTGGGGCGGGGCGAAGCGCTTATTTGAATTGTGGCACCGCCACCGGATGATCCTCCTCATCGAGGGCCACCAGGACGCACTCGGCCTGGCAGGCCAGCACCCGTTCGTCGCGGTCCATCGGCTCCCACCACATCTCGACGGCAATGTGCATCGAGGTGCGCCCGGTGCGCTTGAGGCGCGCGATCAGTTCGACGATTGACCCTTCCCGCACGGGGTGGTGGAAGTTGACCTCGCCGATGTGCACCGTGACCACTTTGCGCCGGCACCAGCGCGTCGCGCAGATGAACGCTGCCTGGTCGATCCAGGCCACTGCCTGGCCGCCAAACAGCGTTCGGTAGTGGTTGGTGTCGGCGGGAAAAATCGGCAGAACCATGCGCGTTTCGGCGCGACTGGCCTCAGCCATTGGCCGCCTCCTCGAACGCCTGGGCCAGGGTCTGGGCCCCCGCCGTCACCGGGAGCGTCCCGGCGACGACCGCGGCCTCGATCGCCGGCAGGCGCGCCTTGACCGCCGGGTGGTTGAAGAAGCGCGAGCGCAGGTAATCCTCGATGAGCGCGTGGAGCCAGTCGCGGGTTTGCTGCCGCCGCCGCTCCGCAAAGACGCCCGAGGCGCTGGTGACCTCGCGGAAGCGTTCGATCTCCTCCCAGATCTCGGCGATCCCCTCGCCGGTGACCGCCGAGCAGATGCGGGCGCGGGTCTTCCAGCCGGGGGTAGCAGGCGCCAGGTAGTGCAGGGCCTGGTTATAATCGGCCTGGGCCAGCATGGCGCGGATGCGGTTCTCGCCGTCGGCCTTGGTGATCACCAGGGCATCGGCCAGTTCCATGATGCCCTTTTTGATCCCCTGAAGTTCGTCGCCCGCCCCCGCCAGCATCAGGAGCAGGAAGAAGTCCACCATCCCGCGCACGGCCGTCTCGCTCTGGCCCACACCGACAGTCTCCACCAGGATCACGTCGAAGCCGGCCGCCTCGCAGACCAGCATGGTCTCGCGGCTCTTGCGCGTGACGCCGCCGAGGCTGCCGCCGGTGGGCGAAGGGCGGATGTAGGCGTTGGGATGCCGCGCCAGGGCCTCCATGCGCGTCTTGTCGCCGAGGATACTGCCACGGGTGACGCTGCTGGAGGGGTCCACCGCCAGGACGGCGACGCGGTGGCCCCGTTCGCAGAGCATCACCCCCAGGGCTTCGATGAAGGTGCTCTTGCCCACGCCGGGCACGCCGGTGATGCCGACGCGCAAGGCCCCGCCGGTGTAGGGCAGGAGGGCCTGCAACACCTCCTGGGCCTGGGCCAGGTGGCCTGGCGCGTTGCTCTCGATCAGCGTAATGGCGCGGGCCAGGATGGTGCGGTCGCCGCCGCGCACCCCCTCCACGTAATCTGGGACCGTCAGATGGCGCCGTCGCGCCACCGGTCTGGAACCCCCGCCGCCGCTCTGACCAGGAAGCCCGTCGTGGCCGCCGGCCACGCCGTCCATCACCGACGAGGCGAAGACCGCGTCCTTCGGCGGTGTGGCCGGTTGCCACTCCGGGCGATGCCTGCCGTTACTCATGGGTTGTTCCTTGTCTCCGCCCTCGCCGAGAGCGCCGGATCGCTGTCCGTCGTCTCGCTCGTGTGGAGCCGGCGGCGCAGTTCGTTGAGCAACTTCTCGGCAGCGATGGGAATGATGGTGCCCGGCCCGAAGATCAGCGCCGCGCCGTGCTCGCGGAGGAAGGCGTAGTCCTGCGCGGGAATCACCCCGCCGATGATCACCACGATGTCCTCGCGACCGAGCTTGCGCAACTCTTCGACCAGTTGCGGCAGCAGGGTCTTGTGGCCGGCGGCCAGCGAACTGATCCCCACCACGTGGACGTCGTTCTCCACTGCCTGGCGGGCCACCTCTTCGGGAGTCTGGAAGAGCGAGCCGATGTCCACGTCGAAGCCCATATCGGCGAAGGCGGTGGCGACCACCTTGGCCCCGCGGTCGTGGCCGTCCTGGCCGATCTTGGCCACCAGGATACGCGGGCGCCGGCCCTCTTCATGGGCGAAGGCGTCGGCCAGGGCGCGCACGCGGTTGATCTGCTCGGCGTCGCTGTACTCGCTGCTGTAGATGCCCGAAATGGCGCGGATGGTGGCCTTGTAGCGCCCGAACACCCGCTCCATGGCCATCGAGATCTCGCCCAGGGTGGCCCGCGCCCGCGCCGCCTCGATCGCCGCTTCCAGCAGGTTGCCCTCGCCGGTCTCTGCCACGCGGGTCAGGGCGTTCAGCGCCGCCTGCGTCCGGGCCTCGTCGCGCTCGGCGCGCAGCTTCTTCAGGCGCTCGATCTGCGCCTGGCGCACGGCGGTGTTGTCCACCTCCAGGATCTCCAGCGGCGGCTCAGAAGGCAGGCGGTACTTATTCACCCCGACGATGGTCTCCTGGCCCGAGTCGATGTGGGCCTGACGCCGGGCGGCGGCCTCCTCGATGCGCAGCTTGGGAAGGCCGGCCTCGATGGCTTTGGCCATGCCGCCGAGGGCCTCGACCTCCTGGATGTGGCTCCAGGCGCGCCGCGCCAGTTTGTCGGTGAGGCTCTCCAGGTAGTAGGAGCCGCCCCAGGGGTCCACGATCTTGCAGATTCCGGTCTCCTCCTGGAGGAAGAGCTGGGTGTTGCGGGCGATGCGCGCCGAGAAGTCGGTCGGCAGCGCGATGGCCTCGTCGAGCGAGTTGGTGTGCAGCGACTGGGTGTGGCCCAGGGCCGCGGCCATGGCCTCGATGCAGGTGCGGGCCACGTTGTTGAACGGATCCTGCTCGGTCAGGCTCCAGCCCGAGGTCTGGCAGTGGGTGCGGAGGGCCATGGACTTCTCGTCCTTGGGGTCGAACTGCTTGATGATCTTGGCCCAGAGCAGGCGCCCGGCGCGCATCTTGGCCACTTCCATGAAGTAGTTCATGCCGATGGCCCAGAAGAAGGAGAGACGGGGGGCGAAGCGGTCAATCGGCATGCCCGCCTTGATCCCCGCGCGCACATACTCCAGCCCGTCGGCCAGGGTGTAGCCCAGTTCCAGATCGGCGGTGGCCCCGGCCTCCTGCATATGGTAGCCGGAGATGCTGATGCTGTTGAATTTGGGCATGTGCTTCGCGGTGTAGGCGAAGATATCGGCGATGATGCGCATAGAAGGTTCGGGCGGGTAGATGTAGGTGTTGCGCACCATGTACTCTTTCAGGATGTCGTTCTGGATGGTGCCGGTGAGTTGATCCTGGCGCACGCCCTGCTCTTCGGCGGCGACGATGTAGAAGGCCATCACCGGGATGACCGCGCCGTTCATAGTCATCGAGACCGACATCTGATCGAGCGGGATGCCGTCGAAGAGGATCTTCATATCGAGGATCGAGTCGATCGCCACGCCCGCCTTGCCCACGTCGCCGACGACGCGGGGATGGTCCGAGTCATAGCCGCGGTGGGTGGCCAGGTCGAAGGCCACCGACAGGCCCTTCTGGCCCGCGGCCAGGTTGCGCCGGTAGAAGGCGTTGCTCTCTTCGGCCGTCGAAAAGCCGGCGTACTGGCGCACCGTCCAGGGCTGGGTGACGTACATGGTCGGGTACGGCCCGCGCAGGTACGGCGGGATGCCGGCGGTGAAACCGAGGTGCTCGAGGCCCTCGAGGTCGGCGGCGGTGTAGAGCGGTTTGACATCAATCTGCTCCATCGTCCGCCAGACCAGGTTTTCGAGGGGTTGCCCGGCCTCCTGCTCGGCCAGGGCGCGCCACTGCGCCAGATCAGGCGCGGCGTCGTCGTCGCGATAGGCGATGGTGGTGAAATCGGGGGTGGTCACAGGGCCACTCCTTTCAACTGCTGAAGCCGGGCCAGGGTCGCGTAGCAATCGGCGCGCAGGTGAATGAACTCATCCACGCCCGCCGCTCGATGCGCTTCGATCTGGTCGGCCGGGTACCCGGCCAGCACCACGGTCATATCAGGGCGCCCCTCCTTGAGCAGCCGGACGAGGGGCGGCACGAGGTCGGGGTAGGTCTCGTCGGTCGAACAGATCACCGCTATCGAGGCCCCTGAGTCATGGGCGGCGCGGGCCGCCTCCTCGACGCTCTGGAAGCCAGGGCCGGCGATCACCTGGAAGCCGCCGGCCTCGAAGAAGCCGGTCGAAAAATCGGCCCGAGCCTTGTGCTGCGTTACCGGACCCATTGTAGCAAGAAACACCTTCGGGCGCGAGCCGGTGCGAGCGGCAAAGGCTCTGGCGGCGTCTTGCAGGGCCTCGAACTGCTCGGCCCCGCGGTGGGCGGGGATGGGTTCGACACTGATGCTGGCGTCGCCGCCGGCGGCCAGGGCGGCGGTCAGCGCCCCCAGGGTCGCCCCGGCGCGGGCGGCGGCGATGGCCGCCGGGGCCACCTGCGCGGGCGTAGTGGCCCCGGCGCGGGCCAGTTCTTCAAGCGCGGCCCCGGCATCGGCGCCGGCGCGGAAGCGCCGCAGGGCCTCGGCGCGCTCAGCCTGCAGTGCGGCGTGATCCACCGCGCGGGGGGTAAAGGGCTGCTCCTTGAGGTTGACGTACATGTTGGCGCCGACGATCACCTCCCGGCGCAGGGCGATCTGGTTCATGCGCTCGGTGCGCACGGAGGCCACCTGGGCCTGGGGGAAGCCCGCGGCGAGGGCCGCGGCCATGCCGCCCTGTGCCTCGATGCGCTGGAAGAGCGCCCAGGCCTCGCGGGCGATCTCGTCGGTCAGCGTCTCCACTGCCGCCGACCCGCCGGCAGGGTCCACCAGGCGGTAGAAATTGCACTCCTGCTGGAGAATGATCTGCACGTTACGGGCGATGCGCCGGGAGAACTCGTCGGGCAGGCCGATGGCCTCGTCGAAGGGGCTGACGTGGAGGCTATCGCAGCCGCCCATCACCCCGGCGAAGGCCTCGGCGGTGGCGCGCAGCATGTTATTGTAGGCATCGGCGCGGGTCTTCGTCCAGGCCGAGGTGCGCCCGTGCAGGCGCAGTTTCTGGGAGCGGGCGTTGCCGCCGAAGGCCGCCACCACGCGCGCCCAGAGCATGCGCGCGGCGCGGAGCCGGGCGATCTCGATGAAGAAGGGCGAACCGAGGGAGAAGGCGAACTGCATGCGCGGGGCCACCGTATCCACATCCAGGCCGCGGGCCTGCATGGCGCGCAGGTACTCGACGCCGGTGGCCAGGGCGAAGGCCAGGTCCTGCACTGCGCTGGCGCCGCCGTTGTGGTAGGGGTGCAGTTCGACCTGAATGGTGCGCAGGTCGGGCGCATGGGTCGCGGCCCAGGCGGTCAGCCAGGCCATGGCGTCGTAGCTTCGCTCGAGGGAGATGGGCAGGGCGCCGGCGCTGGCCAGGGCGCCGAGGGGGTCGGCGCCGATGCACCCCTGGAGCTTGCCCGGCTTCAGTCCCTGGGCCTCAGCGGCGGCGAGGATCAGCGCGGCCAGGGGCAGGGCAACGGCCCCCGCGGCGAAGAGCAACGGCGTCTGCGCCAGGGGGATCTCGGCAAAGAGGGTGGCGGCATCGTCGCGCGAGGCGAGCGACGCGCCGCCCTGGCCCACGGAGTCGGGCGGCGCCTGGTCGGGGTCCTGCCCCAGCCGGGTGGCCCGATCCAGCCGCACGTGGAGCGTGGTCAGGCCGCGGGGCAGATCCTCGCGGGCGGCCTGGTTCACCTCGGCGGCCGTCGGATAGGGTAGCTCCTGCGCCACCTCCCAGGGACGGATCAGGTAGCCGAGGGCGCGGGTGCCCCGCACATACGCCGGCAGACCGGGTAGCGAGGCGGCGTGGGGCAGGCTGGCCGTGTCGGCGAGGGCATAGATCGGCTGCAGCGTGATCCCCTCGTAGGTGCGGGTCAGCAGCCGCTTCTCGAACGGGGCGCCTTTCAGCGTCTTCTCGGCGGCGGCGCGCCACGCTTCGGGGCTGGCAGGCGCAAACTCGGCGAAGAGGCGCTCCGGAACATCGGGGTTGGCGGCCTGGGTGTCCTGGGTCATGGATCCACTCCTTCATTGGCGAAGCGGGCCATCCGGCGCTCAGGGGAGCGATCCGCGCGCCCCGAGCGCCCCGTGACACGACCCTCGCGGGCCGTCACACATGGCGCAGGCTGAAGAGCAGCGCTTCCAGATCTTCTAGAACGATGTGCACGGTCGAAAACAGATCCGAAAGCTCAAACCCCTCACGGGTGCGGCGCACGTACAGGTCGTGGTTCTGCGAGACGCGGCGGAAGCCAATCGCGCACATGCGCTCAGTGATGGAAGCTTGCGCCCAACGATCATAATCGAAACTCAGCCCGTTTGCCAATAGGGAAAGGGACAATTCTCGGGCCCGATCGGCGGCAATCGGCTCGAGCAGGTGCAGCGCGCATGCGGGGGCGCGCTGGATCCACGTGCCGAACTCCTGCTGATTGCGTTGGATGCGCGCGTGCACCCTGCTCAACTCGGTACAGATATCGCTCACATCACAGCGTAGCATGGGAACCTCCCGTGGGGAGTGCGCCGGTAAGGGCGCAGTACTGGATGCCGAGGTTGCGCTCGAGTTCATGGCGGTCAAGCCGCAACAGTTCGTGCGTAATCACCCTGGGGCGTATGGCGGAGACAATCTCGCGGCAGCGCGGCGTGACAAAGGGACGGTGCTGGTCAATCAGCGCCACGTGGTCACGGGCCAGGGTGTACCGCTCCGCAAAGGGTAACGTGGCGAAACCGACGGGCAGAGCTGGGGCCGCGCGCTGGTAGGCGCCGGAGAGACTGAGGCTCAGGTGCAACCCCTCGATCCGCGCGCGCACCTGAGGTGAGAGGCGCGTCAGTCGCTCCAGCACCAGATCGATGGCGGCGTCTTCACTGGCCACCTCAGGGCAGGTGTTGATCAGGTGACCGGTGTCGAGCACAAAGCCCCAGTTTTCGAAGCGCAGCCCCTGCACGAACTGCCCGGCCAGTTCCGGATCGGTGAAGGTGAGACCGGGCCACCAGAGATTCTCGAGCCACAGGCGCACCGGCGGTTCGCCACCGGGGAACGTTGCCGCTGTGGCATTGAGCAGATCGATGGTCGCGCTCACCACCCCTTCCGAGCTAAAGGCATAGGTCCGGGTGAAGCACTCCTCCATCGTGACATGACTGACGTGAAAGACGGCGTACAATGGGCGCAGCGCCGCAGCCTGATTCCAGAGCCGCCGCTGGATGGCAACCATATGCGCGGCATCGCGAGCGCCTCCGGCGAGGAACTGGCGCTCCTCGCGGGAAACGGCGGCGTCTGGCCCGGCGTGCCAGATCTCCAGCCAGCGAATCCAGTACGGCAGATGGACCCCCTGCACCAGTCCCGCTGGCATGACCGGCGGTGGATCATCACCGATCAACAACTCGATCCCATCGAGCCCCAGCCGGCTGACAAAGGCGCGGACGCGCTCCCAGTCGCGCTCGAACTGATCGAGATGGATCGCGTGGGTTGAGAAGTTAACGAGGTGTTGCATGGCTCCCGCAGATGGTCTACGCAAAACCCCGGCCTCAGGCGAGAAACGGGGTACGACAGGGTCCAGAGGGACCATCGGGCGGGAGACGGTCACGGGGCGCGGATCATGTTCGTCCTCCCTGGCTCGAGAAGGGCGGAACAGGCAACATCGCGGCAGGCGTCCTGGCTTCCGGCGTTTGCAGCACGACCGGTTACAGTTGCGGCACAGCGCTGGACTTGCACCAGCTTCCACCTTGATGCCCTAGCATCCGGGCTGTCGGGTCACCGCGACGGTGAATTGTCTGGGTACAGGGGTTGCGGAATTATACCACGTGTCGTTTCAAAACGGGAGAGGGTTACACAACAAACTGAACAAAGACTACCGTAGGGTTATGAACATTTAACGGGGCAGCGCCACGGGGTGGAAATGAGAAAACGAGTGCCGGGGCTGCATAGGCGCGAATGTGCCGAACGAGCGCTTCCTGAAGCGGCGGCTATGGAGGGCGCCTTCCCGGGATCGTCCCGGAACGCTCATCTCGCGCCGGAGCCTCCGGGCAGTATCGCGCGCTGGCGGCGGGCGCAGCCGTAGGCCGCCAGGGCGGATGGATTATCAGGGGATGATCAGGGGGATCTTCGGGGGAACGTATGGGCGGTAAGGGAAGGGCGAATAAATGAGTTTTAAGCATTAAAACGGGTATAGGCCGCGCAGGCGGCCTTCGCATCCACTAGCCGAGGGCTTCAGCCCCACGGCCAGCCCGGCAGAGCGGATTAATTTTTCAAAGACCATCAGCCCCACGGCCAGCCCGGTAGACCGGATTAATTTCTCAAAGACCATTTATTCGCCCTTCCCTTGAAGGCGAAGCCCTCCCAAACCCTCCCAGGGGCGGGGCTATGGGGAAACCCGGTTTCCCCATTCCCCTGCGGGGCGGGGGTGTGGGGAAACCCGGTTTCCCCACCCCCCTCTCCGAGAGCCTATGTTCACGTGAGACGGTCATGCGCATGGCGCCCAACGCCGTGATGAACATACGGTTGTTCCTGGGAGGGCTGCGCCCTCCCAAACCCTCCCAGGGGCGGGGCCTGGGTGCGCGGGCCTCTGGCCCGCATCCGCTGAGGTATGGGGTAACCCGGTTGCCCCACACCCCTCCTCCGAGGGACTATGT
>Ga0209017_10000512_pt1 | contig 37861 bp, 28 predicted proteins | sample YNPBryunderm2012_FD_185812 | JGI IMG/M metagenome (GOLD analysis project Ga0209017, IMG submission 185812) | Anoxygenic and chlorotrophic microbial mat microbial communities from Yellowstone National Park, USA - YNP Bryant MS undermat 2012... ...
TTCACCTTTCGCGTGTCTCCGCGTGAGGTTCCCGAAGGTGATCGGATCGACCAACGAGGCGATCTTAGGCGCGTCGGTTCCAATCTCGTGGGTCACCTCCGCGGGTTCCAGTTGGCGACTCGCGTTGGTTCTCGGTATGGAGGGCATGACCATGACTCCTTCCGATCATTCGACGCCTTCCGATTCCGATTCTTCTTCATCGGAGCCTCGGTTGGTCGGAACGGTTCCCCCGGCCTCAAGTCCAGTCTGGATTCCCTTGGCGATCCTCCGCACGCCCGAGGGTCCGCAACGCGACGCCTGGGAGGCCGCGGCTCGTCAGGTGGGGCCGCAGTGGGAACCGGTCTGGATCATCCCCGCGGCTCCCAGCGTGTTTGACTCGCAACCCTCGCTTGCCGAGGAGTTGGTTATTTTGGCGTTGCGTCGCGTTCGCTCGCCAGACGAACCGGCTCTCACGGTGGCGGCTGCGGCAGGGTTGGCCTCCCGCTTGGCGGCGACGGTCGGTGAACTCCACCGTTGGACGCCAACGCTGCCGATGAGGTTCACCCAGCTGAGTGATCCCGCGCCGTTGAGAGTCCTTCTTGCCCGCTTCGCGTCCCACTGGAAGCGACGACTCCACGCGGTGGCCGGTCGGGACGAATACGGGATTCGCTGGACCCATTCCGCCAACGCGGCGAGGACGGCGGATCACTCCTCCCCCGTTCAGAACCAGGCGGTCATCGGTCCTGGAACCGCCCACCTACTGCGACTCCGCGCCCGTCACGCGCCTCCATCCGAGGTTGAGCGGTTCCGGTCGGAATTAGGTGATCTGGTGGTCTCTTGGCGGTATCAACCAGGGTCAAATCAAAGCCAAGGGGCGGTTGCTCTATTGATCGATCGGCTTCGGGTTCCGGAGTTCCTCACCCGTTTCTCCACCTGGGCCGAGCAAGCTCGCCGACCCATCGCAGGTTGCCAGGGGCGATGGTTGCTCTCCGGACCATTTGCGCCCTATTCCTTCGTGGGGGAACCTGAGGAAGAAGTTGGCGCGCCTTGATTCTCGGCGGTCGGGAATTCAAGGCTTGACGCAAAACGCGATTCCACTGCCCCTTTGCCGACTCCCGCTCACTTCGCCCCGCTCCACACGACACTTTCGCGGTCTATTTGGTTGAGTTGGATTTCTCCGTCGCATCGACCATCGAGTTTGAGTTTGTTTTCATGGATGCGTTCGCCACCCCCCACGACGAACCGTCGGGGTTTCAAGCCAACTCCGAGTCGATTCCCTTGGTCGGCTCCGCCACCGAAACGGTCGGGGAGCTGCAACCGTCGGTCGCCGCCGAGACGAGCAACGACGGCGCAGAGGCCGGGGCAGAGGCACGATACGAGCGGTTGTATCGCATGGTGTTGGATGGGACGCCAACATCGGTTCTGATCATTGACCCTCAGCATAAGGTGGTGTCGGCCAACGCCAACTTTCTGCTCAAAAGCCGCACCAGGGAATCGGAGGTGGTGGGCAAGCGCGTCGAGGCGGTTTTTCCCTCAGTCATCGCCGAATGCCTCAACTTGACCGCGCGGTTGCGACGCGCCTTCGCCACCGGAGAGCCTCAGGGGGGCGAGCGGATCAACTACCGCGCGCCTGGATCGCCGTCGCGGACCTTTTTCTATCGGTTGGTGCCGTTCAAGTGGGCCGGTCGAGTCGAGTCGGTCATGTTGGTCATGGAGGATGTCACCGAAATCGACCGTCTGGGCCGCGAAGCGCGGCGGGCGGAACGCCACCTGGCCAGCGTGGTGGAAAGCGCCAGCGACCTTGTCGTGTCGATGGATCGGTTCGGTCGGATTTTGACCTGGAACACGGCCGCGGAGCGAATCACTGGACGTGCGGAGGCGTCGGTCTTCGGTCTGCCGCTCGTCGAGCTTGCCCAGGGATGCGACCAGGCGACCATAAGGGCTGCTCTGGAGGGACTCAGCGCCCAGAAGCAGAAGCCCTCGATCTCGTTTGAGGCCGAACTCAAGCACGCCGATGGTCGCGCGATCCCAATCGCCTGGGTGGTTTCCTCGATGCGCGACGAGTCCGGGGGCTTCGTGGCGCTCGGACGCGACTTGACCGAACCGCGACGCTGGCGCGATCAGCTTCTCCGCGCCGAGAAACTCGCCGCGCTGGGGGTGATGGCCGGCGGAATCGCGCACGAGATTCGCAACCCTTTGGCGGTAGTCTCCTGCGCGGCTCAAATGCTTTTGGAAGCGGAGTCGGAGGAGGCCGCCCGCCTCGCCGATCCCGCCGCCGAATTGCGTCGGCAATGCGCTGAGAAAATCGACAAGGGGGTGCGGCGGGTCGCCGCGATTGTGGAGAATCTCTTGAGGTTCGCCCGCACCGGGGCGCGCGAGCGCAGCACGCCGCTCGACTTGCGGACGGTGGCGGCGGAGGCGGTCGAACTGACCCGGCATCCAGCCCGTTTACGTCGGGTCGATCTGTCGGTCCAACTGGGCGAGGAACCCCTCCCAGTGATGGGAGTGGCTGACCTTCTGCGACAATTGCTGGTGAATCTTCTGCTCAACGCGATTCACGCCTTCGAGGAACACGATCACCACCCCAGCTCGTCGGAGGAGGCCGAGGATGTCTCATCCAAGGTAGGAGCGGTGGGTCGGGTGGAATTGGTCGCCTTCCCGCGGGACGATTCGTCCGACCACGCGCCGTCTTGCCGCTGGATTGTTGTCGAGGTTCGTGACAATGGGCCAGGGATTAGTCCCGAACATCTTCAACATGTGTTTGACCCCTTCTTCACGACCCGTCCGGTGGGGGGCGGCACTGGGATGGGTTTGACGATTGCCCATGCGATTGTCCGGGAACATCGCGGCTTCATCGAGTTGACCAGTGAACCGAATCAGGGGACGGTCGCTATTGTAACCCTGCCCCGTCTGGACGACGCCGCGGGTCGAGAGTCCCAGCACGATCCGTTCTCCTCACCCTTCCTCGCTGCCGAACGCGTGTTTTCGGTCTCCCGACCGCTTCGTGGAGGGAATTGACTCATGGCGACGGGCCCAGACCCGATCATCGGGGAACGCTCCTCGTTGAGCGTGATGGCAGAGGGCAATCCGGTCGCGCCCTCGGTTCTGATTGTGGACGACGAAGAGGATCTGTCCTGGATACTGGCTCGGGTCGCCGAGAAGGCGGGTTGGTCCGTTCGTCGTGCCAATTCGGGCGACGCGGCCTTGAGGCTGTTGGACCCCTCCTGCTCGTCTCCGGCGGGCCATCAATCGCTCGGCTTCGAACCGTTCTTGGCCTTCGTCGATTTGATGCTGCCCGACTTCGACGGTTGGGAGTTGGTGCGTCGCCTTCGCTCGCTTTGTCCCGACTTGCGTTTCGTGGTCGTCAGCGGTTTGCTCGACGCCGACGCTCCCAGAGTCCGTCGCGCCGTCAAGTCCGGCGAAGTGGCCGGCTTTTTGGCCAAACCCTTTCCACTGGAGGACTTCCGCGATTGGCTCAACCGCAACGTAGATCGCCGCGTTTGTTCGCCCGCCTCGACCGAACCCTGACCCCCCCAGCCCGAATTGCCCCTGATGGAGATGGAAACGGTCGTGTCGTCGAACGGGAGCCAGACTAGTTCCGTCCGTCCTACCGCGGGACGACTCGCCGGGTAGTGGCATTCCTCTCGTCCGCCCATCTGGAGCAGTTCCCAGCACAAACGCCTTGACCCCAGGTTGTTTTGAGCTACGATTTCTGTAACAACTGAAATGACAGACCGCGCTGAACTCGCGTGACGGTCGAAGCTTCACGACGACCGAGTTTTCACGCCAAGGCTCACGTCTCAGAGCGGTTGGAGGTGGTCGTTTGGTTCGCCGCCTTCTGATCCTGCGTTCCTAATTCCAACCGGCTCGATTCGTAGTTATGGGTGAGGCAAGCCGTGACTCTCACGCCCGCGACCAAAAAGTTCATTTTGCATTGGGGCGAGATGGGCCAGGCTTGGGGCATCAACCGCACGATGGCCCAAGTCCACGCCCTCCTGTATGTCGCTCCCGAACCGCTGGACGCCGAGGAGATTAGCAATCTGCTAGATGTGAGCCGGTCCAACGTCTCGACCAGCCTGCGCGAACTCATCGCCTGGGGAGTGGTCCGACGCACCCATCAAATCGGCGGCCGACGCGACCGCTTCGAGGCCATCAAGGATGTCATGGAAACGTTTCGGGTGATCATGGCCGAGCGCAAGCGTCGGGAAATGGATCCCACCCGAGCCCTCCTGGAACATTGTATCCACGACGCCAAACTCGGCGGACCCGACGAACGCTACACCATCGAGCAACTGGAAAAGATGCTCGAATTCCTCAAGCTGTTGAGCGTTTGGTACGGTCATATCGATCAGCTTTCCAACAGCGCGTTGAAGCGCTTGTTGGAAAGCGGCGCGACGCTTCTGACCTTCTTCTCCAAATTGGGACGTTCCAAGTCCAACGAGAACGGCGACCAGTTAGAACCCGCGCCGGTCGGAGCTTTGGAACGGATTGAAGACCCTGAGGAACCGATCACTTCCATCGACCTCAAGCAACTCGAAAAGGTGGTTGGAACGCACCAGGAATCATCTTGACCCACACCTTGGAGGGTCACTTCAACCTGTCCAACCCACGTCGATCTGCTCGCGTCGCCTTGCCCACAACGAGCTTCGACGGCTTTCTCAAGAGCAATCGATCGTCAACCAGAGAGGGGGGAAAGTCGTTAGGATCGATCCAGGCTAGGCCGCTGAGGTTGAAGGACCTTCGTTCGTCATCGTTGTCATCTCGGCGGCGACGCCAAGAGCGAGTCGGGCGGTGTGAGCATTCGTCGAAGTGACCGCATCCAATTAGAAGGGTCGATCGCGTTCCGTTTGGTCGAAGCGTTGAGGGTGGATGGGGTCGGTCGTTTGGGGTTGGGGGTGACTAGGTGGTTGGGGGCGTATCCTCCGCCGATTTGCCTGCTCGAATCGATAGCGAGTGCGAGCGGAGTTCCGAGTGAGACAACTTGAGTGGAGGGATCGGCCTTGGCTGAATCAGCGTTGACTGCCGAGTCGGGCAGGGTCACCAACACGGCCCACCGACGTCCCGGTGCCGGTGGCAACCATTGGGTTGATGCTTGGGACGGCAGTAGCAAGGCCTGGCCTTCCGGGGTCGAGATGATGCGAGGTCCATCCCCTTGCGCAATGGTGGGCGTCGTGGGACGGTCCGCTCCAGATCCCGTCGCCGCGCGTGAGTTTCCCAAGTCCGCAGCCCATTTCAGAAGCTCCTGCGCCTGAAACCCAGAGCGACGCACGCCCGCCAGTTCAATTTGCCCTGTGGTGTCGTCTCGACGGTAAGCGATCAAAATCGGGTAATCCCGCACGCCCAACGAGTCGAGCAACTCAGTATGCCGGGTCTCCTCCAGCTGGGCCAGATGACAGCCGCGCTGCCGGAAGTCGTCAAGGTGATAGATCAATTCATCTTTGACCTGCCGACTTTCGGGGCGACGCTCCGACCAACAAATCAAAATGGTCGGAATTCCATGATCACGGGTTTGTCTTAACGCCTGGTAAGCGGTCGGCGGCTGGGGAGACAGATTCGCTTGGGGAGTCGGTTTGCTTGGATGGCGCGGCGGGTCGGACTTGGAACCATGCAGAGGCCGGGACGTTTGTGGAGTCGGCCTCTGGGAGGGGGTGGGATTGAGAGGCGGTGGTTCAAGGTGAGGGGTGGCAAACCGGACGAGCGTATGGTGATCCCCGATCCCCCAGCCCTCCACCTTGGAAGGAGGCGCGGGGGAGATCGTTGGTGATGAGGAGGAGATTTGGGAGATTTGGGACGCGGGATGCGGGTTACTGACCACGGCAGAGGGGGTGGTTGATTCAACGGGAGTCTGACGCGCAGTGGAATCGTAGACGGTCGTGCCGTCGGGCAGTTGGATGAGCGGCAGGTCGCTCAGATCAGCGGGCGGGTTGTTGTCCGCCGCGTCGTGGGCTTGAGTGGTTGGAATGGCCGCGAGGTTCTGGGGCGTCGCAGCCGGCTCGGTTTGGGGTTCGGGGGGCGGCGGCGTCGGATTCAGCACGGGCGGGGTTTTCGGTGGGGCCGGCGCGATCAACGGAGGTTCGGACCGGATGATGGCGCGTGGTCCCAGCAGAACCGCCAACAGAGCCGTTCCCAACGCGACGGCCCATCCCGACCCCCGCGTTCCAAGTCTCCACGAATTCATGGGTTTCTCCTTGTCAACGCTTCGCGGGTTTCGTGTCCGGGACGCGAACCGATTCGAGGCCAGGGGTCCGGCGCGGGGAGACCCCCTTTGAGAATCGTTGGGCCGCGTGACGTGATCGGCCTGGCTTGAGCGGTCGGGATCGAAACGACTCCGCGGGTGACAATCGTGTTGGCTATTCAGAGTCGATCATCATTTCGTTAACAACATGCATTCTTTTGTCGAACCGACCGGGACAGGACCCCAAGCGCCCTGGCCCGATCGGTTCTGGGTCGGGTTTACCCAAGGCAGCTTAGCGAGAAAGGTCGCGGAAGCCCTGAGCCATTTCACGAAAGACTCCGGCCAGACGATCGCGCTGAGTGGGTGTGAATGGTTGGCTCCGAGCCTGGGGTTCATTGAGGTCGAGCCCGGTGGGCAGCATTTCCCGAATCATCTGATCGGTAAGCGGTTGGAAGACCTGTTGAACCCAACGTTCACGCAACAGCGGGTCGGTCGGTACCACGCCCTGAAGTGCGGAGGCGATGTCGCCCATCAGGTTCTCGTAGGCGTTGTAACGGCCTCGCGCCAGGTCGTCGGCCAGCCCGTTGAAGACCATCGCCATGCCCGCGGCGCGGAGGGTTCCTTCTTCGATTTTGAGCAGGAGGTTGCGGGCGACCATGCGGGTTGAACCGTTGGCGGGGTTGGTGGCGGTCAGTCCGACGGGTTCAACCGCCGCAAGCGACGCAGGGCGGTTGGGTTCGGCGGCCACAGGGGCTGGCAACGGTTGGGGAGGGGCTTGAACCAACCCAGGGGGATCGAAGGCAGCAGGCGCTCGGGTGGGCGACGCCGTTGCTGGCTCGACCGCACGGCCGCTGCTCATCTCTTTGGGTTGACCCACCGTGACGGTCACTTCCGCCGGCTCGGAGATTTCCGATCCTCGCGCAACCACCAAAGCGAAGCGGTACACTCCGGGTTCGGTAGGGACGAACGAATAGATGAACCCATCCTCCAGCTTGGCCACGACTCGGGGACCGCCCAGTTGAATCCAGCGGTAGCCGATCTGACCTCGTGGTTCGCTGCGCAAGCCGTTGAGGGTGATTTGCCGTCCGACCACGCCGATTTGATTGTCGCCGGCGTCGGCCACGATGGTGGGGTCGGTGAGTTTGCGACCTCCAGTTTCGATCGGCACGACTAGGCGCGTGGAGTCGATTCCGTGGGCATTGCCCACCACCAAGGTGAACTCCAACTCGCCGGAAGCCTCAGGAACCATAATCGACAGCACGGGCTGAAGCGGGTCGCCCAAATCGACCGCGGGCCCCCGGGTCTGCAGCCAACGCACCCGCAAGTCGGGTCCTTGCGAGCCGGTGGCGTCTAACATGATCTTGAGACCCGGCGAGGCGATCCCCTGGAAACGCGCCACCGCGCGGGGAGCCAGTCCGGTCGCTGCGTCGTTAGAATCGCGCTCCATTGGAACGACCCGAGGAGCGGGTGTCGGAGTTGACGTGGCTTCCTGATCAGGCCACACTGTCGCCGATGCGGGCCACGCGGCTTGGTCCAGACGGTTGCGAGTTCCAATCAACGGCGGCGACGCCCCAAGGTTCAAGCCCGGCGGAACCGGAGGCGAACCCGACTCCTGGGCTTCCGGCGGCAACGGAACCATTTCCAGCGACCTGGGTTCCGACCCTTCGTCTAGCCGCGCCGAGGTTTGCGTGAGTTCCGGGTCGAACGACAACGTCGCGGCACCCGGCTTGCCGCTCGGGTTGAGTCGGGGCGAGTCGGCGGCTTCGACCGGTTCCAAAAGCGCCGCAAGGTCGGTCATGTCCAACTCGCCTGGAGCCGCCACCGCGGACGTCTGGGACTCGGTCGAGGTGGTTTGCATGGACTCCGTCACGTTGGTAAAGGAGGAGCCGAGAAAGGGTGGAACTCCTTGGGAATGCGAAGTCGAAGCCAGGGTTGCTCCCGGCTGCGCCCACCAGCGAAGGACAAGACCCGCGATCAAGACCAGCGCCGCCAGTCCAGCCGCGACCAATCGCTTCCGCCACGCTACGCCATGCGCGGGACTGAACATGGGAGAGTCCCTCCTGGAAGTCCGATGGAAACCGATCGCCGCTTGAGGAATGGCGTTGGATGTTCCAACGTCCCTGGATTCGAAGGGCGGATCGACCCGGTCCCTTACCCCGCCCTGACGATGTCTCCGGAACCACGTCGCCGGATTGTCAGGCGTTTCTTCACCTCTGATCGGCAATCCTGGACGGGAAGTTCAATTCGCTGCAACCGATTCCATCGGGGTGATCGTCGCAACGCGACAAGGCGATTCCATCGGGCTGATCGACGCAATCGCGTCCCTAGGGATCATGCCATCTTAAGGAGAGAGGTCGATGAAAATGGTTTTTGTGATGGATCCCCTTGAGGGCATTCAACGGGATCACGATACCTCTTACCTATTTCTTCAGGAGGCGGTGCGTCGGGGTCATCAGGTTGATCACGTGTTGCCCTCGCAGGTGCGTTGGGACAGTTGGCGGGTCGTCTTTGTTGGTCGTTCGGTGAGCTTCGACGGTCCACCCGAGGCACCCGAACGGTTGGGACCGCCCCGCCTGATCGAGGGACCGGACCTGGATGTGGTTCTGATCCGCACCGATCCCCCCTTCGACGCCGATTACCTCGCCGTCACGTTGTTGTTGGACCTTTTGCCCGATTCGGTCGTGATTCTCAATCGACCCTCGGGACTGCGCGACGCTAACGAGAAACTGGCTGCGTTGCATTTCCCCGACCTAACCCCGGCCACGTTGGTCAGCCAGGACCCCGAAGCGATCGATGAATTCCGTCAGCGCGTTGGCGGGGCGATCGCGTTGAAACCCCTGGATGGATTTGCGGGCAAAGGGGTGCTGTTGATTCGGGACGGCGATCCCAACCGACGCGCTTTGATTGGCATGGCCACCCAGGGTGGGACCGTCAAGGTGGTTGCGCAACAACTGGTGGACACCTCGCAGGGCGACAAGCGAATCCTCGTCTTGGACGGCCAACCTCTTGGTGCGGTTCTACGACGCAACGACACCGGGGCCTTCACCCATAATCTGGCTTCAGGCGGCCGCGCGTTGCCCGCCCGAGTGGAGGAGTCGGATCGTCGCATCGTCGAGCGAATCGCCCCTTGGCTTCGCCAGCGGGGGTTGGATTTCGTCGGCATCGACTTGCTGGGCGGCAAACTCATCGAAATCAACGTCACCAGCCCCACCTGTGCTCAGGAACTCAACCGCTTCGATGGGATTCACGTTGAACGTCTCGTCCTTGACCATCTCGAGCGACGCGCCAACCGATTCGCGCCGGCTCCCGTCATCGACCAATGAGCAGACGTGGAGACTAGAGCGGGGATTCAACGTTGAGGACTGGGAGCGATTGGCGCGACGAATGAGCCAGACCAAGCCCACGTCTTCACGCTCGGCGCTGCGTCCAACCGTCGCGGCGGACGTCCGAGGTTGCGGCGGGCGTGATCGGGATGACAGCGTCCCCAGCCATCGTCGAACCAGTCGCGCAGCAACTCGACGACCCCCACGCGAGCCGTTGGGAGCGAAGCCCGATCCTCAGTACGCTCGGTCGGGGACAACAAGGCGCGGCGGCGGCGATAATCGGCCAGAATCAGCGTGGCCTCGGTTCGCAAACGACGGTCCTCGTCGGTTTCAGGGGCGTTGACATCGACCGCGTAAACGAAACGACCCGTTTCCGCGGCGAAGGTGGGGATGGAGACAAAGCGCCGGGGGGTCAACGAGCCGCGACCCGCCTGACGGTCGGCGAGCCCGGCGGCGACGAAGAACTCCACCGCCTCGCGGGGATAACCGTACACATATCCTTGACCACGCCAACGATCCGGTTCCTCAGCCAGCTCGATCAAGGTCATCACCTCAACGGGCGAGGAGTTGGCGGTGACGCCACGGGGTTTGAAGAAGTCAGGATATTCGATGATTTTGGCTGCGAGCGCTGGGCGATGCGCGACGTAAGCTTCAGCGGATCGTTGACCTTCGTACACCCGTTGAAACACCCGGACGTCCGCCATGAGAACCTCGCCGCAGCGAAACGCATTCAAAATAGTTCGAATCCGTTCCAACTCGGTTAGGTCGGGCTGATCCACCCGAAACCGCCCAACCCAAAACCCGCTGCTGACAGGTTTGAGACCTGTGACAACCGTATACAACCCTTCGCCATCCAACAGCTTGAGCAGAAGAGCTTCCGCCTCATTGCGTTGTTCGGGACTCAAGCGTTCGATCGGGAAGCATTCCGAGCGGGGTACCCAGCCGTCCGCCGGCACATGGGGCGACGCGGCAGAGATCGCCGCGTTGGGCTTTGCTCCAACCGCGAACGTGGTGCCGATAGGCCGAGACCAAGACGGAGGCGCAGCGTTGACAGGTGAGCCGAAGTCGAAACCAACCAAGGCGGCAATCAGAATGGCCCCCCCTGGGCACAGTCTCGACACCACTCCTCCTACTTTCACTGGACCAGTCCACGTACTCATACCAATTGCGTCTCGCTTGGAGGGGAAACGCGGGGGTGGAAGAGTGAGGGGATGAGATTTCAACCCCAATCGACATCACGGCGAACCTTCGCAGCTCGACTCGGAGCGCGTGGCTCTCGGGGAGAGAGATCACTCGGAGGAGCCGACCGTTTGGGGAACAGCTTGGCGGACAGCGTGCCAGCGACTCCAAAGCGTTTCGTGGATTCGGTGAAACAACGGGGAGTGGGCGAGACCGGCGTGGCGTTCGGGACCGCGACCGCCGAACTGGTCCGGCTCGGTGTACTCCAAGTGATGAGCCAGTTCGTGCAGGAACACCTCGAACAGATCCTCGACCGAGCGGGTTCCTTCGATCGCGTCATATGGGAAAATCCGAATCAGACAACGATCGCGGTGGTAGCGCCCAAGAGCGCGCAGGGTGGGACGGTGAGAGAAGCGGACCACAAAGGGAACGCGACAGTCATGAATCCGTGCCAGCCGTTGGCGAAACAAACGTTCAAGCGCCAAGGGGGCGATCTGACGAGCGGTGGACTCGCTGGTGATGCGACGACGGATTCGCTTGCGTCGTGGTATCATCGCAAGCGAATCAACCACGCGAAGCCGGCGAAGGGGGGTGGTCAAGCGAGCGACGCGGGCCGAACGCCGTGCGCGGCGCGCTTCGGCGCGGGCGATATCGCGGCGGGTCAACTCTGTGAGACGGACCAGTTCGTCGGCCCAATCGCACTCTGCCTCCACTCGACCTCGATTCGCCATGATGAGACGATCCTCGCTCGGTTTGGATGAGAACCCCAACTTGTTCCAATTCGCCGCCGGGACGAACCCACGACCCTCTTGGCTTCGCGCAAGTGACCCGTGGAAGGCCGGGATGTTCGATTCGGCAAGCCGAACTCTTCCGACCTCATTGACCTGCCAACCAACGCTATGGCTCCCGGAGTGGCTCAAGTCGAACTCGTTGTCGGTTCGCTTCGAACACCGGGTGAAGGACGATTGAGGTTGCGGATTAGCCTCCTTGAACGACCTCGCGCGACGATCCTCATCCGACCACCTGACAGGATCGACGCGATCGCCGACCAGTCTTGCGGATTTCCTTTGATTTCGAGTCGTCCGAGACCGCCAAGCTTGTGTCAGCCGTCGACAGGTGGCAAGCAAGATTCAGCCAGAACGTGGGCTTCCTCGGCGACCCGCAACGCTCGAACTTCGTTGAGCTGCTCCCCCTCCAAGGCGATCCAACTCCAAGGATCTGGTGGTGAACCGGGTCGGACCAGACGATCGAGGCGTTCCTGGCCCGGCGAACGACGAGGACGAATGTAGCGTTCGCTGTAGGCGGAAACCATCGCTTCGTCGCAGCCGCGGAGGCGTGATCGGGTGAGGTCGAACAGGTGTTCGGCCAGGTCGCCCAGGATGGGGTCGCTCAGGCCTTGATGGGCGGCGCGTCGCCGCAGGTTGTTCCAATCCTGCTTGAGACTACGTAGGTCGGCGAGCAAAGCGTTGGAGAGGTCGGCGTGGGACAGGACCGTGCCGACCACCAAAATGGGGATACTCAGCCAGGCCAGTCCGGGGGCGTCGATGCTGCGGAGTTCCAGGTAGCCCCTTGGTCGGACTTCGGGAAACAGGGTGGAGAGGTGACGATCCCAGTCGGCCAAGCTGGGATAAGCGGAACCGTCCGGTTCGATCGGGTCGAGACCTTGGTGGATCCAGTCGCAAAAGGTGAAGTGGGGGGGGAGCGTGTGGTGAACCCCCTGGGCGTCGACTCGGAACATCACCGGAGCGTTCAGAGCGAATTCCCAATACTGTTCCACGGGATCGCCCTGAGGGTTGTCGAGCCACGCCGGTGGGAAGCCGGTCCGCGCGGGATCGAGCGTTAGCCAGGCGTCCGCCCGAGCGGAGGCGAGGCCATTGGGTTGGCCTTCTTGAATCGAACCATTCGCAAAGGCGGCGGTGAGAACCGGAGCGAGGCGTTGGGCCAATTCCCAGCGAGCGGCGAGTTCCTCGGCGGGAGCATGGTCGATGCAAACCTGGACCGAGCCGGTCAACCGCATCATCCGCCGTCCCATCGCACCGATGCGGTCGAAGTAGGCTTGCATGGCCGGATAGCGGGGAAAGCTGAGATGGAGACCCACCTCCTCCGGTGTGCCCCAAGGGTGCAAACCAACCCCAATGAGGTCGAACGAAACATCGACCCCGCGCGCTGTTTCGATCATGAGGTCAACCGCGTCCTCCAAGTCGCGCGCTGCCAGGCACGCGGTCTCGAACGGTTGGCCGGAGTATTCGATTTGCCCGCCGGGCTCAGCCGTCAGCGCCCCACCCCGCCAGTCGATCCGGCCGCGACGGGCAGAGCCGCCCATCGCGTCCCAAAACTGATCGACGCCCACCTGCACTGAGTCGTAGTCGCATCCGCCCGGTGGGTTGGCCAGGGGACGCAGCGGCGTCAATTCCACCTCGGCAGCGATTCGCCCCCGGCGGTCCACGCCGGGTCGAAAGACTTGGCGGCGCAAGTGGTCGCGGAGTTGGTCGAGCGTCGCCGGAGCTGAACGGTCGGTCATAGAGTATTCCGTTCCGTAGCGATCCAGAGGACTCACCGTTGTGTGGAACCAGGCGACCGATCCCGCGTGGTCACCGCTCCATGCACCGGCGGCGTCTCAAGCGAACTTCCCATTGTTATCAGCGCGCGTCCAGAACTCAAGAGCCGAAACCCAACGCGCGTGCCCCAGTTGAAGTCATCGCCCACCGCCAAACCCCACCGCGTGCGACTTGTGCGACTTCCGAGAGGTCATGGGAGGGCTCCGAAACCCGGAACGGTAAGGCGAGTTGAGTCGGTCGAACGAGGAAATGGCGATCAGGAGGGACGCCAACGTTGAACACGAAACCAGCCCTTGGGATCGGTCCAAGCGGCGTCCTCGATAAAACCAGCCTCTCTGGCCAACCACGTGAGTTCATCGAGGGTGAACTTACGAGAGATTTCGACCAAAACGGTTTCGCCCGCGTCCAGGTTCATGGGCTTGCTGGCGGCGCGACCAAGCGGGATGCTCAACGCGCGACGAGCCTCCAAAGCCATTTCCACCCGACCACGATCGGGCCGGTAGGTCACCCGATAGAGGAAATCCTCCTGGCGAAATCCGGTGTCAAGTTCGCGGTTAGCATGATCCAACACATTGCGAATGAACCGCTCGGTGAGGCCCTGATGATCGTCATAGGCGGGCTGGACGATCTCGGGCGGCTTAGCCAAATCGGTGCCCAACAGAAAAGCGTCGCCGGGTTTCAAGGCAGCGCGAACAGCGCGGAGCAACGCGACGGCCTCGTCATCCTCGAAGTTGCCCAGCGTGGAGCCGAGAAAGACGATCATCCGAGGGTGGTTGGTGGGGTGGCGTTTCAACCAACCCAAGCCAACTTCGTAATCGGCGGCTAAGGCGTTGACTGTGACTCGCGGCAGATGGCGCGCTAAATCCGCCACGGCGGCTTGCAAAGCGGTGGGCGAGACGTCGATTGGGATGTACAAACAGGAACGTCCCGAGTCGAGAACAGCGCGGAGGATGGTCTGAATCTTGGAGGAGCTGCCGCCGCCGAGTTCGACGATCTCGAGGGTCTCTCGATCCCCGGGGAGCAGGCGGGAGGATTGTGGTGGCGGCATCGCGTGGGCATGATGCCGCAGGATGGCGTCCTCCGTGCGGGTGAGATAGTATTCGGGCAACTCACAGATCGCCTCGAAGAGCTTGGAACCCACCGCGTCGTAGAGGAAACGGCATTCCAAACGTCGGGGACGGTGACTCAATCCTTCGCGCAGCGATGTTGCGAAGTCGCGGGCATGGGTCTGGGCGGTCAGGTCGAGAACCGCGTTCCAGGGCCGAACCTGAAGACCAGAGGCGACCAAGGCGGGTGAGCCGGGGAGCGGGCAGCCCTCCTCGGGTGGGCTATTCTCTGGGGTCGTCGGGGTAGCGAAGGGGTGAGGCGAGCAGGATTCGGCGGAGTTCGAAACGGTCACTCGAAAACCTCGAATGCGGAAGCGGGGGGGAGAACAACGACGGCCAACGTCGCTGGCTCGGCCGACGCGGCGTCGCGCCTCCGAACTCGCCGACATTGCGCTTCGATCCATCGAACGAACATGGGCGACCCTCCGGCCGGTTTCGACGTGACCGACGAACGAGTGTTGTTGTAGGACGTCAGGCCACCCCATGCGAGGGCGATCCCCAATTGCTCCCGGAATGGGAACAACGGCGCGATTCGACACAGTTGGGGAGACATGCCAATGTGGGTCCAGACCTATGATCCGCTGGGTTGGTGGCCTGGTTCTACCCTGGCCGCGGCATTGCCGGTCGCGGTGTTGCTGGGGACCCTAGCCACGGGACGGGTTCGGGCCTGGGTCGCGGCCGTTTCGGCTCTCGCCCTGGCCTTGCTGGTGGCCCTAACCATTTTCAAGATGCCTTGGCAGGCCGCATGGGGAGGAGTCGGGGTTGGTTTGGTCTTCGCCCTCAGCCGGATCGTTTGGTTGATCGTCGCGGCGGTCTTTTTGTACAACGTGGTTGTCGAGACCGGTTCGTTTGCCGTGATGCGAGCTTCGATCGCGGGTCTTTCCCAAGATCGTCGAATTCAAGCGGTTCTCATCGCCTATGCCTTCGGCGCATTCATCGAAGGGATCGCTGGCTTCGGCGCGCCGGTGGCCATCTCGGCGGCGTTCCTGGTGGGTCTGGGCTTTCCACCGTTGCAGGCGGCGATCCTCTGCCTCGTGGCCAACACCGCACCGGTGGCGTGGGGATCTCTCGGCATCCCGATCCAGACCCTCGGTCAAGTCACCAAGCTGAACGTCGAGTCGCTCAGCGCCACGGCGGGCCGGATCCTACCACCAATTTCGCTCATCGTGCCATTTTGGTTGGTGGCGATGATGTCCCCTTGGCGACGCCTGGGCGAGGTCGCGCCGGCGATTCTGGTGCTGGGCGGAACCTTCGCGGTCGTCCAGGGGCTTTGGGCCAACTTCGTGGGGGTCGATTTGGTCGATCTGGCCGCCTCTTCCTGTTCGTTGGCCGTCGGCGCGATTTTCTTACGGTTTTGGCAACCTCGACACGTGTACCGCTTTGAACACGATCTCGATTCCGACACCCAAGCCACGGGGTTTGTGGGGGGGCCTCGGGGGCGTCTTCACGCCGCTTCGGTTCGCCGGGCGTGGACACCATTCGTCATTCTGGCGGCCCTGGTTTTGATCTGGGGGTTGGAGGAGCCCAAGCGATGGATGAACGCGGTCTCGACCGTTTCGGTCCCCATGCCCGGTCTTCATCTGGCGATTGCCAAAGGGCCGGAGTTGACCGGACGGGAGCAAGTTGACCCCGAACGCGACGCTTTGGAAGGTCTGGTGGTCCTGCCCACACTGGCGGCCACGGGGACCGCCGTCTTCCTGGCGGCGATTCTCAGCGGTCTTTATTTGGGGGTTGCCCCAGCCCGGTTGGCCTTCCTGCTCGGTCGCACCCTTTGGAGTCTTCGAGCCGCTGCTGCGGCGATCCTCGCCATGTTGGCGCTGGGTCACCTGACCCGGTTTTCGGGAATGGACGCCGTGCTTGGTCTGGCCTTGACCCGATCAGGACCCTGGATCTATCCGATCCTGGGGACATTTCTCGGTTGGCTGGGTGTGGCCTTGACGGGATCGGACACCGCGAGCAACATCTTGTTCGGGAACCTCCAAGTCGTGACTGCCGACAAGCTTGGACTCAACCCGATCCTGATGGCGTCGGCCAACTCGACCGGAGGAGTGATGGGTAAGATGGTCGATGCGCAATCGATTGTTGTCGCGGCCGCCGCCACTGGGATTCACGGCAAGGAAGGCCCCATCCTTCGCGCAGTTTTTCCTCACAGTCTGGCGTTAGCCGGGTTGGTCGCGTTGGTCGTTTGGGTCTACGCCCATGTGGCTCCAAACGCGATCCCTTTGCCTTAGGCCGATCTTTCTTTCAAGACAAGGCTGATTTCCTCCAAACCAAACCCGGAATGAGGTTGACGACTCCCTTGTGTCGGACAATTGCCACGTGGATTTCTCGTCAGCTTGGACGGCCCGATGGCGTCACGTTCCGGCCTCCATTCGGCTGGGTTGGGTTGGAGGTGATGGTCCAGGAATGGCCCTTGGAGATTCAAGGACGATGCGCTCCACCCTTCAAGAAATCCGTCGTTTGAGTCGCGCCGAACCCTTTGAACCCTTCGTGGTTCATCTGGAGAATGGCCGCCAGGTTCGCGTAGCTCATCCCGAGGCCCTAGCGTCGCGCCGCCCATTGCGATCGATGGCGGTCTTCCAGCCCGACGACACCCTCGACTTGGTGGATTTGGCGTTGGTCGCTCGGGTCGAGCCGTCACGCTAGGAGAAGAACGGGGGGACGGAGCCAAGGCGGGACTGCAACGGCGCTGAGACCTCGTGGCGCGTCGCGGCTTGGTTGGCTGGTGGGCTTGAGCGGAACGAGAACAGGGTTCAATCCCCTCGGAAACGGGGCCGATCTCTGGTCTTGGCCTTGGCTCGACTTGACTTGAGCCATCGCCGGCGGGAACCTACCATGCAGTGTCGGGATGGGGAGCCAACTGGGCTCCGTTCCTTTGGCCGGCCTCGTCCCGTTCCTGCTCCCGCCCACGGATTGAACTCATGAACCACGACCACGATTACGACCACGACGACCTGGATGAAGACCGCACCATCTTATTGGTGGATGACGACCCCGAAATCATCGAAGCGATGCGGATGACCTTCGAGCATCGCGGCTATCGGGTGCTGGTGGCTCGGGACGGCAACTCCGGTTTGGCGCTGGTGGAACGCGAGAACCCCGACCTCATCATCCTGGACATGATGATGCCCAAGAAGAGTGGATTTCTCGTCTTGGAAAAACTCCGCACCCGTCCCGGCGGGATGATTCCCACGATTATGATCACCGCCAATGAAGGCAGCCGTCATCGCGCTTATGCGGAGATGCTTGGCGTGCGCGACTACCTCCGCAAGCCCTTTGCTATGGAGAAACTGGTTCGCTCGGTGCGCCGCATCCTTGAACCGTCCGAAGAGGAGCAAGCCTGAGCCGTCTCACATGATGTGATTGGTTCGTGGCGAATGGCGGGTTATCCCATCATGCAATGGGAGGGAACCGCCTAAGGAGAGGGCGAACCATCGATGCCGTTTGGCTCGCCGCCAGCCTTCCACGTCGCCAACGCATCGGTACGCCGTGGCGACACCGACTCACGCCGACCGCACTTGACGAACCGGCGAGGCGTCGTACTGGGGGAGCGCTCCTGGAGAGCGTTCCAGTTGCCGAAGGGTGGAGGCCGCTCGATCCTTGGGGTTGAGGATTGGTTCAACCACCTCGTCGGGCCAGGCGATCGCAAGATCAGCGTCGTTCCAAACCAGGGCTCGCTCACAGTCGGGCCGATAAGGATGGGTGCATTTGTACGCCACCAACGCTGGTTGATCGCCGAGAACGGCGAACCCGTGCGCGAACCCTTGAGGGATGAAAAGTTGCAAAGAATTCTCTGAGCTAAGATGTTCGCCGACCCATTGGCCGTAAGTGGGGGAACCGATCCGCACATCCACCGCCACGTCGAAGATCGCGCCGCTCAAAACCATGACCAGTTTGCCTTGGGCGGCGGGGTTCTGGAAATGAAGGCCGCGGAGTACTCCCGGACGCGACCAGGAGAGGTTGTCCTGGACAAAGCAGACCGGCAGCCCGGCTTGGGCGTAGCGTTCGTGGTTCCAAAGTTCTTGGAACCGGCCGCGATCATCGTAAAAGACCCGGGGCGTGATTCGCAGCACTTCGGGCAAGGCAGTCGGTTCAACGTTCATTGTTGGCTTGGCCTCCCCAAAACGGCGCGCAGATACGCGCCCAGATCGTTGGTCATCCCGGCGGCCAGCCGTTCCAGGTGAGCCGCGTCGATGAAGCCCATGTGATAGGCGATCTCCTCCAAGCAAGCGACCCGTAAGCCCTGACGTTGTTCGATCACTTGGATGAACTGCGAGGCCTGTTGAAGCGCCTCGAAGGTGCCGGTATCCAGCCAGGCGACCCCTCGACCAAGCAGTTCAACCCGCAGATCCCCGCGTTGGAGATAGGCCCGATTCACGTCGGTGATTTCCAACTCGCCTCGGGACGACGGTTTGAGCCCCGCGGCGATCTCCAGAACGTCATTGTCGTAAAAGTAAATGCCGGTGATCGCGTAATTGGATTTGGGTTGCTTGGGTTTTTCCTCGATGTTGACGACCCGTCCGGCGGAGTCGAACTCAGCGACGCCGTAACGATGTGGATCGTGGACGTGATAGCCGAAGACCACCGCCCCTTTTTCCAGCCGTGCGGCGCGTTGAACCGCATCAGTGAAGCCGTGCCCATAAAAGATGTTGTCGCCCAGCACTAACGCCACCTTGTCGTCACCGACGAAGGAGCGGCCAATCAGGAACGCCTGGGCCAATCCTTCAGGACGGGGTTGCTCGGCGTACTCGAACCGAACTCCCCACTGCCCGCCTTCGCCCAACAGCTCGCGGAACCGCGGCAGATCGGTGGGGGTCGAGATGATGAGGATGTCTCGAATTCCCGCGAGCATCAAGGCGCTGAGGGGATAGTAAATCATCGGTTTATCGTAAACCGGAAGCAGTTGTTTGGAGACCACCTTGGTGACCGGATAGAGCCGGGTTCCAGCCCCTCCAGCCAGCACGATCCCCTTCATGGGAGCTGGGCCCGTGGCGGTCATGATCGCTCTCCCCGGTCAACGTGGTCGCAACGCGCAGCGGCCCCAACTGACAATGCAACCCGACGAGCTGGGTTGTCGAGTTGACGGATCACGCCCAGACCCAGACGTTGGGACCGCTCCAAACCCTTGGCCACTCGCTCAACCCATTCGGTGTGGTCCAGATACCACTGGACCGTTTTGCGTAGGCCAGTCTCGAAGGTTTCCAGCGGAGTCCAACCCAATTCGGCTTCGATTCGAGCCGGGTTGATGGCATATCTCAAATCGTGGCCGGGCCGATCGGCGACGAATTCGATGAGTCGTTCGTGAGGTCGGAAGGGAGAATCGGGCCGCAGTTCGTCTAGCAAACCGCAGATGGCCCGCACCACCTCCAGGTTGGTTTTTTCGTTCTTGCCCCCGATGTCGTAAACGCCGCCCACCCTTCCCCGCTCGAAAACCTCGATCAAGGCGCGGACGTGGTCGTCGACATAAAGCCAGTCGCGCACGTTCGCGCCCTGGCCGTAGACGGGCAGCGGCTTGCCCGCCAGAGCGTGACGAATCATGAGAGGAATCAGTTTTTCGGGGTATTGTCGGGGACCGTAATTGTTGGAACAATGCGTAATGAGTGTAGGGAGGCCGTAAGTGTGGTGCCAAGCCCTCACCAGGAAGTCGGACGCCGCCTTGCTGGCCGAATACGGCGAATTGGGAGCGTAGGGCGTGGTCTCGTCGAAATAGCCGGTTGGCCCGAGCGAGCCGTAAACCTCGTCAGTTGAAACATGTAAGAATCGAAATCGATGTTGACGAGACTCCGATAATCCCTGCCAATGCTCCAGCGCGGCGGTCAACAAATGGAAAGTGCCTCCAATGTTGGTCTGAATGAACGCCCCTGGGCCGTCGATCGAGCGATCGACATGGCTTTCCGCGGCGAGATGAAGCACCCCATCGGGGTCGTGATCGCGGAAGACTGTCCGCACTGCCTCGCGGTCGTTGAGATCGACCTGAACGAAGACGTGCCGGGGATCGTCGAAGGCTTCTTCAAGCGATTCCAGGTTGCCGGCGTAGGTCAGGGCGTCGAGATTGACGACTTGATGCGAGGTGGTCCGAATCAGTCGGCGCACCAGCGCCGAGCCGATGAATCCCGCCCCTCCGGTGACGAGTAGCTTCACGGTTGAGTCTCCCGCTCTCCAGCAATCGTACAATCCGACCGAGGATTCAATCGAACCGCGACCAGGGCCATCGTCAAGATGGTTGGTCGGTCGGTGTGGCAAGATCGGTCGCGTCGTCCCGCGACGAGTGATGGGTTCGTCCTTGAACATTAAGATGGGGCACGGCTTGGCGGCACGACCAGGCGGATGCTCGTTCGAGTCCTCCCACCCTCGTGACTACAAGCGGAGGTGACGAGCGATCAGGTTTTTCTGAATCTCGTTGGTCCCGGAATAGATGAGGCTGCCGATCGAGTCGCGCAAATCCTTCTCGATACCGAACTCGGCTACGAATCCCCGCGCGCCGAAGATCCGCACGGCCGTGATGCTGTTTTCAACGAACGACTCGGAGACATGCAGTTTGGCGACGGCCGAGGCGATCGTCGCGTCTTTGCCCCGGTCCTTGAGCCATCCGATTTTATAAACCAGGGGGCGACAGGTCTCCAAACGCACATGCATGTCGGCAATCGCGTGCGAAACCGCCTGAAACTTGCCGATCGGCTGACCATACTGGACGCGAGTGCGAGCGAATTGGACGCAGCGCTCCAACTGGCGGCGCATCGTGCCCAACGCCGCGGCCAGAATCGCGCCACGCTCCCATTCCATCGAACAGTTGAAGACCTCCGCGCCGCGCCCTTCCTTGCCCAGCAGGTTGGCGGCAGGGATGCGGCAATCCTCAAAGACCGCTTCGCCCATGGGCACGGTACGCACGCCGAGCTTGCGAATTTCGCGGACCACGCGGAAGCCCGGCGCGTCCTTGGGAACCAGGAAGGCCGAAAGGCCCATCACCCCCTGACCCGGATGAGTCACCGCGAATGAGACGAACAAATCCGCCACCGGCCCGGAGGTGATCCAGGTTTTGCGGCCGTTGAGAACCCAATGATCCCCCTGGCGCACTGCGGTGGACTTCATCGCAAACACGTCGGAACCAGCCTCCGGCTCGCTGGCGGCGTTGGCTCCGATGATCGAGCCGTCGCACAGCCCCGGGAGGTAGCGGCGTTTCTGATCTTCGGTGCCGTAAAGCAAAATCGGAATCGAGTTGGTCCACATCGAGGCGTTGATCGAGAAGATCAGACCCGAATCCGGGCAGCCGTAACCCAACCCCTCCATCGCGGCGATGGTGTCGGAAAGTCCGCCTCCCTTGCCGCCGTAGGTCTGGGGAATCGGCAGACCCTGGATGCCCAACTCAGCGCAACGGGTCCAGCCCTCGCGCCAAAAGGTCCGATGTTCGTCGCGTTCGAGGATGTCGTCGGTCAGATGCTCGCGGGCGAATCGAACCGCCGAGTCGTGCCAGTGGCGTTGCGAAGGCGTAAAGTCAAACTCCATCGCGGCGGCCTCCATGCCAGGTGGAAAGAACGATCGATCAAGGCTTATCCCGCGATGGGATCGTCGTCTCACCCCGCTCGATCGGATCGAGCCGCACGACGCGGCACGCCGCGCCGCCGACCTCGCGCGACCCTATCACGATCCGTCCCCAGCGTGAAGCGTAAATTCGCGCCGGGGGCCGCGGTCGTCCTAACCTCACGTTCCTCACTAGGAAGTGGGCTGTCAGGTCGAACCGCCCCTTGCGAACGAGGCGGGAGGTCCCTAGAATACGGCTTTGATCCAAGCGATCCGTCCCCCTCGGCGCGTCCTTTTAGGTCGCGGTTTGGCTTTCCTTTTCACATTCCTCTGGTGACGACGTTTCCACTCATGGCCGCCAAAAACCCCGCCGAAACCGTTAAGCCCAAAAAGAAGGATCAAGGCCAGGAAAAAGCCGCCGCGGACACCCCGGCCGCCCAAGTCCGCCCCCCCGCCGATCCTCGCCACAAGGTGTACAAGAAGTTTCACGGCAAGTTTCTTCCGAAGGGTCCGCTGCGCGATCGTCTCAAAGTGATCCAGCAAAAATGGGACGCTACCCCCAACCACGACGGGGTCACTTTGGAAGAACTTCAAGCCCTTCACGCCGATTGGATGGCCTCGCGGGGCAAACCGGTCAAATCCAAGGTTTGATTGGGACGAACGGTTTCATTCGTCACGAGGGGTTGCCCGCCTAGTCACTCGCCAAACCGATCGATTCGCTCCGCCACGCCAGGGGTTTGTCGTTACCAACCACCCCTCTTTTTGGTCTCTTCCTCTCTTCCTTTACGCGATCCGCCCGCGGACCCTGTCGAACCCAGGAAAGGTCGCTGGACGATGACGACAATCGGCGTGCCTCGGGAAATCAAGGCCGACGAATACCGCGTGGCCATGCTTCCAGTAGGGGTTGAAGAACTGACCCACGCCGGCGCGCGGGTGCTGGTCGAGACCGGTGCCGGTCTGGGTAGCGGCCTAACCGACGATCAGTACGCCGAAGCCGGAGCCGAAATTGTCGAAACGGCCCAAGAGGTGTGGGCCCAGGCCGATTTGGTGGTCAAGGTCAAAGAACCTCAGCCCCTCGAGTGGCCCTGGATGAGACCCGGCCAGACCCTCTTCACCTACTTCCACTTCGCGGCCGACGAAACCCTCACCCGCGCGGTGATCGACTCGGGCGTGACCGCAATTGCCTACGAGACGATTCGTGACGCCAAAGGCGCTTTGCCGCTGTTGACGCCGATGAGCGAAGTGGCCGGTCGGATGAGCATTCAGGAAGGCGCGAAGTTCCTCGAAAAACCAACTCAAGGCCGCGGGATCCTCCTGGCGGGAGTGCCCGGGGTGGCCCCCGCCGAAGTGGTCATCCTGGGCGGTGGCGTGGTCGGCTCCAACGCCGCCAAAGTGGCCGCGGGGCTCGGTGCCAACGTCCGCATCCTGGATGTCAACCTCGATCGGCTTCGTTACCTCGACGACATTATGCCCCCGAATGTGACGACGCTTTACTCCGATCGTCATACTATTCGGGAATCGCTGCAGCGGGCCGACTTGGTCATCGGAGCGGTGCTGATCACCGGAGCCCGCGCGCCCCGTTTGGTCCGCCGTCAAGACCTGGCTTTGATGAACACCGGAGCGGTCATTGTCGATGTCGCCATCGACCAAGGTGGCTGCGTCGAGACCGCCCGGCCCACCACCCACAAGGACCCCACCTTCGCGGTTGATGGGATCATTCATTATTGCGTCACCAACATGCCCGGCGCAGTGGGACGCACCAGCACCTACGCGCTTTGCAATGTCACCCTTCCTTATGTGGCACGCATGGTCCGCGAAGGCTGGCGCGCCCTGGCCACCCGCGATCCCGGCTTCGCCGAAGGAGTCAACATCCACGCCGGTCGCGTCACCAACCAGGCCGTCGCTAACACCTTCCACTTAGAATGTCACGCTTGGGACGCCCTTCCTTCCTTGACTCCGGTATGACGGGATCACGTTCGTTGGATTCCAATCCCCATTTCATTCACCCCTCCCCACCTTCGTGTCCCCCGTGTCCTTAACTCGCAAACTTCCTTCATCCCCACGAGAGAGCGACATGATCGAACGCGACCAATCCGAATTCGAAGAGCAAAACGGCAACATCGAACAAGGCAACACCTTCGGGGATCAACCCGCCGAAGCGATTGATTTCAACAATCCGAGCGACATTTTCCTGTCGATGCGCGCTCAGAACATCGAATTGCTCAAGGTGGCTGCTCAAGTCACCGGTGTCTCGGCCCTCTCGGGCCCCCTCAAGCCCAACGAGATTAAAAACGCGCTCAAAAACCTTTGGGAGGTCTATTCGGAACTGTACGAATGGATTGATCCCGAAGAAATCGAAGATGACGAGGAGGACGACGACGAGGAGGACGAGGACTAACGCGGGTTGGACTCGACCCGTCTAGTGTCGTCCCACGTCTTGGTGTGTCATGTCATGACCGGCGATTCGGTTTCCACGTCGTCGCTCACCACCCTGATCATGCCTCCCACGCTCCGCTGGGAAGGTGATCCGTGGACAGGGAGCTTGATTCTACTCGACCAGACCCGTTTGCCCGGCGAAGTCGCCACGTGTCGGATTGACACGGTGACCGATCTTGTCGAGGCGATTCGGTCGCTGCGGGTCCGAGGGGCTCCGGCCATCGGCGTGTCGGCGGGCTACGGCGTGGTGTTGGGGATGAGGGCCGCGTCGGATCCGAACGATCTGAACTCGGTTCACGCGGCCATGACCGACGCTGTGGAACGCCTGGCTGTGAGTCGTCCCACGGCGGTCAACCTCGTCTGGGCGCTGCGACGCGTCCGCGAGCGGGTCGAATCGCTCGTCGTCCATCAAACGCGTGCCCAAACGCAAACGATCCTTGCCCGCGACCTGATCCAGCAAGCTTGGCTGGAGGCGGTGGCGATTCACCAAGACGATATGGCGATGTGTCTGGCGATTGGGCGTCATGGAGCCGACTGGATCGACGCCCGCTTCGGCAACCCCCGCCCACCGTGCCCGCGGCTTGAAATCATCACGCATTGCAACGCGGGCGCTTTGGCGACTTCCGATCACGGCACTGCGCTGGCGATTGTTTACGAGGCGCATCGACGTGGCCGCGACCTGGCCGTATTGGCCGACGAAACCCGTCCGTTGCTCCAAGGAGCGCGGCTGACCGCTTGGGAATTGAGCCGCCGCGGAATTCCGGTTACGGTCATTGGCGATGGGATGGCCGCGGCGCTAATGAGTCGGGGCCGAGGCCGTCTGGTCATCGTCGGGGCTGATCGCATCGCCGCCAACGGCGACGTGGCCAACAAAATCGGCACATATGCATTAGCGATTGTCGCGCGTCGCCACGGTTTGCCCTTTGTGGTCGCCGCCCCTTCCAGTACCTTCGACTTGACGCTGACCGATGGTTCGTCCATCCCCATCGAACAACGCGACCCCGCTGAGTTGATCTGGATGGGGGGGAAGCGGATTGTTCCCGAGGGAGTCGCCGTGGAGAATCCGGCGTTCGACGTCACCCCCGCTGAACTCATCGACGCGATTGTGACCGAGCGGGGCGTGATTGAACCGGTGAAGGCCGCGACGGTTCAAGCCTTGATCGCATGAACCCACTCACAACCTGGACCGGCCTGAGTTTAAGGCGTGGCCCGCCGGCTCACGAAGGCGATCCAGCGGCCATCGGGTGACCAGACGGCCTCGCGATCGCCGTTGGGAGCTTCGGTGAGGATCACCGTTTGGTCCCGGCTGAGGTCCAGCAGAACAATCCGGCTGTCGGGCAATCCCCAACGCTCGGTGAACAACAGACGAAGGCCGTCGGGGGAGAGGTCAGCTCGATCTTCGCGAAGACGATGCTGAGTAAACGGCATGATCCGTTCAGGTTGGTTGGGGTCAATTTTGAACAAGTCCCAACGGTTAGTTCGGTTGGAAAGGAAAATCAACTCACTTCCATCGTGGGTCCAGATTGGCCAACCATCACGCGCAGGATGATTCGTCAACTGGGTAATCCCTCCCCCCGCCGCACGGGTGAGGGCCAGATCGGTGTTCCCACCACGCACTTTGACAAACGCCAGACGGTCATCCCGAGGATTCCAGCTGGGCTCGATTCCCTCCACAAGCACTCGGGACGCCCCCGCGTCGGAACCCTCCAAGGTGAGGATCACAATCCGCTCCTGGTTGCGACCCGGAGCCGACCAGTCGGTTTGAAGGGGGGGGGTTCCGCTGGCCACATAAGCCAAGCAACGACCGTCGGAAGACCAGGTGGGAGTCACTCCCGCGGCCACCGCGCGCGGCTTGCCATCAGGTTGAAGTCGAATCGTGCCTTGATCGTCGGTTTGTTCGATTAATCGAATGAGATAGATAAGAGGATCACTGCCCTGACTATTGAAGCCCACGAAGGCCAGTTTTCGACCATCCGGCGCCCAGCGGGGATCAGCGGCTCGAGCGAACCCTTGATCCTCGGCGATCATGGTGAGGTCGCTCCCTTGAGGAGTGACCAGGAACAAGCGGGAGTCGTCCGTCGCGGGTTGCCCTTGAAACAGGGGAGGACGCCCTGAGTTACGGGGTCGCTCCGTCGCGGGTTGGGAGCGTTCCAGCTCCCACTCGCCTACCCGTTCGGGTTGTCCCCGTCCCGGACGTTCACGCAGCACGGCTCGAAGCCGGTCGGAACGCTCGGCCCGCAGCATCACCATCCTCTGACGGCCCGAAGAGTCGGTTTTCTCGAACTGCAGCCAAGCATGCTTGGGTTCACCGATGAGTCGGCGGTTGAGATCGGCGGTCAGCCAGGGCGGATCATTGAGGTTTGGTTGGTCCTCGGCGACGAATGCCCGCAGTCGAACCATCCCCAGCGAGTTGGGCCAATCCACCTCCAACCGAACCAACGCGGGACCGGTGGCGAAACGTCCGGGTTCCTTCACCACCGGACGCCAGAAACCCGCCGCGGCGAGCGCCGCTTCGACGTCGGCTTGACCCCAAGCGTCCGCGCCGACCCACCGCAACGCCACGCCCAACAGCCCCACAACCATCCCCAACCGTCTGACGACCCGGCAAGCGCTCAGGGCCGGCAACCGTGGCGAACCATAGCGCATTGAAAAAAACAAGGATATTGTTTTGTTGATAACCATTTTGAGACGCCTTCTTGAATTGAAATTAATTGGTGTCCGTGGGAGACGCGGGAGATTCCCTGTCGGCTTGGTCGAGTAAGGCTCGCAGCTGCTTGACTTAGGTTGCCGTTGCAGAGTCTCGGCACGTTGACGTTCTCGCTCGGCGCGGAGTCGTTCTTGTCGGGCCTGTTCACGTTCGCTCTCAGCGCGTTGATGCTCTTGCTCGGCGCGGAGTTTTTGGTCGTCGAGTTCCAATTGGATCGGCCCCGCCGAGTTGACGACATCACATCAGGGGTCTCATGTTGGATTCGCGTTGGAGATGAGGTCGGCCACATAGGCGTCGAGTTCGGCGAGTTCCTCGACGAAGGGGCTTTGGACTGCAGGGAATCGGAAGCCGGTTTTGGGGTCCAGGTCGAAGGCGGTCACCCGGAAGCTGATCGCTTGACGGTCCCGTTTCCACTGAGCGAAGCACATCAGACGAACAAATTTGCGAATGTCGGCAGCGAAGGGGCGAGGGTCGTTTCGATAGCGGGGATGGTCGCGGAAGACTGGCCAAAAGCGACGGAAAATCTCCAGAGGGTCCAGACCAAGTTGTACGAAAGCGTACATCAGTTGGTCGAGGATGGTAAACGGCATCAAGTCCTCTTCGTCCGACTGGACGCGATCGGGTGGACGAAGCTCCGCCGAGGCCGCCATGACGGCGATCGCCTGGGGACCACGGTAGCCGTGAAACCGCGCGGCCCAGTCCAACCAAAGCATGACCAGACTCTTGGGAACGTCGGCCAGCGGAGCCAGACCACCCGACGAATCGCCATCCATCGTGGTGTAACCCACCGCCGCCTCGCTTTTGTTGCTGGTCACCAACAACAGCGCCCGATGAAGATTGGCGATGGTCCAGATGGTCGTTCCGCGCATGCGTGCTTGAATATTCTGAAGCGTCAGATCATGCCGAGGCTCGTCCCAGGAAAGTTGGACGCCGGTCATTTGGGCAACCGTTCGCAAGGTTTGGTCCAGAGCGGGCTGGATGTCTCCCAGGTGAAAGGTTGCTCCAATCTCTTCGGCAACCGTGCGGGCCGCCTCGCGGGTAGCGCGACTGGAGTTGTCGGTGGCTAGGTAGGCGCAGATCAATCGCTGAGCCATGATCGACCGAAGCGCTGGGTCGTCAAGTTCGGGGTGGTCGTAGCGCTGCATGCGATGGACCAGATAGGCCACCATCGCGCTGTCGCGGCCTCCTGAGAGAGCCAGGCAGCAGGTGTCGATCCCGCTTTTGCGTAGATGATCGCGCAGACCCAGCGCGAGGGCCAGTTCCAGTTCCAGATGATTGAGATCCGCCTCGGTGATCGTGCGACCACGCAGCGCTCCGGTTTCCAAATGACGTAACGAAGGGTCGGGATGCTCGGGTTCCGGGGGGAGCCAGTAGGGACGAGGAGCGGGGGCGGGGTCGTTGGTGGCGCAGCGGCCGACAGCCGTAAGGCGGGTTACGTTGGGAACCTGGCCGAAGTCGCCGCGCGCCAGGCGTTGCTGCTGATCGCGCCAGGACCCTTTCTCCATGCGGGTCTGGTGCAATTCCGCCAGATCGATGACCCGATCCATCAAGGTCCACTCACGCTCGAAGACGAACCGCGGCCCCTCGCCTTCGATTCGGCCGTTAACCGCGATGAACATGGAGCCGTCGAAGACTAAGCGGGTCGCGTCGCAGCCGACCAACGAGGTGTAAAGGTAGGCGCAGCAGTCTTCCTCGCTGGCCTGTTGAATCATGCGACGGCGAACGCGATGTTTCCCGATGGCGAACCAGGAGGCCGAAGGGTTGACGATCAACTCCGCGCCGGCCAATGCAAACAGGGAGCCAGGGCGAATCCCCTTCCAAGCATCTTCGCAAATCTCGATGCCGAAGCGGCCGATTCCCTCGGCCTGGAACATCTGGGTACCCAAGGGGACGTGGGTGCCGTCGGGTCCCTCGTAGGGGACCAGGCGGCCCGAGGGCCAAGGCTGAAAATAGCGATGTTCATATTCGACATCGCCAGTTGCAAGGTTCTCCTTGGCGACGAGTCCCGCGATCCGACCTCCGGCCAGGACCGCCATCGCGTTGAATAAGACGTTCTCAAAGCGGATGGGCAGACCAACGAGCGCCACCAGGTCGCCGGTTTGTTCGGCGAGGGCTTGGGCGCGGTCCCAGGACCGTTCGATCGTCCCGCCGCGCAGCAGTCGGTCCCCCAGGCTATAGCCGGGGATGCACATTTCGGGAAGCAGTAACAACCGCACGCCGCGGTGGTTGGCCTCGGCGAAGGTCTCGCCGATGCGTCGGGCGTTGCCCGACCAGTCGCCGACGGTCTGGTTGAGGGTGGCGACCGCCACCCGTGCCTGGGCACTGGCCATGAGGGAGCATCCTCGTTGAGGGATCGTCCCGGATCACTCGGGAAGATCGTGGCGACCGCGGCAACTCAACGGCGTCACAACGACCTTCCGGCGGGTGAAGGGGAACTCGGAGTCGGGGACGGGAGGGCAGTCTCTGTTCGTTGTGACGATTCGAGGATATTGTATAGGGGAGGATCCGTCCAAGGCTACATGCGGCCCTGGCCTGGGATCACTCGCTGCGACGGTCGGCCGCGCTGATCCCGCGTCCCGCCCGACGATCCGAGTCACGATTTGCAGAGCGTTCTGTTTTGGTTTTCCTTGCTCCGTGGTCTTCGAAACGACCGGCGAATCAGCATGACCAGGTTCGCAGGGAAGGCGTGAAGGTGGCGTTGAGTCTCGTCGTTTCGATGCCGGCTCGGTGCGTTTTCATCGAGCGTTCGAGGAGTCCCCATGACCGCCGCAGGCGACCCCTCCCCAGACCGATCCCACCTTGTCACGGGGTCTTCGGAGTCCCTATCCAACGCCCCGCCTCACCAACAGGTGGATCGAGCCGCCGGCGACCCGCAGGCTATGTCGCCCCGCGCGGTGTTGGTGGTTGACGACAACGCCGTGAATCGCTACATGCTCTCCCGCCATGTCGCGCAGCTGGGTTTGGAGGCTGAAACCGCCGAGAATGGTCAAATCGCTCTGGAGATGGTGGCCCATCGGAGTTTCGACCTGGTGCTGCTGGACGTGATGATGCCGGTCCTTGACGGCTATCAGACCCTCGACGCCCTCAAACGCGACCCCAAGCTCCGAGACCTGCCCGTCATCATCGTCTCCGGCGTCGATGAGATCGACTCCGTGGTGCGATGCATTGAACGGGGCGCGGAGGATTACCTCACCAAACCGATCGATCACGTGCTGCTTCGCGCCCGGATCAACGCCTGTTTGGAAAAGAAACGGCTCCGCGACATCGAACGCAAACGCACCGAAGAACTGGTTCACGCCTTGGCGGAACTGGAGAAGGCTCAAACCAAACTGCTGACTCAGGAAAAGCTCGCCTACCTGGGAACCATCAGCGCCGGGATCGCCCATGAAATCAAGAATCCCCTCAACTTCGTGACCAACTTCGCTCAATTGATGCGCGACCTCCTGGTGGAACTCCGCGAAGAACTCAAACGCTATCAAGATATCATCGAAGCGCACGATTACGAAAACCTGGTGGATATCCTCGACAACCTGGACCTCAACGCCTCCAAAATTAATGAACACGGCCAACGCGCCGACGGGATTGTGCGGGGCATGCTCCTGCTCTCGCGGGGAGGATCGCCTAAACCTCAGAAAGCCCACATCAACACCATCCTACATCAAGCAGTTGATTTGGCCTATCACGGCCTCCGCGCCCAAGATACCGATTTTCGCATCAAAATTGATATGGACCTTGATTCAACAATCGAACCAAGTTACGTTGTGCCCCAGGATTTGAGCCGGGCGTTTCTCAACATCGTCAATAACGCCTGTTACGCTGCTTACGACCGGAGCCGCAAGCTCAAGACGACACAGCCCGACTTCGAGCCCACCGTTCAGGTGACCAGTCGCCGGGTTGGGTCGGATCGGGTCGAGATCCGGATTCGCGATAATGGTCCGGGCATTCCTCCCGAGCATCTCCCGATGATCTTCGACCCGTTTTTCACCACCAAACCGACCGGCCAGGGGACGGGGCTTGGGTTGTCGATCTCTCACGGCATCGTGGTCGATGTGCATCGGGGTGACATCCGGGTGGAATCCCAACCCGAGGTCTTTACCGAGTTCATCGTTGGTCTGCCGCTGGTGTTGCGCGATCCGGCCGTCACCGAAGTCCTGGCGGAGACCGAATCGGGTTCAGAAATCGACCTGCCCGCCATCCCCGATCCTCAAGATGGAGCGATGCCCAGCCGGGCTGAGGCCGAGGTTGACCATGACGCGCCCCTCTGATGCTCGTCTGAGCGATCCCCAGTCTTCGCAGACCGATGGCGACGCCGCAAGACCGTGGCGCGTGGTGATCGCTCCCGACAAGCTCAAGGAATGCCTCAGCGCCACCGACGCCGCCGAGGCAATCGCATCAGGAGTGCAGCGTGCGTGCCCCCAAGCCTGGCTTGATCGCGTCCCCTTCGCCGACGGCGGTGAGGGAACCGTCGAGGCGTTGGCTCGGGCGATGAACGGCACCCTTTCCGAGGTCGAAGTTCGTCCACCGACTCCCGACGCGACCCCGATTGTGGCGCGGCTGGCCCACTGGCGCGACGCCGACGGCGCGACGGTCGCCGCCCTTGAAATGGCCGCCGCCTCGGGTTTGGCCTTGGTGCCGCGTGATCGTCGCAACGTCGCCCGAGCCACGACCTTGGGCACGGGCGACCTGATTCGCCACGCCCTCGATTTGGGAGCGCGACGATTGATCATCGGCATTGGCGGTAGCGCCACCAACGACGGCGGCGCAGGAATGGCTCAGGCGTTAGGATATCGTTTGCTCGATGAACAAGGCCAGGATCTTCCACCCGGTGGGCTGGAGTTGTCAAGGTTGGACCGAATTGACTCCTCCCAGCGCGATTCGCGTTTAGACGGTGTGGAAATCTTGGTCGCGTGCGATGTGACCAACCCTCTTTGTGGTCCCCGAGGCGCTTCGGCAGTCTTTGGTCCCCAAAAAGGAGCCGATCCCGAGATGGTTCAACGTCTCGATCAGGCTCTTTGTCGCTTCGCCGACGTCATCCGCCGCGACCTTGGCCAGGAGATTCGGGACGTTCCCGGAGCCGGGGCCGCGGGCGGCTTGGGAGCGGGTTTAATGGCGTTCCTCGGCGGGCGGTTGCAATCCGGCGTCGAACTGATCGCCCGGGCGGTGGACTTGGAACGACGTGTGTCTCAGGCCGATTGGGTCTTGACCGCCGAAGGCCGACTCGACGGCTCGACTGCTGACGGCAAAGCCGTGGCCGGGGTCGTGCGAGTGGCCGCAGCACGCCGGGTTCCAGTCGTCGCCTTGGTCGGTTCGGTCGGCGCAGGATGGGAACGGCTTGGCAACCTGGGATTGACCGCGATCATGCCGATCCTCACCCAACCTCTGAACCTCGACCAGGCTCTCAATCCCGATCACGCTCGCAGTCACCTGAGCTTCGCTGCCGAACAAGCCACCCGGATTCTCCTTGCGGGGAGAACCCTGAGATGAGCCAAGCCCAAGGGGAATTCGATCTGATTCGACGGATCCAAGCCGCCGCGCGTCCCGGCGCATCCCGCCCGGGAATTGTCTTAGGTATCGGCGACGACGCGGCCTTGCTCCGACCCCCACCAGGACATCTGGTGGTCGTTACCACCGACATGCTCATGGATGGACGCCATTTTATCCTTGCTGAACATGGAGCCGAAGCCGTTGGCATCAAGGCAATGGGGGTCAACCTCTCTGACCTAGCGGCAATGGCCGCCCTACCCTGGGCCGCCTTCGCTTCGGTCGCGCTGCCCCGAACCTCTGAGGTTGGCGACGCCAACGCGATTGCCCACGGTCTCCTGCAAGGAATTCGGCGTGTGTCCGAAGACCACCAGATGGTTCTGGCCGGTGGCGACACCAACGCCTGGGATGGTCCCCTCGTGGTGTCGATCACCCTCTTGGGGTTGGTTGAGGACGATCCTCCTGGCGCAGTTTTCCGATCGGGAGCGCGGCCGGGCGACACCCTCGCGGTCACAGGGCCGCTGGGTGGCAGCATCCTGGGCCGTCATCTCCGACCCCAGCCCCGGATCGCCGAAGCCAGAGCGCTCCGCGCCCACTTGAAGTTGCATGCCCTCATCGACCTCTCCGACGGTTTGGCGTCTGACCTTCGGCGTCTGTCTGAAGCATCGAACGGTTGGGGGATCGAACTCGACGAGTGGGCGATCCCGATCCACGACGACGCCCAACGTCTCGCACAGATGTCAGGGCGCTCTCCGCTCGATCACGCTCTCAACGATGGCGAGGACTTCGAGTTGTGCCTCGCCACACCCGAAACCCTTGATCCTGACCGCTTGGCCAACCTCCCGACCCAGCTCATTCCTATTGGGCGAGTGGTGGACCGTCCCGGATTCTTCCTTCGGGCCGCCAATGGAATGATCCGACCCTTGGAACCGGGAGGCTTTGACCATCTACGGGACTTACCAAACTCCTAGGATTTGTCGAACCATTGGGGGTTCATCACTCAGAACCCCCAGTGGGTTTGGAACCGCTCGCGTTCAAGGTTTCCAGACGGACCCTGGCCTCAACCGCTCGGTCGCTTTGAGGAAAGCGCTTGAGCAGCTCGTCATAGGTTTGCCGCGCACGATCGAGCTGATTGAGACGTTCATAGGTTTGCGCCACAGCATAAAGAGCCAGCGCCTGCCAGACGGGTGCGTCGTACAAAACCTCGACCTTGAGATATTCCCGCAGCGCGACCTCGTATTGCTTTTGGTGAAAATAGGTTTCGCCCAGCATGAGTTGCGCGCGGGCGGCGAGCTCTCCCGCGTTGGGGTTGGCCACCACGGCTTGGTAGGCGGCGCGGGCGTCGTCGAACCGTGCCTGACCCTGCAACGCGCGACCTTTGGCGTAGGTCGCCTCGGCGCGTCGGACGGGATCGGTAAGGGAGGGTTCGAGGCGTTCGATGGCCGCGAGGGCTGCTTCCCAGCGCTGCTCGAGGATGTCGGTTTGGATGAGGCGAAGCGAGGCGACTTCCCACAAAAGTCGGTTGGTGGGTTGGTTAAGGTCGTCGGGTTGGCTTTGAAGATCTTCAAGGAGGGCTTCAAAGACCGTCCGACAGCTCGCGGGGTTGTCGGATCGGAATCGAGCCTCGCCCAAACGAAACCGAGCCTGGCGAGCTAGTTCAGGAGGTGGGGGCGGTTGGTCGTTGAGGAGAAGGTCGAGGGTTTGGGAGGCTCCTTCCACGTCGCCGGCCTGGAGTTGCAGCTGTCCCCAACGGTGCAGGACCGCGTGTCGAGCGGTCGAATCGAGTTGCGAACGAACTGAGGGATTCTCAACCAAGGGTTTGAGTTGAATGCGCGCCTCGTCGTGGCGGTTTTGGTCGATGAGCGCTTCGGCCAGCATCAAGGTCAGTTCCGCGCCTCGGGGGTGTTGAGACCAGCCGGGCGGCGCGGAGGCGATCAGAGGTTCGACTTCGGCGGGGCGATTCCAATCCAGCAGCAACCAGCCGCATTCCAACAACGCGCTCATTGCTTCGGGGTGGCCGGGGTATGTGGTCAGGAAGGATCGATAGGCCGCGATTGCTTGTTCGGGACGATCCAACTTGAGATTGAGACGCGCTTGAAGCAGGCGGGCGTCGGCCAGGCGATCGAAGTCGGGATGACGTTCGATCAGTCGATCGACAACGGACAGCGCGTCGTTGGGGCGGTCAATCGCTTGGAGGGTCCGCGCCAAAATCAGCGCGTTGGACGGGGTGGCAGGGTCGTTGGCATAAGTTTCGACAAGTGTTTGAAAGTCGCGTGCCGCCTCTTCAGGGCGGTCGAGTTTCAGGCGGCACCAGCCAAGTCCCGATAACGCTTGGGGTCGCAAGGCCGAGGTCTGGTCGTCGGCGATGGGGCTGAAAAGCGCTTCGGCCTGATCGTAACGTTCCGCCTCATAGAGTCGTTCGGCCAAATCGACCCGCGCTACGGCGAGATTGTTCGAGTTGGGGTGCAGCCGAGCGAGTTGTTCCAGCGTGGCGGCGGCTTGATCGAAACGTCCGCCTCGACTATGGGCCATGACGAGATACGCTAGGGCTTGCGAGGCGATTTTGGTCTCGGGAACGGCCTTGAGGTAGGATTCCAGCGCGTCGGCGGCCTCGTCGTATCGTCCCAGGCGATAGAGATTCACACCAAGCTCATAACGGGATGCGGCGACGTAGGGGTGTCCTTCGGTTGATCCCAGTTCGCGCCAAATGGCGAAGGCGGTTTCGGGATCGTTGTGGGCCAGAGCGGCCCGAGCGAGTTGGTAGCGGGCTGCGCGGGCGAGCGCGGGATCGGTTTGGGCGTTCTCGATCAGAGTGGTCAAGATGGTCACAGCCTCTTCAGCCTGTCCCGATGCCAGCGCCGCGCGGGCTTCGACCAGGCGGGCAGCGGGGATCCAGGAGGAGGTGGGGAAGGTCACGGCCAGCGCTGCGGCCCGCCGACGGGCTTCGAGATGGTCGCCTCGTTGGAACGCGAGTTCGGCGGCGCGAAGTTGTGCGTCGGGGGCGAAGGGGTCGTCGGGGCGGGTTTGGACAATTGAAAGATAAGCCGCTTCGGCATCGGCGAGTTGGTTGAGACGCCGCGCCGCGTCAGCGACCCGCGCCATGAGAGCGACCCAGCGGGAGGAGTTGGGAAAGCGTTGAGCGGCCTGGTTCCAGACCGTGCGGGCTGGTTCGAGTTGGTTGCGTTGAGCCAGCAATTCGCCCAGTTCCAGGGCGGCGCGGGTGGCGAGATCGGCGTCGGAGGAGCCGACGAGTGGTTGTAGAACCGCCTCGGCCTCCTCGACTCGGGTGGCTTGGATCAAGGTGGCGGCTTGTTCAAACCGGCTTTCGGCCAGCCAGCGTTGCCGTTTGGGGTCGATCGTGGTCGGGTTAGAGGAGTCCAAGTCGCGCTCGAATTCGGCATGAACCGCCAGCGCTTCGTCATGGCGTCCGGCTTCGCGCAACAGGCGAACGAGTTCCACCCGCGAGCGATCGGCCCATTCACCACCCCGTTCGATCTGGTCGCGCAACAAGCCGACGGCGGTTTCGACGTTGTCGAGCTTCGCCCAAGCGCGAGCCAGCCCCACGCGGGCGGCTGGGGCGTAGCGTCCGTCTCCCTGCTCTCGCGCCAAAACTCGCTCGAACCCATCCTTGGCTCCTCGGTGGTCGCCAAGACGGAGCTTGACCTCAGCCAACCAGCGCCAGGCGGCGTCGCTCATGGGATGGTCGGGATGTTTGGTTGTAAACGCGCTGAGGAGTTCTAGGGCTTGAGGATCCTCGTTGAGGAACGCGGCGATCTCGCCCAGACGGTAGAGGCTGGTGGGGCGGGCGGGATGATCGGGCGGAGCCAGTTCCAGAACTTTGGTGAAGGCCTCGCGTGCAAATGCGTAGTTGCCCTGCATTAGGCGAGCGGTTCCTAGGCCGAACCAAGCCTGGGTTTGATCGGCGACTGGCGCGTTGGGGTTGGCTTCGATCCAGCGCAGGTATTCCGCTTCGGCCAGATCGTAGCGCTGCGATTTGAGCAAGCCATTGGCAAAGGTGAGGGTCGAGTTCGCCGTCGCCAAAGCGGATTCCGCGGGGGGCGATTGCGCTTGCGCGATGAGCGTCGGTACGGGGGGCCAGCTCAAGAGTAACCCAAGGCCAACGAGTCCGAGGCGAATGATCCAACAACGGCGGACCATGACGACACTCTCCTAGCGCTGTTGGTCGGGTGAGGGGGAGGTGGTCCTGGGCTTCCTTGCCCGGCCTCGATGGGGAGTTTGGCCCGTTGTGACGTTGGGATGAGACGAGGATCGACCCGACCCATCCTAACGCCCTCACAGCCGCCGGGTTATCGAAAAACGGGTCGGGTTGGTTGACGAGGCGCTGGTCGTTGCCTCAAGGTCTCCAGAGTTTCCGCCATGTCGGGCGGTAACGGCGAACGGATTTCCAGAGGCTCGCCGGTTGCGGGATGGAGGAACTTGAGCCGATGGGCGTGCAATGCCTGGCGGGTCAAGAGCACGTGGTCGTGATCGTCGCCCCGCGCTTGCGAACCCAGCAGATCGCCGCGGGTGATGCGATCCCGGCCCGAGTAGAGCTTGTCAGCCAGGATCGGAAGGCCGACATGCGTGAGATGGACGCGGATTTGATGAGTGCGCCCCGTCAGGGGTTGGCAGCGCACCAAGGCGAAGCGATCGAACCGCTCGACCACCTCGTAAAAAGTGCGGGCAGGTCGTCCACCGTCGGCTTCGCCGCGGATGGCCATTTTCTCACGCACAGTGGGATGCGGACCAAGCGGTTGGTCGATCCAGTCCCGATCCCGTTCGGGGATTCCCGAACAGATCGCCAGATACTCCTTTTCGATGGTTCGGGTTTCAAATAGTTGAGCGAGTTTGCCGTGGATCGTGTCGTCGCGTGCGACAATGAGCAATCCCGTGGTGTCGCGGTCGAGTCGGTGAACCACGCCGGGCCGGGTTGAACCGGCGAGTTGGGAAAGGGTGTCATAACGATGTTGCAGCGCGTTGACAACCGTGCCGGACCAGTTTCCCTTGCCGGGGTGGGTCACCATGCCGGCGGGCTTGTCGATGATGCTGAGCCACTGATCTTCGTAAATCACGGTGAGCGGAATGTCCTGGGCGGGGATCGTGCCGTCCCAGAGTTCCGGCAGGCGGAGCGAGACGAAGTCACCCTCGCGGACCTTCTGCGAGGCACGGGCGGGTTTGCCGTTGACCATGACGGCGTTGGCGTCGATGACTTTCTGAATGACGCTGCGCGAATAGTCGGGGAAGCGGCTGGTTAGATAGGTATCCAGACGTCGTCCTTCGAGTTTGGATTTGACGACGAACTCAATGGGTTCCTCGGCCAAACGAGGACGCGGTCGTCCTGTCAGCTTGATGGAGACCAGGGGCGCGTCATCCTCTGCCTCAGCGGACTCGCGGTCGGT
>Ga0209017_10000513_pt1 | contig 37852 bp, 22 predicted proteins | sample YNPBryunderm2012_FD_185812 | JGI IMG/M metagenome (GOLD analysis project Ga0209017, IMG submission 185812) | Anoxygenic and chlorotrophic microbial mat microbial communities from Yellowstone National Park, USA - YNP Bryant MS undermat 2012... ...
GAGTGGCCGCTGCCGACGACCCACGCCTGCCAATAACCCGAGCTTCCGAACGGAAGGAGAGATGTCAGGTGTTCCGGAAGCTGGTCCACTTCCCAGTATCTCGTGGAGGGTAGATGCCTCCGATGGTGATCGAGTATGCCGCCTGTCGCAGGATTTTCCGAAAGTCGATGACGTCTGCTAGTCAGCGATTTTGGACAAGGAAATGCGAATATCCCCCGTTCTGAGTCCCGCCAATCTAATTCTCGCCAATTGGGGTGGCTTCTGCTGGTGAAGCTTCCTGGTGAAGCTAGAATAGGCCAGGAGATTCGCGAAGTGTGGGTGCCATCCAAAGGGTGGTAGGAGTGTCAGGCCACGGTATGTCCCACCGCACTGAGCAGGCCTGAGGCTTGAGCAACGATGGGAAAGGTGCGTCTGCGTTATGATCGAGGCACGGTGATCGTCGAGGCAGAGGCGGGTACGGCTGTGCCCCCTCTGAGCGGTTTGGCGTGGGATCCCCGCACGAATCAGTGGCGGGCACCGGGTCGCTACTATCGGAACCTGGTCGAGGAATTGCGGCGACAGCAGATCGAGTATGTGGACGAGGCCCGTGGCTGGGGAACGGAAGGGGCAGGCTGGTGTTGCCGCGATGAACGAGTGCCCTGGGATTATCAGCGGGAAGCAGTGAACCGCTGGTTGCAGCACCGCCGCGGGGTGATCGTCCTACCGACGGGAACGGGGAAAACCTTTGTCGCTCTGCAATGTATCGCTGCGGTGGACCGCCCTACTCTGGTCATCACGCCGAAGATCGACCTGATGGTGCAATGGGCCCAGGAACTGGAGCGGTGTTTCGGCATTTCCGTGGGCATGGTCGGTGCGGGGGAGTTCAATTACCAGCCGATGACCGTGACCACTTACGACTCGGCCTACATCCACCTGGAGCGGTGGGCGAATCGCTTCGGCATGGTCGTATTTGACGAATGTCATCATCTGCCGGGGGCTTCGTATCAGGCGGCGGCTCAGGCCGCTTTAGCCCCTTTTCGGCTGGGACTGACCGCTACTCCGGAGCGCAGCGACGGCGGCGAAGCACTGCTGCCGGAATTGATCGGACCGATCGTCTATCGCCTCGATATTCGTGATGTGGCTGGGGAATATCTGGCCCCCTACGAAGTGCAGCGGGTGTATGTCGAGCTGACAGCGGAGGAGCAAGCCCGTTACCAGCAGTGCCGGGAGATTTATCGTCGCTTCCTCAGTACGCGGAATATCTCACTGGACGGAGTGGAAGGGTTCCGGCGGTTCCTGTTCCTGGCCCATCGGAGTGAGGAAGGGCTGGCGGCATTACGAGCGTACCGAGAACAGAAACGGATCGTCCAGGAAGCGAGCGAAAAATTCCGGGTTCTGGCAGAACTGCTGCAGCGTCATGCGGGGGAACGGACCTTGATTTTCACCGCCAATAATGCGACAGTCTATGCGATCGCCCGTCAGTTTCTTCTGCCGGCTATGACCAACCAGACCAAAGCACGCGAACGTAAGGAGATTCTCAAGCGTTTGCAAGGGGGGGAATACCTGGCGGTAGTGACCTGTCAGGTGCTCAACGAAGGCGTGGATGTCCCCTCTGCGTCGGTGGGGATCATCCTGGGAGGTACGGGGAGCACTACGGAGAATGTGCAACGTCTGGGACGCATCTTGCGCAAGCACGGGGACAAGCGGGCGATCCTCTACGAGATTGTGGCACGCGGTACAGCCGAGGAATATGTCAGTGAACGACGGCGGCAACACCGGGCGTTCCAGTAAGTGTTCGCTGCGTTATAGTAAGTGTTCGCTTCGTCCTTCCTGAGCTGGGCCACTCCTCGCTCCTGGAGTGGGCAACGATGTTGACGGGCAAGCTGTTACGGGTGCGGCATCAGAAGCAGCGGGTTGTGCCGCTGTATGTTTCTCCGAAGGAAGCCCAAGCAGTCCTTCAGGCGGAGCGACTGCTGGAGGTTTTCCGCCGCAGCACAGGCCGTCGTCGGGCAGAGGTTGCCGAGGAGCTCGCGGATGTGATCCCCGAAGGGCCACAAGGATTGTTGGCCGCGGGTCTGGCCCACCTGTTGGAAGAACGTTGCACCTTCCAGAGTCCGGCTGATGTATCCTCGGAGCAGCTACGCAAAGAGGTTTTCACGCTAGCCGCTCAACGCCGCCGCCAGTGGGCTGCCGAGGGGAAACCGTTCGATCGTCAGGCCGTCCTGGCTGAGGTCCTCCACAGCTGCGGCCTCTTCGCAGACACCGGCCAGATCGAAGAGGCGTTGTTCGCCGACCTGAAAAGCGAACAGCGCATCGTGGCGTTCGAGGACATCAGCGCGGAACGCCTGCTGGAACGGTACAATGTCGCGCTGGCCCAAGGCGTCCTGCTGCGGGCGGTGCGGCTGGATATCCATCTGAGCCGGGAAACACCGGCCCGTTTCCGGCAACTCTATCGGGCGATCAAGTTCCATCGCTTGATCGTGCGGATTAGTGCTGCCGGTCCGGAAAGTTATCATCTGGAGGTGGACGGCCCTCTGTCTCTCTTTTCCGCCACGCAAAAGTACGGCCTGCAACTGGCGTTGTTCCTGCCCACCCTGCTGCATTGTGCCTGCTTCCAACTCCAGGCGCAACTCCGTTGGGGTCGAGGGGGACGGCCTGCCCGGGACAAGCTCTTTACCCTCTCCTCCGCCGATGGTCTCCGCTCCCACCTTCCCGATGCCGGGATGTTCACCCCTCCCGAACTGGAAGCGTTCGTGCAGACGTTCCGCAGCCGGATTTCGGACTGGAGCATCCAGAGTGAACCTATGCCCCTGCAAGTGGGGGACTCCCTCTGGGTGCCGGATTATCGCCTGGTCCATCGAGGCACGGGGCGGGAAGTGTATCTGGAGTTTTTCGGTTTCTGGCGCAAGACGGATCTGCAGCGGCATTATGCCCGATTGCATCAGGCGCTCCCCGGCCGCTTCATTCTGTGCGTGGGAGATGGCCTGCGCGTCGAAGAGGAAACCTCGGAACAGTGGGATACGGCCGTGTATCGTTACAAGCGCACCCCCCTGGCCGAAGAAGTGGCCCGACGGGCGGCTCAGGTGGCGGGGCTGTGATCGTCTTGGGTCCGCTTCGGCGGGTCGGGTGTATCCAGGGAAGGTTGTGATCGTCTTGGGTCCGCTTCGGCGGGTCGGTCTTACCTTTGGGTCCGTACCTTCGCTGGGCGGCTCCGTAGAATGGCGCCAGAGGCTCACGCCCTGCGCGATGACCATCCGATTCCTCACCAAGGTACCAAGCCAGGTATGATTAACGGCGCAGAGATCGAACGATACCGGCAGATGCTGGACCCTTTTTACAGCGCGGTCGAAGGCGTGCTGGTCGGTCAGCGTCATCTCATCGATGGGTTGCTCATCGCCTTGTTGATGGATGGTCATGCTCTGCTCGAAGGTGTGCCGGGTCTGGCCAAGACGCTGGCGGTACGGACGGTGGCCCAGGCTCTGGATTTGACCTTCCAACGCATCCAATTCACACCGGATTTGCTGCCGGCCGACCTGCTCGGCACCCAGATTTATCAGCCGCACAAGGGTGAGTTTACACTGAAGAAAGGTCCGATATTCGCCCACGTCATCCTGGCAGACGAGATCAACCGTGCTCCGGCGAAGGTGCAAAGTGCCCTTCTGGAAGCGATGGCCGAACGGCAGGTGACCATTGGCGAGGCCACCCTGGCTTTGCCCGAGCCGTTTCTGGTACTGGCTACCCAGAATCCGATCGAGCAGGAAGGCACCTATCCCCTGCCGGAAGCCCAGGTGGACCGCTTCATGTTGAAGCTGTTGGTGCAGTACCCCTCGCGGGAGGAGGAGCTACAAGTTTTGGAGCGTATGGGTTCACCCGCGGTGCGTCCGTGTCTTCGGCCGGTGCTGTCCCAGCAGGCATTGCAGCAGTTGCGTCAGGCTGCGGACCGTGTGCATGTGGACCGTCGCGTGAAAGAGTACCTGCTGGATATTGTTCGAGCCACCCGGCGACCCGCTGATTATGGCCTTCCCCTCCAGCAGTACATTCAGTTGGGAGCCAGTCCGCGGGCCTCACTGGCCCTGTTGCGTTCGGCCAAAGCGCATGCCTTCCTCCAGGGACGCCATTATGTAATTCCCGAAGATGTCAAGATCATGGCACCAGACGTCCTCCGCCATCGGCTGATTGTCTCTTTCGAGGCTGAAGCTGAGGAATTGCGACCGGACCAGCTCATCCGCCGCATTCTCGATCATCTGCCCGTACCCTGATATGCTCTGCCCGGACCTGGATATGCTCTGCCCGTACCCGGATGTGCCCAGATACCAGGATAAGCCCAGATACCAGGATAAGCCCAGGTGCGAGCCCAGCTGGATGACTCAGGGGCCCACTCCGCCTATTCTGAATTCGATGTCCGCCAGATTCAGGAGGTGATCCGATCCGCCATGCAACAGATCCTGTTGACGATTCCGATCCTGAAGGACCGTTTCCCACCGGATGGCCTAGCGGTTCCCGGCTTCGGGACGATGTTGTTCGTAGCCTTTATGGTGGTCACCTTGTGGGGGACGCGTCGGGCCCGACGGATTGGTATGCCCGCGGAACGATTCCAAGATTTCGTGCTGTGGATTTTCGTGGGTGGGCTGATCGGCGCTCGCCTTCTCTACATGATCCAATACGCCCATCACTTCCCGGATCGCTCGCTCCTCGGACTGCTGGGAGCCTTCCTGAAAATCTGGGAGGGTGGGATTGTTTTCTACGGTTCGGTCGTAGGCGGTGTGCTGGCCTACGGGTTGTTCTACTGGGTGGTATTGCGGCGTCTGTCGATCTCGACCTGGCAACTGGCGGATGTTGTCGCTCCGTTGATTGCCGTTGGGATAGCCATCGGTCGCCTGGGTTGCTGGCTCAATGGCTGCTGTTGGGGTCAGGTGGCGTGTGCCGCCACGGCCAGCGTGCCGTTGGGGCCAGCCCACTTTCCTCTGCTGCCGGCGCACGCCCGGACCCAACTGGTAGCCGAATTGGGCTTACAGACCACCACCGGCTTCGCCTTGACGCGGCAGGACCATCGTCTGGCTCTGGCGGATCCCCGCTCGGTGATCCTGGCCATCGAACCCGGTTCTGCAGCCGAACAGATGGGCCTGCAAGTGGGCGATCGGATCATCCGGGTCAACGGACAACCCAACGCCATCCTGCTGGAACCGCTGGGAACCGCCGAGATGATCGAGAATGCCCGGCGGGACTGGCACAGTTGGGGCCTGGGGCGGGAAGATTACACTCCCAGTGGCCGACTCCTCCTCCGGTGTGAAACGTTGGAAGAGTACCTCCAAGTCCGTCAACGGCTCACCCAGAGGGATCCGCCGGTGCGGTTCTACGTGGATGATCTCTTCAACGAACTGGTCCGGGATTGGCCGCGGGGACACAACCGCCTGCGTCTGGTCGTCGAACGTCACGGGGAGGTCGTGGACCTTCCCCCGTTCACGCCACGCACCATCGGCCTGTACCCGACCCAATTGTACGAGACCGTCAGTATGTTGCTGTTGCTGCCGGTGCTCCTGCTGTACTATCCCTACCGTCGGCACGACGGACAATTGCTGGTTCTGTTGATGCTCGGTTATGCCGTGCACCGTTTTATCAACGAGTCGCTGCGGATCGAGCCGGCGTACACCTTCGGTCTGACCCTGTCCCAATGGGGGAGCATTGTGGTCGTCCTCGCTGCGGTGATGCTGGAAGCGTATCTGTGGTGGACTCAACCGTCGCGGTGGTGTCGTGGTCCCGCTTCTTCTCCTCTTGTCCGCACTTGTGCGAATTCGAACCCTGGGGCACCTTCCTCCTGATGCTTCCCTGCGGACCACGGAGAGGTCTTCCCGCTGGTGTGAGGGGTGACCTGCAGAGATTGAGGACGTATGCGGGCCAACAGGAGTGTTTACGGCGAACCCGTAGCAGGAAGAGCACGGGACACGCTATCGGAGCGGTGGGAGCCGACGGGCAGTTGCAGCAGCCGACATAAGAGGCGGTAGAGGCGTTCCGCTTCCTCTTCACCAGCCCGCAAACGCAGATAGATGGCGGTATCATCCACGATTTTGAGACGTCCGCGGCTCTGGCGGACCAGTTCTTCGGCCCGCCGGCGGTCCCGATAGCTGAGGACGATATCCGGACCATGGCGATGGACGGTGCTGATCCCCCAGCGACCGCAGAGCAAGCGGACTTCGGAGGTGCGCAAGAGCCACTCGACACTCGGCGGCAGAGGGCCGTAGCGGTCGATCAGTTCCTGGCGGAACTCTTCGAGTTGTTCCCGTTCCCGTAAGCGTGCCAGGCGGCGATAGACCTCAATCCGCAGTTTCTGTCCCGGCACGTAGTCCCGCGGCAGATAGGCTGGCCAGGGCAAGTCGATGTGCGCATCCACATCATCCCGGGGAGGTAATTGTTTCAACTCACGCACAGCGTTTTCCAGCAACTGGCAATACAATTCGTAGCCAACCGCTGCAATGTGACCACTTTGCTCGGGACCGAGGATATTCCCCGCCCCACGGATTTCCAGGTCGCGCAGGGCAATCTGGAATCCCGCTCCCAGTTCTGCGAATTCCTCGATCGCTTTGAGACGCAACCGGGCCGCGGAACTGATCAGCTTGTTCGGGTTGACGATCAAGTAGGCATAGGCCCGCAGCCGCTGCCGACCGACCCGACCGCGCAGCTGGTGCAAATCGGCCAGGCCAAACGTATCTGCTTCGTGGATGAAGATCGTGTTGGCATTGGGAATATCCACCCCGCTCTCGATGATGGTGGTGCAAACCAGTACATCCACTTCCCGACGGATGAACGCCAGCATGGCGTGCTCCAGTTGTTCCGCCGGCATCTGACCATGGGCGATGGCCACGGTGGCTTCCGGGACCGCTTTTTGCACCTCCATCGCCACCTGCTCGATATCATGCACCCGATTATGCACGAAAAAGACCTGGCCCCCGCGGTTCATCTCCCGCAGGATCGCGTGGCGGATCAACGCTTCATCCCAGCGAATGATGTGGGTTTCGACAGGCAACCGCTCCGGAGGCGGCGTCTCCAGGTTGGAAATGTCCCGCAATCCCAACAGAGCGCTATGGAGCGTGCGGGGAATCGGCGTCGCCGTCATAGTCAGAACATGCACGGTGGCCCGGAACTGCTTGAGCCGCTCCTTGTGCTCCACCCCGAAGCGTTGCTCCTCATCGATGATCACCAGTCCCAGGTCGTGGAACTGCACGTCGGCGGAAAGCAACCGGTGTGTTCCGATGATGATATCCACTCCACCAGCGGCCAGGCGCTGGATGATCTCTCGCTGTTGCTGAGGCGTTTTGAAGCGGTTGAGCACCTCGACCACGAAGGGATACTCCGCCAGACGCTGGGAAAAGGTGCGATAATGCTGCTCTGCTAAAATGGTGGTGGGGACCAGAACGGCGACTTGCTTACCGTGGTCGATGACTTTGAAAGCGGCCCGCAGAGCGACTTCCGTCTTGCCAAATCCGACATCGCCGCAGAGAAGTCGATCCATCGGTTTGGGTTTTTCCAGATCCGCCTTGACGTCCCGGATGGCAGCCCACTGATCGGGGGTTTCCTCGTAAGGGAAAGCAGCCTCGAAGTCGCGTTGCCAGTCGCTGTCGGGGGGAAAGGCATAAGCGGGTACGGCCTGGCGTAGGGCTTGAAGGCGGAGCAATTCCGCGGCCAGGTCCCGGGCGGCCTCCGCGGCTTTGGCCTTCCGCCGGTTCCACACGCTGCTCCCCAGCTTGGACAATTCCGGGGCAGACCTCTGGCCTCCCACATATTTCTGAACCAGATCGATGCGGGAAACCGGCACGTACAAAAGCGCCCCGTCCCGGAACTCCAGCAGCAGATGTTCCTCGTAAGCCGGCGTGGCGTCCGGGGAACCATCCGCTCCTGCTTCCTGCCGGGAAAGCCCGCCACTTTCGAGGGCACGCCCTGCTTTCTTGTCCACCAGACGCAGGCCGCGAAAAATGGCGATCCCATACGCCACATGGACGACATAATCCCCTTCCCGCAAGTCCAGGAAGCTGTCGATGGGTCGCGACTCCACCGCGCGTTTTGCCCATCCCCGCCCCTTGCCTGCGTAGGAAGCCCAGTCCCGATGGAACAGCTGCTGGCTGCCCAACAGGAGCACCCCTTGCTCCAGCAGTCGGAAGCCGGCCCGCACGCGACCAGGTACCAGACAGAGGCGTTGCGCCTGGGCCAGACGCCCGAGACGGAAGATTTCTTCCAGTCGTCGGATCTCCGCCTCCGTTTCACAGGCCAGGATGACCCGCTGGCTTTCATCCCCGGCGACCGCATCCAGTTCCTCCCGGATGCGTTCCACGTTGCCGCTGAAGCGTTCCACGGACTCCACCCGCAGATGCACCGTAGTTTCCACACCCCCACGCGGCAGGACCGACACCGTCACCGTCGGGTGTTCCAGCAGGTATCGCCAGGTGGCTTCCGGTGTGAATAACCCCTCCCGTTCGGCCACCCGCTCCTGAAACAGCCGCAACTGGTTCTGGAGCTCTTCCGGCTCGAAGAGCACGATGTGCGCCGGTGGCGGCAAATATTCTGTGAAAAATCCGCGGGCCATCGCCCCACTCTGATCCGGGGCAAAGATCACCACTTCGCGATGATGGTCCAGACTCCGTTGCGAAGCGACCGCAAAAGATCGGATCGATTCGATCTCCTCGCCGAAAAACTCCAAGCGGACCGGATGTTCCCGATTCGGGGGAAACACGTCGAGAATGCCGCCGCGGCGGGCGTATTCTCCGGGATATTCCACAGCTTCCACCCGTTGATACCCATGGGCGGTCAACCAGGAGATCAATTCCTGGAGTTCCACCGCTTCCCCGACGCTCAGACGTCGTCCGCCGGCCACCAGGTCTTTCCGCAATGGCACAGGTTGACATAGCGCCGTCACAGTGGTGACAATCGCCACGGGATGATCGACTCCCTGGCTGAGGCTTTGGAGCACTCGCAAGCGTTCGCTCGCTATCCGATCCCGCCCGAGGCGACTCTCACGGGGTGCCGGCCAGTCTTCCCAACCCGGGAAGACCCACGGCTCACGCCCCAGAAACGTTTCCAACTCCCTGACCCATTCTTCGACCTCCGATGACTGCGACACCACGACCAACTGAGATTGTCCACTCTCATCGGCCAACGCGGCTGTGATCCAGGTGGCGGACGAACCCCAGGCTCCGTCGATCGTTCCACTCCGACCGGCTTGCAGTGCCTTCAGCAAATCGTTCCATCCCGCCACCTCTCGGGCTAACTTTCGCACTTCGTCCCAAACGGCTCTTCCCGCTGGGACACACCCGTGCGAACGGCCATTTCCAAGCCGATTCCCTTCTTTTCCTGACCCCTTGGCTAGCTCAGGTGTTCCATCCCTGTTCATCCGTACGTGCCTCCTGATTCATCCCCACGTGCCTCCTGTTCATCCTGGCAATTATCAGCTCCCGTTGCTCTTCTTCATCTCATCATAGGGTCACCCTGGTTCGGGAGTGACCGGATCCGTACCGCACAGATTCCCGTCGCTCGAAGAGGAACCCGTGGGGATTCCTCGAGGGTGCGTTGTGATCTGGGGTGCGTTGTGATCGGTATAACAATTCTGTCCGCTGCCTTTCATGAGGTACTCATGGTGGGAGAGCTTACCGCAGAGGACGCCTGGTCTGCCACAAGGAGTGCCCTAGCGAGTGAAGAGGATGCATAGTATGCCCTGAGGATACGCATAGCATACTGCCAGAAGTTGCATCCTGCCCCAAGCCTCACAGTTTATCATTCCCTCGGTGGTCCTGGCAGTCTGCCGGCAATTTCCCCTGATTTTCGCAGCTTCTGTGGAACGATGGCAAACATGGAGGAACACGGCCGGCTTGGGCGTGCATGGGTGGTGGGAGGGAGCCGAGGATGAGCCACAAGCGGAAGAACGCATCCTGCGACCATTCCTGCCGGAGGATTACGGATTATCGCATCATCGTTGGGTTGCGGAGCTCTCTGGGTGGAATTCTGCTAGGTGGGGTACCGGCGGTGGGGGGGTGCATTGCGGCCAGCGTCGGCTGGGAAGGAGTGATGTGTTCCCCCGCCCAAGCAGCCTCTGCAGAACCAGCCATCGTCAGCAAGCTTCCTGTTACCCCGGTAGCATCTCCACGAGCAACAGCCCTTTCAGACCTGATGGGGTGCGTGGTTCCTGGCTATCGGGATGCCGTCCTCCGCTGCTTGCGACAACCCACGGTCACAGCTCACGCCCGGGGAGAGCCGATTGTCTGTACCAAGGCCGTGTACGAGTGGCTCTTGGATCATCCGGACCGGGTGGCCTGGGCGTGGCAGCGCCGTCAGGTTCCGTGTCTATCCATTCAGGCACGTCCGGATGGCAGTTACTGTTGGTCCGACGAATCCGGCAGCGAGGTGGTTTGGCGCACGGTAGGGCGCTTCCGCGAGGGCCGCATCTGGTATGCACGGGGAAATGTCAGGCCGAGCCGGCTTGCGCCACCCATCTCTGTGGAAGGAGTGGTGATTTTCTATCATCCGATTCTTGCGGAGAAGGACGGTGTGGCCCGCTATGCTCCCCGCGTCGAATGCTATGTGCACAGCGAGAGCCGAGCGGCTCATCTGGCTGTGAAGATTTTGGGGCCGTCCGCCTCCGACATTGCCGATCAAGCCGCGGCACAGCTGATCGAGTTTTTCTCGGGGATTGCGGCGTATGTGCAGGACCATCCCGAGCAGGCTGCTCAGCTGCTGGCTTCCCCCCGCCCGTAATGCTCACCGGGCAGCCAACCGCAGCCTTCCTCCCGGATGATCTGCTCCAAAGCAGCGATCCACTGAGGGTGATCATTCAAGCAGGTACCGTTGTAGAGTTTCTCTCCGCCCGCGTGTTGGAACAGTTCCCGACTCTCCCGGCCGATCTCATCGATCGTTTCCAAGCAATCCGCGGTGAAGCCCGGCAAGGCGACGTACACGCGTCGGACACCCTTGCGAGCCAGGGCTTGCAGGACGTCGTCGGTGTATGGCTTGAGCCAGGGCGAACGACCGAAGCGGGACTGAAAAGCCAACGTCCAGCGCTGGCGGGGGAGCCGCAAACGCCGGACCAGTTCCCAGGTGGTGCGCACCACCTGCTGAGCATAAGGATCGCCTCGCTGAGCATACTTCTGCGGGATGCCATGGTAGCTGAACACCACATGTTCCGGCTCATGCTCCAGGCGTTGCCAGTCCTGGCGGATCACTGTCACCATCGCCTCCAGATAGGCCGGATGGTTGTAATACGGGGGAACGATCCGCAGGGCAGGTACCCGGCGCAAGCGGAGCATGGTCCGGAACAGGGCATCCGTCGCAGCGGCAGTGGTGGTGGCGGAATACTGCGGATACATCGGGACGGCTAAGAGCCGTTCCACTCCATGTTCGACCAGCTCCGTGACCACTTCCGCCACAGAAGGCCGGCCGTAGGTCATGGCGAAACGCACCGCGGTCTGCGGGAATCGCCGTTGCAATTCCTCGGCTTGACGCCGGGTGTAATAGAGCAGCGGGGAACCGGTTTGCGGGTTCCAGATCCGGCGGTATTTGTCCGCCGAGCTTCCCGCACGAAACGGCAGAATACGCAGGTAGAGCAAGGGGAGCCACAACCAACGGGGGACTTCCACGACCCGGGGGTCGCTCAGGAACTGCCGCAAATAGGTGAATACGCCGCCGTAGCTTGGCCGACCAGGCGTTCCCAACTGCAGCAGAACGATGGCGACGCTTGCAGGCGGTGAAGGTGGCGGCTCCCGACTGGCCACTGCCGCCGGCTCTAACGCCTGCCTTACTTCTTCTTGCACTCAGGGCCTTCCTTGGGATCTTGCTTCTCGGTGATGTGCGCGTTCCCCGCGGCTTTCAGGGCTGCCGCCTTCTCCGCGTTGAGTTGAATGTAGCTCTGCCATTGGGCCGGCACATTCCCCTCTGCGTAAATCGCCTCCACGGGGCACTCCGGGACGCAGGCTTCGCAATCGATGCAATCCTGCGGGTCGATGTAAAGCATCATCTCGTCCTGATAGAAACACTCCACAGGACAGACGACGCAGCAGTCCGTGTACTTGCAATCGTAGCAGTTGGCGGTAACGACGTGTGCCATGGTACAGCGAAACCTCCGTCTCGGTTCACTCCAGCCTGTCAGCCATGAACATAGCTTTGGGCTGTCTCTGGTCAAGGTATCGGTTGTTCGCGTTTTGGCACCCCAGCGGGAAAAACTTTTTTCTCGCTCCGTTTGATGGATGGCCTGGTTTGACGGCTCAGGCTTGATGGACACCTCATGGAGGGCCTTTTACGCGGATCACGGTTCATCTAAACTTCATTCATAGTCCTGCAGCTGCGTCGATCGGCCAATCTGGTCATTGATACTTGTGTAGCCGCGTCGATTTGGATACTTGTGTAGCCGCGTTGAGTGGTCCGTCCGGAGTGACGTCGATCGCCCACCCGGGAGGCTGGAGCCGGTCTAGAGCATGGAGTAGGGGTCGATGTCCACCTGGAACTCCACGTTGGCCGGCGGACGGACGGTTCCCAGGACGCGGCGCAACACGCTGTGCAATCGCCCGCTATCCGGCGATTGTACCTGGAAGTGGAAGCGGTAGTAATTGTTGAGGCGGTAGATGGGACACTCGGCCGGTCCCAGGATGCGCAGGGGCGGTGGTGGATCAGGCGGGTGCTTTTCGGAAGCTGTTGCCGGGGCCAGAGGCCGTGGCTCTTCCCAAGTGATGGCCCGTTGTAAAGCGCCGGCCAGGGTCTGGGCGAACTGGGCGGCCGCCGCTTCCTCCTCGCTGCGGATGATCAGGCGGGCCAGATGTTCAAAGGGTGGATAGCGGTGTTGCCGACGCTGGGCCAGTTCTTGACCGGCGAAGCTGATGTAGTCATGCCGGGCGGCCAAGGCGATGCACGGATGATCCGGAGTAAACGTCTGGATATACACCACGCCGCCTTTGTCACCCCGACCGGCGCGGCCCGCGACTTGCGCCAGCAATTGGAACGTCCGTTCTGCACTGCGGAAATCCGGCACATGCAAACCGACATCCGCATTGATCACCCCGACTAATGTGACATTCGGAAAATCCAGGCCTTTAGCGATCATTTGCGTTCCTAAGAGAATGTGAATCTGACCTGCGCGGAACGCTTCCAGAATCCCTTCATGGCTTCCCCGCCGACTGGTGGTATCCGAATCCATCCGTACACAGACGTAACCGGGGAATTTTTCCTCGATCTCGCTCTGCAATTTCTCGGTACCCAGTCCCTGGTAGCGGATCGAGGGCTGGCCACACTGCGGGCAGCGTTGATAGGGTGCAGTTTCCCAGCCGCAGTAGTGGCAGAGTAAGGCGGCGCGGGAGCGATGGAAGGTCAAGGCGACGTCACAATGGGAGCATTGGGCGACATGCCCGCAATGGTAGCAATGCACGTAGGTACTGTAACCGCGACGATTGAGCAGCAGTAACACCTGTCCCCCCTGGCGTAAGGCGCGGTCCATGGCTTCGGCCAGGGTCGGGCTGAGGGAGCCGCCTTTGCCCGCTTCGTGCCGCAGGTCGATGATCCGCACCCGCGGTAAGGGTCGGGCTTCGACCCGTTTGGGCAGGCTCAGCAGGGTGTATTCCCCGCGGGCGGCATTCCACCAGCTCTCCAGGCTGGGCGTGGCCGAGCCGAGTACCACAGGTACCCCCGCCAGACGTGCCCGCATGACCGCTACGTCGCGGGCATGGTACCGGGGTGTCGCTTCCTGTTTGAAGGTATGCTCGTGTTCCTCGTCGATCACGATCAACCCCAGTTTGCGGGCAGGAGCAAAGATGGCACTGCGGGCTCCGACCACGACCTCCACCTCGCCGGCGGCGATCCGTCGCCAATGCCCGCCCCGTTCCGCTTCCGTCAGATGGCTGTGCAATACCGCCACGCGATTTCCCCGTTGTCGGAAACGGGCGATGGTCTGGGGCGTCAGAGCGATCTCGGGGACCAGGACGATCACCTGACGGCCCTGACGCACCACCACTTCCATTGCCCGCAGGTAAATCTCCGTCTTGCCGCTGCCGGTGACCCCGTGGAGCAGAAACGGCTGGAATCCGCCCCGGTGCAGGGCTGCTTCCAACTGCCCCCAGACCCGCTGCTGGTCGCTATTGAGCACGATCGGTTGGTCTGGGTTCTGGCAATTCTCGGCCGCCGCGTCTCGCACCTCGGCGGGCAGGGGCGCAAACTCCGCTTCCACACGGCGGCGGTATTGTCGCAGCAGGCCCTTCTTGACCAGGCTTTGTACCACGCTGGACGAACAGCGGGTTTGTCGCAACAGATCCCGCAACTCCATCACCCCGCCGTGGCCTTGCACCAGTTCCCACACCGAGCGTTGAGGAGCAGTCAAGGTGGGAGATGGTTCCGGCATCTCCGCCGCCGGGGGAACTTCGACCACGGTCACCGTCCGAGTCCCCGCCTGTTCCCGGGCGCCTGCCGGCACCACCGCCTGGAGCACCTGACCCCAGCCGCACAGATAATATTCCGCCATCCAGCGGGTCAATTGGAGCAGATGCTCATCCACCAAAGCTTCGTCATCGAGAACACGCAACACCGGTTTGACCTGCACGGAAGCCGGCGGCCCGGACTCGCGTAAGCCGACACAAAACCCGCACGTCTCCCGGCTCCCTTTGCCCAGCGGGACCACCACACGCTTGCCCACCCCCACGACGCCGACCAGATGCTCCGGCACCGCATACGTCCACACCTGGTCCAACGGCCGATCAAACACCACATCGGCATACAATTGAACCGAAGGTTTTCCCTCCTCCCCCTTCCGAGGAGATGGAGGAACCTCCCAGTGTGGTTGGTCGATTTTGTTCCGCGTTCGTCGCCGCGGTTGCTCAAATAACGATGTCATGCCCCCTACCTTAGCAAAACCTCCTCGGATTTTGCAATCACCGTTGTCTGATCTGAAAGGGGCAGAGGATCTGGTTTCGTGGCTCCAGCACCGGCTTTGCCGGGTTCGCCGGATTGTGCGGTGTCCGCCTGCGGTGTCCGTGAGCCTGACGCAGGACCGCCATGTCCAGGTACGGTGTCCGTGAGCCTGACTTAGGGCACCCTTGTCCGTGTGCGGTATCAGAGGGAACGATTCAGGACGGGGGCGAGACGATGGAGTTGTTGCCAGAGTTGATCGAAGGCGGGGAAGTCAAGGGACTGAGGGCCGTCGGAGAGAGCCTTGTCCGGTTCGGGATGGATTTCGAGGAGCAGGCCATCGGCCCCGGCAGCCAAGGCGGCCAAAGCCATGGGAGGCACATAGGCCCGCTTGCCCGTGCCGTGACTCGGATCCACCAGAATGGGCAAGTGGGACCAGGCCTTGGCCGGGGGAATCACCGACAGGTCCAAGGTATTGCGACTATGGTCCGAGAAAGTACGCACGCCGCGTTCGCAGAGGATGACCTGATAGTTCCCTTCCGCCAGGACATATTCGGCGGCCATGAGCCATTCTTCGAGCGTGGCACACAGGCCGCGTTTGAGCAGGACCGGTTTGCGGCACCGCCCCACGCAACGGAGCAGAGCGAAGTTCTGCATGTTGCGGGCACCGATCTGGATGATGTCGGCCACCTCGGCGACCGCTTCGGCCTCCTGGGTGTCCATCAATTCGGTGACGATTCCGAGTCCGAAGCGTTGGCGGGCCTGGGCGAGAATGCGCAAGCCTTGGCGACCCAATCCTTGGAAGGCGTAGGGGCTGGTCCGCGGCTTGTAGGCGCCGGCCCGCAGGAAGCGCACACCGCGTTCGCGCAAATACTCCGCGGTGCGCAACAGCATCGCCTCGTTTTCGACCGAGCAGGGGCCAGCGATGACAGTAAACGTTCCTCCGCCAATCGTTCCTTGGGGCAAAGGGATGACCGTGTCATCCGGCTTCATTTCGCGGCTGGCCAGCTTGAACGGTTTGGTGACCCGGATGGCTTCCACCACGCCGGGCAACCCCTCAAACAATTCCGGGTCGATCGCCGCGGTGTTGCCCGTCATGCCGATGGCCGTACGGGTAACACCTGGCAAAACATGCGGAGTCAAACCCTGCGCTCGGATTACTTCCACTACCCGTTCAATATCGGCTGCAGTCGCCTGACGGTGCATGACCACAAGCATGAGTTCACCTGGATCGGGAAAACTTCGAGGAAAAGAGCGAATCCCTACCGAGGATGGTGATATTATAAAATGCCCAAGAGAGCGATGAGTGAGCAGGCTATGATTTCAGGTGATCCCCGGGTCGAAGTGGTCTTGCGCGAATTGGGAGAACCGGAGGCGGTCTATCAGATCGGCCTGCCGCGTTTCCTCTTTCAGCTCGCGATCAGCCTGACGCTCATTCTGATCGGGGTTCTGATCAATTATCTCTGGTGGGTGCATGGACCGCAGCGACTCGACCACCTCGCCCTGCTGTTGCTGTTCCCCCCGTTTTTGGGTGTGGTAGTCATCGGGCGGCTCCTGCGTCAGCGGGGCCTGATGCTGCTGCTGTATCCGACCGGTTTGCTCCACCTGCGTCGTGCTCAGGCCGAAGTTGTTCTCTGGCAGGAAGTGGATCAGATGTTTCTCCATTTCAACCGTTTGAAAGAACGGATCGTGGAGCACGATCAGGAAGGGAAACGGACTGCCTATCTCCTGCGTCCCGCGGCGTCTTTCACTGATGATTTGCTCCATTCCTGGCTGACTCTGGTATGTCAAGATGGTCGGGAGTTGCAGATCACCCCGGCGGTGAGTCGCTATCATCATCTGGTCCTGGAAGTGCAGCGCCGGATATTCCCCATACTGTGGCAGAAGGTGTGGCAGCAGTTGCAGGAGCAAGGGTTTGCTACTTTCGGTCCACTGCTGATCAGTGACCGAGGGTTACATTGGTCGAAAGCGGTCCTGCCTTGGAATCAGTTCGACAGTTTGCGCATCCACAACGGCAAGCTGCTCATCCGGCAGAAGAAGCTCTGGAAGACCTGGCGGAGCACAGCCGTGAGCACGGTTCCCAACCTTCCCATTTTCTGGGCGTTGGTGGACCAGTTGCATCAGGCTGTCCCTCAAGCGGGGGAGCCTTCCACCAGCGGCAATATGGCTTGCGGGACCGAGTGAGCCAAGCCGGAGCTGGGGGAGCCTTCCACCAGCGGCAATACGGCCTGCCGATTGGGATTTTTTGGGAGCAGCGGTACCGTTCCGGCGCAAGTCCGAGGGGGTCACCGGCATTTCTTGTACAGAATTGTTGGGGAATTGTGTGGGACTCGGATTGCAGCCGTCCGAAGGAATGACTATAGATCGGTGTTTTCCATTCGGAACGACAGCCAGAAGGATCTGGGGAGTTCCCGTTGTCGCGCCGGCCGACATGGATGCCCGGCTGTGGGGGAGATCGCAGTGGTACCACGACGGTATATACCCGAGGGTGAACAGGAAGAACCAAGAGCCGCGCTGGTGGCCTCCGGCGAGGCGATGCGGACCGCTCAGGGGTCTGGGGACAAGAACACGTCGAAAGACGAGGAGAAAATCTCCCTCTTCTGGCGCATTTTCGGCGGGACGATTCTGAGCATGGTAGCGTTGGGCACCCTGACGCTGTACAACAATCTGTCGTCGAACATTTCCGATCTGCGGCGGGAATTGAACCAGGAGCGGGAAGCCCGCAGTGATCTGGTCCGCAAGCAGGATTTCAACACCATGTTGAGCAATCAGGCGGAACGCTTGCGGTTGTTGGAGACGCTCAAAGCGGACCTGGAAGCGCTCCGGGAGCGGAGTACGGCCAATGCCAACACCGTGGAGGGGATCAAGAAGGAGCAGGCGGCAGCGGTGGAAGCTCTGCGTAAGGACGTGGAGGCATTGCGTCGGGAGTTGACCCAGGTCCAGGAAGGGAGCAAACGTGAGGCGGTGACCGCAGTCGAAACCGTCCGCAAGGAGATGCAGCCTTCCCTGGACATGCTCAAGAAGGATGTCGCCGCGGTGGAGGCCTTGCGGGAACGTATCAGCGCCCTGGAAGCCCTCAAAAAGGAGGTGGCCGCTCTGGAAGTGCTCCGCGAACGGCTCTCCGGAGTTACCCTGGAACAGAAGACCATCCGTGAGGAGATGAGCCGGCTCCAGCAGGAAATCGAACGGAACAAAGCAGCGGACCAGGAGCGCAAGGCCCTGCGGGATGAGCAATACAAGCAGATCGATCAAACTCTCAAGGAGTTGCAGAAGGAGTTGCAGTCAGTCCGGGAGAAACTGGCCCGCTTGGAGGCCGCTCTAGGCAATCCACCGGCTCCCGCAGGACCACCCCCTCAGCCGGTGACCACCCTGCCCCCCGCTACGACCACCACCCCGGATAAGCAACCAATCCCTACCCTGCCCCGCGGTGCAAACGGTTTCTCCTCCTGGCTGCCCTTTCGCTGGAACTTGCCGAAATAATAACTTCCCCGAAGCCAGCGTAGTATGAACTGCCGCTGGCTGAGGATGGAGAGGCGGTTCTCTGAGAGCGGGTGGGCTCGGTGCCGCCGGACCACCTACTCTAAGGTGGGGGCGACAGTTCTCTGAGAGCGGGTGGGCTCGGTGCCGCCGGACCGTCTATACCAAAGACGCAAGGAATGGGCGTGAGGGCGAGTTGCCCCGAAGCGGCTGCGAGAAGGAGGAGATCAAGGCGTGGGAAGCGAGGGGGTCACGCGGGTGTGGCTGGCACGTCACGCGGAAACCGCCACACCGCATCTGCTGCATGGGGCGGAGTCGGATGTGCCGCTGGGAGAGCATGGCCGACGGCAGGCGGCTGCCGCCGCCGAATGGTTCGCCGCCCAGGCTCCGCAGGTGGTCGTCTCGTCTGCCATGCGACGGGCCATCGAGACTGCCGAGCCGATTGCCCGACGTTGTGGGATCACCCACGAAATCGAGCCGCTCTGGCATGAACGACGGGTTGGGGTGTTCAGCCAGCGCTGTGGGCCGGACGTGGAGCAAGCCTGGCAACGGACCTTGCAAGCCTGGCAAAGTGGGGACCTCGACTTTGCCGTGGACGGGATGGAAAGTTTTGCCAGTATTCAACAGCGTGTCCTGCCCGTGTGGGAGCATGTTACCACGCGTCACAGCGGCCAGCGGATTGTCATCATCGTTCACGGCGTGGTATGCAAAGTGCTCCTGCTGAGCCTGCTGCCTGGCTATTCACCGGCCGACTGGACACGCATCGGCAAAGCCCACAATCTCTCCGTCAGTGAGCTGATCTTCACGCAAGGCCACTGGCACGCCCTCCGTCTGCTTGAAGTGCCGGAGCCGGTACGCCAGGTGGATGCCTCCCGGCAAGCCAGCATCTCTCGCTCCACTGCCTGAGCAGGATGCTCCTTCTTCCACGTGCTCCCAGGTCTGAACGAGCTCTTCCGTTGCCCAACGATCAAGCTTTTGCTCTTCCGTTGCCCAACGATCAAGCTTTTCTTCCCGCAGCAAGGGAGTTTTCTCTTCCTCGACGATCCGCAGCTGGTAAAGCCGAGCTGTCCGTCTGGTTTCTCCCAGCTCGGATCCACTTGAGAAAATACGGATAGCCCACAACGACAGGCCAACCCTGTTCGGCCGGATTGTGCGGTTATGATGAAGATGCGGGCAGAAACTATCCGATAGCAATGGCAGCCGGATCACGCAAGGGGGAACGAGGGGAAACGGGTGCCCGCCGGGTTGAGGGAGACAGCTTTATGACAGGCGAACAGGTGCTGACGTCGCCCAACGAGACGGAAACGTTGCGACGACAGCTCTTACAAGCCCAGCGGCTCAGCAGCGTCGGAGAACTGGCTTCCAGCATCGCCCACGAATTCAACAACATCCTGACCACCATCATCAATTCGGCCAAGCTGGGGTTGCGGCAGACCGACATCGCGGAGAAGCAGAATGCCTTCGAGCGGATTCTCAAGGCGGGTCAACGGGCCGCCGCCATCGCCGCCGGAATGCTCGGCTACGCCCGCAAGGGGGGTCAGCAACGGGAACCCTGTGACATCGCCCGACTGGTCGAGGAAGTCCTGATCCTGACCGGCAAGGACCTGTCCAAACATCGCATCCACGTGGAAACCCGCTTCCTGAGCCGACCGGTCATCTGGGCCGTTCCGGGACAGATCGAACAAATTCTGGTCAATCTCATCATTAATGCCCGTCAGGCGATGCCGGAAGGGGGTCGATTGCGGATCGAAGTGCGGGACAACCCCAAGACGGAGATGGTCGAGATCGAGATTGCCGACACAGGCGTGGGCATTCCTCCGCAGCAGTTGCGTTTGATCTTCGAGCCGTTCTTCACCACCAAGCAACCGGATGAATACGGCCGCGGTGGCACTGGTCTGGGGTTGAGTGTCTGCCGGCAGATCATCGAACAGCACCACGGGCGCATCCGCGTCGAAAGCGTCGTGGGCAAAGGCTCCACTTTTACCGTCAAGCTGCCCAAGCGTTTGCCCGAGGATCCCGAGTTGGGTTCCCACGGTTGATACCACTGTTCCCCGGTTTGATGGCGGTTATTCTGCCCGGTTTGCTTCCCGCTTTCCGCCCGCTGGTTCATTCCCGGCCCCTTTCTCATTCCCGAGACCAGTTCCTCATTCCCGAGACCGGTTCCTCACTCCCCGGTTATTTCCTCATTCCCGGGGCTTCTTCCTCATTTCTGCTCTTACCTGTGCCGCTTTGTCTTCTCATTCCTAGGCCTCTTCCAGGAGTTGACGATCGGCCTGCCCTTCGACGAATTGTCGCACGCGTACATCGGCGGCCTGACGCAAGGCATCCGGGGGGCCATCGTAGAGAATCTGAGACTGTTCCGGGGGGAGCCGGGAACGGGGGTAGAGCATGATCACCCGCTGGGTGCAGGAAAAGACGGTGCGTAGTTCGTGGGTCACCACTACGGTTGTAATCTGGCGACGCTGATGAGTCTGGGCGATGAGGCGGTTGATCACATCGGTCATGATCGGGTCCAAGCCGGTGGTCGGTTCATCATAGAGCATCACCTGGGGGTCCAAAGCCAAGGCCCGGGCGATGGCCACCCGTTTGCGCATGCCCCCGGATAATTCGGCCGGCATCTTGTCCAGCACTTGTTCCGACAAGCCGACATCCCGCAGACGCTGGCGGACACGCAGCAGGATGTCCTCCGGAGCACACATGCGGTGCACCCGCAACCCCAGGGCGATATTCTCCAGCACGCTGAGGCTGTCGAAGAGCGCAGCTTGCTGAAAGACGAAGCCGACCTTCAGGCGCAAGCGGATCAACTCCGCACGAGACAGGTGATGCAAAGGCCGCCCTTCCCAGAGTACTTCGCCGTGCACCGGCCGGAGCAGACCCACGAGCAATTTCAGCAGCACCGACTTACCGCAGCCACTTTCCCCAATGATCGCCACACTCTCTCCCCGACGGATGACCAGATTCAGGTCCTGCAAGACGACCTGACGGTCGAAGGCGGCCGTCACGTGCCGCAGCTCTACCAAGGGGGCGTCCGGCACCGGTGCGCGTTCAGACCCGCCGGCAGGATCAGTAACGGTCATGGGGGTGTCACTCCCGCAACAACGATGTGCAACAGTCGGCCTGAAGAGCGATCCGAATACCCGGGCGAAATGAGTCGAGACATCGTCGGCAGTTTCCCTCAGATTCCCTCAGACACATAGCGAGGCTAAGAGCGTCCGGAAGGGGCGGAGTGCGCGAGAGGCGGAGTGCGGAGGTATCGAAGGAAAACGGTCAGCCAGCGGGCCAGGGCCCAGAGAACGACGAAGCCCACCGTGGTGACGACAAAGAGCGTCAGAGCGATATTGAGGGAGCCGGCCAGGACCCGGCCATCCCGGATCATGGCGGGAAAGCGGACCGTGACCATAATTGCCGCCGCACTGGTGGTGGTACTCAGGACGAAGAGCATCGGTACGGCGGTGACCCATGCCCAGCGTCCGCGACCGCTATTGACCAGCCAGGTGGTGACCAAAGCCAGCGCAAGGACGGCCAGCCCTTGATTGGCGATGCCGAACATCGGCCAGATGGTGTCGATACTGCCGGTGTAGATCAGCCAGCCGTAGCCGGTAGTGACCAGGGCGGTGGCGAGGACAGCCCCCGGAAGCCAATCGGTACGGGCCAGGGGTTGGTACATCCGACCTGCGGATTCCTGCAACAGGAAGCGGGCGATCCGCGTGCCGGCGTCGATGGTCGTAAGGATGAACAAGGCCTCGAACATGATGGCGAAGTGGTACCAGTATTTGAGGAGCCATTGACCGGTGATCCCCAGCCAGCGGAAGGCGTCCTCGAAGATGAGGGCCATGCCCACGGCCAGGGTCACCGCCCCGCCGGTACGTCCCCGCAGGGCTTCGCCCCCAACCCGTTCCTCGACCTGAGCCAGGTCCAGATGATGAGGAGCATCCACCTGAGCGGCATGGAGCGGATCGCGTGCCTCGGCCGGCAGATGCAGACCGTAACGCTCTTCCACCTGCTGCACCGCCGCCTGCCAGCGTGGAGCCACATCGATGCCGATATTCATCGCATAATACAAATCCTGCGGCAAACTCGCTGCCGTGATCAACGCCACCACACCGACCAGTCCTTCGATCAGCATGGCCCCGTAACCAATGCCGCGAATGTGGGACTCCCGTTCCACCATCTTGGGGGTGGTTCCAGAGGAAACCAGCGCGTGGAAGCCGCTGATCGCCCCGCACATGATGCAAATGAAGACAAAGGGGAAGATACTCCCGGGGAAAGTGGGGCCACCGTTGAGAAACACTTCATTGATCGGCGGAGCTTGCAGGGACGGATTAGCCAGCAGCACGCTGACCACCAGCAGGACCACGGTGCCGATCTTCAAGAAGCTGGAGAGATAGTCGCGGGGTCCCAGCAACAGCCAGACGGGGAGCACCGCCGCCACGAAGCCATAGAGGCACAGAGCCAGGATGGTTTGCTCTCGGCTCAGGGTAAAGTAGGGGGCCAAGGAGGAACCTGGAATCCAGTTTCCCACAATGACGGCGACCAGCGTCAGGACCGCACCCACCAGCGAGGCCTCGACGACCCGCCCGGGGCGCAGCCGGTACATCCACCAGCCCACTAACAGAGCAATAGGAATGGTACAAGCGATGGTGAAGGTGCCCCAGGCACTCCCCGGTACCACCTGCGTGCATCCGGCAGGCAGAGTAATGCCCCCGCCCTGATCCACCAAAGGAGTTTCGGCAGGAACGGCCAGGGTGAATCCTTCCGGTCGCTGGGTTGGCCTGATGTCCCCCGGATAGCGCAGGGTACAACCGGGAGGGAACAGGTACAGCCATCGCCCACTGCGGTGGGGTTGAGGCGGGGGTAGTTCGGTCGAGGCGGGCAAGCTGATGTGCAAGCCCGCCGGCAGTTTCACCTCCTCACCCCCCAGGGCCTTGACCACCACAAAGCCTAAACCAGCCAGGGCAATGATCACAATGAACAGGATCGCCAGCGTAGCGGCCAGCATGGCCGGATAGCCCAGTTCGGTACGGGCAATCTCCGCCAGGGATTTGCCATCGCGGCGGACACTGGCAGCCAACACAAGCATATCCTGCACTGCCCCCGCCAGGCAGACCCCAATGACCAACCACAACAACCCGGGCATGTAACCATACTGGATGGCCAGAACCGGCCCAATGAGCGGCCCTGCCCCGGAAATGGCCGCAAAATGATGACCGAACAGCACCCAGCGGTTGGTCGGATGGTAATTCTGTCCGTCGTAGAGGCGATGGGCCGGAGTCAGACGGCGATCATCCAGCACTGCCACCTTGGCCGCCAGAAAGGCCGAATAATACCGATACGCCACGGCCAACAATACCAGGATCCCAAGCAGGATCGGCATGGCGTGCAGGACCAACTGGCCGGTCCGAGGGTCCACATGATAGAGTGCCACAGCAAAGGCAGGCATGACCATCCCAAGGTAGAACCAAGCGGTGCAAGCGGGGTGTCACTCCGGCAGGGCCCGGCTCCTAGGGCAAGAACAAGAATGGGGACGGGGAAAGACCAACAGGGACATTAGTGCCTACCGGCTGCTCCCCGCGGCTGTAAGGGCCTCCTGTTCCAATTCTTCTTCGATCTGCCGCACCTCGGCCGATTCCTGTTTGGAGCGATACCAGGCCCAGAAAACAGCGAGCACTGCTGCGCTGGCGATCGTTGCTCCCACAGTGATATTGCCTAAACCGTCATGGACATTATGCAAGATGACCAAAGGCAACGCCAGCAGGCTGACCATGTTCATCACCTTGATCAAGGGATTGATGGCCGGACCGGCGGTATCTTTGAGTGGATCCCCCACGGTATCCCCTGTGACGCTCGCTTTGTGCTTTTCCGAGTATTTGCCCGTTTTTTCCGTGCGAGGTTCATCCTCGATCATCTTTTTGGCATTATCCCAGGCGCCTCCGGCATTGGACATGAACACGGCCAGGAGCTGCCCGCTAAGGATCATGCCCGCCAGGAAGCCGCCCAGGGCGAACGGTCCCAGCAAGAAACCGACTGCCAGGGGCGTCCCGATAGCCAGCAGGCCAGGGCCGATGAGCTCCTTCTGAGCCGTGGCGGTGCAGATGCTCACCACCCGTCCGTAGTCGGGACTTTTGCTCCCGCTCATGACCGCCGGGTCCTGGAATTGCCGGCGGCACTCGATGACGATGAGATAAGCGGCCCGTCCCACCGCCCGGATCGTCATGGCACTGAAGAGGAACGGCACCGCACCCCCGATGAGCACCCCGATGAACACCAACGGTTCCGCCACCGTCAGTTTGGACGCCCCAGAGACAAAATCCCCGATGAGCAGCTGCCCGATCTTCTCTTCGCTGCCGGTCACCAGAACCGCGATGAAGCTGGCAAAGAGCGACACCGCCGCCAGCACCGCCGAACCGATGGCAATCCCCTTGGTGATCGCCTTGGTGGTGTTCCCCACGGCGTCCAGGTCCGCGAGAATCTGGCGGGCCGCTTGATACTGAGCGGGTGGCAAATACCCTTCTTCGCCTTCCTTCAGCTCTTCCCCCTGTTCTGTACGGTTGTATCCCATCTCCCCGATACCGTTGGCGTTGTCGGCCACCGGACCGAACACATCCATGCTGATGGTGTCCCCGGTGAGGGTCAGCATGCCGATGCCACACATCGCCACCCCGAAGGCCATGAAGAGCAAATGATCCGGATGACCCACGATCAGTACGGAACCGAGGATGGCGGCGGCGATCAGCAGAATCGCCCAGACGGAGCTTTCCAACCCCAAAGCCATACCGGCGATGATGTTGGTGGCATGACCTGTGTAACTGGATTTGACGACTTCCCGCACCGGGCTGTATTCGGTACTCGTCCAGTACTCGGTACACTTGTTGAGCGCCACCGCCAGGAGAATACCGAGCAGGCAGCAAAGCACAACCTGGTAATTCAACCCCGGAACCAGGGGTACGTGGTAACGAACCTGCGCCAGTTGCAGGAGAGTCAACTCCGCTCGGGCTTCCGGAGGAGCGGGGTGACCGTATTCGGCGAAGCGTGCCCGTTCTTCCGGTTTCAAATCGATGGTCAGGAGGGTTTGTTCGGCCAGGCGGACCCGTTCTGACAGAGGCAATTGCCGCCAGGCTTGCAGAGCTTGGAAGCGGTAACGATCGATCATCTCCTCGAGGCGGAGTGTGGCTTGCGCAACCCGTTCCGGGCCGTTGCGCCATTGCCGCAAGCGTGTCACCAGGGTCTGGAGCGATTCACTTTCCTCCCAGGTCAATCCCAGAGTTTGCCGCAACGGAGGGCTGTCGAACAGTTCCTGGTACATACCCTTGTCAATTCCCCGTTCGACGATGTAAGCGGCGTCGAAGTGGAGATAGATGGCCCCCAAGGTAAGGAAGCCGATACTGCTAAGGGCCGCGCTACGCCAGAAGCCGCGATTGATCGAATGCATGGCCACGGCACTGTTGCCCTGCACGATCCCACGGCCCACCAGGGCCGTGCTGAGCATACTGCTGAGCACGCCCACCGCCTGGACCAGCAGAGGAAAGAGCATTCCCTTGTATCCGAAGGCGGCATAGCCGAGCATCACGGCAGCGACCATCGTCACGGAGTAGCTTTCAAAAACGTCCGCCGCCATACCGGCACAATCGCCGACATTGTCCCCGACATTGTCCGCAATGACGGCGGCATTGCGTGGGTCATCCTCGGCCATCGATTGCTCGACCTTGCCGACCAGGTCCGCTCCGACATCCGCTGCTTTGGTGTAAATGCCGCCGCCGACCCGCATGAACAAGGCGAGCAAGGAGCCACCAAAGCCATAACCGACGAGGATTTCGTAAGCCAGTTCCCCGAAGATCAGCAGCAGAAGCACACCGCCGAGCAGTCCCAGCCCGCAGGTGAACATGCCCGTGATGGCACCGGTGCGATAGGCCAGGCGCATGGCCTGCCCGAAGTTCTCCCGAGCCGCTGCCGCCACCCGCAGATTCCCCGTAGTGGCCAGCCGCATGCCTGTGAACCCCACCGCGGCGGAAAACAGGGCGCCCAACAGGAAGGCCAAGCCGCGTCCGAGCGCGATCACCTTCAGCTCGTTGGTCGAGTGAACTGACACCTCGGGAACCCACGGCCACTTGGCAGCTATGATCACACCGGTGAGTAGCACAATGAGCAGTCCCACCACCGTAAACTGCCGGCGTAGATAGGCATTGGCCCCCGCCCGTACCGCCGCAGCCACCTTCTGCATCGCCGCTGTTCCCACATCCGCCGCATACACCTGACGCATTAGAGCCGCGGCGTACCCCAGACCCGCCACCGCGATGAGCAGACAACTCAGCAGTCCCAGTTTCTCACCCCACCCATACACCGGGGAGAGAAAAAACCCAAACGGCTGCCACTGCCCCATCTCGGTCGTCACGGACCGGGACGTATCCGCCCCAACTAAGCCCAAAGGGAGCAGGCAGGCGACCGCGATCATCCACCACCATCGCGGTCCCACTTGGCGAGAGCGCTGCGGCGGCATAACTCACCCCGCTTCCTTCTGATGCCGTCGGCTGCCGCTCGACCCCTGCCCATACTTCCCAGGGGAGAGCTCTCAAGTATGGGGGCAGGATATCCTTCGAGCGACACCGACTCCTGAGCCTCCTGAACCTGTCTTGCGTCGCTTATGAGGTATGAGAATGGTAAGGATAGACCATCTTACCCCTCTTGTCCATGTCCGACTTCGCCTTATTCCCTTCTCCGGGTTGTCACTACCGGCTAGCCGTCTGATGCTGCCTTCCATTCTGCCCCAAGATGCACCCAAGGCTGCCTTCCATTCTGCCTCAAGACGTACCCACCTGGCGAGAAGACACGTCAAGATGGCACCTCACACACGGCTGCTTCCTGGTACTTCACTTCAGTGCGTTTAGAATATCCATAATAGCCTGACATTACTCCCCTCCATCCCCCAGGAGATCGCCCCATGCGAACAGCCCAAGCCACTTGGACGGCTTTGCTGCTCCTAGGGAGCACCCTCATCGCGTCAGCCGTGGTCCAGGCCCCTGCCGACCCGAAGCTTGATCCGGCCTTGATCCCGAAGCAGAAAGAGCAGTTGAGAAGCTACTTCACCCAGGTGAAAATCCCCAACATCACTGTACTCGAAACCCCACATTTCTTCCTGGCCAGCACCCTGGAAGAGAACAAACTTCGTCCCATGACCGCCACACTGGAAAAGCTTGTGTCCGTGGTCCGATCCCCTTTGGGTTTAGCTCCCGGCGAGGTACCGTGGAAGGGAAAGCTGGCCATTTGCTATCTGCCCGAACCGCGGGATTTCCGCACCTTCGTCCGCGAGATACTGCAGCAGCAGCCGGAACGAGTCCATTACGTGCTGGACGGGGACACGCCCCTGCTGGTGACCTCCGGTCAGGCGGTCGGCGCTGCTACGGAAGCAGAACGCCAGCAGGTCGTCCTGACCCAGGTGGCGCAAGCATTCCTCCAGGCGAAGTTGCCCCGGGCGGCCCAGCTTCCCTTCTGGCTCACCGGCGGTTTCGGCCGGGTCTGCCTCTGGCGGGCCGAGGGACTCAAATCCCCCCGTTACACCCAATACCGCAAGCAGGTCGTGCAACTGATCCGGGAAAACCGCCTCAAACCGAGCGATCTGTTCAGTCAGGAACTGCCCGAACGCCCTGGAGTGCGAGTGCTGGCCGAAAGCTTCGTCGAATTCCTGGCTTTCGGTCCGCAAGCCGACAAGTTTCCCACTCTGCTGTCCAGCCTCCGACCGGACGAGAACGGTCAGGTCCCCGGCGTCGCTGCGGTGTTGGAGCGACTGGGTCTGCCGCTCGGCCCTCTCGAGCAAGAGTGGCGGGACTGGTTCCAGGGTAAGATACCGCCTGCGAAGAAGGGACCCGCCTCAAAACAAGGATGAGGCGGAAAAATATGGATAAGGCGGAACTTCCTCGCGCACGCTGGGCGGCCTCCCTACCGAACCGGACCCAAACTTGTTCCGGGGAAACCATCGGTTTGAGGTGAGGTGAAGAAATCGCGGAAGATTCTTCGGGTTTTCCTGGGCCACGTGATTGCCGACGCAGCATTCCCTTCCCTGGGCCAACCCAGACTTCGACCATTCCGGTTCGCCAGATCTATTCACCAGACGGCCCCGAAACAGAGGTGCTTTCAACTCCGAGCTGGTCGGAGCAATTCCGCCAGGAGGTTGTTCTGCGGATAGCTATGGCCCAGGTGCTGCCGGAAGCCTTCAGCATACGGGACACCGGCGGCATGCCCCTGACTGCCGGCCCAACTCTTCATCGATTCCACCAGATTGTCCACACCGTGATGTTTGCGGAGCCAGGCCCGCTGGCTTTCATGACAGGCCAACATGGCGGCTTTCTCCTCGATCACCCCCGAGATGTCGATCCAGAAGCCGGGGCGAATCGGTTGACCGAAGGCATCCTTCCCCTCCAGCGGGTCACAATAATACAGATAGGGAATATGCTCCAGCGGGGGATGCACATGGCGACCATAGAGGAAGTTCGGCACCGGAGCCGCAAAAGTGGCCGCCCGGACGATCTTGCTCGTCTGCTCGTGATCCAGGTGGTAGTCATCGGGACTGTGGGTGAAGACGATCTGCGGCCGGACCGCGTTGAGCAACCGTACGGTCTTCTCCAGAACCGCCTCGTGGTAAATCACCCTTAAATCACGCTCTTCCAGGCAGTGATAAGTCGCACCAATCCGATTGGCCGCCGCCTGAGCCTCCCCCCGCCGGATACGGGCGATCTCGTCCGGAGGGTGCTCCACCGTCCCACAATCGCCGGCTGTCATGCTGGCAATGTGAATGCTCCAACCCTGCTCACGCCGTAGCCGGATGAGTGTACCCGCACAGAGAAACTCTGCATCATCAGGATGCGCCAAAACCGCAAGAGCGACACGATCCATGGAGTTGCTCCCCTTATCAGATCCAGATTCTTGATCAGGCGAGTCCGTTGGTGGTCTCCTCTCGTGCTGCTCACCCCTTTCTGCCGTCGGGCTAAACCCGCTTCTTCGTGGAGGTGATCGGTTCGGTATCTCATATACCTTACTGCGAGCTGGATAAGGGTACGAGATTTCTCTCTTTCGGGAGTCACCCCACGGTCTGGGATGGGGAGGATCGAGGAATCCCGCTACGCTCCGACCATCTTGCCCCATCTCCTCCCCAAAGTCTCCACCATCTTTCCCCCCAAGGTCTGCATCATCTTTCCTTCAGATCATGGCGACACCCGAGACGGACGTTGGTGGCGCAGATGGCTGGATTCTTCGGCCAAACTCATCGTTGAGGAATCTTTTTACGGGTTGCTGCCCGAACCGGGATTGGTGGGGGAAGGATTTTCTCCACTGGTGGAGTCGGTCGGACTGGCTCCGCGATTGCGGGTGCGCTGGATGCCGAAGTTGACGCGAACCGACTCTTTGATGCTATCCCGGACCCACGGGGTTTTGGCCGGATCGTTAGGATCGATCGGTCCTGCAAAGGGGGAGAAGAAGGTTTCGGCGACGTACCATTTGATTTCCTCCCGAGCTTCGGAGCGCCACTGGGGGGTCGAAGAAGGGGGGTCGTCGGCAGCGGCGTGGGGATAGGGCGGAGGGAAGAAGGGAACCAGCGGACGCAGCCGCTCCACGGTCTCGTTGGCGTTGAGTTGGGTCTGGCGATAGGTTTGCGGGAACGGCAAGCTCAGGAACGGGACGATGGCCCGGGCTGAGGCGACGATCTGATTGGCCTTTTCCCGGACCCGTTCATCGTCGGCCACGATCAGACGCAGATAGGACAGCTCGTATTCGTAGGTTTCCTCTTCCGTGCGTTCCGAGGTTTCAGAACGGTGGAAGCGCGGATTGTTGAGCAGGACGTTGCGCCAGGCCAGCAGCCCCTGTTCATAGAGACGGATGGCTTGATCTTTCCGGCCGAGTTTGCGGGCCTGTTCTGCTTGCCAGAGTGTTTTTCGTGCCCGCATCGTTTCCTGTTGAGCTTCCGCTTGCGCCTGGGCCAGGAAGTAGGGGAAGTTGGTGACCGAGCGGTTCTGCTCGTAGTAGGTAAGGGCGGCGCGTGCAATGAACTCGGGCCGGTTGCGCCAGTTCTGGGGGATGTCAAAGAGGTTCAGACCCGGGGGGAGTTTTTCGGCCAGGCGGCGGTAGCGATCGAGCCGTTCTGGGGAAACTTCCAGGCCGTACTTGTAACCATGGTCGCGCCAGAGATCCGCCGCTTTGCGCCAGGCTTCGAGAGACCAGTCCCGCTCGGTCCCGACGATCACCGCTCGGCGGTCGGCATCGGGGAACCACCACAAGCTGGGGTCGTCGCGAGGATCATCGATCCGCCAGCCTTCGTTATCGAACCATCCTTCCTTCTGCTCCATTTCCCCCTGATAACTCTGGGCGCGCGGAGCATACTGGCGGAAGATGATGAGCATGGGAGCGCGTGGCACACGATAGAGGAGTTGATTGTACTCCTCCGGCGTAGGGGTGCGCCAGGGGAGCGGGTTGCCTTCCTCATCCACAGGCTGGGGCGGCAGAGGCAGGCAGGAGTAAGCGTACCAGGCCCGAGCCGCCTGAAAAGCGGAAAAGTCGTCTCCCAGGATCAAGCCGGGGTGGGCTTCCTCGTCGCTGAACCGTGGGGGCAGGACGGGAAATTGCTTGTCTGGATCATTCAGGTCTTTGGCGTTTTTGTAACGACTCGGGACATCGTAATTGTCACGCAGGAACTGGATGATGTCTTCCGGTCGGGGGCATTTGAGGGCCTCTTCCACCCGTTGCCGGCTGCGTTCATCCGCTGCGGCCATCCGCTGATCTTCCCCACGCAGGCGACGCACCAGATGGGGATATTTGCGACAGAAGGCCTCGAAGCGGGCCAGGTCCACGCCGCCCGTGCTCGGATTGAGGAACAACTGGGGATTCCGCTCTTCGGGAGGAATGCAGGACAACTGGAACAGGCAGCGGAGAACCTCCACCTGATCCGAGACGCCGAACTTATTCTGATAGGTGAAGGCGAGCCAGAAGCGGATGTCCGGCGAGCCGATCTTGCGCTCACCCAGGACGGGGTCCCGCACGGTGTGGGTATTGTAGCGTTCGCCCTGGGCCAGCAATTCGATCCCGCGAGCAATGTAGAAGTACATGTCCCCGCTTCCATGCATTTCCACCGAGACGTTGTAGGAAATGTTCCAGCCCTGGAACAACCAGGGGGTGATGAAGCGGGGTTGCAAGCGGGTCACCTGTTGCACGCGGGTTTCCAGCTTGTGGAAGTCATTGCGCTTCTGGGCCTCGATGGCCGAATGCCACAGATAGGCCACCGCAAAGCCGCGGCTCCCGGTCAGGGCCAGACGCAGGCTTTCCCCGGCCAACTCGGGTTCCCCTTGTTCCAGTTCCCGCAGGCCCAACTGAAATGATTGATTCAGGATGGCGTGGCTGGCCAACCAGTTGGCTATCCGGTGCAAGGAGTTGCTACCCGGACGGCTCAGATCGCTCAACGGCACGGGAATGACCCCACGCCAGACCATGCTGAGGGTAAACAACACCACAATGGCGGCAAAGTAAAAAATCTTGCGGCGCACTGCGGCTTGCTGAAGCGGGTTCATCGATGGTCCTCCGCCCATTCAGGCCGGCTGCTGCTTACCGAGGCCAGGCACGGCGAGCGTTGTGACACAGGCAATTCCAACAGCACCTCTGGGGTAACATCACCTCAACGAGCTCTGCTCCAACGGCACTCAGGCGGCCACCTCACGGCACTCAGGCGGCCACCTCACGGGTCTTGATCAAATAGTAGGCCAGAATGCCCCAAGGCAGCAGATATCCGAAGGTGGTCAACACATTCACCACCAGATATTCCGTGTTGACGTTGAATCCCTCCGCCACGAAGGAGCTCCAGTTGAACGACTCCATATCGGGAATGACGTTCTGGATGCGGCGGAAGATCCAGGCCGTGATGCGATCGAAGAGGGTGACGGCCCGCGACGCCACCGATTCGCTCAACGGGGTGGTGGGTTGTTGGGCCTGGATCAGGCGGGTCATGCTTTCGATCGGTCCGCCGCCGATGTTGCGGTTGTAAGCGACATCCGCCAGGTGTTCGGGGAAGAAGCCGAAGATGAAGATCACCGTGGTGGCCAGCAAGCTCAGCACACTGCTGAGATAGGTGCCGCAGGCCACAGCGATTCCAATGACAATGCACAGCCAGCACCAGTAGCCGACCATGCTCTTGAGATAGTTCCAGGCGAAGGGTTGTTCGTATTCCAGCAGGTAGAGGTCCGGCTCCGCCATTCCGAGCATCTGGCCGGGGCTTTCACATTTGACGTAAACGCTCAGGCGGGGGGCAGGGCGTTCCTGTCCATCCTTTCCTTTGATCCGTGGGGGTTCCCCTTGCAGGGCATTGCGGATCAAGCCAGCCGGGATTTCGACGCCCATGACGGTGTAGTCGAAGACTTCTTTGCCGCGGATCTCGAAGAAGCCGAATTGCTCAGCCAGCTTGTTAGCCTCATCCCAAGCCGGTGTACCTGGCACAGCGGCGTCGGGGTTGATGCCACGGGCGCGCAACTGTTCGACCGCCTTGCGGTATTCCTGTTCCCGTTGCTCGTCCCGCCAGTGCCATTCTCCCCCTTCGTTGGGACGCGGAGGACGTTGCAGGGCCTGATGGGTGACAAAGCGGAAATGCACGCTGACCCCACGGTTTTGTTCGCCCTTGGTCATGCGATAGATGTCGAAGGTGAACTCGACCGGAACCCGGTCGCCCGGGACGGTGGCCAGACTGGTCGGGACACGATCGAAGTGCCAGATCGCCCGCTGAGCCGATAGAGGATGGCCCGCGATGTACCGGCGGTAGTCGAACTCGCGGCCCACGTTCTCGCCGGTAAACTCTTTCTTCTCCCGCCGGTATTGCGCCTCCAGGCTACCGAACTCCAGCTTACCCCGCACCGGGACACGAGCCTTATAGGTTTCCTGACGGGCCCGTTCCGATATGTTGGTATTCTCGATTAGTACCAGATTCACACCGGCCAGCCCCAGCAGCACCAAGGTCATCAGGGCCACATACCCCACGAAGCGTCCCAGGACCAACTCGAAGCGTTCCACCGGCTTGGAGGCCGTCGTATAGATGTTGAGGTTTTTGATGTCGTTGGGCAGGCCGTAGAACGAGGCCAGCAGCACCGCCGGCACCAGGATCAGCACGGCCAGTACAACATTGGTGACATCGATCAACGCCCGGATTTCATCCGACGGCTTGATGTTGGCCATCCAGATGTTGCGGAACGCGTACGGCACCAGCACCAACAGGAAAATCCACAGCATCTGACTGCTCAACGCTTCCTTGAAGCTGAGCTTGGCCACCGCCCAGATTGGCCCTTCGGCTTCAAACAGGAGCAGGACGAATAACGCTCCCAGCAACACCCCCACCGCCACCAGGAGCCAGCCGAGCCAGATGGAGAAGAGGCGGGAAGCTTCCAGGGCGTACAGACCGACACCGATGAGCCCGTAGATGGCCAGTGCTGCGGCCAGCCAACGGGCCTGACGGGCGGTCAGCAGATCGGCCACCCAATTCCGCACCGAGCCGAGGTAACGCTTCAGCGGCGCCAGACCCACCGAAACATTCTTCCGTGCAATCTTCCCCACATCCCGGAGGAACGGTTCCCCAATCCCAAGCAAAGCGAACAGGCCACCCAAGGTCAGAAACAGCGACTGCCAGTCGGCGTGAAGGGTCGGTGGGGGCAGCACAAAGGGGACACCGGGTTCTGGTACCGGTAGCGGTGGCGGGGCTATCGGCCGACCCAACAGGCTCACCATTCCGCGGCCTTCCAGTATGAGCAAGGCTCCCACCACCGCGTAGCAGATCAGCGACAGGCCGAACATCAACAGCATCCACCGGCTCACCGGTACCCGCAACCGCTCCGACTGCGATTGATCCGTCGGAATCGTTAGAGCATACAACAGGTACAGCGCCAAACCGGCAATCGCGAAGCCTCCGGCATCCTGGATCCAGGATTGGATCATGCCCGGAATCTGGGCGTAGCCGTAAGGTTCCCCTTTGTCCAGCTGCAGGATGCCCCACAGAGGTGATAACGTCATAGCGGCCATGACCTCACACGTCCTCGATCCAGAAAGCCCATCCACCCTCTAGGCCAACGGTAAGCCGGGATAGCCGGTTTTTTTGCCAACCAGCTTTTGCCCGCCTCTTGGTTACCTCCCAGCCGGTGTTTTCTCAGCCTGGCCGGACGGTGAATCCCGGAAACTTTCTCCACCGCAGGCTGTTGGGCCAAACCTGGCAGTCTTCTAGTTTCCCACCGGCAACCATTGGGCCATCGGTTTTCCCTACGACATCGGTCTTTCCCACCGCGTCGATGATCCCTAAGGCGTCGGCATTCTCCACCGCGTCGATGATCCCTAAGGCGTCGGCTTTTCCCACAGCAGGTTATTGTGTGAAGGGTAGGTAACCTTTCGTTTTCCCGGCGGCAAGCCCGCAGGTTGGCGTTGCTTCCTCAGTTTGTCCCGCCATTGGGGGAGGTTCCGTTTTCCACCGGCGGCAGATAACGGCGACCGGGCCGGGCCTTCGACTCCTCCACGATCCGCAAGAACAGGTCTTCCAACGTGGTCGTGGGGTGACCCACCGATTCCAGGGTCCCGCCGTATTTGCGGAAGACTTCTTCCAAATCGGCCTTCAACTGCGGCGTTTCCTTGACGTTGCGGGCACGGACCTCCAGCCGGGCCGCGTCCGCCAGCAAACGGGACACCTCCCCGACTTCCTGCAGGTCACCGTTGTACAAAATGGCGATCCGATCGCACACGTCCTGCACATCATCGAGTCGGTGCGAGCACATGAGTACCGTCTTGCCTTTCCGCTTCAGGTCGAGTATCAGGTCCTTCATCCAGCGAGTCCCGATCGGGTCCAGGCCGCTGGTCGGTTCGTCGAGGATGATCAGGTCCGGATCATTGATCAAAGCCTGGGCCAAGCCGATCCGTTGCCGCATCCCCTTGGAATATTCTTTGAGGATGCGTTTTTTGTCCGCCGAGAGACCGACGATGTCGATGAGTTCCGCGGCCCGCTTTCGCCGCACTTCCGGGTCCAGATGGAACAGGCGGCCGTAAAAGTCCAGCGTCTCTTCGGCATTGAGGAAGCGGTACAGATATGACTCCTCCGGGAGGTAGCCGATGCGTTCGTTCTTTTCCACCTTGGCCGCCGGCTCGCCAAACACGAAGGCATCCCCGCTGGTCGGGAACAACAACCCCAACAGCAGTTTGATGGTCGTTGTTTTGCCGGAACCGTTGGGGCCGAGCAGGCCGAAGATTTCGCCTCGATAAATCTTCAAATCCAGAGCATTGAGGGCGGTCTTTTTCTTCCGGCCCCAGAAATCACGGTACACCTTAGTCAAGCTGCGGGTTTCTACGATCACTTCTGCCATAAGCACCTCGCGGCTGCCGGGTATCGCATCACCATCGGGCTACAGGGTATCCATTACTCTACGGCTGCCGGGTATCGCCGGGGGATCGACCGCCGAATACCGGTTCTCGCCCATGTGCTAGGGGTCGGCTCCATCGTACCTGTGGCGGTAGCTGTGCATCTCGAGAGGCTGCCGGCGGTCAGCGGTTCCCGCTTTGCGAAGCTACCGTTTTGGGGAGCGCCCGTCTTGCTGAGCCAGCGTTTTGCCTGGCCAGCGCTTCTGTTTCTCATGTACGCTCCGGCTGATCCGACGGTTCGCACCCTGATCTCTCGGTTCCGGCCAGAAGTATTCCGCCCTGTTCTTCAACACCCGGAGATATTCTTCAACACCCGGAAATCTCTCTCGCCCCTGTCTCCGATTCGGGAAATATCCCACAGGCCGGCTTCCCGCTCGGGGAACATCCCTCCCCCCGACTTCCCTCTTGCCTTGTGGAAGGTGGCCCCAGCGGGCGTGGGTCAGGCTTGCGAGGGATTGAGGGAGCGACCAGGTGTCCAGACGGGGCCGAACAATTGCGGACCGATAAACGCTTTTTCCACTTCGATGATTCCGTACACCATCAACCCATAGGCCACGATAGCAACCCAGACTTCCAGCGGCAGCGGGGCCATGTGGAACAGAGTATTCAGCGGGGAGACATGGGTCAGCAGGATCTGGCAGAGGGTCATTGCCGTCACACCGAACCAGACCCAGGGATTGCTGGTCCAGCCGACGTGGAACATGGAATGGGTCAGGCAGCGGCAGTTGAACAGGTAGAACAATTCCACGAACACCACGACATTGACTACCGCGGACCGTGCCAACTCTACCGGTGCTTCTCGGACCAACAGCAACCATTCAAACACCCCATAGCCGCCCAGCAGGATCAGGCCACTGACCAGGGCGGTACGCATGACCAGGGGATAATTCAGCAGCGGGGCATGGGGGTGGCGGGGTGGCCGACGCATGATATTCGGCTCCTTCGGCTCAAACACCAGCATCAATCCCAACAGCAACGCGGTGGACATATTGATCCAAAGGACCTGGATGGGAAGCACCGGCAGGGAGGAACCGATAAGGATGGCAGCCATCAGGATCAACCCTTCGCCAAAATTGGTCGGCAAGGTCCAGACGATGAATTTGACGAGGTTGTCGAAGACGCCGCGCCCTTCCTCGATAGCGGCTTCGATGGTGGCAAAGTTGTCGTCGGTCAGGACCATGTCAGCGGCTTCACGGGCGGCGTCGGTGCCGGATAAGCCCATGGCGATGCCGATGTCGGCCTGTTTGAGAGCCGGGGCATCGTTGATTCCGTCGCCGGTCATGGCCACGATATGGCCACGGCTTTGCAAGGCCCGGACCAGGCGTAGTTTCTGTTCCGGGGCGGTGCGGGCGAAGACGGCCACTTCTTCGGCCACCGCCGGCAGCTCCGCTTCTGTGGTGCGTGCCAACTCGGCCCCGGTGATCGCCCGTAGCCGACCGGTGGCCCCGTCCCGTACCCCGTGCAGGCCGAGTTGCTCCGCAATGGCCGACGCCGTCAGGGCATGGTCCCCGGTGATCATCTTGACCAGAATCCCCGCTTCCTGGGCCAGGCGGACCGCCTGGATCGCTTCGGGCCGTGGCGGATCGATCATGGCAAACAGACCGAGGAAGGTCAGGCCGTGCTGAACATCCTCGTGTTGCAACAGAGCTTGATCGGCCGGTGCCAGCTTGCGAGCCACAGCCAGGATCCGCAATCCCTGGGCACTCCAGGCCGTTGCTTGCACCAGGATCGCCTCCCGTTGCAACGGTTGTTCATGCCCATAACGGTCCCACATGCCGCTGCAGTGTTCCAAGACCCGCTCCAGGGACCCTTTGACGTAGATGAGGCGATGCCGGTCCGGACCTGTATCATGCAACGTGGCCATGTACTGCCGCTCGGATTCAAAGGGGAGCACGTCCAGGCGGGGCAATTCTTCCTGGAGCACGTGGGGGTCCAGTCCGGCTTTGCGTGCTACGACGAGGAGCGCCCCTTCCGTGGGATCGCCTTGGATGTCGAAGCGTCCGGATTCTTCCACCAGCACAGCATCATTGCAGAGCACGCCGGCCCGTAAGCACTCGAGCAAGGCCACCCGGCCGTGCAGGTCTTCGATTGACAAACCCGCGTGTTTCCCGCCCGCTTCGCGTCCCCC
>Ga0209017_10000515_pt1 | contig 37781 bp, 35 predicted proteins | sample YNPBryunderm2012_FD_185812 | JGI IMG/M metagenome (GOLD analysis project Ga0209017, IMG submission 185812) | Anoxygenic and chlorotrophic microbial mat microbial communities from Yellowstone National Park, USA - YNP Bryant MS undermat 2012... ...
AAGCTAAAAAATAAATTTGCCCCGCTTGAAGCTCACTGAGAGCCCAAAGCAGGGCAAAAATTGAAAGCTTAAATATCAAACTTGATTGGTTATTTAACCAGGCCGTGGCGTTTAGCTTCTTCCAGGATGTCTTCTTCGGTAATTCCGTACTCCACTTTTCCGTCAAGTATTTCTGTCAGGGTTTGCTCATCCGGTATGTCGCCAATCATGGCGATTTTATCTCCAACGTAGACCAGGGGATAAATGGAAGCCCCGAAGTATTTTTCAGCCAGTTCAGCCAGATGGTCAGGCTGGAAGTTTCCCTGGTTTTTGTCAATGACTTCAAGTTCGGCCCGGTCGCCCAGCCAGGACTGGACAATTTCTCTGACCAGCTCCGGTGGGTAGCTGGAGCAGCAGGACCTGATTTCTCCGTCCAGAATAATTCTCACTTTCATGATTTTGTCCTTTTTAAAAATTTATTGTTTATTTGCTGATAATTCCTGGCGCAATTTCTGCAGCAGAGCCACCAGCTCTTTCTGGCTCATAAAGCTAATGGCTTCAGCCGGACATTCCCGGGCGCAGGCGCTGCAGCCGACCACACAATTCATCGGGTTGACCACTTCGGGATGAGCCTCGCCCGGAGCAAACACCTTGTTGGCACAGAAATTGATGCAGGCGCCGCAATTGATGCACAAATCCGGGTTAATGGTCGGGTACCAGGGAATTTTTTCTCTGGGGATGCCAAGATAATGGGAACGTCCGCTCATTTTTCTAATTCCTCCAGAGCTTTTTTAATCTCTTCAAATGCCTGGTCAGTGTTCTTGAACTGGATCGAGACCGGCTTGAAGTTTTGGTCAGTCATTTCCACCCCGGCCTTTTGAAAACCGTCGCGTAAAAGCTTGTACTGTTTTTCCGGCTTACAGGCGGCAGTCAGATAGACCACGCCATCTTTTTTGATGAGGTCAGCCAGCAATTCTTCTCCGTTGCCCTCACAGAGCCGAGGATGGAGTAGCATGAAATCGTGCGGCAGTTCCAGCCGGATTCTTTCAGCCAGTTCGGCAAAATTGATTTCCTTCATGCTGGGGCAGGCAAAGCTGCAGGCACATAAAAGTACGGCTTTTTTCATAGTTTATTCCTCCTTGGTATTTTTAGTTTTGAAGTCGCACCAGTAAGTGGACAGATTTTATTTCTATCTAAAAATCTGGCCACTTTTAAATCTTCTTTTATCTGCTCTTCTTGAGAAACAAAAGATAGTACCTGGTCGAGGATCTTCTTGATTTCTGGGGGGAGATCCTGATTAATCTCATAATTCACCCATTTACCTTCTTTTTCAAAATCAATCAGCCCGGCTTCTTTTAGAATTGACAGGTGCTTGGAAACCGTGGAAAAGGAAAGCTTCAGCAGTTCCCTGATTTCACAGACAGCCATCTTCCTCAGGCGCAGAGAAGCCATGATGCGCAGCCGGTTCTACTCAGCCAGGGCCGAGAGCACTTTGTTTATGGTCTTTATCTGTTGTTTTCTCATTTCGCCAAATATCGAAATGACATTATAGCCCAATCTGGCAGGCTGTCAAGAGAAAACGGGGGACACAATACTCATTCCCCTATTTTTTGGGCCCTTACCCGCTGGCGCTTACCACATACCGGGGAAAACTTTTTTGTCTTTCTCGTTCTTGGTACTTAAACCTGAAAAGGACCGAGATTAAGCATAAAATCTTAGCTTCAATTACCTTTTGTTTATTATTTGGGCAATAAATTAAAAAATCATACCTGCAAAATATTCCTATGTCAGAAAAGGCAAAGGGATAATTTTAGAAAAGGCCATAATTAGCATTTTTGTGTGTTTTTTTTTCGTAAAAAGCAAACAGAGCTGGCAAACCGGAAAGCTTCCAAAGCTCTTTTCGACCTTCTCTGTCATCCATGGACAGGTCTAACTCGGCTTATTGTATTCATCTTTATTTTACTATTGATTTATCACCCTTCCGTTTAGCCGGATAATCGTTATCTGCAGCATCCCGCTCGACCGTTAGGTGGACAAAAAGATCCGCCTGAGGCACGCCGAGAGGAACCGATGGAAAAGCCACCGAAGACCCGAATCATTTTTTTGCTGCCGCACTTCGGGCAGACAGGCTTTAAACCTTTCTCTTTTTGTAAAACAGTAGTCAAAATTTCTATTTTTTCCTTGCAGACGGGACAGACATATTCATACAGCGGCATTTTACCTGCCTCCTTTTTTTGTGACGTCGGCCCGGCTTAACTTTTCTCTCAGCAGCTCGATGGCTTCTTCGGAGGCCGGATTTCCCATGGAAACAACCTCATCTCCCACAGTAATAATCGGAAGGCACATCGCCCCGAAAGTGCGATAAAGAGCAGATATTTCACGGTGCTCCCGCATATCTTCACCCAAGAGTACATCCTTGACTTCCACCTTAACCCCAAGCCCATGTTCAATATGCTCTTTCAACCTTTGCACTTCTTCTTCGGATTGCCCGATAGGACCGCAGCAGGTAGCTTGCGGGCCGCAGGGAGTTTGAAGCGGAATTGTAAATATCCTTATGACATTTGTGCCGTCAGTGCTCATAGTCTTCTCCTGTTTTTAATATCTTTGGATTTGAATTCATTGCTGATTCCATGAATTTTATTTCTCAGCCTTTTTCTCAAAATTCATCATGCCCATCCAGTTCCCCATTTCCTTCCCCATAAAACCCATCATGTTCTTCATCATCTCCTGCAGGCGTTGAGGGTCATTTCTCATGCTTTTGCAGAATTCCGGCATGATAGTCTTTACTATCTCAAATTTTTCTTCCGGACTTAATCTCTTAAAAAGATCAATAATTTTTTCTTTATCCATACCTTTCCTCCTAAAAAAGATTAAATATGTATCCGGCAATGACGCAACCCACAAAGCTAACCCCAACATAAAGAGCCAGCAATCTGGGCTTAAAGATGCCGGAGAGCATGGCAATTGAAGGAAGAGAAAGGCTCGGTCCGCCCAAAAGATAAGCTAAGGTCGCGCCGCCTCCCATTCCTTTCTGAATCAAAGCCAGGGCCGTAGGAACTTCTACATAGGTGCAGACGTAAGCCAGAACGGCAATTATAGAGGATATAAGAACTGAATTTAGATGCTGGCCTCCGACCAGGTTAACCACAACTTTAGTGGGCAAAAGGACCTTTATGGCTCCGGCGATTATTACTGCTAAGATCAGGTAATAGTTAAGCTGAAAGAAAAAGTTCCAGGCGGTCTGAACCATTTTTTTCAGCCTGTCAGAGAAAGACATCCTTTCATCACCAGAAGGCAGGACAAAGCAGGCGCCGGCCGCCGTATTAGAAACCTCATTAACAGCTGGTAGAAACCAGAGGCCATCTTTATCCCGGTCCAAAATTCCTGCCTCTCCGAGCAAAAAGAGTTTCTCTTCTTCTCCAGGCGCCAGTTTTTCTGTCGGTAGCCTCTTCGGATTCTTGGAGAGAGCCAGGCCTACCTTAAAGGCGAATTTTTGAAGCTCAGGCGAGAGGTTGGGAGTAACACTTAGCTTGACGAATCTTCTTAGAAATCTTTCCTTTCTCTGCCAGTACGCAACTACCGCGCCCACCAGCAGGGCAATGAAATAGGTTCCGAAGATTCTGCCCGCTGCTAGTTTCCAACCAAGCACACCGCCGGTAATAAAAATAGCCGGCACGTTAAGCATGGGAGCGGCAATAAGAAAAGCCATAGTCGGCCCCAGAGGAATTCCGGCCTCAACCATACCCGCCAGCACCGGGACAATACCGCAGGAGCAGATAGGAATAACTGCGCCGGCTGTGGCCGCCAAAAAGTTAGCCCCCAGCCCCCCGTATCCCATTCTTTCCTTGACCTTCTGCCAGGGGACGAAAACCACAAGGGCAGCAGCGATCAACATTCCTACGACCCAGTACTGGAAGAGCTCGACGAGCACTCCCGAGCCTTTAATGAGGATAAACCAGAGAACTTTGGGTATATTCCAGGAGAGAGGGGTTTCTATCTCGGTAACCTTAGCTTCCTCACCCTGGATTCCTTTAGGCTGTAGCAGGCCGAACTTATAGAGAGCTCCCAATGAAAGATCGTGCTGATGGACATAGACCAGCGTGGCCGAGTAGAGAATAATAATAATGCCTAGGTACAGGAATTCTTTTCTGTTGGGCTTCCTGAACATTATATAGATTCTCCTTCCTTTTTTATTTTCTTCACCATGTTTTCCCACATTTGGTTCTTGAGACCGATAATGCATTTTCCGTTTTTTCTCAGGAGGAGTCTGGCTTTGAGCCTTTCCAGGTCTTTGGCCATAAATTCCTTGGGAATTGAAGTTATGGTTTGAAGGACTTGCTGCTTAAAATTGTCTCCGGCCAGAGTAAGAGCATAACTTACCCATCGGCCCATCCTTTTTTCTTCGATTAATCCGGCGTACTTCAGCTCCTTCAGATGCTTGGAAACATTGTATTGAGGCTCATCCAGGGCGTCTACAATCTCACAGACGCAGAGCTCTCTTCCCGAGGAAAGCAATAAATTGATTATTCTCAGCCTTTTTTCATCGGAGAGGGCTTTGAAAATTCGCAAATATTGTTCCATGTTATATTCTCATATGCCCATATTTGCATATATCATACCAGCCAATTTGGTTTTGTCAACAGGTGAATTCTTACTGTTTAAATATTGGAATCTAATTTAAGAGTTAAGTTACCGAGGCGAGAGCTAAGGCCTGCATTGATCACCCCTTAGGTCAGGATTTATTAAGTTCAGGATTTATGCTGGAGTTAAGCAGCTGAGCTTATAATGATAGTCTTGTATTCTGGTTATTTACTTTAGTGGCGGATTCTAAATTATAATATTGCTAAAGACTACTTTTTCAGAGACGGAAGACAAACATAAGGCCGATGATGATAATAACAACCCCGGCTACTTTTTGCAGGATTTCATTAGTCTGGCGCAAGCCTTTTGATTCGATCAGTTTTTTGGCCGCGCCCATGGAAGTCCCGGCTACCAGAATCAAGGCCGAATGTCCAAGAGCATAGATAAGAAGCAGTAAGGCGCCATAAACTACATTTCCTTTGCTTCCAACATAGGCTAGAAGGACGGCCAGAATCGGAACGGCGCAGGGACTGGAAACCGCTCCAAAGAGCAGACCAAGAAGAAAGGCTCCCAGCAGGCCACCCCTTTTTATGTTAATCGGCTGAGGCAGGTTGAAATTTAATTTCAATACTCCAAGAAGATAAAGTCCCATCACCAGGCAAACTAAGCCCACAAAGTATTTCCAGAAAGCTCCGAGGTCACCCAACATTCGTCCCATCAGGGCTGAGATTAAGCCCAGGGTGGTGAAGGTCAGGGAAAGACCCAGGACAAAGAGCCCGGAGAAAACCAGCGATTTTTTGATGGTGACTTTTTCGGTGCCAGCGACCACGCTCATCAACAGTGGAATCATGGCCAGGACACAGGGATTGGAAGCCGTAGTCGCCCCGCCGATGAAAACCGCCAGAATAGCCAGCCAGGGATTATTCTGAATCAGCTGGGAAATATTGCCAAACAGACTTTCCATACCTCTTCTTGACCTCTAAAGGATTCCCTTTTCTTTCAGCATCTGTAGAATTTCTTCCTTCGGGAAATACCCCACGTGCCTGAAGATTTCTTTTCCGTTCTGGTCTATAAAAACCTGTGTTGGTATCAGCTGAATACCATATTTGCGAGCCGGGGCCGGATCCTTCCAAACATCGTAAAAAACAACCTGCATGATATCCTCATATTCTTCTGCGAGCTCTCGCATAATCGGCTGCATGGCCCGGCAGGGAAGGCAGCGGTCAGCCCCCAACTCAATGAACGTCACTTTATATTCAGAAAATTTGAGGTTCAGGTCAAAAGTGACAAGAACTTTGGAAGGGGCGGTAGGGGCAGAAGGAGTGCTCAGAGCTGGATTGGCAGATTGTTTTGTAGGCACTTCCTTCATCACTGATTTCGTATTTTCCCGATCAACCTGCTTACGGCAGGACTGACTGAAAATCAAGACGACTGTCATGAAACCTAAAAGAAAATACTTTGCATAGAGGGCTAACCAGTTTGTCTTTCTCATCATTCTTTTATCCGCTCCTTATTTTTTAATTTAAGCTTACAATTCTTTATTAGAGAGTTAGCCAAGGCTAGGCTAAATTTCAGGACAATCGGGCCTCACCTGTATAAAGAGGGCCAGAGCAAAAATCAAAATCAAGGTCGTTAAAATTTTCTTGACCTGTATCCTTTTGCAATCCTGTATTTATCTGGCTTTTTGGGTTCATTTTATAGCCTTCCTTTTCAACTATCTTCCGCCTGAGCCCGGAGACTTTCTTCCTTGAGCCAGTGCTTTATATCTTCTTTTGACGGTAGGCGACCGGCAGATTTGACCTTTCCGTTGATGACCAGGGCGGGAGTGGAAAGAATCCTGTATTTAATGATCTGATCTATAGCCGTAATTTTCTCTATATCTGCTTTAAGCTGAAGCTCGGCTACGGCTTGGCCGGTAAGTTTTTCTAGAGCTAAGCAGCGGGCGCAACCCGGACCTAGAATCTTTATCTCCAGCATGCGCTCTCCTTTTAAACAATACAGTTACAAACAATCATTCCAAATTATTATATGAATATTTATTCATATTTGCAAGGCAGCGAATTGCCTCACTTAAAATCTATACGAAATTGATTCGTTGCCTCACGAGAAAATCTACAAGAAATCATATTGCTCTCTGGCTGGTAAAGCCCTTAAATATCGGAGTAGGAGGCCAGAACCTGAGGTGACGTCTTCCGCCTTTCCTGTTTTATCCAAGAAAAAAGTAAAATTGGGGACATCTTGAAAATATTTTGCGCATCCTTATGCTGTTTTGTTCATCACCTGAAAAATCAAAAAGAGCAGTCATTTTTTAAGTTGACAAAATGCCGGAGTGTGAGATAAATAGACAAAAAGTGTCTACGAAAAAAAAGCTATGGAATGGTAAGCGACAAAAGATTAGTGGGAAATTCCGCCGCCGTTTATCTGGGCCTGGCCTTCTTATGGTCATTTTTTTCTTCTTTTTGGATTACCTGTTCCCGGGCCGTTGATCAGAGCCAGGGCCAACCGGAGCTGCGGCCGGGCCGGGATTTTATTTATGTCTCAAAGGATGCCGGCGCCGGCGGCTACGAAGCCTTTCCCGATGTTTGCCGGCTGAAAGACGGCCGACTGATGGTTGTCTTTTATGCCGGTTATGACCATGTTTCCCTGCCCGATAATGATCATCCCCGTGGGGGGAGAATCTGTTACACCATCTCTAAAGATGAGGGCCGAACCTGGAGTCCAGCTGCCGTCCTTTATGATGGTCCCGATGATGACCGCGACCCGTCCATAGTTCAGTTAAGTGACGGCCGCCTGCTTTGTAATTTTTTCTCTTTGAGAAGAAAGGGTGCAAGCTGGGAAGGCCTGGGTTCCTGGCTGGTAAGGTCTGATGATAACGGGAAAACCTGGTCTCAGCCGGAGCTTATTGCCAGCGATTATTATTGCAGTTCGCCGGTGCGCCAGCTTCCAGACGGCCGGTTGATTCTCGGGCTTTACCGCCAGACAGAATCGGAGAGCTATGGTGCTGTGACCATCAGCCAGGATGGCGGGAACACCTGGTCCAGACCCGTAGATATTGATAACGGAGGTTACCCCCTCGATGCTGAAACCGATGTCATTGTTCTTAAAAACGGCATCCTTTATGCCATCCAGCGCAGTCGGGGCGAAAGCATGTGTTATTCCGAATCGCGGGATGGGGGTTGGAGCTGGTCGGTCTCCAGGCCGGTTGGTTTTCCCGGGCACAGCCCTTATCTGCTGCGTACCACCGAGGACATTATTGTCCTGGCCCACCGCCTGCCGGGCACCAGCCTGCATTACAGTCTGGATGAAGCCAGGACCTGGAGCAAGAATATTATAATTGATGAGGCTCTAGGAGCCTATCCCTCCATGGTCAATCTGAAGGATGGTTCAATCCTGGTTGTTTATTACGAAGAGGGGGCCGGCTCTAACCTGCGGGCCCGTCGCTTCCGGCTCAGTCGGGAGGGGATAAGGTGGCTAAGATTTTAAGCCAGGCCTCAGAAGTTGTTTTTTCCATGGTAGTTTTCGTAAAATGGCCTGGAAAGAACATTGAGGAGAATCATTAATGGAAGTAAAGAAGAGGCAATCAAGGCGTGAATTCTTGAAGACAGCCGGCCTGTCCGGGGCGGTCATAGCTTCAGGAGCAGCTTCTTCGCTTCTGGGCGGTCCGCAGACTCAATTGAAAAAAGCTCAACCGGCTCAGCCTAAAACGGGTTCCTTCAAACTTAAATATGCCCCGCCGTTCGGCATGTTTGAGGCTTCAGCCGGTAAAGACCCTCTGGACCAGATGAAATTCATCGCGGACCAGGGATTTAGAGCAATTTTTGATAATGGTTTGCCCGGACGCCCGCCAGCCCAACAGGAAGCCATTGCTAACCAGGCCGCCAAGCTGGGTCTGGAAATCGGTCCTTTTGTCGCTTACGCTGACTTCAGCGTAGAATCTTTTGTGCTCAAGGATGATTCAGTTCGCGAGATGCTTAAGGGGAAGCTCAAGACTGCCATTGAGACTTCAAAGCGCACCGGCGTCAAGCTGGCCCTGATGGTTCCGGGGCGCTATAACCAGCGGATGGACTGGGATTATCAGACAACTAATGTCATAGAAAACCTGAAGTGGTGTGCTGGAATCTGCGAACCCGAAGGAATAGTAATTGTTCTTGAGCCGCTGAACCCCAAAGACCATCCCGGACTTTTTCTGACCAAAATGGCTCAGGCTTATCAAATCTGCAAAGCGGTCGGCAGCCCTTCAGTCAAAATCCTTGACGACATCTACCATCAGCAAATCACCGAAGGCAACATCATTCCAAACATTGAAGCCTGCTGGGACGAGATAGCCGCCTTTCACCTCGGTGATACTCCGGGCCGCAAGGAACCAGGCACGGGCGAGCTGAATTTCAAGAACATTTTCAAGTTCATCCACGGGAAAGGCTACAACGGCGTGCTCTGCCTGGAGCACGGCAAAAGCAAGCCTGGCCAAGAAGGTGAGCTGGCTGTCATCCAGGCTTACCGCGAAGCAGACTCTTTCTGAATCTGAAAATGCGGCATTAAATTTTTCTGGTGGGGTCAGTGTCCTTTTTCAGAGCCGGCGGGAAGAGTATATTTTTTTAAGTCCAACGGCAACTAATTACCCTTCTATTTAGTCTATATTGTATTGAATGAAAATCTTGAGAAAAAAATGACCCTGAAGAAATTAAGTATTCTGTTAACAGCAATAATTCTACTAATCCCTGGGCTTCAGTCTGAGACGGATTACACAACTTCATTTAACGGCAAGATTGTCATCCGAAATGACCAAACCCTGTTCACTGCTTTTGCCTATGTCACTATCGGATCCTTCAAGGCTGTGGACCGGGACAGAATGCCGCCGCTCAAAGAGTTTGTTTGGAAAAGATTGGATTCCGGTCTGGATCCCGGCTATAAGCAAAAGATCAGGCAGGATATAGCTCCGTATCTTACCGATCGGATGTTTGAATACAACCTGACTATGCTCGCTCTTAACTGCTCTCCGCCTCCCCATATTCGCTTTCTGAAGGAGGAGCTGGAGGCTCATATTCTTTCCAGAGGAGGCGATGTTGAAAGGACAATGAAAACTTTTAAGGGTCTGGAAAAATTTCCAGCCCTATTGACCGGGTTTTATGAAAAGGCTGGTATTGCTCATCTCTACGAAGACTGCCGTCCCTGGTATGATGAGGCCATAGCTGTGTATAAAGAAAAGACCTCCAGGCTACTGGACCGGGCTCTAAAATACCTGAAAATACAACCTGAGGAAATTTCCCTGCCTTATGATAAAGTGGTCATTATTCTAAACCTTATAGGACCGCGCGGGTCGGCTATGGGGCCCATCTGGAAAGGTGTCAAGTATGATGTTCACAGTCCCTGGGATAGCCTGTCCTGGTCACCACATGAATTCATCCACGACATGGTCGCTCCGGTTACCAAATCGGTGAAGTATAAGGCTGAAATCCTCCGCCTGGTCGAGAAGGTCAGAGCCGGGATCAAAGATTCGGCGGCCGAACAGTATTATCAGGACCCGATCGATTTTTTTGATGAATGCTTGGTTAGAACTCTTGACCACCTTGTCACCAGCGATTGGAGTAAATCGTGGGAAAGAGAACGGGTGAAAGAGGCCCTGGCGGCCCAGGCCAGCAGGGGCTTTGTCCTCTGCCGGCCAATGCTAGAATCACTGGCGCTCTATGAGAATTCAGCTCTGACCTTTTACGAATATTTCCCTGGTTTTCTTGCATCGGTCGGCCAGAGAATAGAGCCAGGCTTAAGTGATAAATGGGCAGGTGAAAGTTGTTCAGGGCAGATCAAAGAATAGACCAGACTCTTAAAAGCAGCTGAGAGAAAGTCAGTTTTCAGGCTATCTTAATCATTCTTCCAGGTAACTAATCAAGGGTAAATTAGTCCAATTCATTTAAGACAAAGCCATATAAAAAGGGGACAATATTTTATAGAATCCGGCTATTGGAGCAAAGTAAAGATCTTATAGGCGGTTACTAAAAGTATTAAAAGAGCAAAAAGCTGCTTGAGCCGTTTGCTGGGGAGAAAAAGGCTGGTAATCCTGGCTCCAGCAAAGGAAAATAAAGCTCCTACCACTACCAGCAGGCCGGTCAAAGGAAGGTTCCAGGAAGCGGTGCTGAGATGCGGAATAAGGGCAGAGAATGAAGGTGGGCAAACGGCGAAAGCATTAATTCCGGCTGCTTTTTTAGGCTCAAAGCCAGCCAGAATAAGTGTCGGGAGAAGCAGGAACCCTGGCCCTACTCCCAGAAATCCTGACATTATTGATATGGGAATGGCTAAAATAGCCGCCAGCTTGAAGTTTTCCTGCTTCACCGAAGCTTTGACCGGTCGGAATAGCTGGTAAGCCAGATAAAACACGGCGGCAAAGTATATAATCCAGACAACCTTCTGCTCTATGAATTGAACAATAAACGCACCCACAGGTGCTGAGGCCGTGGTGATGGCAGCTAGGGGAATGGCTTTTTTCCAGTCAACAAAACCACTCCTGGCAAATCCAAAGGTGGACAGCAGGGCAGTGACTCCGTTGAGCAGAAGGCTCAAAGGCTGAACCTGATGAACCAGGTCTGGCAAAAAAAGACCCAAAAAAGGAATAGCCGCAAAAGCTACTCCCAGTCCCAACATTCCTGAAATAAATGAAAGAACGGCCAACCCGATAGCAATTATAATGTTTTCTGGCATCTAATGTCCCTCTTTCTATTGCTTTCTTACCAATAATAAAGCCAATATATGAATATTTTTTCATATATACCAAAAAGAACGGGCCGTCAAGTCTTGAACCATCTTAGGGTTGTGGCCCCGCCGTTTATCCAGCTGATTTGGTGGTAATCCAATAAAGTTTTCGCCTGGAGGACAAGGGCTTTTAGAAGAAAAATGAGTTTATGATTTGATATTCTGAGGCCAAGTAAACAAAAGCTGGCATAAAAATTTAAATGAATCAGAAGAACAATTGCCGGCAGGTAGCTTTGGCTACTTTTATTATTGCAAAACAACAGGGAATCAAGCCAGCTGTTTTTTAAAAAAATGCTCAAAAATGAGGGCTGGACAATCGAGAAATAAAAATGGTAAAAAGAAAATAACTGAAGAAAATTAAGGAGAGGAAAATGGAAGGTGATAAAAAATCCGATAATGAAACTAATGGCTTGACCCGGAGGGATTTTATTAAGACCGCTTCAATGGCGGCAGTGGTGGCCGCGATTTCAGGAAGCGGAGTTCTCTTTGCTTCGGGCAGCAGTGAAAAAATCCGAGTCGGGCTCATCGGCTGTGGCGGCCGTGGAACTGGGGCAGCTCTTGACTGCGCCGCGGCTTCTCCGGACGTGGTCATTACCGCCATGGGTGATCTATTCCCCGACATGGTGGAAAATTCCTTAAAACGCCTGCGCGAGCGGCTTCCGGCGGAGCGAGTCCTGGTGAAGCCTGAAACCTGTTTTACGGGCTTTGATGCTTATGAAAAGGTCGTCAAGGCGGATGTGGACCTGGTAATTCTGGCGGCGCCGCCGTTTTTCAGGCCGTCCCATCTGAAAGCGGCCATAGAGGCTGGAAAGCATGTTTTCATGGAAAAGCCGGTGGCCGTGGACCCGGTCGGGGTCCGGTCGGTCATTGCTTCTTCGGAGCTGGCCAAACAGAAAGGTCTGGCCATCGTAGCTGGTACCCAGCGCCGTCATCAGGCTCATTACATTGAGATTATGAAGCGAATTCATAACGGCCATATAGGCGAAATTGTGGCTGCCCAGTGCTACTGGAACATGGGTGCCCTGTGGGTAGAACGAGCAGCCCAGAACTGGGCTGACCGCATCATCAAAAAATGGTCAGACATGGAATGGCAGGTCCGAAACTGGCTGTTTACGGTCTGGTGCTCTGGTGACCACATTGTTGAACAGCATGTGCACAATTTGGATGTAATCAACTGGGCTTTTGGCACTCATCCGGTAAAATGCGTGGGAATGGGTGGAAGGGCGGCCCGGACTGACCCGATGTTCGGCAACGTCTATGACCATTTTGCCGTGGAGTATGAATATCCAAATGGAGTGCGGGTGCTGAGCATGTGCCGACAGACAGCCGGAGCGGCAGAAAACGTCTCCGAGCGCGTAGTCGGGACAAAAGGCATTGCTTATACCGATAGCGCCGACGGCTACATCAAAGGACCGAAGCCTTATAGACCAGAGAAAGAATCGCCCAACCCTTACATTCAGGAACACATTGACCTGATTAACAGCATAAAGAGCGGCAAACCTCTAAATGAAGGCCGCCAGGTGGCGGAGAGTACTCTGACGGCCATCATGGGACGGATGAGTGCCTACACCGGCCGCGCCCTGAGCTGGGACTGGGTGATGAATGCTTCCAGGCTGGACCTGACCCCGCCGCACTTTGAATTCCGCGACCTGCCGCCGCTTGAAGTGGCCATTCCTGGCAAGACACCGCTAATTTAATTTTGGTTTTATATCGGTTTTTATTAGGTAATCAAGGCCTTCAAATTCTATTCTAATTTCCTGATGGTTCCAGAGCAGGTCTATTGGGAAGAAACCCCGGACCTTTTCGTCTAAATTGTCCAGGTAAAAATTATTCTGATGTTTTTTGTTATTCTAAGGTAGCCTGAGAAGGCTTGGCCGGAGGCGGTTAAGCCAGATAATTTATAACGGCGAAAGGATTTATCTAAAATGAGGCTGGGTCGATGGTCTCCAGGAAACCTGGCTCTGGTTTTATTTATTTTTTTGGGGATTATGAGTCCGACCTCTTATCTTTGGTCAAAGGCCATTTATTTTGGGGATAGTAGCTCGAGTTTTAGGCATTTGATTCTGCCCAGGTTATCTTCGTCTTCAGACCAGACGGTACTTCGCTACAAACTTAATCCTGGCGAGGTCATTACTTATAAGCAAATCTTTTATGCTGAACGGCAGATAGAATTAAACCGACCTGAGTACTTTAAGTTTAAGATTGAATGGACGGTCAAAGTGGCCACAGTTGCCATTAAAGAAGGGCGTCATCTCCTGGCCATTCAATACAACCGGGAAAGAGCACAACTGATAAACCAGAAGGAGCTGGAAAAGGTTATCTCACCTGAAAAAATATTGGAAGCTTATATAGAGCAAACTGATTTTGATCCCCAGACTGTCAGGGTAGTGGAGACAGATGAGTTCGGGCGAAATCTTAATGCCAGCTACTATTATAACGAAATGTTCTCCGGGCTTCATCCTTTAGCTACCCGGGTTTTTGCCTTGCCAGGTCGGCCACTGAGTGAGGGAATGACTTTTGAAGTAGAAGCTGAAGAACCAATAGTTTTCACTTATAAAGGCCTTACTCCCTGGCTTATTGGTGAGTTACATTCTTTTGAAGGTGAAGTGGCCGGTGGCAAGATAAAAGCCAATTTTTTCAAGCAAAGTGGACTTCTGGAGAGCCTGGAATATAGCGGAGAATATCTGGTAAATAAAAAGCTGGTTAAAGAACAGTATCTTTATTCTTTTACAGGCAAAAAACAATATACCCTGGAAGAACTATTTCGAGATGAGAGTATTAACAAGGCTGTCCTGCTGGCTTCCCTATCTACCAATTTGCCGCCAGTGCCGGTTGAGGTGCTACAATCCTTTCTGGAAAGCTTTGATAAGAACCGGCGTCGCCTCGGAGCTGCTTACTGTGCTCTCAGAGGAATTCCTGAAGGGCTGAAATTGGATTCTTATCTTGGAGATTCTGATCCGGTGGTCAGTTTCAACTTGGCCAAGGCTCTGGCCCTTCAATACTCCGATTTTTCTCAGATAAAAAACATTTCCAGAGACTCCCGGCACCCAATGCAAGTTCGAGCCATCAATTTTCTGGAGAAAAGCACCTATTTTTTGCCTGAAAACTTTAAGGCAGATTTTGAGCTTATCCAGCGGTACATCTACGAAAACCGCAATTATGAAACAAAAACTAACCTGAGTCTGGAAGATGTTCAGCAGATTTTAAGATTTATGAAGCCTGAGCATACGGCTGTTGGTGGGTTTTACAAAAAATTTATCCGCAATCCATTAACAGGTAGAATTCAGCCTTATTATGTGTTTTTACCATTGGATTATGACCCTAAAGAAGTTTACCCCCTGGTAGTTTATTTTGGTGGTGGAGATGGTCGAGGAGACCAGGCTCTGGTAGAAGCCTATCAACAGCTGATGAAATCAGATGAACTGGCGGGATATATCCTGTTTGTTCCTGAAGCTGAGGGAATGTGGTGGGAAGAGACCTCAGAAGAGGCTTTCAGAAAAATGTTCAACGAGGTTCTGAGCAGCTATTCGATAGATACTGACCGGATGTATGCGGCTGGTACCAGCAATGGGGCGATGGCTACCTTCTTTTATGGTACCCGAATGGCTGACCGTTTCGCAGCCATTTTCTCTAATATGGGATATCCTGTGGTCAAGCATTCTCCGCCAGAAACTCCCAAGGATGCGGAGATGCTTAGAAATCTGAAGAATACCTCTGTCTATATTGTTCATGGTGACAGTGACAACATGGTCTACCAGGTGGGCAGTCAGCGGGCTTACCGTCAGCTTCGTCGACTGCGCTATGATGTTAAATACGATGAATTCCCGGGCCGGGATCATGATATCAAGCTGAGCGAGATAAAAGATAAAATTGTTCAACTTTTCCGGGAAAAAATCAGAAGTGCTGTGCCCCGGCAACTTGATTTTGTGATCAATGAAGAGGAAGCGAATTGGTATTACTGGATAAAAGTTGACAAGGTCAAAGCTTTACCCGCTTACGTGGCGGCTGAAATTGATGAGCAACATAATGAAATCAGGATAAGAACGCGTAATATTGAAAGTCTGACAGTCTTTTGTGACAGCCGGAGACTTGACCTGTCAAAGGAGGTTAAAATAATTCTGAACAATAAGGAAGTTTTTTCGGGATTGGTCGAGCCCTCGCCGGAAGCTCTTCTGGAAATAGCCCGGAGCAAACTGGACCCAACATTATGGTATGGTGCTTCTATCAGAATTTTATCTGATTAGAGCAGAATTCAGTAAATCTCTAAGCTGAAGCTTGTGAGTTTAGACAAAAATTATTAACTGAGCTAGCAAATTTTTTTTCTTTAAGCTGTCTGGCTTTTTTTTGATTAATTATTAAGTTAGAATGGGTTTTAACTGTTTGAGTTGCAGTCTGCTTCCTGCGGATTGTTTTTTATTAAAAAATTTAATATTTTGTTCTGCTTGAGTTTAAGAGGAATAAACTTTAATCTGTTAACTAAGAAAAGCGAGAGAATCTGCCAATGCAGGACATAGCCCGGGGTGTAAGAGCTTTTACCCTTGGAACGGCAGTAAGTCGGGTTCTCGGCCTCGCCCGGGAAATGGTTTTTGCTCAGCTGTTTGGTTCAAGCCGTTCAACCGATGCTTTTAATGCTGCCTTCCGTATTCCCAATTTGCTCCGGGACCTGTTTGCCGAAACTTCACTTTCCGCTGCCTTCGTGCCCGTCCTGACCGAGGAAAAAGGCAAAGGCAAAGAACGGCAAAACCTCCTGGCTTCCAACATTATAAACACCTTGCTTCTGGTGGTGGGGGCAGTAACCATACTGGGGATGGTTTTTAGTGGGCCAGTTGCCTCGCTGGTAGCCATGGGTTTCAGCCGCATCCCAGAGAAACTGACCCTGACCTCTTCACTGACCTTCATAACTTTTCCCTTTCTGCTTTTTGTTTCGCTGGCGGCCTGGGCCATGAGTTACCACAACACCGAGGGTTCTTTCTTTGTCCCTTCGGTGGCTCCAGCTTTTTTCAACGTTTTTTCCATTGCTGTTCCGGTGGCAATGTTTAGCTGGTATACAGCCCGCGGTGGCGACCCGATTTATGGAGCTGCTCTTGGCGTTACGTTTGGTGGCCTGATACAGTTTCTTATTCAGGTGCCTGGCGTTTTCCGACGCGGCTATCGCTACCGCTTATACCTCAACTGGCGTGACCCTCAGTTTAGAAAAGTAATGGCTTTGTTCATCCCGGTGGCTATCGGCCTGGCAGGTTCCCGGATCAATGTTTTTATCAACACCATTCTGGTTTCTTACTTGGCCGAGCGCTCGATGACTTGGCTCAATTATGCCTACCGTGTTATGCACCTTCCGCTGGGCCTGTTTGGCATGGCCGTGGGTACTGTAGCTCTGCCGCGTTTTTCGCGCCTAGTCCTTGATAATAAAAATGAAGAACTAAAGTCCAGCCTGATGGATTCGCTCAAGATGGTCTTTTTCTTGACGGTGCCTTCTTCTATCCTGATTGCTTTTTTTGCCCATCCGTTGACGCACCTTATTTATCAGCGCGGCCAGTTTACGGCGGATGATACGGCTGCGGTGAGCCAGGCTTTAATTCTCTACGTTCTTGGAATTCCTTTTATTTCTGCTCTGCGCAACGTGGCTTCAATTTTTTATGCTCACAAAGATGCCAGAGCGCCGATGTATGCCAGTTTTGCTTCTATCGGATTGAACATAGTGATGAACCTGGCCCTTATGAAACCACTGGGCTTTCTGGCTTTCCCGCTGTCGGCTTCAGTGGCCAGCGTAGTAAACATCTGCCTTTTAATTTTCTGGTTGCCGAAAAAAATCGGGCCAGTAGATTTCCAACCAGTTTATGAGTATTTCTTGAAATTGATCCTGGTTTCTGCGGTTTCCGGCCTGGCCGGTTTTTTCACTTTCCGCCTGTTAACCCGCAGAATTGGTTTTACTTTTCTGCCGATGCTTGCCCTGACGGTAATCTGTGGCACTTTTTCCCTTTTTGTTTTCTATGTTATATGTCGTCTCCTTGGTTTAAAAGAAATTGAGGTCTTCATCCGCCGCTTTCTAAAAAGGTAGCTTCATTTCATAAGTTCGTTTGAATGATCCGGTGAACTAAAATAAAATATTTCTGCATCCGGTAAGTAATAGGATAAACTTTTATGGAGTATATATTCTGGGTAATCTGTTTCTTTTGGTGGGGGATGGATATTTATCTTGTTGTTCTTAAAAACAGGGGCGATCACAGAGTCTCAGAAAGAAAAAGTAAATTTATCATGACCTTTTTAATTTTTACTGGAGTTTTACTGGCGATTGTTCCTGAAAGTTTTCGCTCCGTCTGGCGCACAAGAGAATTCGGACTCTTCCAGATTATTGGTACAGGCGTTTTAGCTGCCGGAGTTTTAATCAGGTTTCTGTCGGTGCTTACTCTTGGCAAACACTTTGCAGCCGATATCGGCGTCCACCGAGAAAAAGAGCTGGTAACCGACGGACTTTACCGCTGGATACGACACCCCAGCTATACAGGAGAAATAATTGCCTTTCTGGGAGTTGGCCTGGTCTTCCAGCATATTCCAGCTTCGTTTTTTATTACCATATTGCCGGCAGCGGCTTTCATCTACCGGGCTATAGTAGAAGAAAAAATGCTTCTGGAAGAGTTTGGTGCAGAGTATGAAGAATACAGAAAAAGAACGCGCATGTTTATTTAGATGGGCAGCACCCTAAAAATATAAAATAGGCTTTATAGACTTCACAATATATGAATAATTATTCATATATTATCCGGAAACAGACTTAAGGGTGCAGAGCTCCTCGCCTTTATTTCATCAACTGCTGAAAATGGGGGACGGGGTAGAGTCCCGAAGCCAAGCCCATTAAAATTTTGCGGGCTGGCAACTGGTACCGACCGACTTTCGGGGCGCGACCGCGTCCCCCTTTTTCCTTACCTGGCGGTGGGCACTGTGGCCTGCTTTAAGGCTGTTGCACCGCCAGGATTTTAAAAGCTCTCGGCTCATTTCTCGTGGCCTTTTTATCCGAGCAGGTGGGTGAAGATGGAAACGGACTTCACCACCGGTCTGGCGGCCAGCATGATTTTATCCAGACTCAAGCCAGTGGCGATTAATTCAAAGCCCGCGACCGAAATAACCAGGGCCGCCAACAGCGTGAAAATCTTTGTTCCTAATTTTGTTTTCATTTTCTTTCTCCTTTTTTAATTTTGGTCATCTTTCTGACCTTCACTAATTTAGACGAAGAAGCCGGGGTAAAGGTTCCTTTTATTTTAAAAGAGTACCTTGAAGAAGATATTTAGAGGGAAAAAATGTTTTTGGCCGGGTTTATTACAAGAGGGGATTTAGATTCATTCAGGTCATTGATAAACATCATTTTTCATAATAAAATAAAAACATGATTTCGGGGAAAATTGAAGCCGCGGTTAAAAATGTATTATTCAGAATAATTTCCGCCGCCATTTTGCCAGCAGATTGTTATCTGGCCGGCGGGACGGCCCTCTATTTTCATTTTCATCATCGTCTTTCAGTTGACTTAGATTTTTTCTCGCCCAGAGTATTTAATCCCGAACTACTTCTGTTCAAGTTCAGGGAAGTATTTGAAAAGGTGAATTTAGGAATAATGGAAAGCGAAACCCTGGTGCTATTTTTATCTCCAGATAAAATCAAAGTGTCTCTTTTCTATTTTCCCTATAAATTGTTGGCCCCCAAGGTTAATTATGAGATCGAACGAGGTTTGTTTGCTCCGCTGGCTTCACTCGAAGATATAGAAGCCATGAAAGCCGTGGCTTTGGTCCAGAGAGGGTCGGCCAAAGATTTTATAGATCTATTTTATTTGCTCAGGAGAAGCAGACATTCTTTTAATGATTTATTTAATTTAGTGAAAGGCAAGTATGACGTTGAAGAGAACTATATTTATCAACTAAAAACATCTCTGGTCTATTTTGATGATGCTGAAAAAGAGTTAGATGGTATCATGTTGATAGAGGCAACAGGAGTTACTCGTCAGATTTTAGAGAAAGAGTGGCAGGAGATTAAAAACTTTTTTTTGAGGTTCTGCCTATGAGAAAAGAACTATTCTGGGATGTGGGGGATGGGCACGTTTCTCCAGAAATAGAAATAGAAAGAGCCATAAATTTTGGCGGTTTCGATTTTATAAAAGAGGTTCAAGAAAAATATGGAATGGAAAAATTTCGGGAAGTAATCATAAATAACCGAAACCTCAGTAAGAAAGCAGTAAATTATTGGTGCCTGGTGCTCGGAATAGACAGGGCGAGCACCGCGGCTTTTCGTCAGCCGCCAGCCGTCTGGTCTCCCTACCGCTGAAAACGGAGGCTATTTCCTAACTCTAATCGGGTAGGGTGGACGCTGCCTCTTCTTAGGCGGATTTTTCTTCAGCATCTCCATGACTAATTCAATGGCCTTGTCTAACTGCGGGTCGCATCCAGCGGCATAGTCAGCGGGAGTTATTTCCACTTCCACATCAGGTGGCACACCCACGTTTTCTATGCCAAAACCTTCTTCCTCCGTCCAGAAAGCCAGGTTGGGAGCGGTTATGGTTCCACCATCCATGAGCACCGGGAAGCCCAGAATGCCTACCAGACCGCCCCAGGTTCTCTTGCCCACCAGCGGCCCGAGCTTGAATTGCCTGAACATCCAGGGTAGCAAATCGCCGCCTGAGCCAGCCATCTCGTTTATCAGCATGACTTTTGGCCCCTGAATGGAGGCACTCGGTGTTTTAAGGTCTGCGCCGTAACGCATGGCCCACATGGCAATGAACGGCTTGCTCAACCACTCAATGTAATAATCAGCCACCTGACCTCCGCCGTTAAATCTTTCATCCACGATGATAGCCTCCTTGTAAGCCTGGGGGAAGAAATAGCGTCTGAAATACATATAGCCCTGGATTGAAGTGTTAGGCACATAAACATAAGCTACCCGGCCGCCAGTGGCTTCTTCCACTTTCTTGAGGTTGCCTTCAACCCAGTCGCGGTTGCGCAGTCCGAACTCATCAGCGATTGGGACTACTTTTACCGTGCGGGCACCTTTACCATCAGGGGTGGGGCCCACAGTAATTTCCACAATTTTATCAGCTTTGTTTTCAAAATATTTAAAAAGGTTGTCTGGCGGGATAAGCTGATGGCCATCCACCGCCAGCAGGTATTCACCGGCTCTGACGTTTACCCCGGGCTCGGTCAGTGGCGAGCGAAGTTCTGGATTCCAGTTTAAACCACCGTAGATTTTCTTGAAGCGGTAGCGGCCGTTGACGATTTCATAATCGGCACCAAGTAAGCCGACCGGTATGGTTTTGCGTTCGTAAGGTGTGTCGCCACCTCCAACACGGTGGTGGCCGACAGCCAGCTCGCTACACATCCACATAATCAGCCGGTTAAGGTCATCACGACAGGCGAGGTCCGGCAAAAATTTCTCGTACTTTTTCTTCATGGCCAGCCAATCACAACCGTGCATGTGGGGGTCATAGAAGTAATCTCGGTTTATTCTCCAGGCTTCGTAAAAAATCTGTTTCCATTCTTCAGCCGGGTTGATTTTAACTTCGATGGAGTCGACGTTGATTTTCCCCTGACCGACCTGGATTTTCCCGCTGAGAGTGGTTATGCCCCAGGTGTTTTGAGCGGCATAGAGTAATTTTTTCTTATCGGCTGAAATCAGATAATTGTTCAAACCTTCCATGATGACTTCGTCTTTTCGGGTCTTAAGGTCAAAACGATGGAGTTTGCCGCTACGGCCTCCGCTACCCGGTCCGGCCATCATGGCTCCTATCGGAACAACAGGGAATTCTAAATAGTAGAGGTGTCCGGCTTCTCCTACCTGAAGGTTGGAGTAGTTACCGGGTGGAACGGGTAAAGCGACAATTCGGTATTCCAGCCCGTCAAAATCAATTACTGTTTCACCTGTTTCAGTTTTAGCTGATTCGGTTTTGCTGGCCGGTTGCTTTTGTCCAGCGGTTTTCTCTTCTGATTTCACTTTGAGGTCAGAGGTGGCTCTTGTCGATTCGACTGGCTTTTCTTCATCGCTTTCTCTGGCCAGCGGGTTTGGTAAATCTTTTCTCAAAACAACCAGGTAAAGCGAATAACTGGCCCGCAAATCAGCATTGGACATATCAAACCACTGCTTGACCGGTCCGGCGTCAGTTGAAGACAGGAAATAAAGATATTTTCCGCTCTGGTCAAAACGGGGCTCAGCTACTTCGCTCAGTCCGTCGGTAATGGGATAGGTTTTGTCCTTTTCTATGGAATAGACAAATACTTTTTGAATGTAAGTTTGAGTATTTAGGGTATAGGCAATCCATTTTGAATCGGGTGACCAGGTGGCGTAAACGCTGCGAATACGACTTGGTCCATAGAGATATTCTGAGGCGATTTTTTTAACCGCCCCGGTTTTAAGGTCTATCAAGTAGAGTGACCAGGAATTGTCGGCAAAAGCAATTTTCTGAGAGTCAGGTGACCAGACCGGTGAATCATAAAAGCCGGCGCCGTTCAGTTTGTATTTTTTGGTTTCTCCCTTGCCATCCTGCGGTCTTATATGAAGTTCGTATTCGCCAGATTCATCGGAAAAATATGCAATAAAGCGTCCGTCCGGGGACCAGGCAGGGCTTCGCTCGTGAACTCCGGTAGTCTGGGTCAGGTTGCGGAAATCGCCTTTTTCTGCTGGCAAAGTGACAATTTCTCCGCGAAATTCAAAAACAGCCCGGGCACCAGTCGGCGAGAGGTCGGCGTTTCTGATCCAGCGGGTTCCTTTAGCAAAGCGCTCGCGTAATTCTACAAGGTCAGTGGAGATACCAATCATCAGGCGCTGGCTCTGACCGACTTTGGTGTCAAAGAGGTGCAGGTAACCGCCCTGTTCGTATATGATTCGGTCTTTGGTTCCAGCGGCATCTATAATCGGAAAGTCTTCATGATGGGTAAGCTGCTTTATTTCTTTGGTCTTGAGGTCATAACTGAAGAGGTTAAACTCGCCATTTCGGTCCGAAAGAAAATAGAGTTTGCCATCTGACCAGATCGGACCAATATCATTACAACGTCCTTCTGGCTGAGGAATTTTTTCTATGGTATTGTTTTTCCTATTATAAATGGTAATGATTGAGTTTCGACCGCCACGATAATTCTTCCACTGTCTGAAAGCATCGGGAAAATGATTATAAGCAATTAGCTGACCATCGGGTGAAACTTTTGCCCGGTAAACGTAAGGGATCATGATTTGCTCTGGAAAGCTGCCGTCAATAGACATGGTGTAGAGATTACTGGCTCCCCGGGCATAGGCGTTTCGGTTTGAAGTGAAGAAAATTTTCTTGCCACAGGGGCTGAAATCCTGGACCAGGTCGGGCCCTGGGTGCCAGGTCAGGCGGCGGGACTGGCCACCTTCGGCTGGCATCAAATAGACATCAATATTGCCGTCGCGCTCAGCACTGAAAGCAATCCACTTACCGTCAGGTGAGAAGACCGGAGTGCCCTGGACCGGCAGGTCTACGGTCAGTTGACGGGGGTTTTTCCCATCAAGGTCAGCTACCCAGAGCTGGTTGGCGTAAACGAAAGCTATTTTATCAGGGCCGATTGCTGGCCGGCTGAGCATGGCGGTGTCCTTGGTGTTGATGGCCAGCAAGGCCGTGGCCATCATCAGGAATAATAAAGGGAATAAGAACAGGTTAACTTTTTTCTTAATCATAATTCCCCTCCATGGTTCATTTTAGATACTTTCCACTTTACAATTTTCCAGGTTTATCAAGCTTAAAGTTTATCAAGCTTTATTTATTATATTCAATAATCTTCTTAATTACATAATTTTAGTTACCTTATTTCAGGAATACAGGTTAGGTTGGGGTCGGACCACGCTATCTACTTGATTATTCACGATTTAACCTATTTTTAAGGGGTTAAATAAGGCCTTAAAATTGTTTTTTATATGGGTAAAAACTGCCTCCTGTAATCAGCCTCCGCTTTCCAGCTGCAGTAATTTTATTTTTTGGTAGCCCAAAAATGCTTTTAAGACCGATATTTCGAGTTAGTTAATGAACTAACTTGGAAAAAATATTACATCTTTCATGGTCGGACTCCCACCCCGACCCGACCGACCCCAACTCGGCCAACTCCTAAACCCCCTGCTATCCAGACCTCTGTGGTTCCATCACAATTAGAGTTAGGGATAATATTTCTCTCAAGCTCGGGAATCGCATATTGGAAGGTGGGGCGAATGTGCCGGAGGTTTATAGTTTCTCTATGCTTCATTACCTCAGTGCTGGTCTGACTTTTACATTTTAAGAACAGGTTTATTAAGTTTCAACTTGCCGGCCTAAAATTTTTCTGATTTAACCAGCAGAAAGATTTATTTTGGGGGTGTGTGGTGGGGTCGGACCATGGTAACTACTTGAATGTTCAAGAATTAAGCTATTTTTATTGGATGAAATAAAGCTTTAAAACTGGTTTTTAGGTGGCAAAAACTGATAATAACCAGCTAGTAGTTAGTCTATTCTCCACAGCTGGAAATATTTTCTTATAGCCCAATAATGTGTTTAGGACTCATTTTTTAGGTTGATTTATGAGCTAACTTAAAAGAAATATTGTTGGGCCGATTTCAAAACCTTACACCGTCCAACCTTAAAACCAGTTATGTCCCCTGTCTTTAAGGGCCGACATGAACCATCGGCAGAGTCACCTCAAAATCTTCGGTGCGCAGAGCATTTTCCCGCTCTAAATTGAGCAGGTGGTAGTGACCCATCTCCATGGAAGCAATGTACATAAGGAGCTTGTGCTGTTCCGATTCGGAGGGGAAGTAGCCGGAAATTGCGGTATAAAAATCATGAGCAGCTTTTTCTGCCTGCATGGCCACAAAAAAAACTTCGCTTATTGGCATGGTTTCTTTTTCGAATTTTAGTTCTGGAAGAGGCACCGGGCTTTTTTCCGGAAGCACCAGCTCCTGGCCGGGAAACTGCTGCTGGAACATTTTCTCAAAAGCCTGCCGGTGCTTTTCCTCCTCTGCCGAGAGGAAAAGAACTCTGTCTTTTAAGAAATAATTTTCCACCGGCCCGGCCAGGCTTTTATAAAAGTCCCTGGCTTCAATTTCACTTTTTAAGGCAGTAAGTAGTAGATCCCGGATTGAATATTTGGAAATATCCATAATATTTTCCCCTCATCTCATTTCTACACTTAATTGAGGATAATGTCAACAGACCGCTGTAAATCTTAAGGCCATATTTTTAGCATCTTTTATCTTAAAAGCCTTTGGCTGATTGACAGGAATAATATCCCTGTGGTAGAAATTGCTTGTCATGGCCAGGAGAAATAGCTTTATCATCATCCTGCTGGTAATCAGCTTTTTCCTTGTTTCTTCGGCTGTGGATTTTTTACATAATCACCGCACTATCAAAGAACCAGCCAATTGCCCGGCGGGACAGTTCCTGAGCGTTTATTTCTCAACTGGCATCTTTCAAATCGTCATCCTGTTTTTTTTCATTCTTATTAAAATACTTTCCAGCATATTTGAATATAAATATAAGAAGCCTTTTATTTATCACTGGCCCTCCCGCTCGCCGCCGCTATCTATAGCGGAATAATCAATTATCCGTTACTCCCTGGTTTTTCAGATTTTTTCCTACGTTTTCAGGAGGAGACATGAAGAATGTAATATATCTGACATCTGATTTAATCAAAGCAAGTAGAAGGAGATTTCAGATATTATTATCTTTATTGATGGTATTACTGTTTTTTAACGACTCAGGAACAGCCTCTTCTTTTAAGAGCCGGTTCTCCAGGGAAAACCCAACTTTTAGTCAGGAGAATGACAATTCTGAGCTAGCCCTTACTCTGGAAAAATGCCTGGAAATCGCTTTGCTTTACAACCCGCTTATCCTTTCCAGCCACGAGCAATACCAGGCAGCTAGAGCCAGGATAAATATAGCTCGTTCTTTTCCGCAGCCAGAAATCCTGCTTGATTACCCTCTGCAACCGAAGTTCTTTTCTCCTGGCAGGTCTGAGGAAAAATTTTTCTGGGTTTATCAGACCATCGAATTTCCAGGCCGTCGTTATTTCAGGACTAGGGTGGCATCTCTTGAAGCCAGTGAGCAAGCCCAAGATAACGAAAGCCTGAAACTGGATGTTGCTTTCCAGGTTAAAGAGGCTTTTTTCGGTCTTTTGCTGGTTGAAGAACAGTTGAAGTATGCCCGGGAAAACCTGGAGTTGAGCCGGGAGTTTGTTAAGATGGTAGAGGTCAAGCATTCAGCCGGAGAAGTCTCCAGAGCTGAGCTGTTGAGAGCTCAAGTAGAAATGGCCCAGGTCGAGGCTAATCTCAAGCGTTATGAGATTGAGCGCGAGATAATGGCTGCCCGGCTTAACGTTCTTCTGGGAAGAGACAAAAACCAGGCGATTAAAATAAGCGGAGAACTCAAGCAACCTTTTCTTCGCCTTTCACTTGAAGAAGCCAGAGAAGCCGGGCTGGCTTTGCGACCTGAAATCAGAAAGACTGAATATGCTCTAAAAAGAATAAGTTTTCAGAAACAACAGGCTCTACTCAGTTACTTTCCTGATTTAAACCTTGGTTTTGCCCGTCATCAGGTTGAGGGAGTGAAATACTGGAATTTCAGCCTTGGTATTTCTGTTCCTCTTTTCTTCTGGCAGACGAAAAAGGGAGAACTGGCTGAAGCCGAAGCCAGTCTCAAAGCTGTGGAAAAGGAGCTTATCTACTGGCGGAATATGGTCAGCCTGGAGATAGAAGAGGCCTTTCGCCAGGTTGTTTGCTGTGAGGAGCAGATAAAACTTTTTTCCGAGAACATCCTTAAACAGGCCGAAGAGGTCTATCAACTTTTTCTTTTTAGTTTTAAGGAGGGGCAGATTGGTGGACTGGATTTGATAGAAGCTCGCCGGACCCGGATTGAGTCGAAAACAGCTTACGCTGAGCAGCTGTACCAGCATGCCGTCTCTCTGGCCGCCCTGTCCCGGGCCATGGGTAAAATTTAGTGAGGTGAAAAATGAGAAAAAAAATGGTGATAATTTGCACCTTGTTTACTTTGATATTGGCCTTTCTCCCCGGCTGTCAAAAGGTCTCTAAAGATGAAATCCCAGTTTCTCGCTCTGGTCAGTCCGAACTATCTTCCCTGACTGACTCAAAAAAAGAGGCAGGTCCTAATCGCCTTAGAGGAAGACACGGTAGAAGATGGCGGTTTCTTGAGACTTCCTCAGTTCGGCTTTCAGATAAGGAAAAAGAGGTGGTAAAGATTGAAACTTCCAGAGCCAGCTACCGTCAAATCATGACCAGCCTGAAAGCCAACGGCAAGATTATCCCGCCTACTAACCAGGTTTCTGTGGTTAGTTACGCTTTTCCGGCTCGAGTCAGCCGCATTCTGGTGAAAACTGGTGACTGGGTAAAAGAAGGCTCTCCACTTGTTATCCTGCAAAGCGAGGAGGTTGGAAAATCCAGAGCAGAGTATTTGCGGGCTCTTTCCGATCTGGAACTGGCCCAGGCTAATTACGAAAGGCAGAAGAGGCTTTTTGAGCGTGGAGCCGGAGCTCAGAAAGATTATTTAGCTGCCGAAGCCGAGTTGAAAGTAGCCAGAGCTGCTCTCGAAGCTACGGAGAAAAAGCTGCATCTGCTTGGTTTTTCAGAAGAGGAAGTTCAGAAAATAGCCACCTCTCACCAGATGAATCCGACTATCACGGTTTATTCTCCGGTTAGAGGAAGAGTTGTTGAAATTAAGGTAGTTCCCGGGGAGATGGTTGACCAGTCTAAAGACATGATGGTTATCATAGACCCCAGGATTCTCTGGGTGGATGCTGAAATATTTGAGAAAGATATAGCCAGAGTCCGGCTGGGTCAGAAAGTAGAAATCACTGTTCCGGCTTACCCCGAGAAAACTTTCACCGGTAAGATCAGTTACATAGGAGATATCCTCAAGGAGGAAACCAGAACGGTGACTGTCAGAACTGAGGTTGAAAACTCCGAACTCCTGCTTAAACCGGGGATGTTTGCCACCTTGAAGATAAACCTGAACGGAGACCACCCGGTACTGGCTATCCCGGAAGCGGCCATTTGTGACCAGGATGGAGAAAAATTCGTTTTTATTCCTCGCGGCGAGGATTTTGAGTTCAGAAAGGTAGTGGTCGGTTCCAGACAGGATGGGTTTTATGAAGTTATAAGTGGGCTTAAAGAAGGCGAAGAAGTGGTGACGACGGGTAGTTTTCAGCTGAAATCCAAGTTGCTTGGCGAATGGCTTAAAGAATCCGCTCATGATTGATCGGTTTTTGAACTGCGGAGGAGAAAATGATTAATCGATTAATAGATTTTGCTCTGACGCATCGAGTCTTAACCGTTTTTCTGGTGATTCTTGTCTGTCTGTTTGGGATTCTGGTCTACAGCCGTTTACCCAAGGACATTTATCCTGACCTTAATGCCCCACTGGTCAATATCATCACCGAAAACCCTGGGATGGCCTCAGAAGACGTTGAGCGACTGATAACTTTTCCGATTGAAAGCCTTATGGCCGGAACTCCAGGGGTCACCCGTATTCGGTCTGAGTCCACCACAGGCAATTCCCTGGTGACGGTGGAATTTGATTGGGGAACTGATATCTACCGGGCCAGGCAGATTGTTTCCAGCAAACTTAGCCTGATTGGCGGAAGTCTTCCGGCTGGAACTGTTCCGCCTGTCCTTGGTCCGGTCAGTTCGCGTATGGGTGAGGTATTTGAGTTTGTGGTGGTAGGCGAGGGAGTGGACCCGATGGAATTGAGGTCCACAGCTGACTGGATCGTTAAAAGAAGACTTCTCGGGGTAGGTGGAGTTTCTTACATCATTAACCTTGGTGGCTATGTCCGACAGTTTCAAGTGCTGGTCAACCCGGAGATGCTCTACAACTACCGGCTGACCATAGATGATGTTCGTCAGGCTGTGGAGATGAGCAATCGGAACTTTTCCGGGGGGATTCTGACCCAGGGGGCGGAGGATATTCTGATTAAAGGAGTTGGCCAGATTAAAACGCTTGAAGACCTCAGAAGAACCGTTATCACTGCCAGAAACAACATCCCCATCTACGTAGGTGATGTGGCTGAAGTAAGGCTCGGTCACAAGTTCAGACGTGAAGATGCCGGCCATAATGGTGAGCCGGCGGTCTATGTGACTCTGGAAAAGCAGTATGGTTCAGATACCCTGAGGACTATCGCTGCGGTCAAGGAAGCTCTTAACCAGATAAGTCGGGATTTACCAGCCGGTATTAGCCTTAAGCCCATCTATGACCAGTCAATTTTGATCGTAAAATCAATCAAGCATCTGGAATTTTCAATCCTGGAGGGTATCATACTGGTAATTTTGGTTATGCTTCTTTTTATGGGTGAAGTAAGGAGTGCTCTTATTGCTTCTCTAACCATACCCTTATCCATCTTAATCGCTCTACTGGCTATGTATTTATTCGGGGTAAAGTTGACCGTTATGTCTATTGGGGGACTGGCTATCGGCATCGGCAAAATGGCCAATGGCTCGATCATTCTGGTGGAAAACATACTCCGGTTGCTAAAACAGAAGAAAGGGCAGGTCACTATAACAGAAATCGTAGGTGAGGCCAGCAAAGATGTGGGTAGCTATCTTTTTTCAGCTAGCCTGATCATCATTCTGGTTTTTGTCCCAATGTTGACCATGAAGGGCCTGGAAGGGGCCATGTTCGGCCCCACGGCTTTTGCCGTGGCGGCCTCGCTTTTCGGGGCCATGCTACTCAACCTGACTTTCCAGCCAGTCCTGGCCACCTATTTTTTGAAAAACCCGAGCGAGAAAAACCGGCTATGGATTACGGACAAGCTACAAGAAATCTATGGACGATTTTTGAAAAAGGCCCTTAACAGGAAAAAATTCTTGCTATCGGTTTTTGTCATCCTGATAGTGGTGGCGGCCGTCGGTTATATTATTCTGGGCAAAGAATTCGTCCCGCCTCTGGATGAAGGCTCGATGATCATTTCCACCACCATGCTTCCCGAGACTTCTCTCGAAGAATCCGTCCGGATGGGAAGAGAGCTGGAAAAGATTTTTTTGAAATTCCCGGAGGTGGTTTCTGTTTCCCGAACGACTGGTTCGGCCGAGGGCTCAGAACACATCCACCCGGTTAACCATAGTCATTTCTTGATTGAACTTTTACCCAGAGAAAAAAGGAAAAGAGATTTTAAGGAACTTAGCCAGGCTTTTAGAGAGGAACTGGATAAATTTCCTGGTATGACTTACATAATAGAGCAGCCGATAGCCAACAAACTGGCTGAGATGTTAACCGGGACGGAAGGCCAACTTTCCATTAAACTCTTCGGACCTGAGCTGGAAGTCCTGAACGAAAAAATTGAGGAAATCAGAGAAGTTGTAAGAAAAACCAGAGGAGCGGTTGACGTTAAAGTTGAACAAACTCTTGGAATACCTGAACTTGTCATCCAGCCCGACCGGGAAAAGCTGGCCCGCTATGGTTTGACTATCGATCAGGTAGCGGAGATTATCGAAACTGCCTTTAACGGGCTGGAAGTAACTGATGTCTACGAGAGCGACCGGATCACTTCGGTGCTGATAAGACTTCCTGAAAAGTTCCGTCAGGACGAAGAAGCCCTCAAGAATTTGCTGTTTGATGCACCATCGGGTGAGAAGGTTCCTCTGGCACTGGTTGCTGACATCAGAAGAAGCGAAGGACCACAGACAATTTTTCGGGAAAACCTGATGAGAAGAAAAATTGTTCTTTGTAATGTGGTCAAGCGAGATGTAGGCGGATTTGTGGAAGAAGTAAGGAGAACCATAGAAGAAAAAGTCTCGTTACCCCAAGGCTATTTTGTGACTTTTGGCGGACAGTACGAGAGTCAACAACAGGCTTTGAAACATCTGACTCTGCTTATGGCTCTGGTCCTGCTGATCATTTTTGTCATTCTGTTTTCATCCTTTGGTTCAATCTGGCAGGCTCTATTGATCATTTTAAACATACCCTCCACTTTGATTGGCGGGATCATCGGTCTGTTAATTGCTGGTCAGTCACTGAATGTTTCTTCAACTATTGGTTTGATTGCTCTTTTTGGTATCTGCGTTCAGAATGATATAGTCCTGGTGGGTAAAATAAATGACTTTCGAAAGGCAGGACTCTCGCTGCGCCAGGCAGTAATAGAGGGAGCCTTGACCAAATTCCGGCCCATTTTCCTGACTGATATGGTGATGATCGTAAGCGTTCTGCCGCTGGCTCTCTTCAGAGCTACTGGTTCTGAACTTCACCGTCCGCTGGCCATGGTTTACATCGGCGGGTTTGTTTTCGCCATTCTGCTAAGAATGTTTGTGGTGCCAGTACTTTATGAATTGTTTGCCAGCAAGTCTCGGGGATGAAAATGGGCGGACAGAGAGATATCCCTCTTTTCCCTTATTTATTGCAGGAGCCTGATTAGTACCACGGGGGCAATTTCTGAACCAGATTCAGCCTGAAACTTGACCGTTATTTTCTTTTTTCCTCTGGTCAGCTTCTCGGGAAGCTGATATTGCTTTTCAATAAAGCCCGGTGATGGCACCCGATTGATTTCTTCTCTACAAATCAGTTCCTCGTCAATAAAGAGAGCAAAATTGCATTTGCGCAGCCGTTCTTCTGAATAATAAGTGACGTGTAGAATCGGTTGCTTCAGCCCCTCAAGCGGAAGGTCTACAGAAAACCAGGTTTTGCCCCGCCGGCTGCTATGGCCAAGTACGTGTTGAAGAGTGATGTTTTCGCCGGCTTGAAAATTAAACTTTTTCTCACTACTGGAGTCACCGAGTCGGACTCTTAAAACGGTAGCCACTTCCAGCTTTCTCAGTCTTTCTTGTTCGGCCTGATAGGCGGACAATCTTTTATTCCATTCAACCTGATCAAGGTAATCCCAGTAACCGGAATAAAGACGACGGTGCAGCCGGTAGAAAGGAATGAGTTCTAACTCCAGGGCCTTTTCAGGTTCCTGGAGTTTTCGGGCAACCTCTGTTATGACAAAATGACCTGGCTTCCCCTGAATTGGTTTTACCCATTCACTGACCAGACGTGGTGAGGCAATGAGCAGGGGATAATCCTGGCTGACAGCTATGGGTTTAACTTCATCCTGCTCTTCTTCGCGCCGACTCCACTTTCTCTCAGGACCGAGGTCTCCGGCCAGCACTAAAGGGCCCCACATTATAGCCACGATTCTCTCATCCCCGGCAGCTGGCTCCAGGTAGAGGGATTTTGGCAGATTCACTTCAATCGTATCTCCTGATTTCCAGGTCCTCTTAATTTCAATGAAGTAGCCAAAGCGGTCACTATCCTTGATAGCCCGGGCATACTGGACATTATCAACTGAAGATTTGCGCTGAAGCGCCGCAACTGGGAGAGTCTGGCCGTTTACTTTGACTGTGAAACCATTCCCAGCCCACCAGGGACGCCGCAAAAACACGGTAAATTCTTTAGGTTGTTTTAGCTCGATGGTCACAGTTGCTTTCTCTCCTTCTGGAAAATCCGTCTGCATGTTGATTGAAGCCCCAAGTGTTGCGGCTTCTGCTTTAGAGGGCACAAAAAGATTTATCCACAGGCTGTCTTTGTTTTCGTAGTAAATGCCCAGGCCATGGAGAGCATGATTTTCCATGCCGGAGCCGACGCAGCAGGTGAAGCTTCGGAACATATCCTGGTATTCGCGCTGGACGGCGCGGCCAACCGGCACCATGTAGCACATGCGGCCGTCTTCCGGGTCAATAGAACCCAGCACATGGTTAAAGAGGGCTCTTTCCATGAAATCAGCATAATTAGCATCTGGATTAAGAGTGAAAAGAATCCGGCCGAGCTTGAGCATGTTGTAAACGTTGCAGCTTTCCGCTGTGCGGCCATCAATCCGGTGAGCCAGTTCTTCGGCCGGACCGAAGTACTCATTCATCCCGTTGCCTCCGGTGGCGTAGCTGTGGTGGTGGGCTACCAGGTCGAAGAAGAAACTGGAGGCCATCAGATCCGAGCTTTTTCCGGTGTAAAGATAGCGAACAGCCTGACCGATTATTTTGGGAATCTGAGTGTTGCCATGGGTACCGGCTAGAATATCCTGATGGCGGATGAGTGGCTCCAGGAAAATTTTATGTTCAAATTTTTCTGCCAGTTTTAGCCAGCGCAGGTCACCTGTATCAGCGTAAAGGTCAACCAGAATTTCATTCATACCACCGAATTCTGCGTCAAGCATTTTCTGGATTTGAGATTCATTTAGACCTGATAGGATTTTTTCAGCCCAGGAAGCAAATTTTATTTCCACCTCCAGGGCAGTTTTATTTCCGGTTAGGCGATAAGCATCGCGGAGACCAGCGAAGGTTTTATGCAGGGTGTACCACGGAGACCACTCACCGTTGAGGTCAAAACTTGCGGCCTTAATCTCACCGCGGGCTAAAGCCTCAAAGCAGCGGCGCCCGCCTTCCAGGGCGCTCAGGTAACCATCGCCATTTTTATCCTGAACTTCTTTGAGTTCTTTAACGATATAGTCGGCTCGCTCTTTGAAACGAACGTCACCGGTGGCGGCGTACATCAGGCTGACAGCCGAGAGATAATGCCCGGCAATGTGCCCGCTCAGGTTACGACCCGGTCCATCCCAGCCACCGTAAGGCTCGGCTTTAGGCTGCAGCCCGGCTACTTTGCGGTAAAGGACCAGCATGCGGTCAGGTTCAAGCTTTAGCAGATAGTCAGCAGTTAATTGCTGGACCTTAAGCAGTGGTCCTCCTGTTAATCTAACCTTTTCTAAGGGTATGGGTCTAGCTGTGAGAAGAGTATTCTGAGTGGTTCTGGCTTTCAGGTCTCGCGGCTCCACAAGGGTCTGGGGGAATAATAAAGAAACAGACATCAGGATAGTTGACAAAATCATAAAGCCTATTATGGGTGTTTTGCTCGGTTTTTTGTCCCTATTCTTTTCTTGTTCTCTTAAACTAAGGCTAAAGCGCATTTATCCTCCTCGGAAATTAAGATTTTATGCCATATATGATATGACTGAAGGCGAATGAACTTATTTTTGTTACAGAAATTAGCCACCTCATCTTTATCAATGAAATAAATTATTTTTATTTTCAACTTCGTTTTCTATTTTGCCTGATAGGATTTCTTTATTTTACAAAAGATCTTTTGGACCATTGGTAGAAAGAAATATTATATCTAATATATCTGAAATGAAAAGAAAATTTTTTCATGACGTTGATTTTTTCTTTAATTAAATTGATTTGGGTGACAAGGTACTCAGGTTTACTACTACGTTTAATGTTATTCTCGGTTCGTACCTAAAACTCTGGTTGGGCGAAATCACGTGAAATTTATAGTACAAAAATCGTTTTGCTGCTCTAAAATCAGGCTATTTTCCCTTTCTTTATAATATCCTCAACCACGTCGGCGAAGAAATCAATTTCCTTAACCGATAGAGATACGTTTACCACCACGCGAATTCCATCTATCAGGTTATCTGGGTGAGTGATATGAGAGACAACAATTCCGTATTTGTCAAGCAGATGCTGGGTTAATTTTCCCATATCCAGGCCCTCAATTCTGAAGGTAGCCAGGCCGCAGGATTCGGCTGGATTCAGGCTGGTATAGAATTTAACCTGCGGATACTGCTTCAAGCGGTTAGCCCAGCGGTCTTTGAGGTAGCGGAGGCGCGCCGCCTTACGTTCTATCCCGATTCCTTCGTTAAAGGTGATGGCTTCGGCGATAGCCACACGGTTAGCCGGCGACCGTGTTCCCACGTCCTCAAAACGACGGATATCATGGGGGTTGTCTGTCCAGGGTGGAGTCAGTGGCCAGATTTTTGGGATGCGGTCCCGAGGAATGCGCACCAGCCCGTTTCCGGGAGGTGCCATCAGCCACTTGTGGAGACTGGCTGTGTAGTAGTCGCAGCCGAGGTCAGCCAGCTTAACAGGAAAGTGCATGAAGCCGTGAGCGCCATCCACAACCAGCTCTATGCCCTTAGAACGACAGAGTTCAGCCAGGCGACTTATCGGGGCCATCTGGCCGGTGTAGTGAGTCAGATGACAGACCAGGATGGCTCTGGTGCGCGGTGTTATCTGTTCGGCCACCAGGTTGTAAAATTTATCTAATGGAACGGGTGGAGTCGGTAACTTAACCATCTTAAGCACAATACCTTCGCGCTTTTCGCGTTGCCTCAGAGCAGATATCAACCTGGGGTAGTCCTGGTTAGTAGTAATGACTTCATCACCTCGCTTGAGGTCCAGGCCCAGCAGCACGATCTGGCCGGCTTCGCTTCCACCTCGGCAAATGACCAGCTCTTCCGGGTCACAACCCAGGTGATGGCCCAGCCGGCGACGGCAGCTTTCAATTTCCTTGTTCAGGATGGCCATGGAATGCCAGCCGGCATTGCCCGAAAATTCGCTATGCCGGCGCACAGCCTCCTGGACTATTCGCAACCCCGGCTGGATGGTACCCTGATTGAGGTTGATGATGTTTCGGTCTTCGGTAAAAGCCATGCGGACCTGAAACCAGAAGTCTTCATCTTGAGCTATTTCTTCAGGGCTGAGACCGGCATAGGAGCTATTCAACGACATTATTTTTTCCATTGCCTCTGCCGGAGTGAGGGTGGTCAGCCCAATTCCGGCGGCACAGCTTCTTAAAAATTCACGCCTGTTTAACATTTCATCCTCCTTCCATGAAATGAAGATTTTTTCGTTGAAAATGAGCACGACTAAAAATTTTTTTCATTATGCGGCCATAGTATTACTTGCCCGAGATTTATGTCAAGCCAAGAGCAAAGTGAGCCGGAATGGAGTACTATTTTTTTCCTGATGAATTTAACACCAGGGCAAAAAACTTTCTCAGTCGCCGAGGGCTTCCCAGTAATAAGAAATTCCGGGACGCGAAAACATGGTGTGGCTGGCGGTAAAGGTACCGCCGACTATGGTTAGACCGGTCAGCCATTTTGTCTGGCATAAAAAGGCTCCGGGTCTATCGGATTGGAGCTGGTCTGTAGTATAGGCTATCTCGGCTGGCCGGGCCGGGTCATAGACATAAATCCTTAGAACCCGCAGGTTAGTTAACCCTGTGTTAATGGTCCTGGGGGTTCGAGTGTCCATCATGACCCCGACGAACTTGCCGGTAACAACTGAAGTCGCCCGGGCCGACATGACCATCAGGCCGCTCATCCCCAATGCCATAAGCACAGTCCAGGCTGCCAGTTTTTTGATTTTCATTGCTTCCTCCTTCCTGACTTAGTTGGTTATTAAGGCCGACTTATTTTCTGCTTAAAAGCTTCTCCACGGCAAATCCTATCACGGCTGCCCAGAAAAGGACAATCAGGCCGGCGGCTATCCAGCCCAGGGTTTTGTTTATGGCGTATCCATCTTTCACCCTGGCCCGGCAGTCAGCCAGGACAGCGGGAGGGATAAGCCTGATAGAAATAGCAATAAGAGCTGGCAGCACAATAAGGTCATCAACATAACCGAGAACCGGGATAAAATCAGGGATGAGGTCAATCGGGCTAAGGGCATAGCTGACCGTGAGGCCAATAAGTATTTTGGCCAGGAGTGGTGTTCTCCTGTCCTTAAGTGCCAGGCTTAAAGCCAGCACTTCATTCTTCAGGGCTTCAGCCCGGGCTTTTAATTTTTCAAATCTGGCCATTATCTTGTGTTCATTTCAAAGCGTTGAAGACAATTATAAACAATTATAACAGATACTTGCCTGAAGTGGATAAAGAACAGGGAACAGGTTTGTTTGGCATTTTCGAGGGGAAAGGCGGTGAAATTAAAAGGAGAAGGAGGAAGAGATGATTTCCTTAAAAAGCTGGTGCTGGGTTTCAGGAGCCCTGGTGCTGACCTCATTGGCGTTTATCCTCTTCGCTCTAATTTTCGGACAGGAGAAGACAGAAAAGCCAGTGTTTCACGGCAAACACTGGATAGCCATAACCGGAAAGCCGATGGCCTCCACGGCCGGAGCCAGAAGCATGGCAAATTCTTGGATGGCACCAGCAGTCATGACGATGTCTACGTCGCCATCTGGCAAGTCAGTCAAAGAAAATTTAATAAATATTAAGTTAAAGCCCAAAGCTGAGGCCTGCCGTTATTAAAAGATATTTAGGTAAAAAATATCTATCCGTCATTTCGAAATTACAAAAAGATTCAAAAAATTCTTATCATAAACCCGATTTTAAAAGACACCCCCGTCAAATCTAAAGAACCTTTTCTGATTTCCCTATGAAATTCTGGTGAGGCATATGGAATTTTTGACCAAACTGACATATTGTAATAACGTTCACCTATAAACTGGTCTTCCATATTATAAAAATATAACGTTCCTTTCTCCTTCCATCTTCCCAAAACATATTCCATATTATCTTCTTTGATAATCTTATTTATCGTTGATTCATTTCCGAAGAAATTTGATATTTTGCCTCCCCGTATCTTTAATTCAGTAATTATTGAAAGCTTTTTGCCGAGGGAATATTCTGCAAGAAAATTTAAATGCCCAACCAGTGATGGAAGAGGAAAATGTAGGGTATTGAGCTTCATTTCAAATATCTCCTCCCACATATTTGGGTATATTACTTTAAAATCATATAAGCGTGAAATTCTCGCGATATAAAGACCACTACCCGCACCGACAGAAAAACTAAATTCTCTCAGGCGGATTAACTTGTAGAAGATAGTAAATTCTAAGGGGCTGATCATCGAATATCTTGGTTGAAATTCATATATCATCACTTGCTGGCCCTCTCCAGGGAAAAGGGTAAATTGGACAGAACTGTGATTTTTCTTTTGAAATGGCTCAAAGACAGAAATATTAATAGAAAGCCTAGGCTTTATGGCCATGTAAAATGATAATTCAACAGTCTGATATCTTCCTGGAAGCGTCTGTAGGCCTCCATCAACTTTGCCCCACCAGGGACTATAGCTTCGGACATATTCAAATAGATCATTATTATTTAAACTCGTTAGACAGGTATTCAGGTCTCCTACAGCTATTTTGCCTGAGCTATAAGAAAGACTCAGATAATACTTCGGATATTTCTCATTTTCGCAGCGAGCAGGCAAGACTCCCATCAAACCAATAAGGGCATAAAATAAAAAGATGTATTTAACCACATCCGAAATTTTTTTCCCCATTATAAAACCTCCTTCTTTTTCCATATTTTATAATTTATAGTTCAAGGAATTTTCACCGGAGAATTAGCCCCCTTTACCGTCGCTGATTATACATTTCTGCAGATAGGTTTGGTAGGGAACTTCTGACAGAATTAATCCAATAGAAACCAAAAATAGGCGAAAATCCCCCATGTCTCGCATCTCTCTAAGACCCCTTTCGGTATAAAGGATAAAAAAAAAAACAGCTTGTCAAGTATTTTTTTCTTGTTGTTCCATAAAAATCAAAAGTTGACATTTTGTAAAAATCAAAAGTAGAGTTAGAAGAAAAATTAGGTTGGGAAGCTATAATGAGAGTAAAAAGCCTAAAAAATTTCCTCCGCAAAATCCTCTAGTGACTGTTTAGGTAGTTGACTCTTCGTAACGATAGATCCTCGTTTCTGTATCGGTTCTAC
>Ga0209017_10000516_pt1 | contig 37730 bp, 30 predicted proteins | sample YNPBryunderm2012_FD_185812 | JGI IMG/M metagenome (GOLD analysis project Ga0209017, IMG submission 185812) | Anoxygenic and chlorotrophic microbial mat microbial communities from Yellowstone National Park, USA - YNP Bryant MS undermat 2012... ...
TTGAAGCTAAATGTTATGATCGCTGTTTTTGCCTTAGATGAAAGGCAAACTGTTCACGAGGATATGCTTGGATAAAAGAATTGCCGTAGACCCGATTTGACTTTTCTGGTTACGGGGGGTTTGTCTACCCTGAGTTCACTATTAAACATGTACTTAACGTGAAATTAATCTAACTAGTGCGGTAAAATTCTGGTGTCTTTTGTCTATTTCTGCCTAGCATTAATAATTTTGCTGAGCATGAATAATTAAACGAAGAAAATCAACTAGATCAGATATTTTATTGAGCGTTCAAATTAAAATCGTTATTTTCCACAAGCGTTATACAAAGCAATCAATCAATTGTCTCATACATTCGCTGCGATATTTGGAGAAATCCTCTAGTTCCATTTTCGAGCACTATTTTGGAGAAAAATTGCCAAAAATTGCTCATCTGATCTCTTTCTGCTCAACCTAGGATAGTCAACTATGCTCGTCTTGTCCAGAAAAAAAAACGAATCGATCGTCATTAACAACGAAATTGTCATCACGGTTGTCGAAATTCGCGGCGACAAGGTTCGACTCGGTATTGTCGCACCCCGGGATGTCTCGGTTCACCGTCAAGAAGTTTACGAAGCGATTCATGGACATTCCCCTAGCATCCTAGCGCAAAGCAAACCTACGCCTGAAACACCCTGAGGTCTCCATGGGGAAAGTGTTCCTCTCGAGGATCTTGTAATGCCATTCTAATTTGATGATTTGCAAATTTATACACGAATGTCATTCATTATTATTTAGCAATTTTTCACGGTGTTAGAAACCGTTTGGTTTACAACTCACTTCTAGGACGATTCTGTCTCTTGTTGCACCCCTTTATTTCAGGAGGCACGATGCCAACCGTCGCTATTGTCGGAGCAAGTTCCGATCGCCGAAAATTTGGCAACAAAGCGGTTCGGGCTTACATCAGCGCCGGATACCAGGTTTTTCCCGTCAATCTCCGAGAATCGCAGATTGAAGGGTTGCCAGTTTTTCGAACGGTTGCTGACATTCCCTTGGACCACATCGATCGCGTTGCTTTTTATCTTCCGCCGGCACAGGCGCGCGATGCGCTTAAGACACTTGCGGGGAAATCGATCGGGATGTTGATCCTCAACCCAGGAAGCGATGATCCGGTTGTGATCGCCCAGGCCAAAGAACTGAACTTGCCAGTGGTGACTGGTTGCGCGATCATCGCCGCGGGTGTTCGGCCCGAACAATTTCCGGATGAGTAGCCAAGCTCCAGCAGGAGTGGAAGATGTGAAAGCGGCAATTCTCCATAACCGTAGTTCACGCTGGATTGGCTGACTCCGCGAGAAGCAGTACATTGGAAGCTACCCCGGGCTCTGCCGGGATGGCCGACCGACTTTCCGTACTACGATTGCAGCAATTTTGCCGTCATTTTCCCACCAAGCTGGCCTCATTTGTCGACATTCGAACACCAGGGAAGCAGGGCAGGATCGGCTCGACAAGAACGCAAGAACGATGATAACTGTGCGTCCAACCTCGGCGCTGCCGTTGAGGTCTTCGGTCAGCCTGTGCATCCTGCAACCCTCAGCTGGAGCTTGCTGCAACTCAGTTGAAAATTCCTCCCTCGACACTGAATCAGCACGCTCCGCAGGCATGACTGGCAGGCCGGAATGAGCCGCGCTCGATGGTTTTTCAGGGTTGTCTTGCCCCATAAAGCCTGAGGAACTAGGATATCGTTTCTGAATTGACGGGAGTTACGGGAGTTCGAATGCTGCCGTTGTTACTAGCCGAAGTCGTGGCGAATCCGGAACCGCGTCCGGTTCCGTTTTATGCCAACCCGTTTTTCATGTTTATGATCCTCGGGCTGTTTATGCTGACGATGGTCTGGCTTCCCGCGCGTCGACAACGCCGCGAGCAAGAAGAGATGTTGGCCGCCTTAAAGCCAGGAAACCGGGTAGTCACAACCGCGGGCATCATCGGAACAATCGTTAAAATCAAGGAAGGCGAAGATGAACTGATACTTCGCTCGGAAGATACAAAACTCAAAGTCTTGAAAAGCTCAGTGACCCGGATTCTTGCCACGGATGACGTGGATTCCGCGAAATAAGTGACTCCGAAGGACTCGACAGCCGAGCTGATTGGACGGCTTAGGCTTCGCATTGACCTGCAAGGCGTACCATGCAACGCAATTTTCTGCCCCGATTTGTCACCTGCATCATTCCCCTGGTGATTGCTACCATCTTCGTTGTGATGGCATTCCGCCAAGAAATGAACGAGCCTGGCTCGGGATTTCGCCGGGGGATCGACTTGGCTGGCGGAACCATCCTGGTTTATGAAGTCGATCTGGCGCGCACACGGATTCAAGGTCGATCTTTGCTGGATACCGCGGGCGACGGCTTATCGTCCGAGGAAATTCAACGGCTGGCCGAAAATTTGAAACGGCGAATCGACCCCGCCGACTTGCGCAATGTCGTGGTTCGTCCTGTCGGCACCACCCGGATCGAAATTATCTTGCCCTTCACCCGCTCTCGGACAGGCGAAGCCGCGGCGACAGAAGATTTTGTCCAAGATGTCAAAAGCTTGGTGTCGCAAACCGGGCAACTTGAATTCCGGATTCTGGCAAATCTGAACGATGATGAGCCGGCGATTCGCGATGCCGAGACGCTCATTGATTCGGCGGACACGGACCCTCAAGTCAAACAGCAACTGGAAGATGCCGCCAAGAAAGGCTTGCCGCCGCCCGCCCCGGATAAAGTCTACTCAGTGACCGTGAATGGCCAGGAAGAACCAGAAACCACCTATGCCTGGGTCGAACTCGGCCGGGAAGAACGGGCATCGCTGGGTCTGAGTAATCCGAAGGAAGGCGAACCGCCCTCGGCACTCTGGTCGCAACTGGCGGCACGCCGCGGCAAAACATACCTCTTAAGTGATCGAAATACTTCGATGCTTTTGTACAGTCGGGATTTTGTCAAAGAGGCTCCGACTCGCGAGGAAAAGAACCTCCAGGCAAATCCGCCGATCGATAAAAAAGTCGAATACTTTGTTTTGACACGAATTTCCAAGGTGGATGCGTTGCCGGTCGGCCGCGATGTCGGCTTGACCGCCTCGGCCGGCACCGACGACAAGCAAAATCCCGCCGTAACATTCCGCTTCAATAGTGTCGGAGCCAACCGTTTCGGCAGCCTGACCGAGCGAAACCGCCCCAGTGACAACGTCCTTCGCAATCTTGCCATCATCATGGACGATAAGATTGTCTCGGCACCCACCCTGAATGCCGTGATCCGCGATCAGGGGATTATCAGCGGCAAATCGTTCGATATCAACGCCGTGAACCGGCTGGTTTACATCCTGCGATCCGGTGCCCTCAATGCCGTGTTGAAACCGGAACCCGTCAGCGAAAACACCGTCGGTCCAACTCTAGGCGAAAGTACCATCCGCAGCGGTTTGATGTCGGTTGCCTTCGCCTTTTTGGCCGTGCTCTTGTTCATGATTTTCTACTACGAGTTCTCAGGGATAGTCGCCTGTGTGGCTTTGCTCGCCAATTTGCTGTTAACCATCGGGTTCATGGTGGCGATGATCGCCGCGTTCACACTCCCGGGCTTGGCGGGGCTGGTCTTGATGCTCGGCATGGCCGTTGATGCGAACGTGCTGATCTACGAACGAATTCGGGAAGAACGCGAACGCGGTACCAACCTCGCCACTGCCATTCGCCTCGGTTATGAACGAGCGTTCCCCACCATCATCGACACGCACTTGACCAGCATCTTCACCGCGATCGTGCTCTACGTCTTCGGAAATGATAATTTGAAGGGTTTTGCGGTTGCCCTGACACTCGGTCTGGTGATTTCACTCTTTACCGCCTTGTACATGACACGCCTGATTTTCGATTTCGCAATTTATCAACGTTGGATCGATCGCTTGCGGATGCGCCGGTTGTTCGCCCGGCCGAATATCAATTTCATGTCGATTCGTAAGCCAATCTTCACTCTGACCGTGCTGTTAACCTTGCTGGGAATCGGCCTGTTCCGGGCACGCGGTGAGAAAATCCTGAACGTCGATTTCACGAAAGGAACCGCCTACGGTGGCCGGCTCGTCGAGCCACGGCCATTATCCAATCCGTCAGAACCACTCGGACTGCTTAATCTTCTCAGCGAAAGTCGGCAAGCTCGTCTGCTGCAAGTTGTCGATGTCATCTGGCTGACTCAACCGATGCAAGATGGTTCCGAAGAAGGTAAGGTCGAGCCAGCGACAGCCAGTGAATACATCTATAAAATCGTTTATTCAAATCCCGACGGTAGCCAGGATGAAAAAATCGTCACCCTTGCGAACCAGCCAGAAGGAAATACTCCGGAAGAACAACGGGAAGATGTCCGGCGTCGGGCCAGCCAACTCCCGGATTATTCCGTGGAACAGGTTTACCTCCAGCCACAAGATGCCGACTTGCCATCTGGACTCTCAAAATCATTCCTGGTGCGGACCACGGAAAAAGAACCCGATCTAGTCCAGGTCATCCTCGACCGCTTGCTCCGCGACGCCGAGGGCAAGCCTCTGCTGCTCACGACCAAATTGACAGAAATTCGCGTGAACGGGCCGGTGGCGGAACTCAGCTTCGATCGCCCCACGGCCCCGGGTTACCTCCGGAAATTTCTCCTCCGAGAATTGCGGCTTGCGAATCGGATGCCGCTCGTTGGCAGCAACACCGCGGTGGAAGTCACTGGAGTCGCCAGTGGCGATCCCGAAGAAATTCGTGAACAAATTCAGTCGGGTCGTTACTCGAAAATCCGTGTCAGTGTGGCCAACAATTCCGAGTTCCGCTACCTCGCCAGTGCTCCACAGCCCCAGCTTCGGGACATTCCGGTTGCGGCTGCCGTCGGAGCCGTCAGTTTCGCCACGGATCTACGCAGTGAAGAAGAAATTGTTGCGACCGAGCGGGCAGCGGAAGATGCTGCAGCCTTCCGCCGCATTCTCGATTCCGCCGTGGCCGGGTTAACAGCCAGGCCGCTTCCTGATCGTCTCGAAACCTTCGACCCAGCCCTGGCTGCGGAAACCCGCAACCGCGCTTTTTATGCCATCATGGGAAGCTGGGTGGCCATCCTGGTCTATCTTTGGTTCCGCTTTGGAAGCTGGACCTTTGGCCTGGCCGCGGTACTCTGCCTGATCCACGACCTCTGTTTCACCCTCGGAGTGGTTGCCCTGTCGCATTACCTTCACGACACCTGGTTCGGTCAGGCAATCCTCTTACAAGATTTCAAAATCGATCTCACGGCCGTCGCCGCGCTCCTGACTCTTATTGGCTTTTCCGTGAACGACACCATCGTCGTCTTTGACCGCATTCGTGAAGTGCGAGGCAAAAACCCGCATCTTACCCCGCAGATGATCAACGACAGTATCAATGGCACCCTCAGTCGGACGGTGCTGGCCTCGGTTACTGTATTGCTGGTCGTGGGTGTTCTTTACATCCTGGGCGGCGAAGGGATCCATCTTTTCTCGTTTATCATGGTCGTGGGCGTGATCGTCGGGACATATTCGTCGATCTACGTTGCCAGCCCGCTGCTGCTGATCCTCGGGGAAGGCAAGCCGCGGTCGAATCAACGGCTGGCCCCGACGCTTGCCGCCACCGCGGAATCGTAACGGCCGATTCACCCCGGAAATTGCAAGGTAATCACCGCAACAAGCCTCGGGAACTTGGTGGTGGCGGGCATCTCCAGCGGCATTGGCGAGAAAATCCGGTTTCTTTCTTGTATTTCTCTGCAGATGCCGCCATACTAGAAATATTGAATCCTCCCTTGAGATTTACCTCGCCTCCTCCCGCCGCATCGGAGGCCATCATGGCAATTGAAATCGCAAGTCGCATCGGCTGCCAGGAGTTTATTTCCTCCCTGTCCCGGGTTAACCGCCGAGGCTTTATTAAAGCCGGGGTTCTCGGAACGGCGGGATTATCCCTCGCGCGATTGCTCCAGGCTGAAGCTCAAGCGAAGCAGTCCACGATCTCGAGTCGCTCACCTGCCGTAATGATTCTCTGGATGCGTGGGGGCCCGAGCCATATCGATATGTGGGATCCGAAACCTCTGGCACCAGAAGAATATCGGGGGGAATTCGGCACAATTTCGACCAGTGTCCCCGGGATTCAACTGACCGACATGCTGCCGAAATCGGCCAAGCTGATGCATAAGTGGTCGATTGTCCGCAGCCTGTATCACCACGACGCCGGCCACAGCAGCGGTGATCAAATCTGTTTCACCGGCTATAACAGCGGCCCGAAGCCGGATGAAAACATCTATCCGAGTATCGGTTCGATCGTGTCGAAAATCTATTCTGAACAACATCCGACGCTGCCGCCGTATGTGATGATTCCGCGGATGGTTCCTGGAACGGGCTCGGCTTATCTTGGCGTTACCCATAAGCCATTTGAAACCCAGGCCGACCCGGCAAATCCCGGCCCGTTTAAGCTGCCGAACTTCGATTTGCCGGCCGGGCTGACTCTGGAACAAGTCGGCGATCGCAAGTCGTTACTCCTTGAATTCGATCGGATGCGGCGTTCCCTCGATGCCAGCGGCCAACTCGATGCCCTGGATCGCTTTCAACAACGTGCCTGGAATATTTTAACTTCCTCGGCAGTCCGAGATGCCTTCAATCTGGAGGCAGAACCGCGAGCCTTGCGCGAGAAGTACGGTTTTATGCCGCCGTTTGATCCGAAGGCGTCGGATCGCTGTGGTTGCCCGAACTGGGCACAGCGGATGATCCTGGCCCGACGTTTAATTGAAGCCGGGGTTCGCCTCGTCACCGTCGATTTACGGTGGTGGGACACCCATGTGAAAGGCTTTGAATCTCTCCGCGATGGTTTTCTTCCGCGATGGGATCAAGCTTTTTCTGCTCTCATTGAAGATATGGAGGAACGCGGCTTGCTTGAAAACACGCTGGTGCTAGCTTGGGGTGAATTCGGACGGACGCCCCGGGTAAATAATAATGCCGGCCGCGACCATTATCCAAATGTTTTCAGTGCAGCCTTGTTCGGTGGACCCGTGCACGGTGGCCGCGTCGTCGGCGAATCGGATGGGAAAGGAGCATTCCCGAAGAGTAATGCGAAAACACCGCAAGACATTTTGGCGACTGTTTATCGCCATCTGGGTATTGCCACCGACACCCACTTTCTGAACGCGACCGGCCGCCCCATCCCGATCTTGCCGAGTGGCAAGCCCATTGAAGAATTGTGGATGTAACATCACACGCCGCCGCAGCTGAGCCGGGGTATCCCCGGCTCCGACACTCCCCATCGATCTTCATCATCAGCCGATTCTGTTCGTTTCCCCTCAATGAGGATGGTGCCGTATCAAAGAACCCGGCTGGCTTTCTCTGAAATTATTCGTTTCGCATTCGGTGGAACCACGGTTATCCCAGCGAGCACTCAGCTGGATCATGCCAAGTCATCACAGTTTTGGAAAACATGAGTCTTACTATGCGTCCGGATGAGGGGGGCAAGGATGGTCAGCTTCGCGGACCCGTTCCGTTAAGCCGGAATGATTTCTGTTTGATTGTGATTCTCGCGCTCGTTCAATTTACACATATCGTCGATTTCGTGATTGTCATGCCGCTGGGGTTACAGTTGATGGCGGAACTACAGATTAGTCCCGGCCAATTTAGCAGGATTGTATCGCTGTACGGGCTTGCCGCCGCCGCGGCAAACATTGTTGCTGCCGCCGTCGTGGACCGTCTGGATCGGAAGACCGTGCTGTTAATCAGTTTTGCCGGCTTTTCCTTCAGCACACTTGCCTGTGGATTATCCGACAGTTATCCCTCCTTGCTGGTAGCTCGCAGCATGGCCGGGATGTTTGGCGGACTAGCGGCAGCCACCATCATGGCTGTGATCGGTGATGCCTTCCCGGCTGAAAAACGAGGACGAGCGACCGGTGCCGTCCTGTCGGCGTTCGCGGTCGCCTCGATTGCTGGGCTGCCTCTCGGTTTGCTGCTCGCGAATCAGCACGGTTGGGGGGCACCGTTTATCGCCCTCGCAGCGGTCTGTCTAGTGATCTGGATTGCCGTCTGGCGGTATTTACCCAGCTTTTGTGGTCATACGGCTTATCCCCGGCAAACGATTCTCCGAGATTACTGGCAACTGCTCCAGGAACGTCGACATCTCCTGGCATTGCTGTGGACCGCGTTGCTGGTGCATGGCACCTTCACTATTATTCCTTTCCTTGGACCGTACTTGCTGGCTAATGTCAGAAGGTCTCAGGATGATCTTCCCTTTATTTATGCAGTCGCCGGTTTATGCACCCTGGTTTCGATGAACCTGATCGGCAGTTGGTCCGACCGATTCGGCAAACGGCCGCTGTTTCAACTCCTGGCGTTGCTGACGTTGATCGTCACCCTTGTCGTCACGAATTTGCCGCCCGTTTCGCTGCTGGTAGCGACGATGATGGCAACGCTGTTCATGGTGGGGGCATCGGGACGGATGATTCCGGCGCAGGCCATGATGATGAGCACGGCGACCCCGGCCATGCGTGGCTCATTTCTCAGCCTGAATACGGCGGTGCAGCACCTGGCTATCGGGATAGCCCCGATGATCAGCGGAGCGTTGATGAGCCGTGGATCAGACGGTTCCCTGATCGGTTATCCAACAGTGGGGCTGGTTGCCACAGGGTTTGCCTTACTTTCTTTGTTGCTGTCTGGCCGGATTCACCCGGCCCCCACCGAGCCTACAGCCCGCGTCGCTTTGTCATTGCAGGCAAGCGAGAAACCAGCGGTGACGGCGGATCAGGTCGGGGGTGAAGTTTGCGGCAACTTCGACTCAAACATTCCACGACACAGGGTCACAACATCATGATGACTCGTGGCTCTGCCATGATCCTGATGATCGGATACTGTTCACTCGCTCATGCGTATGAGCCTACTCGGGTTTATGAAAAGCTGTCCGTCGCAGGATTTACGGTGCTCGTCCATCCGGAAGTCCGAAAACATCCGACCGAGGCCGACCTCGCCTTAGAGGAATTGCAACAACAACTGACTCGGATCGGCAAAGTTGTGCCGAAAAAGCCATTGTCGATGCTTTACACAGTGCCGATTTGGCTGGAATGGGCGGCGAAACCCGGTGGGGCAGCCGAGTTCCACGTCGCAGCATCCTGGCTGAAGGACAATGGCTACAATCCGGAAAAACATCAGGCCATTGAGATCAACAACACGAGAAACTTCATCGCCTGGTCGCGTCAGAATCAACCTTGGATGCTACTTCATGAACTGGCTCACGCTTATCATTTTCGTGTGCTCGGAGAGAATCATCCCGGGTTGCAGGCTGCTTACCGCCAAGCGATGGAACGCAAACTTTATGACACGGTTGCGAGGGTAGGGGCAAAACCTCAACGAGCTTATGCGGCATCAAGCCCAGCTGAATATTTTGCTGAACTTTCGGAAGCATATTTCGGCAGAAATGATTTCTTTCCTTTTACACACGACGATCTCAAGAATCATGATCCGATCGGTTATCGACTGATGATCCAGACCTGGGGCGAGCCTCTTCGCTGAGGAAACTGGCCGCTTGCTGCCGCCATCGAAATCGGTCCAGGCCATGAAAATTCGGCCGACAAGGTGTGAAGTCACCAGACCATGGAAATGCTTGGCTGTCGGCACGGGGCTTGTTATCCTCAGGGTAGCGGCTGTTATGGTAGTACGCAACAAGAACGTAGTCGATCTCACCGTTGAAGATCGTGAACGAGCGAGAATTCCCTTGGCGAATGCCGCTGATGAAAGGAATATCCGATGCGGATCAGGCAAATCGTTATCGTCGGCGTGATCGGCCTTCTCGGCTGTGATGCGGCGACGCCCCCGGGGACACAATTGTCCGGGAACGCAACACAGCCCGCAGCCACGGTGGCCACGGCGATCAACGATCATGACTCCACGGGAACGCCATCCAGCCCGGCCACAACGTCTGCGACCGCCACCCCTGCTTCGAGCAACACGCAGGAATTCCCTGCGGATAAGCCGGCTGCCCCACCGGAACCACTGCCACCGATTCCACGAGCCGATCCGAAATCGGGATTGAAAGCCTTAACACCGGATGACGCTTTGTTCCTGGAGACACTTCCCGACGGTCGGCGGCGACTGGTATTTCAGGCGGAGGTGTGCCTGGATCGGGGTCCGCTCGAAGTCTTTTTGTGCAAAGCACGGACCAAGGAACACGAGGCCATTCTGAGTACGAAAGTCCCGCCGGAATTTCTCCACGCGGCTCTGATCGCCGCCGGTGCCGAAAAAGGAACGCCGGTCCAGTTTGTCGATCCAAAAACCGGGGAAGAAGCTTATCAACCAGCCAGCGGGGAAGTGATCCGCGTGCTGGTTCATTATCAAAAGAACGGCAAAGTCATGACTCGCCCGGCGCAGGAGTGGATCCGAGACATCCGCACGGAAAAACCGATGACCCATGAGTGGGTGTTTGCCGGCAGCCGGTTTCTGAAGAATCCTGACCGTCCCGACGATCCACCGTATTACACGGCCAACAACGGGGAAATTATCGGAATCTCGAATTTCCCGGATGCCATGCTCGATATTCCCGTGCCGATCAGTCGGGAAAATGCGGAGTTGGCGTTTGAAGCCCGGACCGTAGAACTGCCCCCGGTTGGCTCGCGGGTCTGGGTTATTCTGGAACCGACGGGGAAAAACCGGCCGATGCCAGCGAAGCCGCCGGCCGCCTCGGAAAAGAAAGAGGGCGAGTGAGACTCAGCCAACTGAGCTAGCGGAGCGGAACGCTGATGTCGGTTTTGTATTTGGTCGCCATACTCTGACGGACTTTGGCTCGTTGGGAATCGATCTGGCTCCATAATTGTTCGCGGCTTTCTCGATCTTGCTGGATGGCTCGTTCTTGTTGGGCACGGATTTGACGGATGTTGTTTCCCCAAGGCAAGGCTACCGGTACGCCGTAACTCATGCGGAACAGGCTTTGCCGGGGGGCGATGTAATACAGTCGCGATTCCAGGTTTTTGACTTCTGCCGGCACGCCACGCAGGGAATTGGCGATTTCATAGAGCCTGTGGGCAGTACCCAGGCCGTACTCGACCACCTCGCGATCGACGCCGATCGTGGTCATGGTTTGAATCCGATTGGCGGCTGCTTCATGCCAGACGGCGGTCCGCGGGTAGCTTTCCAAGCTTTTCGGGTTGTATTGCCGGCGGAGGTCGTCAATCAAACGATTGACCGTTTGAAAGTAGCGGGCTGTCGCTTCAAGGCTGACTCCATCGGGGGCAACGCGGATGACCGCCGACTCCGAAATTCCGGTCGCGGGTGGCAATACCAACGACATGATCCGCGCCAGTTCGCCGTCAGTGACTTGGAGCGAAAAGATGACGGTATTCTGATCGGTGCGAACAGCCGCGGCCTGCAGATCTTCGAGCATCGCGCTATTTTTTTCAAGCGTATCGATGACAAACGACTTAAAAAGCTCTGGCGGGAAGCGGGGTGGCACTTTGGAATCGAAGCGGAGAGTGGCGACGAGACCGCGATCAGCCACATCGGCGGTGAAGCGGATGCCACGCAGGCCACCGACAAATTCGGAAATGGCATCTAACGTTTGTTGATCTGTTTTCAAGGCATCGCTGGCGGCGGCGGCAGCTTGCGCCTGCTCTCGAGGAAACAGGTTTTCGGTGTCCACCACGAGAAAGATGTGAGTATTTAATGCCGTGGCATTCACAGCTTGTCTCAGATAACGGCTTTGAGTCGAAGATTCTGCCGATTTCACAAATCGGATCCAGCGAGCGACATCTTGCGGGTTGGAGGTCCGCATGGCACCCAGGAGATTCTCTTTGAGGAGGAAATAATAAATTCCGTTCGGGCAAGAGACGGCTTTTTCCTCGGCGATCTCGACGATGCTGCCGTTGCGTTCCTTCGCCAGCCGTTCCGGATTGAACGGCTGATTCAGGGGTGCAATCGCAAGACCGCCGCCATGCGACGGATGGCCGGGGACAAACTCGGTCGCGACGAGCAGCCGTTCAACTGATGGATGAATCGGAATCGCTCCCGAAAGATACTCGGTATGATGGCGTTTCGCCCATTCTTCCCGTTTGGCGCGGGGGCAATTCAAAATTGCTTGGACATTGATGACGGCTACAGTATTGACCTGGTCGGGGATGTAACGGAGAAGCTCGAGCGGAGTCGACTGCGCTCGGACGATCGAGGAACTGTCAATCATCCAGGCCATCGCCAACACTGCCGTTGCCAAGCGTAGCCGTGGGGGGTGGACGAGGCGGTCTTTCATTGCGGTTCCCCTACCCTGCGGGAGAAATTTATTGAACTGAAGTCTACTGTACGGTAATCGCCGAGGATTTCGCGGGCGAGCCGATGATTCTGCGTTATTCCGCCACCATGACACCGACTTGCAATTCTGGGCCGCCCTCGGCAAATTGCGGAAGTTGATTTAAAAGTTTGACAATGTACGGGGCCTTGGCATGGCTGGTTAACGCCTCCAGGTTTTTCCATCGTTCGTAAACGACATAGACCGGTTTTTCTCCCGCCAGTTTTGTCAAATCGTAGGTGAGGCAACCCGGTTCTTTGCGTGTGTTGGCCACGACGTTAGTGAAGGCGGCTTCAAAGGCTTTTTCTTGGCCATCTTTTACTCGAATCTTCACGAACATGGTGAAAGGCTTTGCTGGGTCGGCCAGTTGAGCCTTGACGGCGGCGACAATCGGCGGCTGATCGTCGTCAGCACGAACCGTGGATAAGGTCATCGCAGCCAGCAGCACGAGTGAAAAAAGCATCCGCAAGGGCATCATGCGTCTCCAAGCGATTGAATGCGTGGGATCCCTATCCGGGTAGAACCCGACAGCTCCTCAGGCATTTCATTCCCCCGTGAGAGAAAAGCAAGCGATTTCTTCATCATTTCGCACAAAAATGGCCCGTTCGGCAAAAGCCGGGTGTGACCAGACGACTTTTCGGCCAAAAGCTTCACCGGTCGGTTTGATCAAGTGAAATCGAGCGAATTCTGAGTATTTTTCCGGGCTGAGCCGCGCTAGGATTAAATGGCCTGTCTCGGCAAAAAGTAAGTAATTCTCCTGATTTTTCACCAGGAAAGCGGTTCCGGAGCCAGAGCCACGATAATCCGCTTCTTGCGGGGCACCGGTGACCGGTTGAAATGTGCTCCAGAGCCGCTCGCCTGTTGCTAAGTTCACAGCCCGGAGTGCGCCATCTTGGCAAATGCCATACAGGATGCCCTCGTCGATGATCGGTGTGACATTCACAGGGCAAACGGCGGTCCGAGCATTGCCACGCCAAAGAACACGGGCCTCTTTCAAGTCGGCGGAGAGTTTGATGCAGATCGAATCACCGCCGATTCCGCCGGCAAACAGCAACGATTGATAAAATCGTGGTGCCATGATCGACATCCCGTATTTGGGAACCAACGGGATCGACCAGACTTCTTTTCCGGTATCCGGATCCAGGCCGTGAACGGCACGCGGTTCCCAGAAAACCAGCTGTTCCTGCTGAGCTTGGCGAATCATACACGGCGAGCAATACCCAGGGCCATCAGAAGTCGAGGTGCTTAGCGACCGCCAGCGTTCATTTCCGGTCTGGCGATCAAAAGCCACCAGCAGCGAGCCGTTTTCTCCGCCGACTAAACAAATGAGAAAATCTTTGTAAACGAGCGGATGTCCGGCAAATCCCCAAGTCGGGACCTGGGCATTGTGGCTTTTCTTGAAATCTTTTGCCCAGATGACTTTCCCACTGTTGGTGTCGAAGCAGATTAAATTCCCCATCGCCCCCAGGGTGTAAACCCGATTGTCGGCAATCGTCGGCGTGCACCGGGGTCCGGCTGGGTAACTGATCCGATACGGGCAGTCATACTCATACCGCCACAACTCTTTGCCGGTTCGGGCATCGAAGCAATACACCTCTTCTTGGCCTTCCAAAGTATTTTTCAAAGCGGGATTATTGGTCGGATCGCCATGTCGGCGAACATAGCCGCACACGAATACTTTGCCCCCGGCCACCGCCGGCCCGGCATAGCCGCCGCCAATCTTCGCCGACCAGAGTTTTTTCGGGCCGCCCGCAGGGAACTGACGCACTATTTCTGCTTCATTCCAGACGCCATCGCGATTCGGTCCCATCCATTGTGGCCAATCGTCGGCTCGACAGTCGAGAATCGAATGTTCCGCAACAAGCAGCATCCCCCAGATACTGATGACCGCTCCCAGACGGACCATAATAAGCTACCTCTGCTGAATTGTTGAAAAATAAGCAGATAATTCCGCTAACATTTACCGTTGCCAAGCCACAAACTTACAGCAATGCCTGGCAACTGTGCAAGAATGCGGCACGATTCGCGGCCGTTTCGATGTGCCAACGTTTTCTGTTTTCCTGAAAGGAGTTGCGAAAACCGATCCTGCGAAAGGTTGTTGGGTTCCACTTGAGCGCGGGATTATTCACGATCCCACAAGCGGTCGTCGGTACCAATATCGTAGACATTCCAGCGATCGCGGAGTTGCGTGTATTCGGGCCCTTCTCCAGCGGGGGGTGGATTCCGCGTGGCCTCGCCCCATGATTCCACGTGACCATCGAGAAAGAGAACGTGGGCTCGGCGATTAAAGCGAAAATGCACACTGGGGTATTGAACGGAAGGCGGTTCGGCGATGCCAAGTTCCCGCAACGACGGGTAAGTACCGTCCGGCCCCGGGCCATCGTGGCTTCCGGCTGATGTGACAAAAGCGATCGTCTGACTTGTGTTGGCAACGCTTACCAGCGTGATCGGCAACCAACGAATCGGCCCCGGCGGCGGTGATTCGACAAAGGGGGCGAGATAGCGATGATTATAACCGTACCCTCCGGTATCTCCGCCAAACGTCAGCCAGACTGGCCCCGGTGTCCGCGACGGATTCCGGAACATGCCTTGATTGTTTTCCAGATAAGGCATCAGATGCCCTCGTGCCGTCACCGGATCCCATGGCGGCCCCGCCAAAGGATCGACTTCGCCGAACCACCAGCGATCTCGGCCATGCTCCCGGGTCTTAGCCGGCGGTAATACCCCAGCATGGACCTCGACATAATGATGCACAGCCAGTCCGACTTGTTTCAGGGTGTTCTGATCGCGAATCCGAATCGCGGCCCCACGCACTTTCTGAATTGCGGGCAGAAGCAGGCCGATCACAAGCGCGACAATTGCCAGAACTACTAGCAATTCCACCAGTGTGAATCCGTGCCGTGTTCGGGTCGCCATCGCCGAACCTCCTCCCACACCAACCCGGATTGAGGCACTCGAAGGATAATCGTGACCTAGCAATAATTCCATGATGATAACCTCGCGACGGCCGTGCAAGCGAAACATCCCCGGGCAGAATGCCTAAACCCGAGCGAAATGATGGCGGAACACGGAACTCATCAGGCAACTGTCGGCACAGACCGACAGTTCATTTGCCCAAGAAAGTCCCCTGGGGAAATTGCTTTTCTTCGACTATGATCGTGTAAGATAGATCGAAAAACCTGTCCCTGGCGGTGACATACCAGATGTGAACGATGCCACTGATTTTACGACCACCCGGGCTCACCGATAATTTGCCGCAGCGACTCACCGATCTGGGCCGAACCCGGAAGCTCGAGTCAATCGCATTCGCCACGTCTCGGTGTTTGACCGTTTGCCTGATGCTGACGGCTGCGTGGCTGTTCCTGGATTCCCTGGTTCATTTGCCTTCCTGGCTCCGGGTCGTTGGCCTCAGTTCGATCGTCGTTACCGCCGCCATCTTATCCCGGTACCTCGCCCGGGCGCTGGCAACATCGACGGATCCGCTCGCAGTCGCCCTGCGACTGGAAGCGAATTGCCCCGAATTGAACGATGCACTCGGAAGTGCGATTTCCTTCATCACGCACCGCCAGTCTCACCCGACAGTGCGGGCAGCCACTCGGTTTGAACAGGCCACCTTAAGCCGGGCTGAAACCATTCTGAGACGCTATCAACTCGAACAACTTGCTCCAGCGAATTTATCTTGGTTTTGGCTGTACACGGCAGCGTTGTTCGTTGGCGTCACGATCATCCTGCTAGGCGTGGCATTAATGCCTGAGACAATGACGGTCGGAGTCCTGCGATTGGCAGATCCCTACGGTCCACATCAGTACCCCACGAAAACACGTATCGAAATCCTGGAACCAGCGGATAATCATGGTCGAATTGCCCGCGGTCAACCGTTTAAGCTTCGTTTCCGAGTGACCGGCGTCATCCCAGACGCAGTTCTGTTACGGCTACGGACCGGAGACGGAGCCTTCAATGAACACGTGTTTTCTCTTCCCGGGCATTCCGAGCCATCGACGCTTGCGCTGGCTGATCTCGTCGATGAAGGAAACCAGCAAGGCCTGGCGACAATCGTGGTCGATCCATCGCGTGTGCAAGAGACCTTTTCGTTCCAGCTCCTGGCATATGATTTTGCAAGTGAATGGCGGACGGTGCAGGTCGTGTCGCCGCCTTCGCTGGTACCACGGGACGGACGGCCGTCACCGCAGATTCACCTCGTCTACCCCGAGTATACCGGGTTGCCTCCGGCCGATCTTCCCGACGGCACGGGCATGATCGAAGCCGTCGCCGGCACTCAAGTCACGTTTCGCGCGGCGGCGGATCGCCGAATCATCCGGGCAGAACTGTTCCCGGAATCCGACCTGATGCCCTTTCACGCGGCCATTGCCGCCGCTGCCGTGGTGGCGGATCATCCCCTGGCCGCGTTGTCTGCCCGGTCGCTGTTGCAAGCGTACACGCAGCCGATCCTTCTGACTTGTTCCGGGCCTTTCGGCACGCAACTCGAGGGCGAATTCACACCGCGAATATCCGGACTCTACAGTCTCCGAATCACGGATGAAACCGGGTTGACCGGTGTCAGACAATTTCATCTGGAACTTTTTGCCGACCCAGTCCCGCGCGTTCAGTTCCTGCGGCCCGATGCCAGCACGGATTCGCTGACGCTGCTCCCGACAGCCACGGTCACCATCCAGGGTCGAGCTGAGGATCGCAACTACGCTGTGCGGTCGCTTGATCTTGAGTATCGCTTTCTGGAACCGGACAGTACCTGGGAGGTGATGCCGCTGGTTGATCTGCCGACAGCCCGCAATCTGGCCGCGGCTGTGATCGGGCAGGCCCCAGCCCAGGCTCGGGGTGACCCCAAGCCAGCCCTGATCGAGACCACCGCCACGATCCCCGTGTCCCGACTTCGCAAACGGAACGGCACTCCAGCTGCCGATGGCGACCGGATTCTACTCCGACTGTCCTCGACCGACTGGGACGATTATGCCTGGTGCAAAGGTCGCGGACGGAGCGAGGAACGCGAACTTCACATTCTTTCGTTGTCTTCGATCGAGGCCTTGCTGCAACGGGAACTGGCGGCGATGCGGCCGGAATTGCTCCGCCTGCAAGCGATGCAACAGAACGCTCGGAAAGCCGTCGAACAACTCCGCGACACGGTATCCCAGCAGTCGGCGACCGAAAAGCCTGTCGATCCTGGAAAAGTCGCTGCCGCGGAACAACAGCAACGGCAAATTCGCAACGTCATTGCCGATTCTCGTGACGGCTTAACCGCCCGTGCGAATCGCCTCTGCGAACTGATCCAGAAAAATCAGCTTCCAATCACCCCCACTACCGAACGCCTGGAAGCCACGGTTGAAGATCTGCAACGGCTGGCGAATCAATTCCTGCCCGCCGCGGAACCACCGTTATCAACGGCTCGTCAAGAACTCGAGCGATCGTTATTGCAACCCGGCTCCCGGTCCGATCGCGGCCAACTGTCCGCTCTGCTGCAACGTGCCGAAAAACACCAGCGTTCTGCAGAGTCGACGCTCGCCGCCATTCTCGAACGTCTCGAACAGTGGGCCGGGGCTGGCGAAATCCGTGGAGAATCTCGGGCGTTGAAAGCCGATCTTCAGCAAACGGAACTGTTCCTCGATGCCGCTCGAACCGAGGCTGGGAAAGATCCAGCGGCTCTGACACCCCAGAAAAAAGCTGTCCTCGAATCGACAGCCGACCGCTTCGATCAACTGGCGGAACGAAGTGGGGCCCTGATCAGCAAAGCAGCTCGGATTGCTGCGGAAAAAGAGCGGATGGCAGCTGATCTCCGCGCTGCTGCCGCCGACAAAGAACAGCAAGCGAACGAGATCGATTCGAACCCCAGCAATCGCTCGGCTGCCGAGGCCGACGCAGCCCTCAAGCGACTCGAAGCAAGTGAATTCCGGGACCGTGCCAGTCAAGCCCAAACAGAAGCCGATGCTCTGCGAGCCGCACTCGATGCTGCCGCTGGCCAAGCCTTGGCTCGAGAGCTTCGAGATGCCGCCGAGGCAATCCGCAAAAATCAACCGGAACGCGCCCGAGCAGCTAGCCGACAAGCTCAGCATCGCCTGGATTTACTCGCGGAGCAACTCGCGGAATCCGCCCAGCATCACCCAGAGGAGCTTCGCAAAAAACGAGATCAGGTCGAGGATCAACTTGATCATCTCGGTGCCAGACAGGATGAACTCAACAAAAAAATCCACTCCGCCGCACAAGAACTTGCAATTCCCCATCGAGGCGAGCGTTTCAAAGAGCTCGCCCAAGAACAAGACCTCCTTCGCCGACAAGCGGAGCTTCTTGCTGAAAAACTCAACCGCGATCGCTCGGCACCGACGGCGGAAGCCTTGCGTCGAGCCGCCGAGTGGATGGAAGCATCCCGGGAAAAACTCGAACAAGGAGAACTGCCCACCCGAGAATCAGAAGAATCCCTCCAGCAACTCAGCGAGGCGTTGAACCGTCTCGACCAGCAGCAACAACAAACCGATCAGCAACTGCTGCGCGAGCAAGAACTCGAAATTACAACACAATTGCGGATGATTCGCGACCGTCAAGCCGCGGCAATTCAAGAATCAACGCGCTTACACAAAATGGCTACCGATGGGAAAGCCTGGACACGCCCTCTTCTTGCCAGTCTCGCTGACCTGGAAGATCGGCAACGAATCCTCGCCGAAGACCTTCGTAAACTCATCTCCACGCAACTCGATGGCAGCGCCGTTTTCACTCGGCTTGCCACACAGTCTGCCACGGCAATGGCTCGTGCCGCGGAATTGGCTGCGGAACGACGGGAAGATCTGCTCGCTGCCGAGCCAGGCACGCCATTTGACGGGGAACTGGAACGCCTCGCAGAAGCCCGGCTCCTCCGCCCAATGACAACCGCTCTCCGTCGCCTCGAACAAATCCTCGCTGCGATCTCGTCGACAAAACCTGAAGCACCGCCCGAAGGCCGAGCCGATGAACCTCAAGCACCGGCACCACCTGCTGATCCTTCCCCAGGCAGTAATGCCCAGACGCTCCGATCAGTTCTCATGCAACTGAAGGCTCTCCGCGCATTGCAAGCGGAAGTCAACGAACGCACGGCAGAGTTTGCTCGCCTGCATCCCGATCCCAGCCAGTACACGGATGATGACCGTCAAGAATTACGAGAACTCGAACAAACTCAGCGGGAAATTTCCGAACTCTTTGCTCAACTTGCGGATCTCTTTCAATCAGCGATGGAGTAGAAATGTCACGTGCACTGTTGTTATTCATCATGATCGCTGGTATGCCCGCAGTCGGGTACGCCATTCTGCCACCGATCCCCCATTTGCCGGAATCGGTGCTCCAAGAAGCGGCAAACCTTGCTCGTCGCCCGACCTCTGAACTAGAATCTGCACAGACCTCAGCCCCGACTCAGCTGGCCGAACGTATCGCCGCCAACTCTCGACAAGTCGGCGAACGTCTCGCTGCCGACGACCCCGGCGAACAGACCCGTCGCCAACAACACCAGATCCTCAAGGATATCGATGCCCTGCTTCAGATGGCGGACAAACCACCTCCGCCCTCTTCCGCATCGCAGTCTGGGGAAACCAATGATCAACGGAAGAATTCCACTTCCGCGAAAAATCCCCCGAGTTCCTCGCAGAACTCCACGGAGTCATCCGAAGCAAATTCCACAGCCAAGATACCTCCGCAATTGAGGGACTCGGCGTCCACGACGACGGATACAAGTTCCCGCCCAGCCAAGACAAACCGCTCGGGCTGGCGGGACCGTGTTCCGCAACAGGACAATGCTCCTGCCAAGCAACGCCGTTCTCCGATGACAACAGCCGCTGAAGCATCTGCCTCGGCCCAGCCCAGTAATTCCGCTGAAAATAATTTAGCCAAAGATCCACCTCAACAGGCGGGTGCCTCAGCGAACCGCCCACAGGCGGGAAGCTCCGGTAGCGTTCGAGCGACTCTCGCAGTGCCAAACGATTTGCCCTACACCAAGCAAATCTGGGGTCACCTTCCCGAGCAAATGCGGCAACAGATGACCCAGTATTATCGAGAACAGTTTGTCTCAAAGTACGGTGAACTGTTGCGACAATACTATTCCTCGCTTTCCGAACGAAATAAACCGGCGAACACCCGCTGATTTTATTCAACGTTCCTGTTGACCGTGCTTTTGAGAAACTCGGATATCATGGCCAATCATTCTGTCTGTCGACGGCGATTTCTCCGCGCAGGCGCGGTTCTCGGCACCGGCGCTTGGCTGATGACGGCGGGCCGAGGTCAAGATCGTCCTGGTTCCTCGGAAAAAGATCCCGTCACCCCAGAAGCTCAACAAGCAATCGATAACGGATTGCATTTTTTAGCGCACGAATGCCAGGGGGAGGATGGGTCTTATTCGGATACACGCACCGGCTTCGGAAACGTCGCCATTACGGGTCTTGCCGGTCTGGCCCTGATGGCGGGCGGTCATCAACCCGGTCGAGGCAGCTACGGTGATGCCGTGGCTCGCGCTGCTGCCTGGATCGTGGAACGTGGTGAACGGAACCAGCCTGTCGGCTACCTGAATAATGCCGATGCTGTGCTTTCTCACGGCGGCATGTACCAGCACGGCTTCGGTGCATTATTTTTGGCCGAACTTCTCGGAATGATCCCCACGCCCGAACTGGCGGTCCGTGTCCGAAACATCCTCGAAAAAGCCATTGACTTAACGATCCGAGCACAGAATCGCCAAGGAGGCTGGCGGTATGAACCACGGCCCAATCAGGCTGACGTCTCGGTGACCGTGGCGCAACTGATGGCGTTGCGGGCTGCCAGAAATGCCGGGCTGTACGTGCCGAAATCGGTCGTCGATAAATGTGTGGAATATATCCAGGCTTGCCAACGCCCGGACGGCGGCTTCTGCTACATCCTCGGTCAAGGATTTGCCGGCTCGGCTTTTGCCCGATCTGCGGCTGCCATCGTCGGCTTGTTCAGCGCCGGGATTTATGAGGGTCGCGTGATTGATCGAGGAATGCAATACCTGCTCCAGTTTCGCCCGGGTGTCCGTCATCCGATTCGCGATGTCCGGCCCGAGCATTATTATTACGGGCAATATTACGCGGCCCTGGCGATGTGGACGGCCGGTGGCAAATACTGGTCCGAGTGGTTTCCCGCCATCCGGGACGAATTGATTCAGAAATCCCGAGCCGCCCCCCGCGGAATCTGGTCCGATTATCACGGCTCAGCCTACGCCACCGCCATGGCCTGCATCATCTTGCAGTTGCCGAACAACTATCTTCCCATTATGCAGAAATAATTCACGCCAGATGCATACTTTCGGGCAGTCAAGTTCCCAACAAGATTATGTGTTCGGCGGCAACAATGCCGGATTCGCAAATACGGTTTTCCATGGTTTCAGTGTCCAGCGGACAAAAACACCAGCATGATGAAACGGATCCTCTCGCAGTAACGTTTCGGCGGCTTCGGCGGTATCTGCCTCGTAGACGATGATCGCTCCGCTGTCGTCGAGAAGTGGCCCGGCGATTGCGAGTTGCCCGGTTTCCAGAAGCTTGCTCAAATATTCCCGGTGCACCGGGCGAATCTCCGCGATTTTTGCTGTATCTGCAGTATATTCAATGATCGCTGCCCACTTCATGATGACCTCTCCGGGATGAGCCCACCCTCCATCAACCGTAATCCGAAGACAGATTCCTCAATCCATGTGCTTCTGCTTTGGCGAAAATCAACGCAACATAAATCAGCCAGCGGATTACTGCTCTTAATTTCGAGTGCTTGATGCTGATTATGCAAAGTCACCGCTGTGTCGGCATCGGTCAATCTGCATTATGCATGGATACCGTGGCGGAGAAGTTGTCGTTGAGAAACTCGATCTCGGGGGATCGGGCGGCAGGCGATCCGGCAAGACAATTGCTCGTGAGCTGGGAACTCTGCCAGGGAATCACCTCGAGGATTGCAGCCGACTTGCCCCCCGATCACGGTCGATCACGGCTTCAGGATCGCCGCTCATCCGCAACTGTGCAGTCAAGCAGGTCAGCGTTTTCCGGAGGATCGGCTGCTGCGAAGCATGGCAGCCGCTTCTTTCCGTGTCGTTTCCGAGCGGGCTTCGCCACGCAGCATCAATGCGAGTTCTTCGATCCGTTCTGCCTCCGTGAGCAAAGGGGTGATGCTCGTCGAGGTGCGGTTTCCCCGACTGATTTTACGAATCGTCCAGTGATGATCGGCATAACTGGCGACCTGAGGAAGATGTGTCACACAAAGAATCTGATGTGTGGCACCGAGCTTGCGAAGTTTTTGACCGAGAACGTCGCCAAGGCGGCCGCCGACGTTGGCATCGATTTCATCGAAAACCACCAGGGTGCGGACAGGATCGTGGGCCGCCAGAACCGTCTTCAATGCCAGCATCGTCCGGGATAATTCGCCGCCACTGGCGACTTTGCGTAACGGGCGGGCGGGCTCGCCGGGGTTCGCCGCCAGCATCAGTTCCAGTTGCTCGGCACCGGACAGCGGGATCTCACCCGAGAAGGCATCATCACCCAGATCGATCGGGTTCAAAACGGCTTCCAAGCGGGCTTGAGACATATGCAAATCGGCAAGCTGGGTCTGAGTCTCAGCGGCGAGCTGCAAGGCCGCGCGATTCCGGGCTTTGCTGAGGGCCTTCGCGGCTTGCAGTAACCGAGCGAATGCCGGTTTCAATGCGTCGCGGATTGCTTCCAGTCGGGATTCGTTTTGCGTTAATTCCGCTTCGCGACCGCTCAAGCGATCGCGGTAGGCGATCAATTCCTCGGTGTTTCGCTGATATTTGGCTTCGAGCTTTGTCAATGCCTGCAGCCGGTGTTCGATGGCTTCGAGACGCTCGGGATCGGCTTCAAACTGCTCGGCTAAGTCCCGGCAAGTGTCGGCCAGATCTTCAATTTCAGGCTTCAGTGCGGCCAGCCGTCGGGCGACTTCCGCCAGTTGTGGATCGAGACTCGACCACTTGATCGCTTCTTTCAGCAACCGTCCGAGAGTTGCGGCGATTGATTCTTCCGCATCGTAAAGCTGTTCTGCAACCGTTTGACTGAACCAGGTCAGTGCCTGGGTATTCAGGAGTTTTTGCCGCTCGGCTTCGAGTCTTTTGCGTTCACCGACCTGTAACCGAGCCGCTTCCAGTTCTTCGCGCTCGAAGCGGATGAGGGCGAGTTCGCGCTGCCGTGTTTCCTGTTGCTGGGCGTGGTCTTGCAACTGCTGGCGGAGTTGCCGCACCTGTTCGGCCGCCGCTTGATACTGGGCACGAAGGATTGTCAGTTTTCCGAAGGCATCAAGAAGATCGAGTTGATAAGCCGGTTGTAAAAGTGAATAACTTTCCCGCTGACCATGAATATCGACAAGTAGTTCACCGATGCGGCGCAGTGTCGCGACTGCCACCGGTTGTTCGTTCACCAGCGCCGTGCTCCGCCCGGATCGTGCCAGTCTACGGGTCAGAATCAGATCATCGCCGTCGAGCTGTCCTTGGAGAATCGCTTCAATCTGCCGCCGTTGTTCCGGTCGAATCAGTTCAAATCGCCCGGTCACTCGGAGTTCTTCATGCCCGGATCGAAGTAAATCCGTATTGCCGCGTTCCCCGAGCAGCAGCCCGATTGCCCCCAGCAACAGAGACTTGCCCGCCCCGGTTTCGCCCGTCCAGGCACAGAATCCAGGCTCCAGTTCGACGCGGACGTCCTCGATGACGGCCAGGTTTTGCACTGATAATTCGCGCAGCATGCTGTTGCGACCTGCAACCAGTGAACGAATGTTACAGTCGCATGGTATGCAACCCGATCGAGGATGGGAAGGCAGATCGAATGTGGCGGCGTGAAGCTGAAGTGGCCACCCGCTGGGTCAGGGATGTCAAACGGCCGCCCGCCGTCCTGGTTTCACCTGGACAACATGTCCGCCTTCGACACAGCCACCTGCTGTGGGCAACAGCTTATTCGGACTGCAACGATTCTCCGGGTTAAAAGCGGAGCGTAACCGACGCATGAAGTTCAAGTCATCCACCGTGAACAGCCGAGGCATAAAGTCGAGTTTTTCGACACCGATGCCATGTTCCCCCGTCACACTGCCGCCTAGGCGAATGCATTCTTCGAGAATTTCAGTGCTCGCGGCGAGCACCATTTCCACCTGGGCGGGGTCACGTTCGTCGAACATGAGAATGGGGTGGATGTTGCCATCGCCGGCATGGAAAACATTGGCAATCGCAATACCGAATTTTGCACTTGTGGCCTGGATAAACCGCATGATGTCAGGCAGCTTCGTTCGCGGAACGACACCATCCTGAGTACAGTAACTGGGATAGCCGAGTCGACCGATGGTGCCGAAGGCTTGTTTGCGAGCCTTCCAGAGGGCGAGTCGCTCGCTTTCCGTGTTTGCCTTACGGACTTCTCGGGCCTTATTTTTCCAGGCGATTTCTTCGATCCGGTCGGCTTCAAGTTGGATGCCCGCCTCGTGGCCATCCACTTCCATTATCAAAACTGCCCCGGCATCGAGGGGAAAACCGAAGTGAAACGCCTGCTCAACGGCACCGATAATCATCTGATCAAGAAGTTCCAGAGCGGCTGGTACGATGCCCGCGCCAATAATGTCGGAGATACAATTCGTCGCATCTTCCACAGTGGCGAAGACTCCGAGCAAGGTGCGGTAAGCTTCCGGATTGCGGGTGATCCGCACCCAGGTTTTTGTGACAATGCCGAAAGTGCCCTCACTGCCGACAATCACTCCGGTCAGATCGTAGCCGGGCAGATCTTCACAGGGGCCGCCCGTGACCACGATTTCCCCACTGGGGAGCACCATCTCCACACCGATCACATGATTCACCGTAACGCCGTATTTCAACGTGTGAGGGCCGCCAGAATTCGTAGCCACATTCCCACCAATCGTGCAGGCTCCCTGACTGCTCGGATCGGGGGCATAATGATAGCCGTGGGGTTTTAATTGATTCGTCAGCCAGACATTGACCACCCCCGCTTCGACCACGGCATAACGATCGCGGATGTTCACTTCGAGCACTCGCTTCATCCGCGATAGGGCAATCATGACTCCGCCACCGACCGGAACACAGCCGCCGGCCAAACTTGTCCCGGCCCCCCGAGCCATGAACGGAACTTGCTGTTCGTTGCAGGCTTTGACGATTGCCGCGACTTGCTCGGTACTTGTCGGAAAGACCACGACATCTGGCTGATTTTTATCTACCGTAAAGCCGTCACACTCATAGACCGCCAGGTCTGCCTTTTCCGTCAGCACACCGTCCCGACCGACGATTCGTGTCATCACTTCGATCAGTGCCGGAATTCGCTCCGGATCGACTCGCGGTAAATCCCGAGAATGATGAAAATGGATTGGCGGTGAGCTTGCAGGCGAAGAACTCTCAACGGCCATCGTGGCAACCCGGAAGATAAATGCTCAGAGCTAGAACAACCTGTCTGTCTTCATCCTAGGCAAGGGCGAACTTGCTCCCAAGCCGAATCGATAAAAAAGCCAGCATTTCTCAGCGGGATCACCGATCTTCGGCTCTCGCTCCAAGTCGAGCGGATTCGACATCAAGAAAATCATGTCGCGAAAGTCGGCTCACTTCGTCACAATAAATATTGGCAGGCAAGGCGTCGCAGCGATTCTGAGGAAAGAGGAAGTGTTGATGCGCAGTCGTCGGCTCGTGGTCCTCGGGTTCGGAATCACCGTGGGTTTAATGCTCACGAACCGTTTGGACAGCCAAGCAGGCGATCCGAACAGATTTCAGACAATCGCCGCCGTCATCAAGGCGTTGGATGATGAGGACCCGGAAATCCGCCAGAACCTCGCCATCGCCCTTGCCAAGCTGAGCCCGGAAAGCATCGACCCGCTTTGCCGCGCCCTTCGTGATCCAAGTCCACGCCGTCGTGCGGGAGCAGCACTCGCACTCGGCCTGATCGGCACCGCCGCGGGATCGGCATTGACCAGTTTGGTAGAATCTCTGCAAGACAGTGATCGCGAAGTTCGCCGACAAGTGTCCTTCGCCATCAGTCAAATCGTGAGCGATCAGCGGATACGACCGACCGTTGGTCTCCTGGGCCAGCCGTGATATCGCCGCTTCGGCAGGTTGGCATGCTCGATTTTGACATATCGAGGAAGGAGAAGTCTTGATGAATTGCCGGTCCGCTTGCAAAGATCATCACGGTTCGTGCCGGAGCCGTTGTCCTGGGGTGGTGCTCATCTTCTTCGTCGGGCACTGTTTGGCTCTAGCCGGGGAACCCGCGGCAATCCCTCAACAGATTCAAGACCAGCCTCATACCATCTTTTTCCCCGAGTTATCCCCTCAACAACTGAGTCAGTTTGGCGAATGGGTCCAGAATTTCCCCGGGCTTGCCGGTAATTCACAACGCTCCCTCCTCGAATTGATTCGTCGAACCCATCAACGATACCCGACAGCAAAACTGGAAGATATTGCCCAGCTCGTCTTGCGGGAAAACCCGGGGTTACAATCACCCCAGGGAATCGAACAACTCGAGAAATTGTTCAATCGGCTGCAGGGAAGTCTCAGACCCGGGATTGCAATTCCCGAACCGCAGATCCGACCTCGGGGCTCGAAACCGGGCTGGTTCCACCCGGGGGAAGAGCAGCCGTCTCGGGTCGAGCCCCCAAGCCAGCAGAATCCACGGAGGCCTGGAAACTTGTTTGAGCCGAAGCGTTACGATGAGGCTCCGGAACCTTCTGCATCCACGTCCCCCAAGATGAGTCCTTTTCCGGGACTCGCTGCGTGGCCGGAGTGGATAGAGCGTTTGCAGTCACTGCTCCCCGGCCAAATGCCGTTGATCTCACCGACTCCGCCGTCCACGACCGGTCCCGTGCCTTTAGCCCCCCCGGAACGATCTGACGATTCAGATCCTCGAGATCATGGAGGTCCGAAGCCGTATCCCCGGCTCCCCGATGAAGAATCGCCCGTCTCGGATGCAGTTGACGTTGCTTCACCGATCGATCTGGAACAGTTGGCTCAACGGGAACGTCAATTTCTTGCGATCAAGCAATTCTGGGAACGCTATTTCGGCTCGCTGGATGAAACTCCTGCATTGCGAGCCCTGATGCTCGATTTATTTACCGGCGAAAACGGAATCGATGCTGAAACGGGGGTAACACTAGTCTCGCTTCTGGAGGCTCCGAACGAAAACACCCCGAAATTGATTAATTGGCTGGAAAAAGTCATCGACTTCGACCGATGGAATCCCGGACCGTTGAGTTTCCCGTCGTTCGGCATGTCGACGCCGAATCCCACAAGTCGCAGCGGACCCCGACTGCCAGGGACTTATTCCCTTAGCAGTTTTCCCGGCGAAACCCTGCTGCTGGCGATCTGGGTGATGCTCACAGTCGGGGTTGTAATCTGGCTGCTGCGTCGTGGCCGACTGTTGACCGGCTTCAACAATCTGACCAGCCCGAGTACCTGGCAAGATATCGCTTCGTGGCCGATCGACCCTCGCCGCATCCAAGATCGTAAAGACTTGATTCGTGCTTTTGAACACCTGAGCTTAAAAGCTTGTGGTTCAGCCGCCCAGACATGGCATCATCGGCAAATCGCCGAGGCATTACGCCGACTTCTCAGCGGCACAGCTGCCGCAGCCTCAGCCACGCCTCTGGCCGACTGCTACGCCTTGGCGCGGTACAGCCCGAGTTCTGAACCGCTCCCCGCGGCAGTGGTGGCCGAAGCACGTCAGCACCTATGTCGAATTGCCGGGATCGCAACTTCATGAACGACTGCAGTCAGACGAAGCAACACGGGTTCGCCGACAGGCTCGGACAATCGCTGGCCGGCACCGCAGCGTGGTTAGCCTTAGCGATCGGATGCACTTTCCCGTGCCCCTTATCGGCTCAGCCCTTGCCTTACGAACTTTCCCGCCCCAGCAACGGATTCGGCCCCGAGGGCACCCGCTTGTTCCGAAGTCTCCTCGGCAGCTTCGGGATTTACGCGATCGCCGATGTCCGTGACTTTCCCCCCGATGATTTCCGATCACTGATAGTGATCATCAATGAATTTCCCAGCGATCGTGTGGAACGGCGGCAAATCCAGCAATATGCTGCCCGCGTGCTGCAGCAGGGCGGTGCCGTCTTGATACTGACAGAACAAGCGGGGGATCTCAGCGAATGTTTCCCGGAACCGACCGGTCTCTTTGTGGATGAAGGCAAAGTGTTCAGCACCGACGCGGATCGCTGTTTCGAAGCCTTTCCCGGCTGCCCGTATCCGGTCGCGCGTGGGACAGGACACCCCGGGCTGATCCCCCTGGTCCGGCTGATGGAGCGCAGTGCCACAAACCACCCGGCGGCCTTAACGTTAACACGACCTTCCCGCTATGCCCCAGCCATCATGGCGGGCTTTTCGCAAGATTGCCGAATTGGTATCCCGCCGCGGCGCTTGGCCGAGAATCAGGGCTTGCTTGTCATCGGTGATGGGCACGTGTTCGATCAACCATTCCGCTGCCTGATTCTGTCCGATACCAGCCTGTTCATGAACCAGATGCTGGCCGCTTCCGATCCGAAGGAATACCGGCCCCAAAATCTTTCACTCGCGTGTTCAATGATTCGCTGGCTGCAAGGCCCTGAACAGCGTGGCTACTGTCTGTTCCTGGAACACGGCGTGCCACGGCGGCGGTTTGACCCGTTGCCCAGCCTTTCTCCACCGGTGCCACCATTACCCAACCCGCTCGATCCCCGCTTGCAATCCCGGTTGACCGATTATCTGAACACTGCTCTGGCTCGGCTTGAAGACAACGATATCCCGACCCGAGCGATCCTTGGCGAGCCGGACAATGAACTCCGTCGAGCCAATCTCCTGCGGACTTTGCTGATCGGTTTTGCCGTGATCGGGCTGAGCTGGGCGATTTTGCGGTTGTGGGGAAATCGGCACCATCCGCACCGGCCGCAACCTTCGGCCAGCACAACGAGCGGCGATCAGCAACCGCTTCCAGACCATATGCAAGCCATGATCCGCGAATTATTCCGTAACGCTGGCTGGAGCGACTGGAATCAGCGGCCAAAATCCTTACCCCCAGTAAATATCCAGGGTCCTCAAGCGAAGCGACTTCTGCAAGATTTGCAACGTTTATGGTCCTTGGATCGAGAACCGACAGCGAAACGATTACCGAGCGTGAAGGAACTTGAGACAATGATTGTGAATGCCTGGGCTGCTGCTGAGGCGGGGCGGTGGCGGTTTATCCCCTCGGGGGGAAACGGATGAGCCAGTTGTCCCCGAATCATTCGCCAACCACAATCGAGACACTTCCCGTCAGCGATCTACACCAAACGGGTCGGTTATTCGCACAGGAAGCGCAAGCGTTGCGCCAGCGAGTTGTGGATAAAGTTTCCCGGGTGGTTGTCGGCGTCGAAGCCGTGACAGAGCAGTTGTTGATTGCCATGCTGGCCGCGGGACATGTGTTGTTGGAAGGCGTGCCTGGAGTCGCTAAGACGACATTGTCGAAGACATTTGCTCGGTTGCTGGGATGCGAATATCAGCGAATCCAGTTTACTCCCGATCTGCTACCCTCGGATTTGACCGGCACCTCGATTTTCGATCGAAATTCGAGTGATTTTGTCTTGCGGAAAGGCCCGATTTTTTGCCAGGTGTTACTCGCCGATGAAATCAACCGGGCCCCGGCGAAAACCCAGTCGGCATTACTCGAGGCCATGCAAGAATATCACGTGACAATCGACGGACAAACCCTGCCGTTGCCGCAGCCATTCTTGGTGCTCGCCACACAAAATCCCGTTGAACAAGAGGGTGTCTACCGCTTACCTGAAGCTCAGCTCGATCGTTTTCTCTTGCGAATCGAGATGGGGTATCCGGGTTTTGACAACGAAGTCAATATGCTCAAACTGCATGGGGCCGTCGTTCCCGAGCCAGGGCCACTATTCACTCCCGAGATCATCCTCAGCCTGCAGAAACAGCTCCCGACGATTTACGGCCAAGATGTTCTGTACCGGTACATTATCGAACTGGCCGAAGCGACGCGTTCGCATCCAGATATTGCTCTTGGGGCCAGTCCGCGGGCAGCCCTGGGCATGCTTCGCTGTGCTCGGGCTCGAGCGGCGCTACACGGTCGGCATTATTTCACTCATGAAGATGTTCAAACGGTCGCCTACTCTGTTCTCGGACACCGTTTGATCCTACGTCCGGAAGCTGAAATCGACGGCCGCACTGTCCGCGATGTCATCGATGACGCACTCGCCCAGGTTCCGGTGCTGGATACCCAGCCGCTTGTCTGAAAGGTTAGAATTGTGCTCACTGCCCGAGGTTGGTGGTTCGTTTCGACCGCGATGGTCATTGGCATCCTGGGGGTAGTCCGCCTTGGCTGGTGGTCGGCAACCATCCCGTTGCTGGGATTGACTCTTCTGATCCTCTTTTTCCTGGAATGGCTTCGCTTTGCGATTCAATACCGTAGCACTACACCGGCCCTGCGGGTCAGCCGGCAACTGATTCAGGCAGGTTGCGAATCGCCCGCCGTCTGGGCGAATATCCCCGTGCATGTGCGTGTGGAAATTACTGCCACCAGCGGCTACACTTTGCCGTTGGTAGTCGTGGACGATATCCCTGCCTTGGATCGGACTGAAGATTCTCCAGCGGCACGCACTGCGGGTCCACTGGGGCCCGATACTCCGCTGTTGCTCGAATACGTCACTCAGTTTGAACAACCGGGACTACTGAGATTCGAAGGCATTCAGCTCCGCCTTAGCGACCGTTGCGGCTTCTTTTATCGGCGACTTGTCGTTCGAGACGCCCGAGAATGGCTAATTTTGCCCACCCTCGTCTCCGCAGAGGGAACACCGACGGGAATCAAGCGACTGAACAGCATGCCTCCGCCGGGCGGTCACCGGCATCGTCGCGCCGGGACCGGGAGTGAACTGCTCGACTTGCGGGATTACCGACCCGGAGATCCGCCGAAGACAATCGCCTGGCGTGCCTCGGCCCGGCGGGACAAATTGATCACCCGAGAGTTTGAAAGCGAAGTCCCGGTTCGATGCACGCTGTTTATCGACGCCACGACGGCAAATCGCCGAGCCACGGCTGGGGGAATCCCACTCGCTCGGATGGCACAAGTCGCCGCCGCCGTGGCTCAAGCCGCGATGGCGAATCGCGATCTTGTCGGCGTAACCGTCTACGATGAAGAAGCTACGATCAGTGAGCGGCCAGGACGGACTCATTCGCATCTGATTCGATTACTCCGGTTACTGGCGGAGACTGCCGGCCGCTTGCCAGCGCTCCCCGGTGATGACCCGGTAAAACTCGGACAAATCGCCTTTCCTCTGGCTCAGCGGATTTATCCCGAATTGCTCGAATCGTATTGTAATGCTCGTCCCCTGGGGCTTTTCTGGCTGCCCGTGGCGGATTCTCGTCTATTCTGGGTAGTCGTGATGTTGATGGCCTGGCCGTTCCTCGCCGTTCAACCAGCGGTCCTGGAGCTTTTGGCACGATTCGCCCAGCAACTCAGTGAGCCCGGCCGGAGTTGGCAAATCCTGTTACTTTTCCTGGTCCTGCCGGGGTGGCTCGCCGCTATGTTCTGGCTGATTCATGGCATCCGTGGCTGGTTCGCTTCCCGACGCCGGGCGACCTCCCAGCGTAAGCAACTTGCGGCGCTTTTCACGGTGCTTGATGCTGAGCCGCCGTTGCAGATCGAACGCTATTTGAACGATGATCGTGCCTGGATGGAACGCTGTCGACAGTTTCTCGAACTGCATCGCTTTCGCGCGGAACTTGATCCACGGACACAGCCATTGCCGGGCAACCCGTCTTTAACAGTGGTCGAGATTCTGGCCCGTGCTCTTTGGCAGACCGCAGCACGGGCACAAGATAACGAACTTTACGTCCTCCTCGCCGATCTTAGCGAACAGGTCGATGCCTTAACCCCGGTTTTGAATGCGATTCGCTTTGCACGGGCTCGGCATCATCAACTGATTGTCTTGGCGGTGGAGCCGGTGCCCCCGATTCCCGCCAACAAATCGCGATCGCCGCGACTTCGCTACCTCGAATTGCTTCAAGAATGGCGTTACCGCGAACTTGCTCGCCGTTTCGAACGATTACAATCACTGCTGGTCAAAGCCGGGGTGACGCTGATCCCACTCAATTCTCGAGACGCCGTGCCGGCCGTGTTGAATCGACTCGATCGGATTCGTGGAATTCAGGTGCGTCGATGAGTGCTGATGACTCAAAAACGGAATACGCTATTCTGCGGCTGATTACATCCTGGTTGCCCGATTCACCACTCGCCCGGCAATATCTTCTGGCCGGTATCGCCATCCAGTTCATCTTAGCCGTGGCCTTGGTACAAGCTGGCGGAAGTTATTCGCTGATGATACCGGCACTCGGTACTCTGGGTCTGATTTTTCGATGGCGAGCCATGCCCGTCATCACCTTGATCTTGTTTGTGTTTTTTCAGTTATTCCCCGATGGCGATCCCTATTTGAAGACGCCGTCCGACATTCCGGGCAGTCACTTCCGAATGATCGATCTGTTGTTATGCGGTCTAATCGCGACATCCATCTATTGTCATTACAACAGCCTGAGTCTTTCTCTCCAAGCGATTCCTGATGATCCGCTGCCCGAGCCTGGCTTTCCCGGAAGCCGCATGAAACGCTCGGGGAAAAACAATCTGCCCGACTCGATTGTCCGGCCATCGTCAAACACTTTTGAACGCGAATTCCTGGAAATTGTCGCCATGCTGGCCCTCGCTTTGTTTTTGGCGCAACTTGCCTGGTATGGCTTGACTCATCTTGTCGTCGATTTCCAGGCATTTCCTCTCCTGCGTTGGATGTCGGAAGGCATTCGCTCCAACAAGGTTGCGACCGTCTGGCCTGCCGGCTTATCCCCGCCAATGCATCGCATGATGATCTTTGCCGCGGCGATTCTTGCCGGGGGGTTCACCTGCTGGTTCGCATTCTGGTACTGGCGGCTTTCTCAGTTGCCACGTCTGACCGCCCTGATGATCGTCAATGATGTGGCCTGGAAGGAACACCGCCGCGAAATGCAACGCCAAGAACGCTGGCGAGCCTGGGCAAGCGGGGGCACACTCTCGCCCAGCTTGGCCAGTGAGGTTCGGGAATGGCTGCAATGGCTCCTGTGGCTCGTGCTCGTAATCTTGATCGCCATCCTGGTGGGCGTTGGAGCAGCGCTTTTCCGGACCTCCATTTACGGGATTTGATCATCCGACACACGAGAATCGAGACTCACAACCACCTGGAACTTCGGGGGGCAGCGTGATGATGGTTGCCTGGCGTGAATTGGCGGGCTGGATTTTGCTGGGCTTCGGCCTCGCCACGTTCGGAGTCTGCTACTGGGTATTCTTGCTGAATCGGCGGATTATCGAAGCCACGGGAATGATTTTTATCGGCTTTGTCATCTTCCGCGGAGGCTTGCACTTACTGAAAGTCGCCATGGCTGCCCGGGCCGCAGCAGAGGCCCGGGCACACCAGTCGCCTCCGGTCAATCCCCGGCGGTCTGCCACTGTGGCTCGATCCCGGGTTTGATCGTGTCACCGACTCTCAACGGCAACAGGGCAACGGATCACGACTCAGCCAAGCCGATCACCGACCGAGTAAGCCCATGGACTAACGGCGAGAGGCTGGCCGGTACGCAGACAATATGCCTGCCAATCAGTCCAAGTATCAATGTCATTCAACATCGGCAGGAATTGAACAGTCCATCGATTGGTATCGCATCTCGTCAGATGATCGTGAAGTGTTCTGTCTGTTGACCAGCGAATCGTCTCAAACAATCCTGGAAGCGGGCGGGAAGTCCCGACAAGGGCGTAACCGCCGTCGGCCGAGGGGGCGAACACCACGTCCGTGCTTGAAAGAAGCATGATGGCCAGGCGGATGATTTCAGGACCGATATCCAGGCAATCGCTGCCAATTGCGATGACCGGCAGCTTTTGCCGGTGAAAATGCTGAAATCCGGCGTCCAGTCGCGTTCCGAGATCACCCGCAGGTTGCAACCACCACAAATCGACAAACCCACGCCAAGGAGAAAAGTCCTCGGGCTTGGCACCGTCAATAGCACCGACAATCGTGACCTCCGGCCGCAGTGGTTGCAACTGCTGGAGGACAATCCCGATCCAGCGACGGTAAAGGGCTGCTGAGGCCTCAGCGCCTATGACGGCGGCCAAACGGGTTTTGACTTGCCCAGGCTGCGGATATTTCAAATAAACAAGAACTGTCCCAGATTGGCGAGTTGACAAGAATTCCTCCTGGAAACAAGAGTCGTATTCTCGATTATCGATTGATCAGCCATCAGGCGTGCCGGAACTATCGCCGTCAGCCGGGTGAGGATTCTTGGAATGAAGTTCCGCAAAGTAAAATCCTTCCCGTTGCACCGTGACGCCGGCTTCCACGGCAATCGGCCGATCGAACATCGGGCCATCATAACAGAAGGTGTGAAATTCACCATTCTCCCCACACGGATCGATTCCCGGTGGAAGTTCATTCAACAGTCGAGAATCGTATGCCCGACCACAAAAGCTAGGGTCGAGTCGGCGCGGATCGACACAGGTGAGAATGGCTCGCAACCCCGCGGCGAGCATTGTTTCCGCCAGCCGGCGAGTTTCGCCTGCTTTCCGCCAAAGGGGAAACAACGCTGTGATCCCGGTCCCCGCCAGTAAACGTTCCCGATATTCGCGAATGTCCGGCAAGTAAAGATCTCCGAACGCGATCGCCGTGACCCCAGCCTTTCGGGCTATGTCCACAAACGCACGCATCCGCGCTTCATACTCAGGATTCGAACAAGGCCACGGCAACAGAACAGGCCACAACGGCAATCCGACTGATTCTGCCTGGGCGACCACAAATTCCCAGCGGACTCCGTGCATGGCCACACGATTGAAGGCCTGAGTAATGGTCGTCACCAACCCGACGACTTCAAGTCCTGGCTGTTGCCGCAACAACTGCAGTGCCCACGCGGAATCTTTTCCGGAACTCCACGACAGCAACACTTTCGCCTTCATTGTGGTCTCGTTGAACTGATTAAGTCTTCCCGTGAGAGTCGCAACGCCGGCCTCAGCCCGGGTGGCAGCGGGTGAAGTTCGGGATGAAGGGCGTGGGCGACGATCTCCAGGCTATCAACGAGTCGCGGCCCAGGCCGGCTGAAGTACGCATTTCCATCGAGCACGAAAACCCGTCCGTTCTGGACGCAATCCAACTCGGTAAAACCTGGGAAACTCCTCAGAATCGGTAAATCCGCCAGTGTCCGCTCGACCGTGAAGCCACAGCAGGCGACGAATAATACCTGCGGATTCTGAGCACGAATGGCAGCCCACTCGATCCGTTGTGACGGCACACCTTCATGGCCGACGACTTCAATGCCACCCGCAAGACGGATCAATTCCGGCGACCAGTGCCCAGCTCGAAACGGCGGATCAATCCATTCCAGAAGCACCACCCGGGGACGAGGCCTCACTGGTTCTGAACGGAAGGCCACGGCCTCAACACGCTGCTGCAACCGCGCGATGGCTTGCTCGGCTCGATCCTCACAACCTGCGGCCTGTCCTACGAGTCGGAGACAGTCGAAGACCTCGGCCAGCCGCATCGGCTCAAGATTCACGACCTTCGGAGGACCCGGCAGCTTCGCCGCCGCGGCAGCGACCTCCGCCTCGGCCACTGCACAGACATCGCAGAGTGCCTGTGTGACGATCAGCGTCGGACGCAATTGCTCAAGCGTCGGCAAGTCCAGGGTATATAATGCCTGCTGTGACTGAAGCCGCGCCCGCACCAGTTCATCAATCTCGCGGCTTGTCGCATGATCAGGAATCAGCGACCGTGTCACTCGGGGTAAACGGGTCACCATCGGTGGATAATCACATTCATGGGTGACATCAACCAGCCAACTTCCCAGTCCAAGCTCGCAAACAATTTCTGTGGCACTTGGCAACAATGATACGATCCGCACCAGTTCACTCCTTACGAATGATGAAATTTATATCGATAACTCGCTCGACTATTTGGAATAATAATAATCGATACTGGGCGATTTTACTCCCGTTCACGGCAAACGTGAATCGAGAGTGCAGGCTTTGTCGTCAGTTTACGCTAATCAGGTTATGGCCGGACCTGCTGCTGCCAGAAAAGATTCATGAGGATTTCCTCGATAACCGCGGTGAATGAACAGCCTGAGATCGCAGTCATCACCGTTTTCTGAACGTCGGACTTCTTCAGCAGTCGTTCTCGCAACTGGACCATCCATCCTGCTGACGATTCCCAGGAACGATATGTGTGCAGCGATCTGATCTGGCCGGAGAACAATCATCGTTTATCGGTTGCAAGCGTTACAAAGTTCGAATAACTGTCCGCGATACAGTTCCATGCAAGGCGTGTTCAATATGTGGACGAGGTCGATGTCGCCGCCATTCTCGTTGAGAACGACCGTTCATGTGCGCTTATGAAGGTTCAGCTACTGAGTTATTTATTCTCATTGAGTATCAGTTCGATATTACACTCGGTGAAATCAACAGTGACCGATCAGTTGTGGCGATCTGCAGTGATTTCTTTATCTGCAATTGACATTTTATCTTCCTCGAGTCCACGCAGGAGTGTGTGTGGTGCATTCGCGGCAAGATCCAAAGAAAAAACGGTGTGACCCGATTCTTCTCGAGAAACCAGTACGACTTGCTGCCAAAAAGTCGTTGAGGTATTCCGGTGAAGCCAACTGCACAGACATCCCGGCTTGATAGCGAGCCAAACGTGTTCCTGTCCATTCCGAATCCACCCCTCGCTGATCCGCATAAACTTATTAAAAGCACAGCAACTCGCATAATGATCGTGGATGGAAAATCTTGTTTGGAAATGCCCCAGAAGTTCCAAGCGAAGACCTCAAGTTTATAAGCCGATTGACCAACAGCCTCGATCGCATTTAACCAGCCTACGGAGAGGATTTGCCTGCCAATGCCATGGCGGCGTCGGATCTCTGAAGATGCATCCCCGCCAACTCCCCTGACTGCCACATAATCCTTCAAGAATTGGGGACGATGAATTTTTTGGACCGAACGTTGGCAATTCAACGATCGACTGCAGGCTCCATCGCTACAACCGGTCCCTTTTGCCTGGATAATGTAGAAAACGTCATCAAGAAACTCTAGAAAAGCGTTATTCTATTCATTATACATTCACCACTGTCGGAGTGTTACTCTCAGTGTGTGGTTACTCCATCTACCTGAAACTAGACTGATATCTTCATCTACGTGCTCGTTTGTGAGGTTATCTGATGATTCGCCCAACTTGGTTGACTCGCTGGAAGGAACAATTCTTCGGCCGCCGGATAAAAAAACATCTGCCAATCCGCCGGCCATCCACCCTGAACGTGCTGGAATTGGAAGAGCGACAACACCGGCTGTCACCGCGTCACTCGTTGGCTCCACCCTCACCGTCTCCTTCAGTGCCGCAGGCGACCAAGCTTTCCTCGAAATCGATGGTGTCAACCTCGAAGTCGGCACCACGATCGGCAATAACGACGTGTTCACCACCCTGGCCAGCAACGTCACGAAAATCGTCC
>Ga0209017_10000518_pt1 | contig 37679 bp, 24 predicted proteins | sample YNPBryunderm2012_FD_185812 | JGI IMG/M metagenome (GOLD analysis project Ga0209017, IMG submission 185812) | Anoxygenic and chlorotrophic microbial mat microbial communities from Yellowstone National Park, USA - YNP Bryant MS undermat 2012... ...
CGGTATTCTAATGGCGATAACAGTACCAGCCTAGGTAGGCAATCCGCAACATTCCGACCCACAATGGGCCAAATCACTTCTGCCCGCGGTACCAGCAACGTGATTTATGTCGGTCAGGGTTATCTTAACCCGAACCAATACCGGATAAGCAGAAGCAATAACTGGGAGGAAGTCATTTACTCCGGTGGATACGGCGGCACTGGACGTGGTATCTATGATTGGGAATCTAATGAACTAGCAGACTATGGTTCAGAGATCCTCAAGGATAGAGTGGATATAGGTAACGACAATCGCTGGGGATCCCCTTTTGCGGGCGGCTGCCCCTTCTTGATGTGTGATGGCAGCGTTCGCATGATCAGCTATTCGTTCAGCGGATCTCCCAATTTCAAGGTTGCTCTATCGTGGAACAGCAACAGTCCGCTGTCGTTGAACGAGTAGTCTGAGCACGCTGCGAAACCGCGAAATAAGAGTTACAGATGCCAAATGGGACCCGTTGGCCGCCGTTTCCGCCACCGGTGGCCAGCGGCTTTTAATCCCCATGGTTCACCATCTTGCGGCATGTTCTGCCTTACCGGCGTGTAGAAGTAAAAGTTCGACCGGCTCTTCCAAGGCACCGGTAGAATTCCAGAAAGGGGTTTCCTTCTCCACACAGAGGGAATACCAAGTCTCAAACCCGCACGGGAGCCGGGACGGATGAGGCGTTGGAGCATTTGGCATAGAGGATGGACCCAGAGGACGGTGGTGCTGCCGCTCTTTGCTGGCTTGCTGATGGTGGTAGTACTGGTGTCATGCAGCCGTACACCTTCCAGCTTCACAGGGAGCCGAGACGCGGCAGAACCCGAGGAAGCTTTTCCGGCTTGGTTCGAGGATGTGACGGAAGCCTGGGGGATTGACTTTGTCCATGATCCCGGACCGGTCGGCACCTACTTCATGCCGCAATCGATGGGGTCGGGAGTGGCCGTCTTCGACTGTGACGGGGATGGATTACTTGACCTGTACTTTTTGAACTTCGGCGGTCCCCAAGCTTCCACGGTCAACCGGTTGTACCGCCAGGTCAGCGTCGGTAGATTCCAGGATATTACCACAGGCTCCGGACTGGATATTGCCGGCCATTGTCATGGAGTGGCCGTCGGGGATGTCAATCACGACGGTTTGCCGGATGTACTAGTTAGTTTGTACGGCGGCGTGCGCCTCTTTCTCAATCGCGGTCAGGGGAAGTTTGAAGATGTGACCGCCGCCAGCGGGGTGAACAATCCACTTTGGGCAGCATCGTGTGCCTTTGTCGATTATGATCGGGATGGTTGGCTGGATATCGTGGTGGTGAATTATCTGGACTACGATCCGAAGGTGGAGTGCCGTTCTCCGGAAGGCAAGTTGGACTTTTGTGGGCCGAACAGTTTTGCCGGGGTGCCGAGCAAGTTGTTCCGGCACCGAGGGGTGGTGGACGGTGTCCCGCGGTATGAGGATGTCAGCCTGGCGTCGGGGATCGGGCGGCTCCCCGGACCCGGGTTGGGCGTAACGGTGGCCGATTTCGATGGGGACGGTTGGCCGGATATTTTCGTCGCGAACGACGGAGCACCGAACCGATTGTGGATCAATCAGCGGGACGGGACGTTTCGCGATGAAGCTGCGTCACGAGGAATTGCTTTGACGGCGATGGGAAAGGCTTACGCCGGGATGGGTGTAGCCATCGGAGACACGGACCGCAATGGTCTATTCGACATTTACGTATCCCATCTGGGGAGCGAGACGCATACGCTATGGTGTCAGGAGCCTCGGGGCGTGTTCCGGGATCGCACGGCGGCCTCAGGGTTGCTGCAATCCCGGTGGCGGGGCACCGGTTTTGGGACGTTGATGGCCGATTTCAACAACGACGGTTGGCCGGACATCGCCCAGGTCAATGGACGGGTGTTTCGGGGTGGACCGGCCCGTGATAGCCGCCTCGGCTTTTGGGAGACCTATGCGGAGCGAAACCAGTTGTGGGCCAACGACGGGACGGGCAAATTTCGGGATATATCCGAGAGCAATCCGGCGTTGTGCGGTTATTGGAACGTGGGGCGGGGTCTGGCGGCGGCAGACCTGGATGGGGACGGCGGCGTGGACCTGATGGTCAATACCATCGGCGGTCGGGCGCGGGTCTTGCGGAATGTTGTGCCACGCCGAGGTCACTGGTTGACGATTCGGGTGGTCGATGGAGACAAGCGACGGGAAGCCTTCGGGGCGGAAGTGCGGGTCCGCGGCGAAGGACAGGAATGGGTCCGTACCGTGCAGCCGGCGGAGAGTTACTTGAGTAGCAGCTCCCCGTGGATCCACTTCGGTTTGGGGGAGGTGGCTCAGGTGGAAAAAGTCACGGTGCGCTGGCCGGACAGCAAACCAACCGTGGAAGAGTTTACCGTCAGCGGTGTGGACCGCCTCATCGTTCTGCAACGGGGCCAAGGCAGGGTGATCGAAGAATGAGGGATGCATGCCGATCATGCATACCGATAACGGCAGACAAGTCTTGATCTCCGGATCCACGCAGGTCTGTCCGCCGTATTCATAATGAGTATCCCGCCCTGTATTATTTCCGCAGAGGTAGGCCTATAAAACAAACTACGGTTTTCTGTGGTCCCAATTATGAAGGCACGCAGGTTTCCCGACACATCCGGCACGCCACCGACCGTTTCCCCCGCAGCCGGTGACATTTGTCCTACCGACACAACAGGGAACGACTTGACTCCCGCGACAATCTGTCCAGATACCTCGGATACGGCGTTGATAAGTCCAGCCGCGGACCAGCGACGGAGTGTCGGACGCCGTTACCGCTGGGTGCTTTACGGAGTGGTGGGAGTTGTGATCGGGATCGGGGCAGTCGGGAGCCTGGTGTGGTACTACTGGCCGGCAGGCATACCGGAGCCACCGCAGGTCGATAGTGAAGAAGCAGATGTACGGCAGGTGCTGCAGGAGTACTACGCCAAAGTTCGGCAGCAACCGCGTTCCGCTACGGCTTGGGGCGAATACGGCACGATCCTGCTGGCCCACTTGATTGATCAGGAGGCGGATGCTTGCTTTATCGTGGCGGCACGACTGGATGAGCGCGACCCCCGTTGGTGGTATGCCCGTGCGCAGATTGCCCTGAAGCGGCGACCGGAGCAAGCGGTGGAGCTGTTGCAGCGTGCGCTGGCTGCCAGCGAACACCAGCCCCAGTACCGGCAAGCCTGCGAATTGACCCTAGCTGAGACTTTGCTGGAACGGGGGCAGGTGGAGGAAGCGATCGGCATGTTCCGACGCTATCTCGAACCACCTCCGGGAGAACCACGTGCTCGTTTCGGCCTGGCCCTGGCTGCTCTCCTCCGCGGAGACACGGAAGAAGCCTGGCAGGGTTTTCAGGCGATCCGGGATCACCCGTGCTGCCGCAAACAGGCCCACACCCACCTGGCGACGCTGGCCAGACTCCGGGGTGACCTGAACGCGGCCCGGCAGTATGAAGCAGTCGTTGCCACTGCCATTCCGGATCCTCCCTGGCCGGATCCTTATCTGGATCATCTGGTCAGCCTGCAAGTGGGGCGGCGGGGGTTACAACGACGGGCCGCCATTCTCGAGCGGGACGGCCGTTTCTTTGAAGCAGCTCAACTGTATCTGCAAGTCCTCCGGGAACAACGGACCACGGAAGCCTTATTGGGAGCCGCTATCAACCTGGCCCGGCTTTACCAGCATCCGGAAGCCTTGAAGCTCCTCCGCGAAGCCGTGCAACTAGACCCTGACGATAGCCGTGCCCAATACACCTTGGCCCTGGTGCTGTATGCTTATGCCGAGATTGTACAATCACAGGACCCGACCCACCCGCAGTTACGCCCATGGTTCGAGGAAGTCATCCAGGCCACCCGGCAGGCCACACGTCTGAAGCCGGATCATGCCCGGGCTTATTTGTTCCAAGGTCTGGCCCAGTTGCAGTTGGGTCGCTTCCGAGAGGCAGTTACTGCACTGCGGCAGGGATTGGCGATCGAACCGGATAACTTCGACATGCATTTGGCCCTGGGGCAGGCGTTAGTCCGCTTGGGTGATCGGACCGAGGCAGAGAAGGCTTTGCGAACCGCTGCTTCGTTGCGTCCCAATGATCCCCGCCCTGAGGAAGAATTACGCCGTCTCGGCAGTATCCGTTGATGGGAAGATCCGATCCCGGATCCGTTGATGGGAAGATCCGATTGCGGATAGGCCTGGTGGTTCAGCCTCCATAGATCTGTAATCATCCGACTATCGCGGTAGATCACCCCGCATTGGTACCGGCTGTCTTGAGATCTTCCATCGCCCGGGCAACAGCTAGGGGCAGTACCTTGCGGATACGACGGCCGCGGCGGATTTCGGCCCAGTTCTTGAGGATATACTCCGCTTGTCGGCTCCCGGTGCGGGCAAAATACTGATGTAACAGCGGGTGCATCCATTCATAATCCACGTGGGAGCAGTCGATCACGGTAACGCTTTTGCCATGGAGCTTGGCGGGGACTTCATTTTTGGGGTCGTAAATGAATAGTTCGCCGCCAGTCATCCCGGATCCGATTTCGTTTTCCACCGGTCCGAGGATGACGACACGGCCTCGAGTCATATACTCGCAAGCATATTTGCCGGCGGCTTCGGCGACGATTGTGGCACCGCTATTGCGGATACCTAGGCGGTGGCCAGCTCGTCCACCGATAAAGATCGTGCCTCCGGTGGCTCCGTAACCGACATTATTGCCTGCTACACTTTGGATTTCCCCACCATAGTCGCTGGCCGAGTAATCGAGGGTGACTACTACGGTGCCGCCTGAAATACCCTTGGCCACACCGTCCTGGGCAAAACCGCGTAGCTCCAGATCCAACCCGTTGACACACCAGACCCCGAAACTTTGACCAGCTTCTCCCTCGAAACGGACGCGGATCTTGCGGTGATTGGGCATCCCTTCCCGGCCGTACAACTGGGCAATCAAGCCGGCCACGGTAGCCCCGACACTGCGGTCTGAGTTGCGAATACGGAAGACCAGGTCGGCATTCTGTGCCGTATCGATAGCGTCGAAGGCGGCATCCAGTATCTTGCGGTTCAAGCCCAAATCGATCGGCTTGACGCCTTGAAGAGGCGGTGGCTCCTGCGGATACTTTTCCTCGAGGCGACAAAGGGCCATGTCGGGTTGCATGAAGCGGGACAGGTCCAGCAGAGCCGCTCGCGGGTGTTTGGCCTTCAAGTCGCTGCGGGGGACTAGCAGTTCACAACGGCCGGTGATTTCGGATAACTTCCGGAAACCCATTTCGGCCAGAATATGACGCACCTCTTCAGCCACGGCCAGCAAGTACGCTTTGGTGTGTTCGGGATGCCCCTTGAAAATTTCCGGGCTGCCCGTGATACCGGTGGGGCAGTTCGGGATGTGACAACTCTTGCAAACAATACATCCCACCGACACCATCAAGGCCTGGCCGAAGCTGAATTCGTCGGCACCAAAGAGGGCATACTTGACGATGTCATAACCGTTTTTGATACCACCGGCGACACGCAAACGAACCGTCCGACGCAGGCCGTTGACCACCAGGGCTTGATGAGCCTCAGCTAACCCCATTTCGCTCGGCAGACCAGCGTGCTCTTTGCTGGAGACCATGGCTGCCCCCGTACCGCCGTCAATCCCGTCAATCTCGATGATATCGGCACCGGCCTTGGCCACACCGACGGCGATCGTCCCAATATTTTCCACGGCTACCAGCTTCACTGAGACACGCAAACCGGGCTTGATCGCCTTCAGATCATAAATCAGTTGGGCCAGGTCTTCAATCGAATAGATGTCGTGGTGCGGTGGTGGGCTGATCAGATCGGTCCCCGGTTTGGCAAAACGGATTTCGGCGATTTCCGTGGTGACCTTCTTGCCCATCAACTGGCCGCCTTCCCCGGGCTTAGCTCCCTGAGCCATCTTGATCTGAATCTCTTCGGCATTGACCAGGTATTCGGCATCAACGCCGAAGCGGCCGCTGGCTACCTGACGGATTCGGCTGCGGAAGCGACTTTTACGTATGTCACCACCCAAGCAATAGATCTCTGGATGGGCTTGTCTTTGGGCAAGAACTTTTTCCCAAAATGGTCCCCAAGCTCGTTCTGGAATATCGTTCCGCCAGCGCGCTTCGCCCCCTTCGCCGCTATTGCTGTACGTGCCTAATTCGTTGAGGGCGGCAGCAATCGTCAGATGCGAGGCACCGGTCAAGGCACCGTGACTCATGGCGGCCCCGCGGAAATGCTGCCGGATGATGTCCAATCCCGATTGTACCTGTTCCAAAGGTAACGGTTGCTGCGCTTTTTGCAATGAAAACAAATCCCGCAACACCGTCGGTACCCGGGTGTTGATCAATTCGGTAAACTTGGCATATTTGATTTCGATGCGGTGGAAGACCTGGGGGTCCGGCGGTGGAGCCGGTGCGGTGTAAGCCATCTCGCCGCCACCCCCGTCGGGTTCCGGATGTGCTTCCTTTACCGCTTCCCGCAAAGCCATGCGCACCTTGGCATTGAAAGCATGATAATCGCGGTTGCGGCCCAACACCGTCATTTTTTCCGCCTGCTGCACACGCCAGCGTGCATCTTCTACCAGTTCCGCCAGACCGATTCCTCCTAATCGACTCGGAAAGTCTCCCAAGAACTCCATCAATTCAGGGCCGAAACCGACTGCCTCAAATAATTGGGCACCGCGGTATCCCTCGATGGTCGTGATTCCCATCTTGGAAATGACTTTCTTGATTGTGTCTTCCAAAGCGATAAAGAGATTTTCCAGGGCTTCACGCGGCTCCAATCGTAGCTCGTGTTTGGAATCCGGGTCCTTGAATACCAAGCCATCTTTGACCAGTCGCAACATCAGGTAGGGATGAACGGCATCTGCCCCAAATGCCACCAGGCAGCAGACATCATGCCCTTCCTGAATGTCCCCGGCTTGTACAATCAAACTGCACCGTTGCCGCAGTCCTTGCCGGCACAGATACTGGTGGACGGCCCCTAGCGCCAGCAACGACGGAATCGGATAAATGCCACGCCTGCAAGCTTCCTTGTCCGAAATGCAGAGAACATGGTATCCCTCATGGATCGCCTTTTCCGCACTGCTTTGCAGAGCAATCAAACTGGCCCGCAACGCCTCCACGCCTCCAGACAAGGGGAAGGTGGCATCCAGCAACTTGAATCCCAGGACCTCGTTCTGGCGGATCTCCTCGATGATTGCGTCACTGATCACCGGCGAAGACAATTCCATCTGCCGTACCGGTAGTTCATTTCCATTACCGTTGCTATGGCTATTCAGCGAAGGCCCGCGACCGATGTAGGTCGTCAACGACATGGCACCGCCTTCACGATAGGGATCAATGGGAGGGTTGGTCACTTCGGCAAAGGTCTGTTGCAGATACTTGAACAAGGTCGGATGGTGTTGACTGAAGATGGTCAGCACCCGGTCATGACCCATCGAGCTGAGCGGCTCCTTTTTCAACTTGGCCATCTCTTTGACGAAGACCGCTCGGTCGAAATCCCAACCGGCGGCCTGAAGCAAATGGTCCAAAGTCCAATTCCGATCCGCCAGAGCCGCCTCGATCAGGTCTTCGGTCTGGCGGGTATAATCGAACCCTTCCGGAATGATGATCTGTCGCCGATTCAATTCGTGCAGGTCGCCAAGTTCCTCCTTCACTTCCCTGACGACGCGAGCCAGGATTTGATGGCTGTCCAGCCGTTCCCCGGTAGTAGTGTCCAGAGCAATCATCTGTCCCGGTTGCAACTGACCGCTGGCCACGATCGTTTTGGGATCCAGGCCGAACACTCCGGATTCGCTTCCGATGTACAGCCAACCCCGGCGATCGGCACACCACCGCACAGGCCGTAACCCCATTCGGTCCACCAGGCCAACAAGAATCTGACCATCTGTGCCTATGATCCCTGCTGGGCCGTCCCAAGCAGCCAGCGAACCTAAGGTGCGGCGGTAATAGGTAAACAGGTCGAACGCATCCACACCCCACACATCAGCTTCGGTGTCCCAAACAGGGGGGATCGATATCCGCAATGCCCGCAACAGGCTCCATTTCTGCTCCAACACCAGAAATTCCAGCCACTCGTCCAGGCTGGCCGAATCGCTCATCTGGGGCGTCAGCAACTCGCCTCCGGGTAAGGGAGGTTGCCACGCCCGTGCAAAAGCTGATGCCGCGTTGCGGTTGGTTCGGATGGTATTGATCTCACCGTTGTGGCAGATGATGCGGAATGGTTGGGCTAACGTCCAATTCGGGAAGGTGTTGGTGCTGTAGCGACGGTGAAAAATCGCAATTCCACTCTCGAAGGCAGGGTCTGTCAAATCAGGATAAAACTCCGCTAGTTGACCGCTCCGCAATAACCCCTTATACGAGACCAATCGGCAGGAAAAAGATGGAATGTACGCTTTCAGACCTTCCTGATGCAACCGTGCCCGCAGTGCCAACCTTGCTCGGTAGAGACGCTGCTCGACTACGCGGTTGTCTTCCCCCAAGACCCGGAACAACCACTGTTCGATAACGGCTGGCCGTGTCCGCCGGGCGCGACCGGACAACACGTCATCATGCGTGGGTACGGGGCGAATTCCCAGAAACTCCACGTCATCCTTCGACAGACACTCTCGCATCAACTGTCGAATCCGTTCTTGCTGCGGGGTCGAGTCTTCTTCAATGAAAACAACAGCAATCGCGAGACGATCTTCCGACTTCAAATAACGAGCCCCGTCCAAACGCAGCCGTTTTGCTTCCTCCTTGAAAAAGGTCTGCGGGATCACTACGGTCAAACCAGCGCCGTCTCCGGTATCCCCGCATACCCCTCCGCGGTGCTCCATGCATGACAGTGCAGTGAGGGCTTTACGCACCACCTCGTGGCTCGGTTTGCCATCTTGAGCTGCCACTCCGCCTATCCCACAGGCATCCCGACCGACCACATCGGTGTACAACAGCTCGCCACTCTGTGCACGTTGCCAGCCATAGTCATCCACGGAGATTACCCCCTCAAAGACTTCGCAGTCCCGCAAACTTCGGGTTGTAAATGTGGGATCAATTTCCAACATCCAGAATATCTAATGTATTCTGGGCCCGGCTCTGTTGGCAATTCTGACCCCCTCATTATCCGATAAAGTTCCTTCACTAAGCTTGAGGGCTATGACAGTAGTAATCTACCGAAAATCCCGGAGATGAAAAAAAGGTGGGACAGCTCGGTTCCCTCATGATGAGGGTGGATCCGATCCCTTGACACATCGGAATCCAAGCTTATGCCCGAGCAACCATCCTGATGAATCCCGAAAAAGCCGCATTTCGGCCATGCTTCAGACCTGTGGCATTCTGCACATCCTCTTCCTCATCCTCAAGCCCGAGCATGAGAAAATTCACTACCATCTTGAATCTCTGGAAAACGTAAGGTACAACAATAGCGCTTGGTAACCGATAACTGGCAAACGGGGATCATCATCCTGCAACTGTGATGGAATTGCCCGATGACGAGAGGGGTTGATGCACTCCTGTAAGGGGATGATGCCATCGTGCTGCGCGGCGGATCCACTGACCGCTTGTTGGCACGCACCCCTGGCCAGATTGCGGTAGATGGTGGACTCGCAGTATCTCGTTTTTCCCTGTCAACCTGTTTTCCAAGAAAGGAACTGTCGCCATGATGGATTTCCTCAGCCGCACCGAAGTCATGATCGGTATGGTTGTCGCCTTGGTGATTCTCATCGGGGTGATGATCTTTCTGCGCATGAAGCCACGTGACGAGGATTGAGGCTTCGGCTCCTGTGTCCTCATCGAAATTCCTCCCCTGATAATAGGGGGAACTAATGTGATTCCCAAAAGCAAAAGTCTATCCAGCCGTGTTGGAAAACTTGAACATGGCTGGCTGTGCTTCTTTTACGATCACTTCCCCAACGATCGCTCTGAATTCCAGGTGATGCAAGAGCGACTTTCTCCCTCAAGCATCCCGCTAGGGTGAGGTAGAAGTGGGAACAACGCTGTTGAAGGCGATACTCCGCCTAATATCGGGTCGCCGAGATGATCGTTTGCAAAATAGTTTTGGCCTGCTCCTCGTTCAAGTCTCCAGCGGCGGGAAAGTGCCACGGCGGAGCGAGATGTTTCAGGCGCCGATAAACGACCAGGGTAACAGCATCCTTATCATGCACTCCCCAAGCCTTAAGGTTCTTGGAGGTGATAGGAGCTAACCCTACCGGAATGTTGGCGATTTTCATTGCCTGGATCCAATCTTTGATTTCCTGAACGTAGCGATCGCGGTTCTCGTCATCGGGGTATTCCTTGTCTGCCGTTACTGCAGTTTCGCTACCGTTTTCATCGGTGAACTTGACCGCTTTCTCACCGGCGTCCGTTCGAAGAAAGAGAATCAATCCGTTGAGTTTGTCGGCACGGTATTTGGGCATGATGGCGTCGAGATCCCGGATCAGCTTACCTATAACAGTGTCGGCTGTGATCTGTTTAGGGTCTGCTCTCAGGAAGACGATGAACACAGGGGATAAACCGTATTCACAGACATAGCAGTGTATCTTCCCGGATCGGTCCCTAGGGTCGCTTTGGACTTTGCCGTCCGTAGTGGAGGGAAGAAACCGACCATCCTGAACAATGAAGGCTCGGAGGGTGCTGGGGATCGTTTCGGCAGCGGCGGGAGGTGCTTCCGTTTGGGTCCGACCATTGGCATAGAAGGTCAGAAGGGTTAGTCCACCAAGAACACCATAAGAGAAAGCACTTCTACGCATAAACGGTCTCCACATCATAATGAAGCTGAATTTTGAGTTCCGTTCCTACGGTTTCACAAGTAGGGTAGGCAAACTCGTGAGCCAGTGACCGGCGATCGTTGCTTACACACTGGCAGTGATCAGCGAGGATGTCAAGAGTATCTCGTCGTTACCGGAATGTTGCAAGCACATGAGGGGTGGTAGAGCCGGCAGGTTGAGCTTGGGTCTTCTTATCATGCATTCTAGGACAGCTGCACCGATGGATGAAAGCGGAATTGCGGAGGCTTAGGGCGACTAGGAGTTGGAACTGCTTTTACGTGTTTGTCCCTCCACCAGATCATGCTGCATACCGGGACTTTATTTGCTAAACTAGTGGGAGGTACATGAGAAAGCGTTATCATTACCTGGTTTATTGGAGTTGCTAGGTATGGCTGTGCAAGTAGTTTGCCCGGATTGTCAAGCTCGACTGCGCTTGTCCGAGCCTCCGCAGAAAGGAACGGAAATTGGATGTCCCCGCTGCGGTGGGAGCTTCACCTGGCCGTCCGGAGGAATGGAAAGTTCGGATGGGGAGGTGGGTTCTCGACGGGGACGTAGTTCTCGGGAAGGATCTGCATCGGGAGCAGCCACTGCTACCCGACCCAAAAAGAAAGATAAAACCCGTAAAATCCGCCTGAAAAAACGAAAGACCAACCCCGCGCTTCTCTGGGGAGCCGTGGGAGGAGGGTTGGTCTTCGTTATCCTTTTGGCCAGCTTGCTTTACTGGTTTTTCAGTCGCAAGAGCGTGGCACAAGAGATGATCGCCTATTTGCCCGCCGCCTGCGATGAAGTTTGCGGAATCAATGTGGGTCACCTGAGTCGTTATCCTAAGTTCTATGAAGCGTGCGAGCAGGTGATGGGAAACTACGGTTTCCGGAAAGCGATGGAGGCATTCGCCAAGGTGACAGGTCAGAAGACCACCGATGTCGTGGATTACGTAATACAAGGCTACGGTAAACAGGGTGGACGGACACTAGAAGCGACCATACTGCGGACCAAAGCTGAGTTTGATGTGGGCTTACTAGCAAAGATGGCGGGTGCAAAGAAATATACAGCGGAAGGAGTGGACTACTACACGATCCAGGATCCTGGCTTGCGTTATCCAGGAATTCGCGTGTTTGCACCAACCAATCGTCTGGTAGTCTTTACTCGGGGGGACATGGGTGAAGATGTATTTCGTGCCATGCTCAAGGGGAATTCCGGCAATGAGGCGAATACGCCGTTTGCACGGGGCGGGCCTCTGGCTCAACAGACGGTGCGGGGTACGGTCTGGCGCTATGTTCTCTACGATAGCGGTGCTATTGCCCGCATGCAACCGCCTCCAAAGCGGGATGGTGCTGCGATTGGCGGAACCAACGACGAAGAGGATCTCAAGCGGGAGATTGCCGAAATCCTCAACGGTGCGAAAGGTTACGGGATCAAAGCCAGTGTGGGGTCCCGAGATGTTCGGGGGGAATGGCTGGTTTGGTACAACAATGACGAAAAGGCTATCCAGCTCCGGGATAAGTGGCGGAACATGAGCTGGGTTCGCGATGATGAGCAAAGCCCACCCCGGTGGTGGAAGGCTCTGGCCAATAAGTCCGGTGGTGGTAACACAGCCCCGAATGTGCTCAAGGACAATCTTGCCTTCCGGGCTAGTTCCGGTGTGTTTATTGTCCGTTCGGCCATGGAGGTGAAGTTGCTGCAAAATGGTATCGGCTCACTGGTGAGTACCTTCACAGGCGATGGAAGTGGTGGTTTCATGCCGCCCGGTATGCCAGGAGGTGGTATGCCGCCCGGAGGTATTCCCCCTGGAGGAGCGGGTGGCCCAGGAGGAAGACGACGCCGCCATTGGCTTAGGTATGCCGGTACCGAACAAAGACAACACCTACAAGTCTGAAGGTCGCGTACACCGGTCGGTTGTCTTTCAACTGGTCTTGCGAAACTTCAGATGACTAAAATGCGGATGTGAACAGTACTCGGATAATTCTCACCGACACCGGCGAAAGAGCCGATTGGCCGCCCCCAGCGGCTTGTCAACAGCCCATCGCGGTTCTCATCAGCGGTGGGATTGACAGCGCGGTACTATTGGCCGATGCCGCCCAACGCTTCCCCTGTGTACATCCCGTATACATTCGCACAGGATTGATTTGGGAAGGAGCGGAATTGGTCCACCTGCGGAAATATTTGCAGGCGCTATCGTTGCCGTCTGTCATCGCTCCCCTGGTGATCCTGGATCAGCCCGTAGCTGACCTTTACGGCGATCACTGGAGTCGCAGTGGCCATGGAGTGCCCGCAGCCGGCACACCGGATGAAGAGGTCTATTTGCCCGGACGCAATGTGTTATTATTGACCAAGGCGTTGCTATGGTGCCACTTGCACCAGGTGTCCGTCTTGGCTCTGGCACCGCTGGCCGCCAATCCGTTCCCCGATGCTACACCTGCCTTTTTTGCCGCCATGGCTGCTGTGGTAGGGCAGGCGGTGCGTGACCATTTCACCATTGTCAGACCGTATGCTTGCTGGCACAAAACAACGGTAATTCAGCGGGGACGAGGACTCCCTCTCCACCTGACCTTCTCATGCATCCAGCCAGTGGCAGATAGGCGTCACTGTGGTCGGTGCAGCAAATGTTATGAACGTGCCGCCGCCTTCCGGGCTGCTGGACTGCCGGATCCGACAGATTATGCCCAACCGGTTCCCCTGGTGCAACACGGAGAGAGGGGTGATGTTTCGGGTCAGTCGTGAAATCCATTTTTGTTATGGCCACCGTCTGCTCCGTTATGCCGGCAAGTGCCGTCATCTTCATGGTCACAATGGCAAAGCCGTCATTACTCTGGAAACCTCCCATCTTGATGCACTAGGCATGGTAGTGGACTTCACCGACATCAAACACGTGCTGGGAAGATGGATTGACGACAACCTCGACCACAAAATGCTTTTGCATCGTGACGACCCTCTCATTCCCGAGTTACAGCGTCTGGGGGAGCCGTTTGTTGCCCTGGACTGCAACCCGACGGCAGAAAACATTGCACGCCTGATTTTTGAGCAAGCTCAGGCCGCTGGCTTACCCGTCGTGGAAGTCACCTTGTGGGAGACAGAGTCCTCCTATGCAACTTACCGTCCTTCAGTCGGCTGCTAGCTAGCAAGAGTGTTATGAGACCTGATCGGTCTGCTCGTCAGACTACTCACCATAATGTTTGTGTTGATCAACGCCGACAGGAATGAATCTCGTAATGAGAATCAGTTCCCATAACAGGATTAGTCCCAATGGGGATCATCCATCTCACCGCATGAGGCAGCTCGCACAAGAATAATGTCGTTGACAGCTGGTGGTTTCTACCGTAGGCTCGCTAGAGTCATACTAAAGTCGATGGCCCGCGTTTTATTGAGCTGTTACCCACGGCTGTTGAACCGTCGAGCAGTTCGACAGGATTTTGGTGGGAGACACAAATCCAATCCGGCGAAGTCGGGAGGATTCACATGGACGAGGCGTTGTCACGAAGGCAGATGTTGACCTTGACGGTATTGCCGGTGATGCTCCCTGTACCCCGCTGGTCAGCATCCTTACTTTCTTCAAGTGACAGCAACATGACCGATGCCCTCCGGCTGTTCCAAGGCATGCTTCGCTCCCCCGATTACCGTCACGGTTCTCCCAAGACGCTCAATGATGAGTTTCCGTTTGCCGTTCCCCCGAGTCGCGAGGCATGGGAGCTCCGTCGGTGCCGATTGCGGGAGCAGTTGCTCGTGGCTTTGGGGTTGTGGCCGATGCCGGAACGGCCGCCTGTGCAACCGGTGATCCACGGTCGTATTGTCCGCAAAGGGTACACGATTGAAAAGGTTTATTTTGCCTCTTGGCCGGGCCATTATGTCTGCGGTAACCTTTATCGCCCTGCGCCTCCGGTGGATGATCCGAAGAAGAATGCGGGAGAACAGCGATATCCGGGAGTGCTCTTTGCCCATGGTCACTGGGCCAATGGTCGCTTTCATGATGCAGGGGAGAAGGCAGCCCGCGCTAGTGTAGCAGCCGGAGGTGAACCGGACCTGGAGCGTGGCCGCTTTTTTATGCAAGCGTTGCCGGCGACCCTAGCCCGACTTGGCTTCGTTGTTTTTCACTATGACATGGTGGGCTATGCCGACAGTACCGCGATTGCGCACACGCAGGGGTTTCGTGATGCGGAAGCAGAATTACGCCTCCAGTCGTTTATGGGATTGCAAACCTGGAACAGCATTCGGGCTTTAGATTTCTTGGCTAGCCTTCCCGATGTGGATCCTCAGCGTCTGGGAATGACTGGAGCTTCAGGCGGTGGAACGCAGACGTTTATCCTCGCCGCCATCGATGACCGCCTCCGTGCTGCCTTTCCCGCCGTTATGGTTTCTACCGCCATGCAAGGCGGGTGCGTGTGCGAAAACGCCTCCCACTTGCGCGTGGGCACCGGAAACGTCGAAATTGCTGCTCTCTTTGCTCCGAAACCTATGGCCTTCAGTGCAGCCAACGACTGGACCCGCGAGTTCCTCACTAAGGGATACCCGCAACTGCGGCAACTCTACGCCCTTTATGCCGCTGAGGATAAGGTCTATGCGCGGGCTTGGCTGGAATATGGCCACCAATACAACATTCATGCCCGTCAATTGATGTATTCCTGGTTTCTCAAACATCTGCAAGGTCGTGATATCCCGGTTACGGAGCCTCCCTTCGAGCCTGTTCCTCCCAAGGAATTATCCGTCTTCGATACCGAACACCCTCGCCCCAAAGATGAACGGGATGCCAAAGGTCTGCGGGAATATCTCACGCAATTGAGTGAGAAGCAGAGGACTCAATGGCTACCGGATCATCCAGGCCGGCTGAGTACTTTCCGCCGGATTGTCGGGACGGCTCTCCGTGTCATGATCCATAGCGAATTGCCGCAACATGTCGTATCGCGTAACCTCAAGGATCTGAAATTACCGCGTGTGATAGCACTTGCCGAGCACAAGCTCGAGATCCATCTGATCGGGCGACACGAAGAGCAGGATGCATTGCCCACAGCGGTATGTAATCCCCGACAGGGGAGTAGTCAGAATCGCTGCATTCTCTGGCTTCATCCTCAGGGCAAAGCCAGCCTGGTACGCGAAAACCAACTGCACCCTGCGGTTCGCCAGCTCCTGGCGGCGGATTGTCGTGTGATTGCCCCCGATCTTCTGGGAATTGGGGACAATGCGTTGCCTAAACCATACCCAGTCCACAAGGATTACGCGGGATACACCTACGGCTACAATCGGACCCTTCTGGCTCAACAAGTGCATGACACCCTCACAGCGATTGCTTGGTGTTACCAAGTATGGCAGGGTACGGTGGTCCATCTGGTGGGTTGGGAGAATTGTGGTCTGGTTGCATTGTTAGCGAAAGCTCTGGCTCGAGAAGCGGTAGGGCGGACGGCCGCGGATTTACAGCAGTTCTCCTTCCACACCCTCACCGATGTAGCGGATCCCCGAATGTTGCCTGGTGCTCTCAAATATGGGGATATTCCCGCATTTGCCGCACTTTGCGCACCAGACCCTCTGCTCGTTTACAACCATCAGGGCCTGACTCGTGATCCCTGGCCAGAATATGCTTATCGAACCACTCAGGCACTGCACCGGTTGCATCGACTGGCAGAACCCCTGGAACAGCGAGAGGTCATCAAGTGGCTCTTACAAGAAAGCTAATCATCAAAGACGGGATTTTGATCAATCCATAGACGTGGGCGGGTGGCGAAGGCCTCTAACCGGTTGCTGACAAATTTCTCGTGTTGCAGCTGGAGTACAAAGGAGAGGGCATCATGGGACGCGGGGTAACCGGTGGTATGATTTTTGTCGTTGGTCTCGTATGGGGAAGTAGTTGTTTCTATATTGTGGAACCCACTGAGTATGTACTGGTGACGCGGTTTGGACAATTGCGGGTTGTGCGGGATGGTGGTCAAGAGGCAGGCTTGCACCTGAAAGCACCGTGGCCGGTAGATGCTGTGCAGCGGTTGGACCGTCGTTTGCAAGTATTCGATCTTCCTGCGGTGGAGTCTCTTACCCACGACCCGACGAGTGGAGCAGTCGATACGACCCTGACCGTGGAGGCATTTGTCGCCTGGCGCATACCGAACGCAGAGGCTGCCGACCGCTTCTTCCGGACTCTGCGAACATCAGAACAAGCACGCAATGTGCTTGCTCCTCTGCTCAACGGTCGCTTAGCGGCCGCTATCAGTGCCGTGCCTATGCGTGAATGGGTCGGTCCGGTGGATACGCAAACCGCTACCGCATCTCTGATCGGCTGGCCGTCGGTCGTGACAATGACTGAGATGTTTGCTCAAGAGGACCTTCGACTGGTGGATCGGCGGATCGAACGATTACGTCGGCGATGGCTGCAGGCAGAAAGTCAAGATTTGTCTCAACAGGTGTTACAGGCCTACGGTGTAGAGTTGTGCGATGTTCGTCTGCGGCGATTCTATTATCCAGAGGCAGTCCGCAATAGCATCGCGGAGCGCATCCGCAGTGAACGGGCACGGAAGGCTGCCGACTACGAAACTCAGGGACGACAACAAGCGTCCGCCATTATTGCGGAAGCAGAGCGTCAGGCCCGCACCCTGGAAAGTGAAGCTCAGGCACGCAAAACCCTCATCGAAGCGGAGGCTCGCGCGGAGGCAGCTCGCCTCCGGGCCCAAGCTTATGCGCGTGACCCCGACTTCTACATGTTTCTGGAAAACCTCCGAGCCTTCCAATCCGCCATCTCTCAGACCCGCGATCTGTTGCTTCTGAGCACGAAACATCCCTTGCTCAGCCCACTGGCGGGTCCTCCCACCAGCTCCAATCCCAATGGCAAGGGGACTTCACTAGTACCGCAGAAGTGATGCCCAGTGCTAAATCATGGCATTTTAGGATCGTATCCGGAGATCGCATGGCCATGTTCGCACTTCGCTTTCTGATTCTCATCCCAGTGTTGTTATGGTTGAGCAGTGGCATTGTTATGATTCGTCCGGGAGAACGAGCTGTTGTGCAACGCATGGGCGCAATTGTTGCTCATCCTTATCCGGGGTTGTGGATCAGCTTACCCTGGGGAATAGACCGTGTAGAACGCTTTTCCGTCCAAGGTGTGCGTCAGATTTCGGTCGGTTACGACCCGGTTCGGGAAGAACCTGATCTAGGTCGGTTCTTGACTGCAGACCAGAACCTGGTTCAGATTCAGCTTGCCGTCCACTACGTCATCGGAGAGAGCGATCGTGATCTGGACGCCTACTTTGCTCAACGTGCGCAACTGGAACAAGTTTTGGAGCGGCTGTGTGAGGCTGCAGTCGTGGAATGGGTCGGCACCCATGACGTGGACAAGGTGTTGCTGACAGGGAACGCTCTTCTACCGGTTTGGGTCCACGAGCGATTGCAGCAGTATCTGTCCAGTTATCAGTTGGGCATCCACCTCCAGCAGGTTCATGTTGTTTGGCTGACACCACCTGAGGAGGTCCGGCCCGCCTTTGCCGCTGTGACACAAGCTCAAGCTGCTGTGGGCATTCAACGTTTGCAATCCCAACAACAAGCAGACCAGCGTCAGCGGCAGGCTCAAGCTTTGGCGTATCGATTGGATCAGCAAGCGCAGGCATTTCGTCAAACTCTCCTGCAGCAAACGGAAGCTGAAATCCAACATTACCAGACACTCTGGCAAACTTTCGGCCGCTCTCCGGATCAACTGACCCTGTTCTGGTGGCAGGAGTTGCAGCAGAGCCTTCAGGAACTGAAAAACCGGGGTGGACGAGTCGAACCGGTCGATCCCCAACTTCATCCGCAGGGCGTTGATCTCATCCATGGATTGCGAATCCAGGACACTCAGAGTCGCTAAAGTTGGGTGTCTCTACCTTTTCCTTACGCTCCAGCGGGCCTTTGGAAGAGAGAAACCAGTATGGCTGTTACAACACACCTCTGGCAATCTCCTATGCCGGTGAATGCTGAAGATCTTTCCGACTGGCATGATCGTCCTGGAGCCTTGGAACGGTTGTTGCCACCCTGGGAGCGTGTGCACATTGTCGATATCCAAGGTCGCTTATCTACAGGGGAGCAACGAGTTGTCTTTCGCTTGCTTATGGGTGGAATCATTCCCCTATGGTGGGAAGCCAAGGCCACTGACTATCAGCGTGGTCGGGGGTTTGTGGATGTACAGCTTCGCGGCCCCTTTGCCGATTGGCAGCATACCCATCGTTTCGTGCCCCAATCAGAAGAACAATCACTGCTGGAGGATGAGGTGAGTTTTCGCTTACCAGGCGGTTCACTGGTCCATTTCCTAGCCAAACAAGCTGTGAGGAAACGTCTCGATCTTTTATTTCATTACCGTCATCGGGTGACAGCCACCGATCTGCGTCGTCATCACCGGTACCGCCATCATCCGCGGCAGCGAATTATCATCACCGGTTCTCGGGGGCTCATCGGTTCCGCACTCGTTCCCTTCCTTACAACGGGCGGTCACGAGGTCATTCGGCTGTTGAGTCGTCCTGCCTCTCCTCCCTATGAGGATGGTACTCTCTGGCGAGTCTGGCCTGAGGGAGAGCCACCCCCTGGCGATTTGCTCGCTCAAGCCGACGCCGTGATTCATCTGGCAGGAGAGAACGTCGCCGCAGGTCGCTGGAACGCCCGAAAGAAGCAACGCATACAGGACAGTCGTGTGATACCGACGCGTTATCTGGCCGATTCTTTGGCGGCTCTGCCGTCTGCTCAGCGTCCCCGTACCTTGCTTTGTGCGTCTGCGGTGGGTTATTATGGTCACCGGGGTGATGAGGAGTTATCCGAGCAAGCACCGCCGGGGCTGGGTTTTTTCCCGGAGGTTTGCCAGAAATGGGAGGCGGCGACGGAACCAGCCCGTCAGGCCGGCATCCGCACGGTACATTTGAGGTTCGGCGCTGTTCTTAGCCCACGTGGTGGGGCCCTAGCCAAACAACTGCCAGCCTTTCGGATGGGTCTGGGTGCCGTGTTAGGAAGTGGTAAGCAATGGCTACCCTGGATCGGGATCCATGATGCCATTGGGGCCATTTACCATTGTTTGATGGAGCCTTCCATACAGGGGCCCGTTAACATAGTCGCTCCTCAGTTGGTACAGCAACGTGACTTCACCAAAATACTCGGTCGCGTCTTACGGCGTCCGGCTTGTTTGTGGCTGCCGGCACCTGTATTGCGCTGCCTCTTCGGTGAACTGGCGGATCATGCGTTGCTAGTAAGCACTCGGGCATTGCCCGAAAAACTTCGAGCCACGGGATTTACCTTCGATTTTCCCGAGTTGGAGGGTGCCCTCCGCTTCCTGCTCGGCCGCTGATTCTGCCTGGAAATCTTGTAATGTGTTGTGACGGGCATGGAGTTGATACCCCGGATACCATGATAACCTCAGTCGGCAAGAACAAAGGCAATAGGATGTCCATAAATCAACTCGTAAACAAAGGGCATATCATGACTTCACGAAGAGGTGCCCTCACGAAAATAGTCCATAGACAAACTCGACACCCATGACATTACTTCGACGTTATCTCGTGGTATATTCCTTGATGGTATGGCAAGGGGGCTTTGTTTTTTATAGTGCGATTGTTGTTCCTATTGGAACAGCAACCTTAGGTTCTGCGGCAGCACAAGGTGCAATCACGGCACGAGTCACCGAGGTGATGTATGTGATTGGTCTTTTCTCTCTCGGTCTTCTGCTTTGGGATATGTTGGTATCCGCGGACCCGTCACCGCGGCGTCGTTATATCCGTTGGGCTTGTTGGCTCATCGCAGTGCTGTCTCACGGCCTGCTTCTTTACTGCCACTTTCTATTGTTGAGCCTCATGGATCCCGATCGTCGCTATGTTATTATTCATACTCCATTCTATCTGATACATCGAATTTATCTATGGATATGTACTTTTCAGTGGATTGCTGTTTCCCTATGGTTGCTGTTAACTGTCAAATTTTGGAATAATTTCGGAAATGGTAAGATATAATAGAATGATACCAGAGTGAGGAAAAAATCATGATGACCCGCAACAGGCTGGCTCTACTCGTGGGATTAGCATTTGCGTTATATGTTGGTCCGATGTATGCGGCTGATAAGCCCAATTTTGTGCTCATCACATGTGAAGACATATCCCCACACCTGGGTTGCTATGGTGATCCTGATGCCATCACACCGCATTTGGATCGTCTCGCCGCCCAGGGTGTGCGGTTTACTCGTGCATTCACCCATGCGCCCGTGTGTGCGCCATCACGATCTGGTATCATCACCGGCATGTATCCCACTACATTAGGTACACACCATATGCGGTCTAAGTTGGTGAAAACACCACCATTGTTTACAGACTACCTTCGTAAGGTAGGTTATCGGGTGATCTGGCCGGCCTCTGGGAGTATTGGCAAGACCGACTTCAATTTCGACGTCCCGAAAGATTGGGTCGATCTACGAGTGGATTGGACGGTCAAGCCGGAGGTGCTACGCCCTCCCTTTTTTGCCATTTATAACATCACGGTGACCCACGAGAGTCAGGTGCGAGCCCCTCGCTATCAGTATGTCCGCAACACAGCACGTCTTACACCTGAACAACGACACAATCCCAATAAGGTGCAAATACCTCCTTATTATCCCGATACATGGGCGGTCCGGGATTGCATAGCTGTATATCATGACAACATCACAGCGATGGACTATATTGTTGGTGATATTCTCAAATTACTCGACGAGAAAGGACTCAGTCAGAATACAATTGTGATTTTTTACAGCGACCACGGTGCGGGTTTACCGCGGGCCAAGCGTTGGCCTTACGATAGTGGGTTACGTGTTCCCCTGATCATTCGTTGGCCCGGTGTGATTCCGGCAGGGAGCGTGCGAGATGATCTGGTCGCCTTACTCGACCTGGCCCCTACCATACTCTCCCTTGCGGGTAGCGAAATTCCGCCGCACATGCAGGGACGGGTCTTTCTCGGTCCGAAGACACAACCCCCGCCGGAATTTCTCTTCGCGGCCCGCGATCGCATGGATGAAGCTTATGATCGTATCCGTTCCGTCCGAGACCGACGTTATCGCTATATCCGTAATTTTCATCCTGAATTGCCATATATGCAATATATCAACTATATGGATGAAATGCCCATCATGCGTGATTGGAGACGCCTAGCTTTTGAAGGACGTCTCAATGCCACTCAGAAATTGTTTATGACACGAACCAAGCCGCAAGAGGAGTTGTATGATCTCAGCAATGACCCCTATGAAATCAAGAATTTGGCTCAATCACCGGAGCATCAAGAGATCCTGCAACGAATGCGGACGGTGCTGGAACGCTGGATCCGTGAAACAAAGGATCTAGGGGAAATTCCAGAGAGGGAGTTGATCCGTCGCGGGATCGTGCATGATGTGCTGAGTCAGGAATACGAGGCACGACGGAGGCTGCATCCTCCAACGCCACCGGTGCCACCGGAGGAGTAGGGGGGCAGCAGAATTTAGCCATCCCGCCAGCGTCGTAGCAAATTGTGTGTGATGCGTTGGACACGCGGGTCTGGTCCATGAGGTCGTCCATTGTGCACATAGGGCAACCAATGTCCCGGTGGGCTGCTCAGCCCTTGGGCCCAGAAGATGGTGGAGGCATTGAAGACGTAATTCCCCTTAGGACCTGTGTAGATTGTGGCTTCGTAGTGGCTTTCGGCCTCGCCGGCAGTCCAGGTTTTACCGGACGCCACGATTTGTAACCCGGGTATATCGGCGGGATCGCCGTGGAACTCCCAACCCACCAGACCGGGGATGGCTTCTCCAACTCGCATACCGGTACCCTCAAAAATCCAATGCTTCGGCAAGCGGCAAATCCAGTCGCCGGAACCATTGAAAGGAGAAACCGTCTGAGCCCCAATAAGTGTCGCTTCATTCGGAGCTTGAACAGGCAGATCGGCCATGTATTTCTCTTCGCCCGGTCGAATACCGCCATAACGCCCGACTCTTTCGATGATGCGATAGGGTTGGCCGTTCTTGCTTGCATTGGCTTCAAGGACGAAGCAGCAGGTGTTGCCTGAGAAAAAACCGAAGTGCACCCCGCGGCGAACAGCCTCCAGGCAGTGATCAAATTGACGTCGTGTCCAGTATTCATCATGTCCCACTGACAGGAAGGCTTTACAGCGCAACACGGTATCCAGGGATCGGTCCACATCTTCATTGGCACAATACGTCACGTCATAACCATGTTGTTCCAACCAGTAGGCGAAGGGGAACTCGAAGAGAAGAAATTCACCCGATCCGAGGGACAAGGGATTATCCGATACTTGCCAGTAACGAGCGTAGGGCCGATCGAAACTGACGCGAACGCCCGAAACCAGGGGCTTACGATCCACACGGTCATTATCGTAAAGCGAGTCAGCAGCGGGCCATTTGTTGTAGGCTTGCCAGGTGTTCGTGCTGCACTGGAACAGGAAGTCTGCATGACGATCATCGCGTACGATGAAGATGCAATAGCTCTGATAACGATGATTTTTGGCATTCAACTGGGCCAGATAGACACCGCTGAGCCAGTCGCGCGGGATGGTAAGCTCCACGGCTGGTGACCACTGGCACTCCCGCAGTCGTTTCTCGCCCCGGGCGGGAACCTCTTGAATTGATCCCTCGAAAGGACCTAGTGTAGTCATCCGCCGTCCACCAGTACCCCCGTAGTAACCAAGACGGTAGATGACGATCTCGAAAGGACTAGGAGGGTTCGTGCTGACACAAAAACCGATCTTTTCTCCGGCCGCCACGGAAGTGCGTGTGCAATACCCCTCGATCAGAGATTGGCGTAAACGATTCCCGTTATCAAACTTGATGTAGGTAAGTTGCCATTGACTGGTTCCTGGTCTCTGATTTTCCTCGATGATGGGGTTGGAGCGTGCGGCAGCCTGGTGGGCGAATAAATGCACACCGGGAATAACGGTTGCTGTAGCTACACCACTGAGAATATCTCGGCGTGTGAGTTTTTCCGTCATCGGTATTCCCCCCTGTTGTCACCGATCTCGTTGCGAGGTTCCCTGAAGCTGGATTGTCCATAGCTGTGCATATTACCTTCGCAGATCCCCGCAGACGAAGCAAGGATAATACAAGGGAGCTACTTGTGAAGCTCGATGGTTATCGCTGTGCATATTACCTTCGCAGATCCCTGCAGACGAAATAAGAACAATATGATGGTGTTCGTTGCGTATCAGAGCTGAAGAATGCGGATCGAATAGCCGGAAGGATTCCCCGGGTGCGTTCTCAGTCATCGGATCGATCGGGCTTTGTGACCAGCCTTAGCATAATGATTTTCCGGCGGCTGGTTCTAAGCCCAGAGTTGATACGCAAATAAGGGGAGACAGGAATCATGTCATTACCCCGCATACGGTTGGCCCATCTGTATGAGGACTTGGAAGCCAGCATGGTTCGGCTCCGCGAAGATGACAGTGCCGTGGCTGCCAGTCGTGCCCGCCTCGAGGCGGCTCTGGATCAAGGGGCGACGATTTATGGGGTTAACACCGGTTTTGGGGCATTGGCTCGCACACCGGTAGCTCCCGAGCACTTGCAACAACTCCAGCGGAATCTGCTCCTCAGTCACGCCGTGGGAGTGGGGGAAGTACTGCCGCCGGTGATCTCACGATTGATGCTCCGCCTGAAGATTCACGCCCTGGGTTTGGGATACTCCGGCGTGTCTTTGCCGACATTTCGTCGTTTGTTGGATTTCGACCAGCGTGGCTGGATTCCCGTGGTGCCCAGTCGCGGCAGCGTAGGAGCATCGGGGGATCTAGCTCCCTTGGCCCATCTGTGCTTGCCCCTCATCGGTCAGGGTGCATTCTGGGACAAAAACGGGCAGCATTGGCGACCTGCAGCTGAAGTGTTAGCTGAGGAGGGCTGGGAGCCCGTGGAACTGGCGGCCAAGGACGGACTGGCCCTCATCAACGGTACTCAGTTTATGAGTGCGTGTGGTGCGTATGTTCTCGAAAAGGCCCAACGTTTGGCAGATCTGTTCGATCTCGCTGCCGCCCTGTCTTTGGAAGCCCTGCAAGGGAGCATCAAACCGTTTGACGCGCGGGTCATGGAATTACGTCCGCATGTGGGAGCCAGGCAGGTTGCCACTCATATTCGTTTCTTGCTGCAAGATAGCCAGATTCTGGAGTCCCATCGTCATTGTGGTAAGGTCCAGGACCCTTATTGCCTCCGGTGTGTTCCTCAGGTGCATGGAGCTAGCCGTGACGCCCTGGCTTGGGCCAGCATGGTTGTGGAGACAGAACTCAACAGTGTCACGGATAATCCGATTGTACTGCCCAATGGTGATATTCTCAGTGCGGGTCACTTTCACGGTCAGCCCCTGGCGATTGCACTGGATACAGCCGCCATGGGACTTGCCACATTAGCCTGCATTGCCGAACGCCGCATTTATTTGCTTCTGGAAGGTCATGATGGATTGCCCCGTTTGCTCATGCGGCAGACCGGCCTCAACTCCGGGTTCATGATCCCTCAGTACACGGCTGCTGCTCTGGTTAGCGAAAATAAGGTGCTTTGCCATCCTGCTTGCGTGGATTCGATACCCACGAGTTTGGGTCAGGAAGATCATGTCAGTATGGGGAGCATTGCTGCGTTGAAATTGCTTCGGGTCTATGACAATGTGGAGACCGTCTTAGCCATCGAGTTGCTGACCGCGGCGCAAGCCCTGGACTACCGTCTTCCTCTACGACCTGGCCGAGGGGTGGAAGCTGCCCATCAGCTGATCCGTTCCCATATTCCTCATCGTGAAGCCGATTACCTGTTCCATGAGGATCTACAACCCATGTTCCAGCTGATTCGGAGTGATGAATTGCTTGTCATCAGCGGTTTGAGGGAAAAACATCGACCATGCCACGAGAATTTGTAAGGTGGATGAAGCGATTTGATACGCGTTTCATGCGGTCCACAAGCCTTTGATACACAAAGTGAGTAAATAGTCCTGGCTCAAGGCAAGAGGAAGAGGTGAACCAATGGATGAAAAGATTCTCATTACATGTTCCTGAGCAACGGATCCTGAGGAACCGCTATGCGTGTGATGATCGCTACTTTGATAGCCAGACGTGAATTGCGTGATCAATGGCGCGATCGGCGGACGCTATTTCTGATATTCGGTCTGCCTGTGTTGATGTACCCGCTTTTCGTGGGCGTGGGCCTACTATTCTGGTCCGCTTTACAGGATAAGCGGTATGTAATCGGTGTGGTCGGAGCCGAACGCTTGCCGACAGGAGCTGCACCTCTGAGTGCTGTAGCAGGGATGGCCGCAGAGGTTGCTTATAGCCATCGGGTCTATCCCGCCTTGATTCAGGAGGGTCGATTCAACCCGCGCTACTTCAAGCGTTCCCCCAACGGGGGTGGAGAGTTGTTACTCCGCTTTCTGAGCGAAGTCGATGAGGAACTCTTGGCTCAGCGTGCGGTGGATGCATTGCTGATTGTGGAAGGAAACTGTGCCATCGAGTTGGAACAAGACAAACGACCGAGCTTGCGTATTCTGGCACGCGAAGGCGAAGAAAACTCTAAACTGGCAGTCCAACGACTCGCGGAAGTACTCGAACAATGGCAAGAGGATGTCAAAAAAGCCCGTTTCATTCGTCATGGATTGCCCGAGGATTTTGATAAACCACTACGAATTCACAACCCTATCTCCGATAAGCCGCTGGAGAAGCGTCTGTTCGACGAGTTGCGCGACACACTCGTCAAAGTAATCCCCTTTCTTTTGATCATGTGGATGCTGACAGGCTCACTCTATCCAGCCATCGATATGACGGCGGGTGAGAAAGAGCGGGGTACCATGGAGACGCTCTTGATCAGTCCAGCATCGCGCAGCGAAATTGTCGCCGGGAAGTTTATTGCCGTGACTGTGATGGGTTATGCGACTGCTGTATGGAATGTCATCCTGATGTTGGGGGCTGTCTGGGTTGCCCAGATGTTTTTTCCCCATGAGTTGTTGTCGTTGCCCGGTCTGGTCGCGGGACTGCTGACCGCGATACCGCTGGCCGTTCTGATTTCCGCGGCGGCCCTCTCTCTCGGAATTTTTGCTCGAAGCACCCGCGAGGGGAATTATTACATGGTACCCATGTTCCTGGTACTTCTCCCGTTGGCGTACTGGAGCATGACACCAGGAAACGAACTGAGCGCACACACAGCGTGGATCCCTGTGGTCAATGTCCTGTTATTACAACAACGTCTGCTGGCCACACGACCGGACCCGTTCCCCTGGTGGACATTACCTGTGATTGGGGCATCTATGACTCTTTGCATAGCACTGCTTCTCGGTGTAGCCATTCGTCAATTTCATCGCGAAGAAGTATTGTTTCGGGATGCCCAGACACCGGTGCGTCGTTGGTTCCTCAGGAGCACCAACAACGAGTAATGGTTAAGAGAACAAGCCACTTGTTTTCATGTTCACGCGTTGATCTTCCAGTCGGATCTTCTGCATACGCCCGGTCAGGAGAGTCGGCCCGCAAGGAGCAGCTGTACGATCACCAACACGAAAATCCCTACACTGACGATGCCATTGACATGAAAGAATGCCTGCTGTACGCGGCTCAAATCATCGGGCCGGACAAGGTAATGCTCGTAAGCTAGTAATCCTCCGACCAGAAGCAAGCCCAGGTAATAAACGAGCCCCAGGAGCGGAACGACTAGCGGAAGCAGGGCCAGGAGAAGAAGCATAGTCAGGTGACAGAAAGCTGCCACACGGAGGGCAGCGGCTACTCCCAAACGGGCGGGCAAACTATGCAATCCTGCTCGCCGATCAAATTCGGCATCTTGACAGGCATAGAGGATGTCGAAGCCAGCGACCCAGAAGGCAACGGCGGCACCCAGCAACAGGGGAGTCTGCAAATCCGTCAGCCCCCGCAGAGCAATCCAACTGGCCAATGGAGCTAGCATCAAAGATGTTCCGAGCCAAAAATGGCTCAGTGCGGTAAATCGCTTAGTATAAGAGTATCCGAGAATCCACAGCAACACCGGTCCACTGAGATTAAGTGGCCAGGGATTGGGAGGATTTCTCCAGAGAAATAGCAGGGTCCCAGCGATAAACCCCACGCAGCACATGATGAAGAAGAGGATCACGGTGGTGAGCGACAGTTGCCCAGTGGGTAGATGTCGTTGGGCTGTCCGTGGATTAGCCGCATCATAACGCCGATCCACTATCCGATTGAATGCCATCGCGGCACTGCGGGCACTGACCATGCACCAAAGGATGCCTATCAGGTCCACGGTCCGAAACGGTTCCTCCGTCCAGGCCAGGACTGCCGCCGTCAAAGCAAAAGGCAAGGCAAATATGGTGTGACTGAAGCGGACCAATTCTAGTAACCGGCACACCAAATGTCCCATGAGCTGATTCTCCAGCCGGATGAAGTGCATAGCTCACCCGCACCACGCCATAAATCATGTTTTAGTTATTGTTTGGCTCCGCAGTGCCCATAATCCCAGCACGCCAGAGGCGTGTAAGGAAAAACCAGGTTTGAGTCGGTAATTGGTCCCCAATCAATTGATGCTCCTACCTGGAACCATGACCGGTATTTCGGCACCAACCAAAAGGTTGTTTGGTTTCGTGCAGAATATAGGGCAGCAGGCGGATGGTGGGAGGAGGGTTGGATCAGAACCGGGATGCGGCTGAAATAGGCCCGGGATAATCGTCATGAGCGATAACTTTTCTGGGGTATGGCTAATCTGATCCCACAAGCAAAGTCGATCAAAACTTATCTGGTGGCAAGAAGAGTTGCAGAGGCTGGAGAGTACGCAGAGAGGGGAGAAACGGAATCAGAGGGCGACGAGAGCGGGCTTGAACTGACGCGTGCAAGAACAGTACTACGTATAATTTCATCGAGCCCTAGGTTGGTGAGAAAATGTCAGGACAGCCCATGAACACTTCGCTTTACGTGACGCCGGCAGCACCGGTTACCCTGCCGGAATCGAATCCTGCACGTGACAGCGTCGACTTGCTGCGACAAATTCTACAGGTCCAGCAAGAGCAGTTGCATCTGATGAAAGTTCAAATGGCGGCCCAGGATCACGTAGCCAGGTGCCGGGCGTTCCTGCAACGATGGGAACATGAATATCCTGATTTGGGTGCAGTTTGCAAACAGGCTCTGCCGCTGCTGGAACGAGCATATGTCCATCTGCTTCACGATATGGCAGAGCAGATGAATACCATGGAAGCAGATGAGGTCTGTGACGAGTTTTGGCTGAACGAATTCATCGATCGCTATGGGATGCGTCTGACCCAATTGGGCAATATCGTTAGTCAGATAGCGCCACTAGCGGAAGCAGCCAATTCGATCTCTGGAGATGGAGGAAGCTGACCTTCCGATGCATCAATAGCATGGACGATGCCGCTTTCTATCAACCATTTCGACAACCGTGCCAGGATGTCAGCGGGGTGGTAGAGAGTGCTCCCAGAGAGCGGCAGGCGGTGCTTCGAGGAGCGGCAAGCAGCACCTTGGGGATTTGTGTGGCACCTGATTTCCGCGAGGTAAACGGGACAGTGGCGAGGGAAGAGGTGGCTAGCTCAACTAGAGGCGAGGTCAGAATGGGAGATAGACACGAGTATTCATTTTAATGGGACCAACTCAAAAAGAGCCACGGTACAGTAAACACGTTACCGGGAGCTTCTATAGATCGGGAAGGGAAGGGCATGGAACCCAATGCCGCTGAGATTGCACAACTAAGGGAGTTGTATTCTCAAGGTCAGTACCTGCAGGCCTGGGCGCTGGCACAGCGTTTCGCTCCCTTGCAAGCCTGGCGTGGAACAGCAGCTCGCCTGATTGGGGGTCGCCTCGCCATGCAATTAGGGGCGCCGCGACTGGGCCGGCAACTCCACCTGTTAGCCTGGCGTCAAGCTCCGGCTCACCTCGAAGCTATCTATTATCAAGCACGATACCTTCTCGAGCGTTTCGGTCCCGTAGCAGCATGGCGCTTCGCCCGTTACCACACAGATTGGTCCGATGCCCCACCTGAATTGCAGGCAGATTGGTGGAGCATAGTGGGCTTTCTAGCAGGTCGCTTTCGGGATTGGGAACGTGCTGAGCGATTCTTCCAGAAAGCCGAGAATCTGGCTCCTTTACACCCGTGGACCCTAGTTGAGCGTGCGGGTGTCTTGGAAATGGCCGAAAAATACGAGCAAGGATTGGAGCTTGCACGGCGTGCGCTGGAACTGCGGCCCTGGTACCGGCCGGCCGTGCAAGCCGCGGCCCACCTCCTATTCCGCTTAGGACGTTCTCAGGCTGCATTGGAGCTGCTCTACGAGGCGATGGAACAACTCGAATGCGGTCTGCTTGCTGCTCAAGCTGCTGTCATCCATTATGAACTTGAACAATATCACGAAGGATTGAAGGCATTGGACCGCTTTGAGGCCCTCTCTCCTTTGATGGAGGACGAATCGCGGCAATGGCTGATGGCACGACGAACCGACTTTCTCCTGCGTTTGGGACGGTATCGAGAGGCAGGAGAGCTGGCCCAAGTGGTGCGTGAGGAGTTCTATACAACGCTTGCCGAACGACTGAAGGGCCTTACCGAAGAAACACCAGTACCACCACGCAGACTACTCCTGCCGGAAGGGGCAAAATGGAGGGGATTGAGTTGGGACCGATATCTGCAGCAGTGGTGGCAACAGCCTATCCCTTCTCCATCGTGGGAGGGTGCGCCGCCCCCGGACGGTTTGCCCAACATCGAAGTCCGCCTCCGCTGGCAAGACGCTCAATGGCTGGTCCGGGATTTCCGTCTCACCGCTGAAGCCGCTCAATCCCTGATCGCCCAGGGATGTCCTTTCATCGTTCACCTGGTCGAGGCCGGTTATTCGCAAGCCCGCCTTGTGATCGGTTACGATCCGTTGCGTAACACGCTGCTGTGGGGAGAACCCGACGAACAGGTGATTGGAGAAACACCACTCGAAACGATCCTGGAGCGTCAGGCTGCCTTTGGACCGCGTGCAACCGTGTTCCTGCCCCGTTCTGCCGCAAACCGTCTGGATAACCTTTCGCTTCCCGATGCCGACCTTTACGACGCACTCGCCGTCATACAGCAGGCATTACGGGAACAGGATCGTCCCTCGGCCGTGGCGACCTGTCAGCGTCTACGGGCCCATCATCCAGATCATCTCGTGGTACAGTTTGCGGAGTTGGCCCTGGCACACTATGATGCCCATCCGCTCAGACTGCTCGAGTGCTACGATCGGCTATTGGCTCGATATCCCCGAGAAGCCACGTGGATATTGGGAAAAGCCGGCGTGTTACGTGAACTGCAGCGCTGGGAGGAACGTGAGAGTTTTCTCGTTCAACACGCCCAACACCCCAAAGCCGATCCGCTTATACTGCTGAACCTGGCTCAAACGTTGATGGCACGTGCCCCTGAGCGTGAACATGCTGCCTGGCTGGTACGCCGTGCCCTACGACTGCGTCCTCTCATCCCCGCAGGACAATTCTTGCTCGGTGCGTTGGCCTGGGAGCGACAACGTTTTTCTGAAGCCATCGAGCACTACCGTTTTGCCTATACCTTGGACGATCGCGAGGATCAATTCGCGGAAGCCTATGCACGGACGGCTCTAGCGCTGGATCAGGCTCCCGAAGCGTTGCGACTGTTCCAGAACAAAGGGCCCCGGGCTGAGCCTCCGCAACCGGTGGCCGTGCGGGCCCTCTATTATCTTCTTTGGGACCGGGGGGAGCGGGATCACGGACTGATTGCCTTGAACCAGGCGATCCGCAAGTTATCGGAGTGGTGCAGCAAGGAATGCGACAACAAGGTCAAAGAGGAAGTCGCAGAGCCCACTCCTGAGCGTGTCTGCACGGTTGATACAACGGCTCAAGACTCCCCGAGCACTGCTGAGAGGCAAGCGATCGTCTGGCCAGGTCAAACACCTCCTAAATCTGCAGCAGCAGAAGCCTTAGGCGAATTATTGCTTTTCCGTGCCGAGCAGCACGCTGCCTCAGGTCACAGAGATGCTGCCCAGCAGGACCTGGAAGCAGCACGGCCGCTGGTGAGTCATAAACAGTGGCTTCGGGTGGCGACGCGTGTCGCCCGTTGTCAACCGGACTTCACCACGGCCCTCACCTACCTCCGGGAATGGACTCGCCACTGGCCTATGGATATGGAGGCTCAACAATTCCTGGTCAGCGTCCTGCAAGAAGTCGAAGGACGAGCCGCCGTACACAGCTATTTGACCCAGCAATGTCAGCAATTTCCCCATTACTATCCTCTGCTCAAGCTCAGAGCGGAGTTTTTCAGCAGCGTCCCGGAAGGAGGGGGAATCGAGGCGGTGCAGACACTGCTCCAGGAGTCTGACCAGGATGCTTGGGCCTGGCGGCAGCTGGCATTGCTGCTGGCTGATCGAAAGCGCTTCGCAGAAGCGGAACAGGCTCTCGAACGGGCGGAACGATTAGAGCCGGGTCACCGTGCGTGTTATGCTGTGCGGGTGCAATTGCTCAAACGGATGGATCGCGTGACAGAAGCGTTGGAAACTTTGCAGCAGGCTTTACGCCGCGATATCGATCAGGAGACGCTGATCAGCGAGATGCTCGAATTGAGTCGGGGACGTGAGGAAAAGCAAGCTGCCTTGGATTTCATCGCCGATGAATTACGGCGGCAACCGCATGGTGGAGAGGGGTTGGTAGCTTTCTTGCAACAATCCCATCAGTTCATCGCCTCTCGTGAAGAGCCTGATCCAGACGAACACCAACAGCTTTTGGAAAGATTGCAGGAAATCCTGGAAGTCCGACCGGACTTATGGTACGCCTGGTCCACGGTGATCCATCAAATGACGGGTCTGGGACGTTTGGAAGAAGCTGAGACACTGGCTCGCGCTGCAATCCATCGCTTTCCTCTGGTCAGTAAATTGTGGCTGGATTATGCACAGGTTTGCCAGGGTCTGCAGAAAAGTGAGGAACGTCTGGAAGCTTTGCGTCGGGCTTTCCAGTTGGCTCCCGGTTGGCCTATGGCTGCACAAGCCCTGGCGGAGGCTCTCACAGAACAAGGAAACCATGACGAATCTGTGAACGTTTGGCAGTTGGCTATCCCGCGCAATCCCTTGGAGGGGGTAGTTCACGGCATGTTAGCAAACTGTTTGTGGGAAGTTGGGCGTGCAGCAGAAGCTTTACAACGTGTCCAGATCGCTCTCAGGCATGACCCCGATTATGACTGGGCCTGGAATGTCCTGCAGCTCTGGTCCGAACGTCTGGATCAACCGGAAACGCCCATCCAGTTTGCCCGTGAGTTGACCCGACTGCGCAGCGGGAATCCTGAAGTCTGGTTGCGTCTGGCGCGTTTGCTCACCCAACCGCAACAGCATAGCGAGGCTTTGGAAGCGTTGGATCGTGCCTTGTCTTTGGATCCCCATCGTATTGAAGCCTATGATCTCAAGGCGGAACGTTTGGCCGAGATGGGACGATATGAGGAAGCTCTCGCCGCGGCTCAGCCCCCCCTGCTGGCAGGAAACCTCCCGTTAGTCCTCCAAGGCCGAGTCGCCTGGATTGAAGCCCGTCGGGGCAATTACGCTGCCGCGATCCCCCCTATGCAGGCTCTAGTGGCTATCGAGCCAACCTACATTTGGGGATGGTACCAACTGGCGGAATGGTACAATGCCACCGGACAATCCGAGCATTATCTCGAAGCCGCTGGCGAACTCGTCCGGTTACAGCCGGGTCATCCGATGCATCTGGCTATGCGGGGCGAGGCCCGTCTCAAAACAGGAGATCGAGACGGTGGTAAAGAAGACTTGCGTGAAGCGCTGCGTATCGCTCCGGGTTACTCCTATGCAGCCAGTCTGCTGTTTGATGCGTGCCTAGCTGATGACGAAATTCGTGAGGCGTCTCAAGCGCTGGCTTTGTTACAAGAGCATCTGGCAGGTCCTGAAGTTGCCGTCAAACAACTGCAACTGGCTGTCCGTGTGCGAGATCTGGACACTGCGTTGAGAGCCTTCACAGAAATCTGTGAAGGAACTGGCCAGTCTGCCTATCCTCTTCAGTTAGCCCTGCAGGAGTTGAAAAACGCTGGTTGGGAATCCCACGCCCTCCCGTTGCTCCGGAAGGCGTGGCAAGGTGGAGGCCCTTTCCATCCCTGGGTGCCCATCTTGTGGATCGAATCGCCCGACGGACAGGCTGCTGAGCCCGCGGACCGTCTGCGAGCCGTTGATACGTTGATCAAAGCTTATCCGAAATTCGCTCCCGGATACGATGCCAAGGCTGAACAACTGGCCTTACTAGGTCGCTATGAAGAGGCCTTGACTGCGTGCCAGCCCCCGGAAATCAAGCCGCTCCCTGTGGAGTTGCAAGCCCGCGCCGCCTGGATCGAAGCTCAGCGGATGCACTGGCCAGAAGCTATCACACGCATGCGGCAACTGCTGGGCGAGCATCCCGAATTCTCCGCGGGCTGGCGTTACCTGACCATGTGGTACAACGCCACGGAACGCTATCGCGAAGCCCTGGAAGCCGCCGAACACCTGGTCCGATTAGAGCCCAAGCATCCCCTCTCCTATCTTTTGCGTGGAGAAGCACGCCAACGCTTGGGAGACACGCGTGGCGCACGCAGCGACTATCAGCAAGCATGGAACCTTGACCCGACTCTTGAAGGAGCCGGCGTACTCCTGATTCCTGCCTTGCTGGCGGATAACGAACTGGAAGCCGCCATCCGCGTCCATGCCACACTCGCAGAACATCACGATACTCCATGGGTCCGCCTGCGTGCTCTGCAAATCGCTTGCCATCAAGGTAATCGCGAAGTCGCACTTACCCGCTTTCATGCGTTGGCTCGTGATCCAGACGTCACCTTGGATATCCTCCGTGAGGCCGCCCAAAGCTTCGACCGACAGCAGTGGAATCAAACTCTGACGGCTGAGTTGAAGGACATCGCCTCAGACCCTACTTCGGTTCCTGCAGCAGCTACGCTCTGGGTGGAGAGACTGGTCGATGCGGATCAATCGCAGCGGGCGATTGAGGCCATTCCCCAATTGCGTGTCTCTCACCCTCCCGGAGCCCGTGCCGCCTTATTGGCCTTGCTCGCAAAGTTGTCAGAACGGGGACATACAGTGCAGGGTCTGATCACCCATCATGCGGACCTGTTGCGGTCGGATACCGAAGCGTGGGCCACCGCCGGTCATGCCTTGGCGCGTACAGGACAGTTTGCTCATGCTGCTGCTTGGCTTGCGGATTGGCGTACCCGGCCAGGTCTGACCCCCCAAATGCTTATGCCGCTGGCTTGGGCCTACCGGCTCCTGGATCAGGATCAACGTGCCGCGGATGTTTGCCATGCGGCCTTGCAACTTCCCGCTCCCGATCATGAATTGGTTTATTTCCGTGCTTGGGCCGCACTAGATGCCGCTTTAGCGAAGCGCACCGATGAAGCCGCTCAGCTCTTGGCTCGCCTGGAAGCCGGTTTTCTCTCCCCCGCAGTAGTACCACTCACTCAGCTCACCCGCGCCCTGCTCCTTGTACTTACGGCAGGAGAACAGGGGCGATCTGTCGCCTTTCGTGAGGCCCGACAACTGCTCCGTGCCACCATCCCCTTTCATGCTCAAATTCCAGGTTTGCTTCGTGCTTACCGCAAGGTGGTCCGTGTGCTTATCCAAGTCACCGACTCGTTCTCGGCACGGTGTTGGGGATTCTACCTTCTCCTCCGCAGCTATCTTCAGTGAACCCTAAGTAGCGTCATCTCATTCCCCATCCCCTTTCACCCCCCGTCCCCTTTGCCGCCTTACCACCGCGATCTCATTCCCAAGTCCCCTCCCTCTTGGGGGCGGACTGAATCTCCTAAGCTCACGCTCTGCTCCACCAATCGTCTCTTTCCAAGATCATTCCTTCGGAATAAAATATAACGCGATTTCATAGAGGATTTGGGGTTGGAGAGGTGCCGGAGCGGTCGATCGGGACGGTCTCGAAAACCGTTGTACCCGCAAGGGTACCGAGGGTTCGAATCCCTCCCTCTCCGCTGAAAAAACCGTAACTACATAAAGTGAAAGAGGACACGGGGAATCGTTGGCTGTTATCTTATACCATCCATTCTTATCCCGTGACAGTTCAGATTCAGAGTGCAATCCTCCGAACAAGAGCTTCTCCACATCCCCTTCGTTCCCCGGTGAAAAGTGCATCGAAATTATATTCCGTCGCTGACCTCCACGTGACCGGCTACGTATTGCTTATTCAACGCGGCCGTGAACGATCCAGATCGAATTGGTGGCCTTGGAATTGGCGGGAATCGCCTTCCAACCGTAGGCCAGCCGATCGTACACGACCAGGAAGCGTCTTTCATCCAGCCAACGCACCTCGGTGTAGGACGAACTGTTCGAGTCGAACCCAGCCACGGCTTTGAGGATCGGTTCATCCTTGATCCACTGGTTGTGGTGCCGGACCAGGTCGATCTTGTCCCAGTGGGCCGCATCTCCCTGACGGTTGATCCAGAGGAACAACCCCGGCCGCCCACCCGAAAGCAGCAACATCCCACTGGGCGATACGGACAGACTCGGTTGTACCGAATAGGTGCCGGTCAGATTTTTCGGGGTACTCCAGGTTTTGCCGTCGTCGTCGCTGAAGCAATGGCCGTAGTCCAGGGCACTGTCGAGGCGGAACACGCACAAGAGCCGGCCGTCTTTCAGCCGCACCAAAGCCGACTCGCAGGGTCCTTCCTGACCAGCAAGCTTGCATGTCTCATCGGCGACCACGGAACGGATGGTCCATTTCAGACCGTCGGGCGATTCTGCCAGAACCAGGCTGTAACGTCGGGTCCCCGCGAAGCGGCCGTAAAGCGTGGCCAGATGCGTTTTGCCATCCTGACTGAGAACCGATTGCCCGTTGAAGACGAAACTGGCCAGTTTCCACTCGGCCTTGGGATTTCCCAAGTCGGCATCGAGCGGACCGATCTTCCGCGGCCAGCTACGGACCTGAACCGGTTGCTCCACGGCCTCGACGCGCTCTTGGTCCTTGGGAATGCGATAGGCCCGACCGGTGGCACAATCGGAGGATTGCAACCGGAGGTAGTAGCTCAGCAACAAGGTGCTCCCATCGGGCCGGGAAATCGCCATCTCGCCGTAGGAGGTTTCGATCGGCTGGGACCAGGTTATGCCGCCATCTTTCGTGAACAGTACCACCCCGGGAGTGACGTCTTGTGCCTGGTCGGCATAGGTGGAAAGGATGATGCAAAGGCGTTCGCCGCTGAGTTGATGCATCGAGGGGAACCATAAGAACCCCTTGCTGCGAAGAACCAATCGCGGTTGAGAAAGCCGAACTTTCAACCCGCCCACGTGGTAGGTTTGCCCTTCTTCCCATCTCAGTTCCTGAGTGAGGGCAGGGCACATCACCGCGAACAACATCGGAGCAGCTACAAAAAGATGTCGAAGTCCGTAGGTCATCGACCGGTTCATGGGGAACCTTTCTCAGTATCTCGTGGGAATCTCATTACCTGGCACGGCGGAACTGGATGGCGAACAGATCAGCGTCTTGCAGAACAAACCTCAGCCGCACGGGTTGACCGGCGAGCTGGCCGAGGCCCGGATTGCCTTTCCAGCGAACGACCTGGCCAATCGAGTCACCCACCAAGGGGACACAATTCTCTAGTTCGAAGCGGGGGATTGGCCGGCCCGATTCGTCCTGCACTTCAACCTGCAAGCTGCCGCCGGCGCTGGTCGAGTAGTTGACTTCCAATTCGTCACCCGTGAAGCGAAGTAGCCGCGTTATCATCTCTCCCGGGTCGGCCCCGGCATGGACCGAGGCAAAGCCATCCGTGCGGAGCGTGAACCGACGAAACGGCGTCACATAAATCGACATCTCGGTCGGTCCGGTCGGAACGACATTCAGGGCGGCGTAGTTCGCGCGGTTGCCCCAGCGGGCCGGGTCCAATCCCGGGCGGAGGAACGCCTCGCGGAAGGTGCGGTCGAACGGCGCATCACCCCGTGCCGTCATGAACAGGATGTCGGTACTGTCGCCTCGATTGGGGTGGAAGCGTGTCGGCAAGGCCACGTAAATGTGAGGAGCACGGAAGTACGGATGGGTTTGTGTGGTG
>Ga0209017_10000523_pt1 | contig 37539 bp, 26 predicted proteins | sample YNPBryunderm2012_FD_185812 | JGI IMG/M metagenome (GOLD analysis project Ga0209017, IMG submission 185812) | Anoxygenic and chlorotrophic microbial mat microbial communities from Yellowstone National Park, USA - YNP Bryant MS undermat 2012... ...
GCCGGCCCACATCCGGGGCAGGCGTTCCTTGGTCTTCTCCAGGGCCGGGCCCATGAACGGCCGGCGCGCGTAACGTTCGTGCTTGTAGGTTCCGCCGTGCTCGTGGGCCTTGCCGGCCGTGCCCAGCGACTCGACCTCCGGCCCGATCACCACGCGGCCCCGCTGCTTCTCCACGGCATACTTGATCGCTCGCGGGAGCCGCTTCGTGTGCGTATGGGGCGGCACGGCCATTTCCAGCGGAGGCACCCGAGGCGGCAACCCCATCTTTCCCGACAACCCGCAGACCACCAGCAATTTCGACCGCGTTTTCCATCTGGATATCGGCTCTGTTTATGCTCTGGACTTGGGCGATTTTGTCGGCGGCGGCGCGGCCGTCGTAGGAGGAGTGGGCGGCCCAATTGCCGGTCCAAGAGCACCTGAACATCGACGAAACAGCGACGAAGGAAGCCAACGGAAAGGCCTGGTTGTGGTCGTTCGTGGCTCGCACGTTCACCGTGTTTGCGGTGCGTGCGACCCGCGAGGCGACGGCGTGGAAGACCTTTTTGGGCGAGGCATTTCGCGGTATCGTCCCGTGCGATCGGGCGAAGATGGACTGCTGGGGTGCTTGCCGTGGTGCTGGGCACACGGGAAACGCGATTTTCAGGCGATGATCGACCCGGGCGACAAGCGGGCGAAGTGGGTGGCAGAATGTCTGCGCGCAGCCCCTTGCGAGCCGTTCGCGCACTGGGCTGATTATCGGACGGGCAAGATTTCGCGGGCGGCTTTGCGGCGTCGGATGGGACCGGTCCGCCGCAAGGGGGAGCGTTTGTTGCTGTGCGGTACCCAAAGCGGCCACGCTGACGTGCGTGGCACGTCTTGGGACTGTACGCGCATCGGGAGTGGCTGTGGATGTTCCTCCGTCACGAGTTCGTCGAGCCAACAAACAACGCGGGCGAGCGGTCGCTGCCTCACGCGGTGATCCGGCGGAAACTCTCCTTCGGGACGCAGAGCGCCGCCGGCAGCCGTTTCGTAGCGTCGATGCGGACGGTGATCGAGACCTGCCGGCAACAGAACCGCAACGTCTTCGCCCTCCTGACCAATCCTATCGAAGCGCATCTGGCTCAGCCACCTGCCCCTTCATTGCTCCCCGGGGTGTGAACGGGCGTCTCCACTCTTAGCAAGCCGGGCGAAGTCCCCGTCATCCCATGCACAATCTCACGCCATTTGGGTTCTCCCAGTTGTGCCATCGCCACCGCTACAGCCTTTCTGGCCAAGGCGTTCTTGCTCCTTAGTTTCCTGATGTTCCAGTAAAGCCGGATCGACTGGAACATGACTATCACCTCCTTTACGAGGGTAACCGTTCACGCGCCGGAACCTTTTCCGGCGGCCCAGCGTGGAACGGCGGAAGCCTCAGGGGAAACGCCCAATGCTCGTCTGTCAAGAATTCGGGGTAAACATCCAATCCTCGTCTGTCCACAATGTCAGTATAAACACCCCACCCAATTCTCATCTGTCAACAATTCAGACGAACCAGTCCCGTTGCGACCAATTTTCTCTTGATCCTTGTGGGAGGCTATGCAGGCCCCGGTAAGTATCTCGGAACTCTCCAAAGAGGCTGGGGGAAACCTCTTGGAGAGCCGCCTGAGGATAGCTCACTGGCCTTGAGGGGGTATAGCGGATGGAGGGGATTCGGCGTCGGGGACCTTTCCGGTTTTTTTCTTGAGGCGAAAGAGGAGCATTCCCCACAGCCCTAGCGAAACCGCAAGAGAAAAAAGGCCTCCCACCAACATCCCACCAGCCAGTCCCCACGGCGGCGCCGGGACAATCTCCAGAAGGATGGTCGAAGAGAGTTCCTCCGGTTGAGGGCTGCCATCTTGGAGTTTTAATTGGATCTGCCAGGCGCCAGGCAAAGTGGGCGTGCCGTGCAAAATGCCGTCGGCGGGGTCCAATTCTAGACCGGGAGGAAGATCGCCGGAGACGGAGAAACGATAAGGCAAAAGGCCGCCCGAAGCGTCAAACTGAACCCGAAGCTCTTTCCCCACCACTCCGGAAAGGAGCGGCGCGGCGCTTAATCGAAGGCCTGCTTTACCTGATCGACGGGCAGTCAGTCGAAAAACTTGATCTTCGGATGGTTGGCCCAGAGCGTCGGAAACCCGAATTCCAAACTCCCAATCTCCTTCCTTTCGGACGGCGCCGGTCAGATGGCCAGAGGGAAGTAATCGAAGGTCGGGAGGAAGAGTCCCTTGAACGATTTGCATCTGATAGGGAGGCCGACCCCCTTGGATCATCAAGAGAGTCTGATACGGTTCATCGACAATGGCCAACGGAAGAGGCTGGGGAAGGAGTTTCGGAGGGGGGAACGAAGGATGACGCTGGACGAGCAGTTTGACAGGCAACGGGCTGACCTGTGCGCCGTGGGCGTCTTGAAGATGAAGCGTAAACGTATATTCTCCCAATGCGGACTGATCCGGCGGGGTCCCCCAAAGCACTCCGTCTTGGAAACGGAGCCAAGAGGGCAAAGACCCTTCGATTTGCCAGACGTAAGGGGGGTATCCTCCTTCGGCTTTCCAGTCGGCTCGGTAAGGTTCGCCCAGTCGGGCCGGGAGAAGCTCTGGCGAAATAAGCCGTAACGGAGGCGGTGGAGGATCAAACACTTGAAGGGAAAGGGGCACTTGCAGTTGTTGGCCCAAACTGTCTCGGACCGTTACCGAAAAATTCCACCGTCCCACCTTTTGCGGCGTACCCTCCAAAGCCGACTCCGTAAGCACTAGCCCCGGGGGTAAAGTCTCCGCAGAGCACTGGAGTTTTACGTCGCCATATCCTCCCTGGACTGGTAAACGGGCCAAATAAGGTTTTCCCACGATCGCCGGAGGAAGGGTTTGGGAGGGGTCTTGGTTTTTTCCTTTACCCCACGGCCCCACACGCAGACGGATCTGTTCATTGGGTTGCAAGGCGATGGAGAAGGTTTGGACGGCAGTGTTCTGAAGCCGATCTTTCACCTCCACTTGAAACGAGAAATGTTCGGGTTGGTCGATGATTTTTCGAACCTCTCCTGTAAGGAGGCCTTCCACCAACCGAAGACCTTCAGGAAGCGATCCTTGGACGATCCGCCATTGATAGGGGCCATATCCACCTTGGCAGAATAAAGGAACTTGATAAAATGTACATATCCGGCATCCGGGAAGAGAACGTTGGGGGATGGTTAGGGGGTCCGCCGAAGGCAAACCCACCTTGAGTTGAAACTCTGCTTGAGCTGTCTGGCCCAACTCATCGGCGGCCTGCACGGTAAAGAGAAAATCGCCGATTTTGGTAGGCGTGCCATGCAAAGAAAGCCCTTTCAGGGAAAGTCCAGGAGGAAGCTCTCCTTGGGTGATTCGGCAATCGACCTTCCCTTCTGCTCCCAGCAGGGGGAGGAGCAAGCAGTAAGGCCGATCGAGAATCGCTTCCGGTAGGAAAATTCGGCCTGCGGAGGAAGCTTCGGAAGCGAAGACGCCGCCGGTGAGGGCCATGGGAAATACGGTCAGGAAGACCGGGAAGAATTTTATTCTCCGCAGATGGGAATGTGGACTCCGCCAGAAGGGATGGATGTTCATTTTTTCTCCTCTCCGTCCACGAATTGCATAGGCGGCAAAATGGCTATAGAAACCTCGGCTTTTATCGGCTCAATGAAAGAATATTCATCTTTCGCCCAAATGGGGAAGGAAAGTTTCTGGACGGTTCTTTTTTGGTTTGCCGGAGCGCGGGGGATGCCGACAACTTCGCCGGTTCGGCCATTCACGCTCAGACCGGAATCCCCAAGAGGAATCTGGTTTTCTGGGAAGGTCCTTTCCGGGGAAGCGTCGAGTAAAGAAATCCGAAAACGTCCGCTTCCGCCGCGGAGAACAATAAACCCTTGATAGGCGACCCCAGCCCGGGCCGTGGGCGGATAAAGCCCCTTGCATTCCAGAGGAATTGGCCGACGGACCGATAATCGGAAATTTCCTATCACTTGAGGAGCCGGTGCGGGCGCCCAAGAAGGAACTCGAGTTTGTTGATCGCGGACCAACAGGCGGATATCGTATTTTTGAACGTCCTTCCCTTCCGCAACCGCCTGCGGCAGGGGGATTCCTTCGATACGTCCCTCTTGCCATCGCAGACCCGGAGGAAGCCCTTCGCAAAGGACCTCATAAGGTTCAATGCCTCCCAAGATGGCAATATCCTCCCCATACGGTTGCCCGACCCAGGCCTCCGGCAGATCCCTGTTATCTTGAGCTAGTCGGAGGGGATGACGGGAGGGATCAAAAGGGATGGCCAAAGGGAGAATTCGGAGGTCCAAATGAGCCTGAGCTTTGCTTTTTCCCTCATCCCACACCATGACTTCCAACCGGATCGTTCGCGAGGATGGGGGGGATTGGTTGCCCAGCGGTTTGGGCACTCCGCCAATCCTTCCTAGGGACGGATCGATGCGAAGTCCCAGAGCTTCTATATCTTCGGTGGATTGGATTTGGAAGTGGTACTTTCCCACCCCCCCGAGCACATGAATGCCTGTTTCATAGGGTTGGAACCATACGGCGGGGGGTAATTGTTGGGTCAGGATCCGGAGGGGAGGTACATCTAACGGAGGCACTACCGCCACATAAAGCACCAAGAAAACGAACATGGCCCCCATCCCATTGATCGCTACATCGACAAAAGACGAAAACCCTAATTCGCTTCTTCTGCCGCGCAAAAGCCGAGACGCCACGGCTTAAGTCCTCTCTGAAAAAAGGACCCAACGAACCGCCCAACAGATCGCTCAAAACAGGTGGATTTTTTTGGGGGAAACCAACCGATGCTTTCCGGTTGGGAAACCATGGAAGTCCTCAGTTTCCTTCCCATTGGAGACGGGCCCAGGAGTGCTTCTCTCCATAGCCATCGACGATGGGACATATCCAACCTTCCTCCGCATGGGGAGGTATCTGGAGCCATCGAGTGCAGATTTTGCACAAAATTTCTTCACCCAGAAGTTCCCGAAGATCCCCGACGGAAAGTCCATCCTGACCCGTCTGGAGTAAATCGTTCACGGTTTTGCTAGGATTGCCTGCCAAAGGCGTGTTTAAGCCAGCTTGCCAATCCCCCTGGCCGAAACAATTCGGACAAGGATACTTTTCCCATGGGAGGCTATCTGCATCTCCATCAAGTATCTGTCTCATGTCAGTCGTCCCTAAAGCTTGGATGTCTAATCCGGTTCCGAAACAGCGGAAGCATCCGCCTTGCGATCCCAGAAAACGAATCAACCGGCGGATCATCGCAGGATCAGCCCAGCTTTTGCGACCAGACCGGACGGCCTGCCGGGCGGCGGTGCGAGTCTGGGTGATTCGGACGTCGATCTGAACTTTATCCACTCCGGCATTACCACATACCGGACAGGGTTCCACCCATCCTAAAAAGAACTTCCGTGCGCTGGCTGCCCGAGGGACGGAATAGGAGGAGAAATTCGAGACAAGAAACCGGTCCACAAAGATACGCACAAAAGAGTTCACAAAACTTTCGGTAGGAAGCTCCATGGGGTCGGCCGGAATATCTGTCTGCGTAAATAACCGAACTAACAGAGACAATTCGGCATCGAAAGTCTGGCGGAAGGTTTTTGCCAAGGGCAAAAGCACTCCCTCGAGGGTAAAGTTCCGTTCTTGGCAGCATTCGAAAATACAGGGGCCGAAGGATTCCACCAGACTTTTTTTTATGTTTTCGCTAAGACGATTTAGAGCAGCATGAAGGGAGGGATCGCATTGGGTGAGCACCCAACTGAGATCATGAAGACATTGGAGTTGGGGGAGTTGCTCCAAGGAAAGTCTTTCCTGGGGATTGGGACAGCAGGAGCGATGATACAGATCTTCCCAGAGGGATTCCGATCCGAGAGAAATCCCTAGGTCTCGAAGAGCTTGAGGATAATCGAACTTTTCCATCGCATCTTGGACTGTCAAGGGTGGAGCCTCCAGGGAAAGGATTAGTTGGATATTCTTTCCGCCAGGATATAGGTTCGGTAACGGAAGTGGACGATTTGGTGGATGAGAGAGAAAGGTTCTTTCACATCTTCGGGCGCCTGGGCGGCTTGAAGTTTAGCCTGAAGTTCCGCGGCAACCGCCAAGAGTCGTTGATATTCCGCTTCGCTTCCTGTAAATCCATGCAATAGGTGATCCATTCTCCGGAGAGAGGACTGAATATCGGGCGTTTGGGCGCCCTGCCAGCTTTCCAATGGGGGGAGGACCTTCTTTTGGCCTACGTCCCGAATAGCGAGGGCAAAAACTTCCAACAGTTGGTCAAAGATGTCCCTAAGTTGCCGCTTTATCCTATCCGCATCGCAAGAAGAAATATTGGGAACACCAATAGACGAAAGCTCTTGTTCCCTTTCTGGAAGGTGTTGTCGGATCCAACGACGGACCTCTTGCAAAAGGCTGCGAACTTCTTCCTGAAGATTTTCGGGACTGATGCCTCTTTGGAATTCGGAAAGGAGGAATTGTTCTATCTCTTGGGGGTCGAACCTATCCGGATCGCGCTGTTGCCAACAAGCCTTGAGCAGAAATTTTTTCCACAAGCGACTCAGCAGTAAGCCGGGTAGTTCTTGATAGGAGCGACAAGGCGGCCCGCACAGAGAGCGCGTCAGTTGCTGACCCACCTGGGGGAGCTGAATACGCAGAGAAGCTTTTACGTCTAAGATTTTCAAAGAGACCACGCCTCTTTCATCAGCGATCAATTGAACTTCCAGTTCGGCTTCCGAATCTTGAAACTGGGGAAGGATGCGAAAACGTTCGGAGGTTTCATAGAGATATTTCCGTTCGCTTAAATCCGCTTTGCGGATGAAGACCGCTACGTCCACCCAAGTGCCTGGACCTCCGCGAGGGCGGAGGACCGCCTTAGGGCTTTCCACCGGACAGGCTTGACCACGCTGTAAAAGAACTGTCCCTAAGAGATGGTCAAAAAGATCGATAGCGACTCCGTAATCGTGCACCAAAATCGTTTTGGGAAGTGTAGGGGGTCCGGTTTCCTTAAACGTCTGCATGGCTCCTGCCGCCACCGCGATGGTTTGACTGACAGATTCTGGTAGAGGAAGGAGCTTGCATCCGGGAGGCAAGGCTTTCTGAACGCGCTCAGCAATATAAGGGGATTGGAGCGGGCCGCCCACCAACAGACACTGTCGGAGCTCGGCGCGATGCGGCCAGTAGCTTGTGCGGATGGCGTTGACGGCTCGGATGAGGAGCGGTTCGATCCACTGGAGGACCTCCGCTTGTTGGAAATCCAGTTCTACAGGTTTTTCTGTCAGGGGTAAAACTACCCGATCGGGAGGAATCTGGTCCGGCTCTTTCAAGACCCGTTCTTTGCGGTCTTCGATCCATTCCTTCAGGACAGCCCGATCCAATCCGCTGAGGGGAGGGATTCGGTTGGATTTTTCCAGAGCCTTCAAAATTGCGACATCCATATCGCCGCCGCCGCATCCATATTCTACGCCCTCTAATCGCCGACATTCCCCTTCCGAGGAAACGAGCGCCAAATCCAGCGTACCGCCTCCCCAATCGATCACCAAGGTGTACCCTTTGTTTTGGGAAGGCAAGAGGAGACAGACAGCTTGAGGTTCTGGCAAAAGCCGGTCGGTCCCAACAGGGAAATTTTGTTCATTAAGAATATGAAGGAATTTCGCCTTATGGGTTTCCAAATACTGGACGGGGCAGGTTGCCCCACACTGTTGGAGTGTTTCGCTGGGGTGGGCTTGCAAGATCATCTCTCTCAGTTTGGAGAAAAAATCCTTAGCGATTTGCTGAGGGGATAACCACAGGTTTGGCCCCACCTCGATGAGGATCTCTCTGTCGGGGGCCGCACGCGTTTCCAGACCATAAACCTTTTGAACGTGAGAAGCCAGGGTGAAATCCCATTCTCTTCCCAAAAGCCGTTTGATTCCCATCACCACATGCGACGCTCCTGTCCGGAGCGCGTTCTTGGCGCCCCAGCCAATCTGGACGGGTTGGCCGTCCCTGTCATATTGGACATAAGAAGGAATCAAGGGATTGGCCTCGCAAGAAAGAGCTTGCCCGGATGGACCGGACTTGACCATCACCACCGTATTGGTGTTTCCCCAATCAATCGCTACTTGCATTTTTTGGACTTCTGTGTTTCGACTACGGGGTCGGCCCGACCACAACTTTCGCTCGCCGAACAGTCGCCCCGTCGGGTCCCCGCAATCCGATCTTCAATACCTGCATGACCACCCAAGAAGAAACAGGAACGGTTCCTCCCGGTGGGCAGTGCCCTAGGTTCTCTCCAGCCGACGTCCCCATCCCCGTTTCGCGCCCGTGAGATGTCGTCCCCACAATGTCATATGCGTTGAAGTCGGTTACCTTCTCCCCGCGGAGGCCGTAAAAGGTATATCCGAGACGGCGAAAGCCTGTACACAGTTGTTCTCGCACAGGTTCGATTGCCGGATCGTAAACGGCAAAACAGCGATCCGCGACCTCCAAAAGGAGCTCCCAATACTGAGCACTCCGCCGACTCTCCCCAGCCGTCGCTGCGCATATTTGATCGATTTGAAGGAGCATGTTCTGGAGAAGTTCAGTGATCATTTGTTCAGTCTGCCGAAGACGCCCCAACTCTTCCTCCGCATGATGAACCGACAGTTCCAACTCACCTAACAATGGGTGAGAAGGGGCCGGGTTCGAACGAGATAGACTCATGGCCGACTCCCCGTGGTTTCTCTATAGAACCAATTCTTTCCCCTTGCTTTCCATGGTTCCTCAGCAAAACCCATGAAAGAGCGTTTATTTTGACGGTATCCACCGGAACCAATGGCCACAATCTATGGAGTACGAACGATGTTAAGCCCCTACAAGTCGTAGGGGGCTGGCCGGGTGGATCCAGTCAAATTATGGATCTGCTGATATGGAAAGGGAGGGACAAGTCTCCTTCTGTCTGAACCGAAGCTGGCCGGATTTCGGATCGTTTCCCATGTTCTCCTCCTGCCCCAAAGAACTAGGGACAAAACCCAGGAGGACTATTCTCCTGCGTCCTTGGTCACTAGGGCCAGATGAAGTTTTGCGGTTCTTCAAACAGTAAAAGCCGTAATATATTTCTGGTAGTGCTTAAAATCACGGCGGATCGGTCTTCGGCCGATGCGGCCAGGAGGACGTTCTCCGATTCCAGCGGGAAATCCCGCCAGGGCAACCGGTCTAAGTTCGACAAAGAAAAAACTCGCACTTGTTCCGAAAAGATCGCTGCGAGCAATTCTCCGGTGGTGTTCAAAAAAAGCCACGGGGCGTTTCCATAGTCCACCGGCAGATTCAACCGTTGAGGAGGATCTCCTCTTAAGAATTCCCATCTATAGATGCCTTCGGCCTGGACTGCCAAGACCACGAGGGGGCCTTGGGGAGAAATGGAAATATCCCAGGAACGGATAGGGTTGTCAAAAGTACATTCAGCCAGGAAATGAAACAGATCGCCGTCCAGGCGGGCCGCCTTCATACCATACTTTCCCCCGGCCATTCTTCCTGCTATGCAGAGATATTCGCGGGCGTTTCGGAAGGTGATCGGAGATCCGTCGGATTCCTCCAAATCGTTTCCCCAAGTGGTTAACTGAGGGTCGAACCGGAGGGGAGGGTCCTGCCCTAAGGAGGTTATTTCCAACCGCGGCCTCTCCGCATCCTCTTGGAATGTCCAACAGACGACTTTGGGTAAACCGGCGCTGCTGGGGAACCAAAGGAAAGGATTGCCTCCCTGCTGGAGGACCATTCTGTCTTGGAGAAGGTAATTCTCGGAGGGTTGGTCTTGTTTCAGGGCGGCCACGGTTCCGTCCGTGGAAAGGACGAAGAGGGTATCGGCTGTGGGATGATACGTTAAGGCTCGAATACTTGCCGGAGGAGTAAACTCCGCAAAGGGGGTATGCCTGGTCCAAGCAACGCCAGGACGAATCTGAACCACCCGGTCAATCCAGTCGATCCATAGGTCGCGGACAAAACTCAAGTCGGCGTTCCGGTTATAACCGGCCGCGGAGAATCGAGAAGCCCGATTGGCTACAGCGACGACTTGAATCTCCAATTCAGCCACATTTAAACCGTCAAATAGATCGTCGTCGATCGTCTCCATGTGGATATTGTTTAGGGGATCGGAAGCCGGGGGAACCTCGCCATCCCGCTGTCGCAGTCGCGTCAGGACTTCGTGGAGGTCGGGCTTGAGGTGGTGAAATTGAACATATGTTTCTTTCCGCCCTTCGCTGTAAATTCCCCCTAACAGGTCCTCGATCCGCCTCAAATCCACACCGGGTTGTTTCCGTCGCAGTTCTTCCAGAAGAGCGTTCAAATACCGAATCACTTCTTCCCGTACTTGGAGCAGAAGATGCGTGGCCTGGGCTATCCGAGAGACATCGCCTTGGCCTTCTTGCTCGAAAAGTCCCAAGCGTAAAAGCGGCGTTCGAGCTTCCCCCTGTTGGGAAAATAACGCCTCCAGAAGCAGCGCTTCCAGCCTCTGAAGCAGGGGGACATGGGCATCTTCCTGTCCCGATCCTTGGAAAAGCCCCTGTTGGAAGAGCCTTTCTAGGGTCTGGAGTCGTCTCAAATAAGGCGCCCACTGTCCATTCTGATCCCCACCCAACCCCTGTCGGAGAATCTCATAAAGGAGACTCAAGACAGGAGAAGGGGCTTGAATCTGATCTTGAGAAGGCTGGAAAAGGGCTCCCCGAATATCTAAAAGGATTTTCTGAATAGGAGTGGTAGTTTCTGCCTGGCGGACAGCCTCCTCCGTTTCTTGACCGAGTCGGCTCAACCAGTGGAATGCCCGCCTGCGGATTCTTTCCAAGATCAGCCCGACCACCACCACGCAGACCAAAGCCAGAAGGGTGGTGTCAAAAGCCACCCGGAGTCCTTCAAATCCTTCTCCAAAATATGTCATCGCCTCTTCTCGGAGTTGTTGGGCTTGAGGACTTCCCAAGGCCTTCATCATCGCACTGACGCCCTCTTTTAACGGCCCAATGGCCCGATGCAATCCCCAAACCGTGCCCAAAAACCCCATGAGCGGCAAGACCCACTGACAGACTTCCGCATAGAGCAAAATTCCCGCGATTTGGTTTTCATCCTCCTCTTGGCAATCCCGATGGTATCGGAGCGCGGATTCCAGACCTTGGCGATCTAAAATCTCTGCCATTTTCCGGCCACGCTCTCCTTTCCACTTCGCAAAGACCTGTTCTGCTTTGCGTCTGCGCAAAAAACCGCCGGGAAAGACCCACCCGAGCAGACCGATCTCATAAAACAACCCCGTACCTGCAGGGAAAAAAATCAGAAATACGAATATGGGTTGGCAGTTGGCTAGCAACTCTCTTACCCATTCTATCCTTTCTGAAATAGGGCTTCCTTCGGTTTCTTCCGAAGGGAGGATGCCTTCCCGAGAAGCGGGTTGGGAAGCCCACCAGGCCAACAGAGCGCTACAAAGTACCCCGCCTACGAGAGCGAAAAGAAAAATCCGTTGAGATCGTTTGACCAGCTCGTTCATCGTCGCCCCCTTAACCCTTCGGAACAGGTCCTCCTGGACCTACAAAGGAAGAATGGTTACATAACGAAATCCGATAAAGGGTCTTCCGTCTCGAGAGCCGTTGGCTCCGTTCGGATAAGGAGGTGCGCCATAGGTGTTACAGGTGGCATTATAACCGCCTCCTACGGCTTCTCCATTGCTGAGCCACTCGAACACATTCCCGCACAGATGATAGATGCCTTCCGGGGAGGCGCCTTGAGGAAGGCTGTCCACATCCACAGGTCGGCCCCATCCCGACTCCAATGAATTACACCAATAGGGCGAATATGCATCGCCCCAAGGATACTTTCGACCTGCCAGGCCGCGACATGCCAATTCCCATTCATGACGCATCGGGAGTCGATACGTTTGCCCCTCTTTTTGGCTCTTCCAGCGGCAAAAATCCCTCGCTTCTTGCCAACTCACATTAACTACCGGGCATCGTGCCTCTCTCGGCGGATATTGATGAGCAGGCCGAAATTCTCGAAATTCTTCATTCGTGACGGCAAATCGCGCCAGCCCAAACCGGTAGTTGACAATCTGTTTCCTGCCCGATCCGTCGATAAACTCGCAGTTTCCTAACGGCACACAGACCTGTTGCAAAGGCGCCTTGCGGTCTATGCTGATTACACATCGGAAGCCGATATTTTCTCTCCGAACATCGCTGTCGGCATAGATGGCTCGGTAAAAGGTTAGTCCTTGGCATTCTCCTTGTTGATCCCAAGCGACGCCTCGTAAACATTTATATATTCCATGGGATTCCAGACGCCCTCCGTCCACCCATTCGTAGGCGTTCCCTACAAGTTCGCATACCTTCCAGGGCGTGGGTACGGCCATGAAGACATCGACATCCTGCAGTTGCGCCGGTCCTCTGCCGGAAAGAGAATTGAGAAAGGTATCTTGGAATGAATCGCCCCAGGGATAGATTCGGCCAGGGCCGTCTGGCTGGGTCGCTTCGGTAAGGGCCGTCTGGAAACTTGTACATGCACCGCGGGCTGCCTTTTCCCACTCCCAATGGGTGGGCAACCGATACACAATGCCGAGTCCCGCTTCTTGGGCTTTGAGCGTCTTCCATTCGCAATAGGCCTGGGCGTCTTCGTAGGAAATATGCGTGACAGGATGTCTTTCCGTTCCCTTTGGGCAGCGGCTGTCTGCCCAATGGGACGGACGGTGTCCTCCGACCGCTTGGACAAACTCGGCGTACTGCTGATTAGTAATTTTGAACCGGCTTATTAAAAAACTGTTACAGTGTCCTATCCCGCTTGGCCATTCTTGACGGGCCACCTCGTCGTCGATGCGGAATCCTCTGTCTCGAAGCGCCCGTACCCAGTCCGTCCGTTGCGGATTGGGGTGGTATCCTAAAAGAAAGAATCCGCCGGGCACACAACAAAACTCGCTTTTCCCTAACGTGGGAGGCTCTTGGAGTACCCCAGGTTCGATCTCCTGAAACCCAAGCTCGGTGAAAAAGTCCCTCAAGGACTTTATCTCCACGCTAAGAGGAACCGGGGGGGTTCCGTCTGAACGGGCTGCCGAAATGCTAACCCGGCAAGAACCAAGCGGGGCTACCCCAAACAAACCACCCCATGACCGACACTGCCAACCCACAGGAAGCCCTGACGCCGTCCACTCGTGCCGACCAGCAGCACCTCCCTCCCAGACCCAATCTAACCAATCCCCTTCCAAACAACTTACAAAAAACGCCCCTGGCCCAGGCTCAGGGCGCTCTTTTCGCTCCTCCCGTTGCTTTAAATCCTCAGGTTTTTCTTCCTCCTTCGGTAGGAGAGCTTTCTCCAATTCATCCACAAATTTACCACACGTCGGATAGCGGGCTTCGGGCTGTTTCGCCAAGGCCCTCATGAGCACCTTATTCACACCGTCGGGATAATCCTTCAAAGGAGGCGGATCATCTTGGAAGATCGACAATCGCAGAAGCCATAAGTTCTCATTCTCAAACGGAAGTTTCCCGGAAAGCAATTCATAAGCTACGACCGCAAGAGAATACTGATCACTCTTTGCACAACTGTTTCCTTGCCATTGCTCTGGGGGCATGAAAGCGGGAGTCCCTGCCGGTTCCTGAGCGGGAAGATCGCCTAAACGGGAAAGCGTATTCCGAACCGCTGCGGCCAAACCAAAATCGATCACCTGGACGCTTTGGATCTCATCATTTTCTACGACAACCAAGATATTGCTGGGTTTCATATCCCGATGGATCACTCCCTGTTGATGGCTATAATCGAGGGCCTCGGCCACAGGACGTAAAAGGGCAATCACTTTTTCTCTCAATTCCTGCGATCCGGGGGAATAGTTCTGAAGATATTGGCTCCGATATTTGGAAAGGTCCACTCCTTCCACATATTGCATCACCAGAAAATACCCCACGCGATCGTCATGGTCTAAAACCAACACAGGGCAGATGGACGGATGATAGAGGGCCTGAACCCTTTGGAAACTTCTCCGAAATTCTTCGATTTCGTTCGGATCGTTTCGAACTCTTTCCGGCAATAACTTGATTGCCACCCATCGTTCTCCGTGCACGTCCCAGGCCTTATAGACAATCCCCATTCCTCCCTGGCCCAACTTGGAATCTACTCGGTATTTGTTGGCAAGAAGAAAATCACTCTGGCATAACTTTTGCAATGCCTGTAAACGGTAGGAAGCGCTTTGTTGGCGTTCCTCAGCGGTCAAAAACGGCATATGGGATTCCTGGACTTGTTCCAACAATCTCTGCGCTTGGGGATCATCTATTGGTCTTGGCTCTCCCGGAGAAGATAGTTCCTGAATTTTTTTGCAGATATCTGCTCTTAGAGCGAGCTCGGAAAGATACTCCTCCCATGGACATATGGAGCGGATAAGGAACTTCTCGATTTCTAATCCCGGAGGAACCTGAGGAGCCATTTCGGTTGTCACCCACTTTTCGATGTTCCGTTGGACAAGGGTTGCTTCCCGCCAATCTTTGCGAGTGTATTGCCTTCTCAAAAGATCTTTCAACGAATGGGTGCACCGGTTTTTCACCTCATCCCGAGAAACCTCTGCTTGTGTAGATTTTCCAAGATACTCCCGAAGTGCTTCGCGATCGCGGAGGACCAAATGCAATTCGCACCAACACGCCAAGGGAATGCTCTGCCCCCCCGGGTGGACCGTGATCTCCAAAGGGTCCCATACCAATACCCATCTTTCTTCAGACGAGGCGCCTACTCCCATGCCGTCCACCTCCTTGGCTTTTGAAATCTCTGCGAGTCTATTGAGGAGAAACCTCTCCTTGGCAAACCTGTGCCCTTTGGTCGGAATGGCCTATTCCCATCAAAAGCGCGTATAGGTTTTCCCAAAGGTTTTGTATATTTTGGTCAAGGCGAACTTTAAACTACCTCTCATCTTCACAAAAAGGAGACGAGAAGGACAACGGAGCGGCAAACTGACGGCGGTTCAGGGTGGTTAGTAGCGGCTGGCGAGCACAAAAAGTCATCCCCTGTGCGTAAGGAGAACATCCTGGCCTGGAGTTTGGTGGTTTGGACCAGGTGGTTGAAGACGGCAAAAGCCCGAGACATACCCAAAGCCGCCACATCCCTCGGTAAGCCATCTTGGGTATCGGGCAGCCGATCCGGCTGGCCGATAATTTCGATGGTGATCTTTCCGACATAGGGTTCCAATTGCCAACCGAAAAGAGCCAGTGCCTTTTTTCCCTCTTCGGTCAAGGAATCGCCGGAGTCTCCGAAAGGAGGGAAATGGAAGACAAAGACGATGTGATTTCCCTTCCAATGGGCGGTTAAACCTGGGACCTGGATTTTCAGATCTTTCTGCACTCCTGGCGGATACCGACGTTTAGGGAAGAAGCGATTTTTCATTCCGGCCCACCACCGGTGGAGGAAGGCCTGATGGTTACCACCGGCAGTCTGTTCTTTAGCCAATTGTTCCAAACCAGAGCGTGCCGCCCGATTTTCAGGCTCCCGGGCCAGAACCGCCTGCTACCACTGTTGGGCTTCTTCGAATCGCCCTTGCTGAGCGCAGATACGGGCCAAAAGGTCCAGCCCAGCAATGGGCAAATCGTTGGGATCGGTAGTTCGGAGTAAGGTTTCGGCTTCCTGATAAGCACCTGCTCGGGCCAGTTCGGCGGCTCGAGAAAGGCTAAGCTGCATCAGCAACCAACCCGCTTCTGGAGTTTCCGAAGAAGACCCACTCTTCTGGAGCGACGAGGAAGGCGCAACCGGTTGTTGAGGGATCATCGTTCGACCTCCCTAACGTTTCTCATGGTGAAGGGAAAAGGGGTTATAGAGTTTCTTTTCAACCAAGAACCACATCACTTCCCCACCCTAGTCGAATTCCATCTGGCTGGAGTCCTACCAGTACTACACAGGCTTTTTTCAAAGTTTCTACATCATGGGGGAACGCTCTGTCCCCTGTGGAGACCCAATGCGCATATTGTTGGGGATCTTTGGTTGTGTTGGGATCCACTTCTTTAAGGCTCAAAAACAGTGCCCGCCAAAAATCGGGATCCTTCTTGACGATTTCGAGATAGACTTGCCGAGCTTCCTCGATCCGGATTTCCAGGAGGGAAACATCTCCGCGTTGGATGGCGGATTGGAGTAACTCTTTTGCGACTTTTAAGTTGCTTTGTTCTTCCCGCGAGAGGCTCAGAGAAATTTGCCCCGAAAGAATCCGCTCGATTCTGGAGACCCATTGGTTGGCGTCGTCCAGAATTCTTGCCCGTTCCATCGCCTCTTCGATCTCGTCGATCAGGGCGCGGAGGTCGGCCAGGAGGTCCCGGGCTCGGTACAAGGCCTGAATATCCGTATGGCTACTTGCCAGGCATCGTTCCAGTTCGGGAATTCTCTTTTCCTGTTCGATTTGCTGGATAATCTCCAATGCCCGGACCACTTCCAACCGGATTGCATCGGAACGCCCCTTCTCGAAGCGTTCCTTTTCTTTAGCAAATTCGTCTCGGAGCGTCGTTAAATCGGGCTTTTCTGGATTCAGGGTCAGTTGCACATCAAAGCATTTTCTTAGCAGCGGCACATAAGCCGTCATCCGAATCGTCCGATGTTCATCTACTTCTAGAGTTACTTCCAGTTCGCTGGAGCGCGGCAGATCCCGTTCGACTTCATTTCCGTAGATTTCCAGGGACCCGACCAAACGATTGCGATCGGCCTTCGGATGCTCCCCTTCGACCACAGGCACTTTGAGCACATTCCCGGAGTGCCCTGCGGATAACGGAGAAACGGTCCTCAAGCCCAAGGTTTTTCGGGCAGGCAAGGAGACTCCTCGTTGGAGAAAAGGAGCGGTCTGTCCGGTGGCTAAAGCCACTCCAATCGTATGCGTCAGAATCTCTTTTCCTAGGCCCAGGGGTTCGATCCGGTAGGCGATTTCGGCTGGTTCGGTTGGCACCCGCTGGCCGTGGGGATCCCCCAGTTCCAGGTGATAAACATTCGTTTCCACATCTTCGGCTTGGAGGACTGTGAGAAACTTCCCATCTTCTTGCAGCGGAATCTGTCCGCTTCGCCAGCCCTGCCGAGAGGTCGTGCTGACAAACTCCAGGGTATATCCTGCCAGAGAGACGCCTGGCGGCGCCTCCACCCGACCTCCTACAGGAACCCGGTGCCCGTCTCCCACCGGCCTATAGTCGAGAGAAATCCTCATCGTTCCCATCGGGAGTTCGCCAATGGCCGGCGGAGGAAGGGGAATGCCGCTGGCCACGATCGCCAGCCCCTGAGCCACCACGGTCATCGGATCCACCGTCACCTCCAGAGGAATCCCCAATCCGCGGCTTGGATCCTGAAGGCGCTCCCGCAACCACGGCATCAAGGTCGGTCCTCCCACGAGGATGACCTTTTGAATGCTCTGGGGGGTAAGGTGGTGTTCGGCAAGAAGTTTTTTGCAGATATTGATCGTTCTTAGGATGTAGGGTTCGGCGATCGCCTCGATTTGGGATCGGTTCAGTTCCATTTGGAAGCTGACGGCTCTTCCGCTCGGATCATCCAAAAGCCGGTCCACCACCACTTCGTAACTGCTCCGAGTGGAAAGGGCGATTTTGGCTTCTTCGGCACTAAGCTTCAGTTTCGCAAACGCCGATCTCCACTGCGGATTAGAACGTTCGAAACCGGATAACCGATGGCGCCGAACCACTTCCGGCACAAACAGCTGTTCGACGATATCCCAGTCCATGTCTTTTCCGCCAAGATGTTTATCTCCTGCGTGGCCGGTGATCTGCAACACCCCTTCGTGCAAACGGATCAGGGCGGCGTCAAAGGTCCCCCCGCCCAAGTCATAGACTAACCAAAGGGCATCGTGGTCCGCATTTTGCACCCCATAGGCCATCCCCGCGGCAATGGGTTCATGAATGACGCGGACTTCTCGGAACCCGGCCAAGGCGCCAGCCCGTTTGGTGGCTTCTTCCGCATCCGTGTTGAAATCCGCCGGAATCCCAATCACGGCCCCTGCCGCCTCTTCCTGCAACCGGCTATAAGCGACCCGACGGAGTTCTTTTAAAACTTCCGCGGACAGTTCTTCCGGTTTCATCTTTTGACCGCTTTGCACAAACTGCTTTTCCGTCTGGGTTCCCATGAGAAGCTTAAATTCCACAGCGGCATTTTCCGGGTCATAAAAATACCGTTGTTTGGCGTCTCGGCCAACAATCACATTGCCATCTCGGCCAATCCGAACCGCGGAAGGGATGTACTCCTCCCCGGCCGGGGTTCGCAGAATCTCCACATGTCGGCCTTGCCGGACGGCTATGGCGCTGTTGGTCGTACCTAAATCAATTCCGTAGTCGATCGTGGTGCGGGGCATAAGTATCTCTCCTTGAGGATAGGTGCTACGAATCTCTTCTTGGGCGAGTTTCCGTCTGTAAATGGATGGACCAGGTTATTTCACTCTTCTCCAGGTTTCTGACCTTCCTTTTTCTGGAAAACCGAAGGACGCCGTTTAAGGAAATGAGTGGGAAGGTCTATGGTTCTGCCGACTCCGGAGGGATACCCACCACCACCTGTGCCCGTTGGATGAGCTGTTTTCGATACCAGATGGAGGGTTTGATGGTTTCCAGGACCACGCTCTGGCATATCCCCGGAGTGGGCTGAAAGGTTAAGATGTTCAGTTCGCATGCGCCAGATTCCGGAAGAACCTCGCCGGTATGATCATGGATTTGAAACCCTGCTTCGGCCAAGCCATCCCAAAGAATCTTCGTGTGATGGGTGAATAGCCGAATCTGTTCATCCGGACTCTGCTGGTTCTGGGAATTGCTCAACTCCCGCATCCGAAAAACACAATTTCCTACCGAGGCCGCCGATTCTTTGGACAGAGGAAGCCACTGTTCCGAGGGCGGCGGCTCGCCGGGTTTGGCCGCCGACTCCGGCAAAGGTTCAGAAGTCGGCCTCTCACGGCGGGAATTTTCCAAACTCTGGCATATCCTCTCCAAATATCCCCAAGACCACGAGGGCCAAGGCGGCGGACTAATCCGCCATGGGGATGGAAATCGCCGCTGCCACCACCAACCTTTCCACCTTCTTATCCAATATCCCAAGCCACCTTTCATAGACTCGAATACTCCCAAAAGTTCACTTTCCTAAGGAATTCCTTCGGGGCAAAGGCGAAAATCCTTCCCAAAGAAACCCAGGTCTTCATGACTTCCATTGTTCCCTTAAGTTCTATGATAATACAACACCCCTAAGAAAAACTTTTTTTCTTTAGATCACGCGGACCATGCGCAAAGGATTCTTCCATTCCATCCAAGAGCGGCTTTTCTTTTTCCAGCCTTTTGCTATCTTCTGGTGGTACAAAGGATATTCATCTATGGCAGAAACCGGCTTCGTCCCCATTTGGATCAGCAATTTCTTAGCCCGCCTTTTCAAGATTCCAGAAACGATCCATCTGACAATGGTAAAAGAGGCAATGAGCCCCAGGAAGCACAAAACCGCCTCGCGGGGATTGAGTTCCAAAACTTCCAGTACTCGGGAGAACACTTCCGCCGCTCCCCGGATATCTTCTCTGGGCTGGTAGTATAAAAGGTAGAGAAGTGCCACTGTTCCCATTACGATCGTCCCCAAAAGGGCCCAGCAGACGCTGCCTATCGCGATCCGCAATTGCGTCCCCTTTTGGAGATACTGGCACTTTTTGCATCGAGGTACAGCGATTTCCGTGAACATATATTCGCATCGCTTTCCGCAGACCACCGGGCTTTCTTCCCCCACTTTCCATAGAGGAATGAGCAGGTTGGAACAAGGCTGGGATTCTCTTTGTCCGCAAAACCAGCATTTCCCATCCGCACCGGAAGAAGGAATCTCCCATACGACATAGACTTCTTGGTGGGGCGAGGGCAACTGGACATCCGCTTGAGTTGCGACCTTTCGGATTTGTTCCAAATTCTTCTCGATCCTTTTGTTCAAAGGATTCAGACGGCGGGCTTCTAGAAGCATATTAAAGAAATTGGGCAATCTTTCTTTAAGTCGCCGAACCTGACGGTTGTGATCCTCGACAAGACTCCTGAGTTTAACCAGCTGGAAGAAAGGAGGAAACCCGTCCAGTGCGTTTTGTATCTTGTCGATGAGATCGGATAAACTCTCGATTTTCGACAAAAGACTGTTAATCTCTCTTACGCATTGGCGTTGGAGGCATTGCGCCAGAGCGAATCGGGCGGCCCTCTGGACGGGAATCTCCTGAGATATGGTCAAGGGTTTCAGAAGGCGGGTTGCCGCTTTCCAGTGTTCTCCTTCTATTTCTTTTTTCGCTTTTTCCAATGTCTCTAATGCCTGAGGCGGCAGTTCCCAATAACCCGGAGCATGCCATCGATCCCCTTCTTCCAGATATTCCTTCATTCTCTGGAGGAAATCTTCCAGGTCTTTGGGGATAGACCTTGCGGGAACCGACTTTTTCAATACCTCCAGAACTTGAATGCAGGTTTCCCAGTCTTCGGTTTTGTCTTCATATTCTTGGAGGCAAACGCGAATGGCCTTGACAAGTAGATGCGCAGCCTCTCTTGTCATGGAATCCCCGCAGGGGAACCTGGTCAGAAGGGTGTATTTTGGCAGAGCATCGTGAACCAATTCCCATGCAATTCGTCCGCCCTGCAGGGGATCGGCAGAAGTCCGCCCCTTAGCATCTTGACAAAAGGCATCCAAGGTCTGCCGTAGCCCTTGAAGCGCATACGTAAAGGCCTCTTGGACAATCTGGCCTCCAAAATACTCCTCAAAACACTTCCGCCAAGGATGGGGGGGATGAGAAGAGGGATCTTGGCGGCCTTCGGCTTTTCGGACTTCGAGCCGAGCCGCCGTCAGGGCTAGAGCCAAACTTACCGTTTCCCGCAACTCCTGATGGCCTAGCGCTGAAAGCCCATGAACTTGGGCCCTTACTTGGAGTTGTTTCCAAAACCCCTCGTTTTCCAGAGTTTTTTCCAGTAGTCCCAAAGGGTCCGCCACAACCCTTCTCCCGCAGAATCTGCCTCGGGCGGGGAATCTTCGGAGGGGAGTGCTTTTTGAAGAGCTTCCTGATGGGCCCAAACGGCCAAATTATGTTGGGCAGCGTAGTTGTGGGGCGCAAGTTCCTGCCAGAGCTGAACTCGTTGGGCCCAATCCGCCGGTTCCTGAGGGCATGGTTGGCCGTCCGAACCCCACGGTAAGGGCCAATACCAAAACACCTCGTCGATAAAACGTCGCGTGGGATCGCCCAACCGGTCCTGGAGCCTTTGGAGCAACTCCAGATTCCCCTCTTTTTGCGCTCCATCTTTCCCCCCATAAAGGGTCTGCAATCGGATTTCCTCCACTCGGCTGAGCGCGGCTCGGTACGGAATATCCACAGGAGCGTTCAAAACTCGGAACACATTTCCCTCGTACAATTCCGGGGTCGCTTCGTTCACGAGGGGTTCCCACACCATCGCTTTTCTCCTTCCCTTTGGCCTACCAGTTCGCTCATTTCCGGTGGGAAAAGAGTTCTCGCCTCCCCATGGGCAAAACTCCAAAAAGCAATTCTCCGCCGTCCAATCTCCACCCCATCCTCTGGTCGAACTTTTCCAAGCCGGTAGGAAAAAGCTGCTTTCCTCTGGCGTCGTTGGGTAACCGAAGCCGCCGTCTGTTTCTTTTTTACGCCGATTTTTCCCATTTTATTCACGAAAGGGCCTTCTTCTCTGGCCTTCCGATTGCCCAGCCCAAAGGGTATCCCCCGTTTCCTTAGCTGGGAGGGTTCCCAGGGGCAGAGGCCCCCATTCTGAGAGGCTGTCCCGAAATGGCCTTCCGGAGGCCCTCAGCGGGTATTTCCCAAGCGCTTTGCCTTACCAAACTCCCATTTTTGGGGGGTTTTCCAAGGGTGGAGGTCGCAGGATGGCCGTCTATCCCGCCTAAAAACGGAATTTCGGGACAGCCTCTGAGGAAACGATGCAGCTCATTTCTCCTTGCCGGGGCGGAGCGTCGGCCCCTCTCCAAAAGGGGCTTTTTGTTCATCTGGTGTCGAGCGGTTCGCTAACCGAGTCCTAGGAACCCGGGCCCTCCGGTCCACGCTGCAAAAGCTGCTGGAGCAGGTCGGGGCGGTGGAAGGCATGCCACTCGGCGTCGGTGATCCCGCGGCCTTGGCCTGTGTCCGGATCCTTAACATGGAGAACCTCGCGTGTCTCGGATCGGCCGTCGGTGAGGAAATACCCCTGAGGCGTGATGGTCACCCAGCCGCCGTGCCGGAGGTGACAAAAGGCGCAGATCGGCTGGCCTGTGTGGGCGTCCCACAGTCGGGCCGTACCGTCCAGAAACATTGTGAACATATATCTACCATCAAGACCAAAGACTCCAGACCCACCCAAGGCGGTATATCCGTAGAATCTTTCGAGCTGTATCTGCCCGAAGACACTTTGGAAGTAATCAATCGAAGCCGATCGAAAGGCTGTAAGCTGGCATTCCCTGTTGATCACGTATCTGTGTGTCGCTCCATTTTGGATCACCAAATGCTTTAGTGCCACCATTACTAGTCCGCTGGGTGGCCCACACTCTGACATGGGCTTCCATTCTCCTAAACGGAGCCAAAATGTCAGCTTCCAGTTTGATCCGTTTATTGGGCTCCCATTCATCTAGCACAGACTCAATGAATAAACATTCTGCCGGCTTCCGTCCGAAAGATCCGTTCTCGAGGAACCCCCAAATCATCTCCCCGGTCTTGAAATGATACGGAGGTTTACAGCCCGCGCTTCGAGTCTTGAGCTCGATGGTGTTGTAGGTGTCGGTAGTAGCAACGGAAGGAATATTAACCGTGAGGCCGCTGAGTCCCAAAGTACAATTGCTCCAATTTTCACCTTCAATTGTTATATGAAATTGAAAGCGATCTCCTTTTCTTTTCGCTTCGGTGTTTATCGATACTAATCTTACTTCCAAAATAGACATGGTTTCTCGCTCTCCCTGTTCGATCGCTTTTATAAACTCTTGACAGGTGGAGAATCGTTGGTGAGGTATTTTAGCCAAGCCCCTCAACAGCGCTCGGTTAATTTCCTCTGAAAGCCCTTGGATAGGTTTGGGCGGCTCCTGAAGTACACAGGGACGCAATATGGAAGGATTAGCCCCGTCAAACGGCAAGCGTCCGGCCAGCAGTTCGTAGGCCACCACGGCCAAGGCGTATTGGTCGGTCTTGGCGTCCTGCAAGTCGCCGCGCCACTGCTCCGGCGCCATGTAGGGAGGCGTGCCCGAAGTTTCCATCTGCACTTGGCTCAGCCGACTCAGCGAAGTCCGAATCTCCGCGGCCAAGCCGAAATCCACCAGTTGCACATCCTCCGCATCGCCCACCACGTGGATGTTCTCCGGCTTGATGTCCCGGTGGATGATGCCCTGGGAATGGGCATAATCCAACGCCTGCGCCACCGGCCAAAGCACCTTGACCACCTGGGCGACCGGAAATGACCCATGTTGGGCCACATAACCGGCCCGGTACGTGCGCAGCGTCTGCCCCTCCACATACTGCATCACCCAATACCAGCCAAACCGAGGGTCCTGATCCAAAAGCAACACCGGACAGATGTGCTGGTGGTGCAGCGCGTGGATCTTCCGGAAGCACTCCCGCAGCCGATCCATTTCCCCCGCCGCCCGAGGCACTTCCGGCGGGATCAATTTGACCACCACGATGCGGTCGCCCATCCGATCGCGGGCTTTCCAAACCTGGGCTTGCCCGCCCTGACCCAGTTGGCTGAGGAGTTGGAAATTGCCCAATTGGACCCCAGCCCGTAGTTCTCGACCGCCAGCAGGCCCTGCAATCGCCACCAAACTGGCAAACCGCTCCTCCGCCGAAAGCGCCTTCTCCCGCTCCGTCAGCAACGGAGCAAACCGCTCCTCTTGAAGCCGTTGGAGCAATTGCTCCACCCCATGGCGGGCCATCAAGATCGCCATCTGCGCATCCCGCTGCAACTGCTCTAAGCGAACCCGAAGCTCCTGCTTCAGAGTAAGGATTTCCAGATATTGCTCATAGCTGAGGACCTTCCGCAAAATAAAAGGACTCTGGCCAGGCGGCGGGGGCTGGCCAGCCGGCAGGCTCCGATCCCACGACACCCCCGGCGCACAGGAAAGCTTCTGCACCACTTCCGCTTCTACCCCAGGCCAGGAGGCCTCGTTGGTCAGATCCCGTTGTTTTGCCAGGTTTTCCAACAAGTCGGCCAATCGGGGTCGAAACCACTGCTGGAGCCGGTCCACCGTTACGACCCACTGCCCTTCCATCAGCTCGGCCAACTGGCCAAAAAGTGCTTCCGGATCATCCACCTGCACTAGCAGATCGCACCAGCACCAGGCCCCTCGGGCCGACGCCTGAGGCATCACAGAAGCCAACTCCAGGTCTTCCAGCGTCAGTCGGCATCGGGGCCGATAGACCAGTTGGCCCGGAGGCGGAGCCTGCTTCCACCACCGCACCCACCAGCCGCCTTCGGCTTGCCGCACCGGCCAAACCTGAAACCCAGGACAAACCGGCTCCTGTGCGGCGTGCCAATAACAAACCTTTTCCATCCGTTTGGCCTCCTCGGCTTGGCTCTTCGGCGAACCAGTTTGTTACCCATTCCGTCACTAACAGAACTTTTCGATCTCGGCAGACTCCCGGGAGGATGCGTTTTTGCGGAGTTTCGGCAGAAGGGGTTTTCCGAAGGGATTTGCTTGGCCCATGCAGCGGGAGAACATGCCTACTGCTGGAATCTTGCCAAAAGGGAACATACCCATAGATTATAGGCGAACACGGCCAACAGGGCGATCAGGTAGGCGACGCCCGACCAGATACTGCCAATCTGGATACCGCCGACCAACCAGGCCGCCAACACGTCCAGCCCCGTATAGCCAAACAGTAGGACCAGAATGGCCGTGTTTGACTCCTGTTGAAGCACCCTGTTCGTAACCGTTGCTGCGACCATCGGCAGAAGAAGGACAAATAAGGCCCAAGCCAAAAAACGTTGGCCCGGAGTGCCGGGGATCGCCGTCCAGGGCTGGGGCGTCGATTCGTTCTGGGCTTCCGCTGGATGAGAGGAAACCGATGGACGTTTTTCCTGGTCGGGAGCGGGTGGGGGTGGGTTCGGCGCAAGCGAAAATCGGATGCCACTGGTCTCCCAAAAGACAATACTGGTCGAGGCCACTAAAATCACCAAGACCAACCGGCGGAGCAGGGCAAACATCGGTCTTGCCTCCCGAAAAAGCATGGGATATGGTTTGTGACGTTTGGAACACTTTAGCCAAATGAAGTGGAGCGATGTGTTACTGATGCGTAAGCGGGAATCCAGGCAATAGGGATTTCTTCTGCTTTCTGGACTGCTGCTTGCGCAGGAATGACAAAAAAGGTCCCCCTCAGCCGGCCAGGAGGCCGCTCCCTAGCGGTCGCGGCTCAGCCGGGCTCTCCCGTCCTTGTGTGTCATTCCCACGAAAGTGGGAATCCAGTTGTTTCTTTCTGGATTCCTGCTTGCGCAGGAATGACACCTGCTGGATTCCTGCTTGCGGAGGAATGACACATCGTGCCCTCCATTCGGGTAAAGTGAAGTGGTACTTTGTTCAGTTTTCTTGTGCCCATCGGTGGTAGCGTTGGAGTTCTTCCGGGGGGACAGAGGGCCGGGTCGTGGCAAGGACCTTCTGGAGGTCTTCCCACTGGATAGGCCGATCGATGCCTTTTTGGATGACTTCCAGAAAGACGTGGGCGGCGGCTTGTTCGCAGAGGTTGGCGATGTCGGCTCCGCTGTAGCCTTCCAAAGCCTCTGCCAGGCGATCCAGAGAGACATCTTCGGCCAAGGGCCGATGGGCCAGATACAAGTCCAACATTCGGCGTCGGGCGGGCAGATCGGGCAGACGCACATAGATTTTGCTGTGGAATCGGCCTGGGCGAAGGGCCGCCCGATCGATGGCCCAAGGCTCATTGGTGGCCGCCATAAACAAGAGTCCTTCGGAGCGTTTTTGGAGTCCGTCCATTTCGGCCAAGATTTGGGGGACCACGCGCTGCATGACCGTGGAATCGGAGCGGCGTCGGGCGGGGATGAGGGCTTCGACTTCGTCCAGGAAGATGACGGCCCGCTGATGTTGGCGGGCCTCTTGGAAAAGTTGCGCCACATTCTTCTCCGCATCGCCTACCCATTTGGACATCAGTTCCGATGGCTTGGCGGTGAAGAAGGGAGCCTGGATTTCTCCGGCCACGGCTCGGGCCAGGAGGGTTTTGCCCGTGCCAGGCGGCCCATACAAAAGCAATCCGCCGCCTCGCCGAATTCCATACCGGTGGGCCTTTTCGGGATATTCCAGCGGATAGATCATCCGAAGCCGGATTTCCTGTTTGACGTCCTCCAGGCCGGCCACGTCGTCCAAGCGGACTTGGGGGATTTCCCGGAGGAGGAAACCGGAGGAGGGCTGATCTTGGACGGCCGGAATTGGCGGAGCGGAGGCTTTTTCCCTCTGGGCCGAGCCTTCCAAGCGATGGGCCAGGGCCAGCAGTTGTTCGGCTTTTTCCTGACGGAGTTGTCGGAGTTGGCCAGTGCTTTGCGAAGCCGCCTTCAGGAGATATTCGGCGGCTTTCAGGTAGTTGCATCGAGCAGAGGGATAGTTTCTGGCTTGCCGATGCCTGCCGGCCGCTTCCAGATGCTCGATGGTCTTTTCTAATAAAAATTTCAGGTCCCCCATGTCCAACCTCATTTTGCAAAAATCGGAACAGTTTAGTTTGACTGTATCTACCCGGCCAAGCCCCCACAACTTGTAGGGGGTAAGAATCGGCTCAAACCCAACAGATTGTGGTAATTACTACCGGTAGATACAGTCAAGCGAACATGTTCCGTTATTTCATTTCTTTGCGCATTTCTTGTTCAATCTGTTGAATGGCTTGGGCGATGCGTTGGTCGTAGGTGGCCGTTTCGTCGGCGGCGGCCTCGGCGCCCATCTGGACGGCCAATTCGTCCAGCTTCTTTTCGTCCATATCCGTAGCGCCAAAGACGGCGTCGGCGCTGGATTCCATAGCCAACGAAAGCACCTCGCCCAGGGCTTCCGACCGGGCCACCGCCTCCTCCATCTTGGCTTGCATGGCCGCAATCTGATCCGGACTGGCGCCTCGAAGGATGGATCGAGTCAGAGCGGTCATGCCTTTGAGGAACTCGCCGGTGGCCGAGACCTCCTGCCGACGCACACTGAGCGTTTCCAGTTGCAGAAGGTAGCGTTGCCATTGGTTGACCACCTCCCGTGCGCGGAGAAAGGCGGCGGCCAAGTGGCGAAATTGCTCCCGATCGCCTAAACGAAGGGCTTCTTTGCCCAGGTCCCAGTAGCGTTTTTGCACTTTCTCGGCCTGACGGATGAAACGCTGGATATGGGTCTTGCTTTTGCGGACCGCCAGTTCCGCCTCAAATTCCCGTTGCTGACGCGATTTAAATAGGTCAAACAGTCCCATAGGAAACATCCTTTCAGGAGGAGGGCCACGTCTGAAAACGTCGGAGTTCTGCCGGGGAGGTATCGGGTTGGATTTTGGCCAACAGGGGTTCGACATCGGTCCAACGTAAGGGGCGGGTTTTGATTTGGTATTGGGCGGCCAGTCCCTGAGCCGCCGCTTCGGGCAGATCCGGATTTGCCTCGGCCACCATCTGTTCGACCGCAGCGGCTGCCAGATAGGCCAATTGTCGGCCACTTAAACCCTCCGTCGCGCCCACCAACCGATCCAATGGAAACTCCAGTTGATGGCCTTTGCGCACCAGATGAATCTCCAAGATGGACTTTCGGGCGGCTGCGTCGGGCAAGGGGACATAAACACGTCGGCCGAACCGGCTTAGGGCCGCCTTGTCCATCAGCCACGGAGCATTGGTGGCCCCGATCACAAAGACCGGACCGACCTGCTCACTGGTTCGGACGCCGTCGATTTCCACCAGCAGGGTGGAAAGGACCTGGTGTTCGCCGCCGCTGGGCGAGGCATCCCGAGAACGGAACAAACACTCCAACTCATCCAGAAAGACCACTGAAGGGGCCTGCTGCCGAGCAGTACGAAATAAGGTCGAAATGAGCCGGGCCGATTCCCCAAACCACTTCGACAATAGCGCCGAGGTCGGGACGTTGAAGAAAGTGGCCTGTAACCCATGGGAGACAGCACCGGCCAGAAGAGATTTGCCTGTGCCAGGAGGCCCGTAAAGCAAGACGTTTCGCACCACCTCCAGTTGCACCCCGGGCGGTTTTGACGCCAGGGCCATCCCAAAAGCCAATTTCAATTGCCGCTTCGTTTCCTCCAGCCCGCCAATCTGATCCCACTGGACCGGACTACGAACCACCAGGGCGTCGATCTGGGCTTGCAAGTCGTCTTTGGCGGCAGGGCGTTGAGAGACCTCTGGGGGGGGCTGGACCGGGGGTTTTTGGCGGGCGACCTGGTCGGCCAGACGTTCTAACTCCTCGGCCCGTGCAAGCCGACGCTTGCTCTCCTCCGGACTGACCGCATACAAGGCCAACTGCCGAAGCAACCCGGCGGCATGACGATAGACGGCGGCAGCCTGCTTCCCTTGGCCTGCCGAACGGAGCTGTTCGGCACGCTGCACCGCTTTCCGAAAGGCATCATCTACACACCGACTCAAATCGATCGTCATCGGAAGACCTCCTGAACGGTTTGGCGGTCAACAGGAACTGGGGAAATCCATGCGGAGAGGAGAGCGAGCTTTTCCGAAAGCCAGCCGGCCCATCCGGCTAGGCCCTTGCCGCAGCGGAAAAAATCGGCCCTTGCCGGAGGGAAACGGAAATTAAGTCCCTTCCGACTCGGAGGTTTTCTCTGCTAACTGTTCGTCCAGTTTTTTGACGACGACAGGAATCTGCTCTGGATGACCGGCTTCTTCGGCCGCTTTGGCCTGCTCCATGGCCGCCACAATGTCCCGAATCGCCGGTGGCAGCGGTTTCTGGGGAGCGGCTTCGGGCGAAATTTCCAGGTTTTCTAACATGGCGGCCAATTTTTCCGTTTCCAATCGGTCTTCTACCATGCAGTCGGCCACATACTCGGCTACCTCTTCCAGAGAGAGTTGACTCAACAGAGACCCGACCTTCATCTGCCGCATCAGGTGCATCCGTTCTTTCAGTTGGATCAGTCCTACCAGAATCCGGATGCGTTGGTGGACCATTTCCTGGTCTTTGCTTTTGGCCTGGATAGAGGTCTCCAGATCGTAAATCTGTTGAGCCAATTCGGTCCGTTCCCGAGTACTTGGAGCATCTTTCCCTTTGAGGAACAGTTCCTGCTTGCGGCTTTCTAACTGGGCGATTTCCCGCTGGAGGCGCTGGCGATTCATGTCCATAGAAATCCGTTCCCGCCTCAGATCGTCCAGAGAGACCTGATCCAGCGTCCTGCGTCGTCCGAACAGATTGCCAAGCCATTCTAAAATTGCCATGAGACATTCCTCCTAAAAAGAAGTCGAAGGGGAATCTGAGGAGTCTTTCCGGTTTTTGGGCTTCCGGAACTAGATATTACCCTGAAAATTGCTGTCCCAAACGCCGAAGAGGGTCCAGAGGTTTTCCTCTTCATCCGTGAACCTGTAACGGGTTCTGGTTCTTGTTATTTTGACTGTATCCACGCGGCCAGCCCCCTACGAGTTGTAGGGGCTTAAATTCGCTCGTACTCCACAGACGGTGACAATTGGTTCCGGTGGATACAGTCAAAATGGGGAAGCATTTTTTTCGGCAAAGGTTATTGTTCCAAGAGGCGCTCGAGTTCTTCTTCCACGGGGGACACTGCGGGGGCCTCGGCGGAAGGTTCTGGCGGGGCAGGGGAAGACGAAGGAATCGGAGCGGCTGCTGGTGGTTCGGCTGCCTGAACCTGCTTGGTAGGCCGAGGCTCGAAAAGGTTGATCTTTTCTACCAGTTCGAGTTCTTTTTCCGCTTGGAGATGGAATTCGACGGACCACCGTTCGAGTTCTCCTTCCTGCATGGGCTTAATCATCATAGCCACAAGGCGTTCTAGGTAACTAACGATCAGTGTAGCCATCCGTACATTCTTTTGCCATTGTTTCAGGAGGTTTCCGAAATTGCGGTAGGCGAACAGTTCTTCTTCGGCCTTGGCCAACAGGGTTGCCCGTTGCCAGGGAGGGCAGGATTCGTCTTTCAGACGTTCTCGGATGGCCTGGAGGTGTCGATACGTTCGGCCTTGTTCGGCGGTATGATCGTCCATCTTTTCATAGCAGACCGCTCGGTACTTTTTGATCTCCTGGACCCGTTTTTCCACCGCCGACACGGTCAACTGGGGATGGGAGCGGAATAAATCGCGCAGATACCCGCCTGCATCTCCCAATCGTTCCCAAAAGTCAGGTTTGCGCCTGACCAGATTCTCCAAATGGCTCGCATCGAGGGTGTGGCTCATGGCCCGTTTTCGGAAAGGAAACCATCGACCCAACATGGCTTCTCCTTCGTTAAAACTTCCAAGGGAATGCTACGGAAAAACTCGATTTTTCATTCCAAAAAGTCAAAAGTTTCGAGAGGAAATTCAGACCCTGTGCGAGCAACATGATCAGCAGGCCGATCGTGGTGTTCTTCATATCTCCTAACAGGATCGAAATGATCGAAAATAGGAAGGCGCTGAGGGTGATAAGCCAAAAGATCCTGCTTTGCCAACGTTGGAGTTTCAAAAGATTTTTCACCTGCTGAAGGGCAGGTACCTTTCGAAGTTCGGGATTTTCGTTCCAGGTGATTTCGTATCTGCCGGTTTTGGCCAGGTACAGAAACGCCTCCAAAATCCATTGGGGATGAATGGGAATCGCTCGGAACGCTTCAGAAGTTTCGAGTTCCTCCTGGAGGTCGGCCACCGTTACGAAAGACCGCACTTGCAAAGCCTTTTCGATCTCTCTACAGATATCCGTTAATAATTGCGATCGACTGTAGGGAGAAAAACAGGGCAGAAAGTTGACAATCCGCTCCGGAAGCCCTGCCCTAGGCGGGGCTTCCCGAACCTGATTGGTTCCTTGAGGTTCGGCAGCGACCGTCAACCAGCCTGGAGCAAGCTGAGTATAGTTCTCTGCACAGCCGGGTTGGCCTCCTTCAGGCGCCCAACCCGTGGTACTGAGAACCACGAGATAGGTATCCGGCAAAGCGGCTTGGTCCCCATGCGACTGCATCCACCACCGCTTCAACACCCCCTCGATCTGATGCACATGGGACCTTCCAGCGGGGATCAGAACAGGTCCTCGACCGCTCTTCTGAAATTCTACAGGCGTTACTGCTGCGACTGCCACAAGCACCGGCCTTCCCCACAACGGATGTACCGAATGCACCCGTAACTGATTGGCCGACACAGAGCCGGCTTGCACTCCTCTGGTCCCCTGCCCGTTTCCCCCTCCCTCGGAGATACCATACGCGCTTCGCCAGGAGGAAGGCGGTCGCCAAGGAGGATCAAGCCGATCCAAATCCCATTGCTTCTCCAGTTCTGCTGTGAGCCACTCGCTCAAATCCGCAGCATCCCGATGCAAACCTCCCCAACAACGCGGCTCGGGCAAAAAGATCGACCATAGACTACGACTCAACCGAGGCAACGGACTGCTCCGGCGGACCTGTTCCGCAAGATTGGCAGCCATCCGGTCTTGAAACCATTTCGCCAAGCTCCCACACTCTTCCAGACGCTTCAAAGAAGCCGTTCGGCCGTCCTGCTGGCTCCGTCGATCTAAGGATTCCAGCCATCGCACATCTCGGATTCCATCGGCGATGCGGCAGTTTAGGCAGTAACCCGTGGCCAGATACCACGGTTCGCATCGCTTACAGAGCAATTAACCACAACTATCACAACGCACATTAGACCACGGATTGCCGGCCTGGATGAAATCACCGCAATGGGGACAACTTTCCAGTGGTTCCTTTTGCAGCTTCTGGAAACAATCTCTACACAACCCACGAAGCCAGCCAATATCTTGGGGGCACACACTGCGTCTTTCGTTCGGATGCAGCCCGAACGGATCGGGGCAGTCCTTTCTCGCCTGGTCCTGAATCGGGTGGCCCTCATAACAGCAGTGTTCCCAGCAAAGCTCTTGGCCGAAACCTCGACAAGCCGGACAGATCAGGTTCCTACACTTCCGGCATGAGACCATCTGGGCGTGATCATCGACTTCATGGCCGGCGGAACACCTTCGCTTGGCCCCTGTATGAATCGCACACCGAAAGCGTGCAAAACCGTCGGTCTCTTGGGAACATATAATCCGACCACAGGGGCGGCCGCTATCGGTCATCGCTTCACAACGCTGCTGGGGAACCCGATCCACTCGATGGCCACAGGAACAAAAGTATCCTATCGTGGGATCCCCGTACAACAAGAAGCTCAGGCCCATGGCCGTTCCAGAATCCAACGGATCCGACGGACGACGGCGAAAAGCCAATCGGGCCAATCGCAAGGCCTCTCCAACTGTCCTTCCTTCGATCAACCCGCGGAAGAAAGGTTCCACCAGCTCCGCCGATAAATCCGCCGGAATTCGCACCACCGCCCCCACATAATGGGGCACACCCGCCTCGATCATCTCCTGGATCATGCCGGACAGAGCATTGGCTTCTCCGGCGGAGTCCCCCTGCACTCGGCCCGACTCGCAGGCAATCGCTACGACCAGCAAAGGCGGAGAGGTGCTCCCTTGGAAACTCTGGCGAAGGTCTTGGTTCGTGAATAGTTCATTTCGGCCCAAGATAAAACCGCTGGGGCCGTCCTGGGTGGGCCGGGCTACATAGTGCCCCATCAACAGAACCATCTCCCTTTGTCGAAAGGCTTCGGCCAAAGCCTCTTTTCGGACCGGACGAAAGGCCCGAACATCCCGAAACTCGATCATCTGCTGCGGTCGCAGGGGCAAGGAAGCAGGCCCTCTAGCGGGTTGGGCCGAAGCCCACACCTGGCGAAATCTCTCCCAGCGAGTCCGCAGATGCCTGGCCCCGGCTTGTTCCAGAAGCCCCTCCGGGTCCACCACGCTAAACGTCCGATAGGGAGCATTTCTATCCTCACCTGCCGAGGGGGTCCCCCGGTTCGGCGTCGGCGCCCTCTGCGCTGTGCCTACCAATTCTTTTCCGGTCGCATAACGATACGCTAAAAACTCCCCTCCAACCGCCATCCATTCCAAAGGAACCTCCGAAAACTCCCAAGGGCATTGGAAGATCACATGATCCAAGCCCGGAGCAGATTCCATCCACCGGACCAATGCCTCGGGAAGCAAACACTGCCGCAACGTCTCGGCCCGGTCTCGGAGTTTGAGAAGTCGAGATTCCAGATCTTGGGGACTGGCCCCGCTGGCGGCCACCCATACCATGTCCGAAAGGAGCGTATGCATCTGGCGGGAAAGGTCCCGTACGGCATCGGAGGAGCATAACGATTCATAACGAGAGCCTAATTGAGCCGACTGCCCCGCCGGGCGCCACTCCCAACTAAGACTCACCTGCTCCTGGTTGGTCTGGTACCGAAGAACCAACACGCCCATTCGTTTTTTCTCCCTTGACAGTAGCAGGCTGAAAAGCTGAGGGATTCAGCTTTCAGGGAGAATACCAATAACCCTCTCCCGCCCCCTCGGGGTTCCCCCTGCAACCAAACAGGCTCCCCCTCTGCAGAAGAAGTCGCCGTTGGGCGTCAGGTTTGCTTTCAGGCCCGTTTCGGAGCTTCTTCTCCTTGGGCGATAAAAAGACACAATTCTCGGCCATCGGAAACAACGATTTTCCAAAGTCCCGGCGGGCACTCCGGAAACTCTGCCTTGCCCTCTTGCAGCGGCACAGTGTCTCCAAATGGTCGTTGTTCGACTCCTTGGGGTGTGCGGATCAGCTCCAACAGGCGCACCGTTTCTCCAGACGCCGGCCCCGCCACCGAAACCTTCAGATGCAGATTTCCATGGGCAATTCGGTCCACGATGACGGTAACCCCATGCCTCCCATGCACCTGGAGTCTTGGGGGGAACTCGGGCGGCTTGGCAACATCCATCATCACCGGCGACGGCGCAAAAACCTCCCCAGATGCCCTGAGGTCCCATGGGATCCCCGGCCCTTGTTGGGACCAAAGAAGCCCTTCTACAGTATCTACAAGGACCACCGCCAGTGAACGGAACAAACCAGGCACGTTCATCAGCCACTTTTCCACTTCCTCCCAAACGGATCGAAGGGCCAAAGGCATCTGCTCGGCTTCTTCGAGTTGGATCGCCAAAGGCATCTGGGCATCTTTCATGGCTTGGACAATGCGGGCCATTTCCTCTTGAACTTGTGGACTGATGGCCAACCACCTATGCACCTCCGCTTCTTCCTCCGCGGAGGCAATCCCTAACGCATAGTCCCATAAATGTCTTTTCACCGTTAGGGGGACTCCTTCCGGGAAAGCCTCCTCAGGAATAGGAAAAAGAATGTCCCTTACCATCATCTCCAGAGGATCTCGAAACGGCTCTCTTTCTTCTGACGCCATGGAAAGAACTCCTATCTCTTTTTAGGGTAACACCTTAGCCGAATGTAAGGGGGCGATGTGTCATTCCTGCGTAAGCAGGAATCCAGGCTTATTTTCCCCAGGTGGAAACCCAGACAATATGGACTTTTCGTATTTTCTGGATTCCCGCTTTCGCGGGAATGACACAGCCGATCCCTCCATTCGGCTAAAATGTTACGATTTCTCTAACTCCACTTTCAGAAAAAATGGGGCCTCTTAGGTTGACTGTATCCACCCGGCCAGGCCACTACAACTTGTAGGGGGTAAAAATCGGCTCGAACCCCACAGATTGTGATAATGACTTCCGGTGGATCCAGTCCACTTAGACCCCTCTCCCACACAACCATCCCCACCGAACAGCCAAGAATAAACAGTGGACGCTGCCGCAGCCAATCACGATCCATGCAACCATGCTGGTCCCAAAACCTTACCTCTTTCAATGCCAATGGGTTGAAGCAACCACCTCTGCTGGTTTCCAGTCCGGTTCTCCAAGGGCTTTGCACGGAAATGCCAGAGCATCATCCCGGCTTGTCCTTTGTTTTTCTACGGAAATTCAAAAAAAACTATTCACAAGGTTTTTGGGGCCAATGTTCTCGGAGGAAGTTGGCCACGGCGTTCTGATAGCGAAACACGGTGGACTGAGAAACGCCCAGCAGTCGGGCCACCTCCAGTTGAGACCGAATCCACGGAAGCCGACACTCTTCGTACTTTTTTCGTTGCAGTCGAAAAGCATTCAGTTTTCCCCGAGCTAAACTCCATCGCCTCCAAGCCTTTTGATACTCTACCCGGCGGCCTGGCAGTCCACACCGATCCTCTTCCTGGAGTTCCTTCCACCTCCTGTCCAATTCTTGGAGGGTCAGTTGGGAAGCTGCCCACTCCAGGCTCTCGAAATCTTTTTCACCCAATGCTTCCAATTCTTTTCGCATCCGATGGAGTTTTTTCTCTTCGGCTTGAAAATTTTGGAAAGCCTCGGCCAACTCGAAAGCTAATGTTTCCCGCTGCTCTTGGCAGAAATAATATTCTTTGGCAAGAGCGGCCATCTGCTCGGCGGAAACCCTTTGGCGAAGAATGGTTTGCGTGGCGGGGGTCATTTTTTCCACCGGCCAGTAGGCTTTGTACTTCAATTCAAACGCCGCCACTTCCAATTCCACTTCCTGCCCACGAGAGTGCATCTGGCCATAACGTCCCAATAACCGGCGAAGTTGAGTCTCCAAGCATTGTTGCGGCAACTCGTCTTGCCATTTCTCTGCCCAAGGCAAAATTTGATCCACATCCATTCCCTGGATTTCCCAAGGAAGATTTCTTTGTGGGGCGGCGATTTTTTCCACTACCTCCATCGCCCGCCATGTCAACCACCTCTTGAAAAACGGTTCAAACTCCCCTTCCGAGGGACAGAACGCCGCGGCGCACCGGTGAAAATATTCAACAGTAAACGCATTTTCCTCAAACGCATCCATCGCTTCGACCCAAAAGGAGGACGCCCGTTGCCTGCCCACCTGGTAGATGAGGATGCTCCCTAGGACCCCTTTGGGTCGATCCCCCGGAGGATAGACGCCGTAAATCCACTCCCCAAAAGCGGCCCAAAATTCGTTAAGGAGTTTTCGGGCTTCAGAGAAATCCTTCTGATGGACCGCTTCCAGAAAATCTTGAACCCGTCTGACGTACTCCATCCCCTTTCCCCTTTGAAGTCGATGGGAGAAAAACGTTTTTTATGATAACTTCCACGCTAAGGGTGGGGCAATCCCCCCTGTTGGGCAGCAGCCCTTGGCCCAATTCTCATTTCCCTGTTGATCTGGCAAATCCTGCCTCCGTTCCCGACCTTCTGGTAGGCAACTTGACTCGCCGGAAAAAGGCAAGGATCTTCTCAGGGTTCTCTTTCCACCGGATGGCTTTTTTATGCCTCGGACGCCTCGGCCGAAAAGAGTCTCTCTAGAAAGTTTTGTCCTTCCTGGCAGGGAATCCCTTTACGGATGGGGTATCGGTCCGGCGATTTCCGTTGTGATCTGGCCAGTATTTGGCGCAGGCGACGGAAGTTCGGCCCCTGTTCCGTTCGGCGCCCTGCTATGAATCTTTCCGACGGACCGTTTGGGATTGGTTCAGCAGAAGTTGCCAAGAGGTCGGGAATTTTTTCCATCCCTGGAGTGGATTCTAAAGAGGACTGAATAGTTTTTTCCCTCTTCACGTACTGAACAGGTAGATCGCTGAGGAAAAAGCCGCACACTCCAAGGCCCACCAGGCGGCGCCTTTGGAGTTCAAATGTTCATATAAAATATACACATTTCTTCCCTCTATCCTTCTTTTTCTTCTAGGAGAACGGGTTATGGTTTCTGGAGATTTCTCGCCCGCCGCGCAGAAAAATCCAGCCGGGGGAATTGTAAAAGCCATCTTCTACTTCCTATGGACTGGAGTAGTCCTTTGGAGGCCTCCCACCGCCCCCCACACCTTCCCAGAGAGATCAGAAATCCTTAAAAACGGCAGTGGATTCGCCGAGGGTATGGACGCCCCAGCCTCCTTAGGATTCCTGGGATTGCTGCATGGGATTCTTGGAACAGAAGCGCTCCGAAAATCGGTTGGAAAAGTCGAAGAATCGCCCGGCTGGCCTCTAGGCAGCCTGCCCCGAACTCCGGTGATGCTGCCCTCTGGGAGCAGGCCGAACGGTTGGAATGGGCCTCGGGGGAGGTCCAACTGCCCTCGCCGCGGTGCTCTCCGAGACGCACCTGGATCCAACAGGAAGAAGCAGCACTCTGGGCCCTGCCTCCCACGCCGGCGCCTCGACGTCCGGCGCCTTGGCCTATGGTGGATGGAACGGCCCGCTGAAAAAGGGACTGCTCCGCAGTGACTCCGAATGAAATAGGTCCACGGAGTACATCACAGGGACCGGCGACGCATCCGGACAGACCAGCATTTTCCCCCTGGAAGTGTTTCCCCTTGCAGGTAGAGTCACTTCACCCGGGAGGTCCTGGGCATGAAAAGCGACTATTTTTCCCGGAAAATCTACTGCCTATTGGGGACGCCGTGGGTGGCGTGGATAATTGTACATTTATTCATGCAGTGGTTCTGGGGGATTCTGCCGCCCGCACCAATCGGTCTGCCCAATCCTCTTCCTTTTTCTCAGTTTCCGGGCCTTGGGAACAGCGATTCCGAGGTCTCGCCTCGGGGTTCTTCTATGGGTTTCCATGCTTCCGATCAGGTAACCGTTCACGGGGTTTTTCCCCTTGCCATGCCTGCCGGAACCCCTCGACAGCAGGC
>Ga0209017_10000526_pt1 | contig 37423 bp, 36 predicted proteins | sample YNPBryunderm2012_FD_185812 | JGI IMG/M metagenome (GOLD analysis project Ga0209017, IMG submission 185812) | Anoxygenic and chlorotrophic microbial mat microbial communities from Yellowstone National Park, USA - YNP Bryant MS undermat 2012... ...
TGGTGGAGCCGAGGGGAATCGAACCCCTGACCTCGTGAATGCCATTCACGCGCTCTCCCAACTGAGCTACGGCCCCAACCGTCGCGCACGGGCGCCAGGCGCGCCCGCTGTCGGGAACGCGGCCTTCTACCGAAGCCCTGCCCCCCGGGCAAGGGCCCTTGCCGCTTGCCTCGCCCGGGGCGGAAGAGGACATTCCAGCCCGCTCAAGAGGCGAGGGAGGAACGGCATGAGCGAGATCCTCTGGCGGCCCGATCCGGTCCGCGCGGCGGCGACCAATCTCCGCGCCTTCCGGCTCTGGCTCGGCGCGCGCGGCATCGCCGTGCCCGACGTCGCCTCCCTCTGGCGCTGGTCGGTCGAGGACATCGGCGGCTTCTGGACCGCGCTGTGGGACTTCGCCCGAATCATCGGCCACAAGGGCGACGCGGCGCTCGAGAACCCCGAGGCCATGCCGGGCGCGCGCTTCTTCCCCGAAGCCCGCCTCAGCTACGCCGAAAACATCCTCCGCCACGCGGGCGAAAAGGAGGCGATCGTCTTTACCGGCGAGGACGGGCAGCGACTCGCCTGGAGCCGCGACCGCCTCCGCGCGGAAACCGCCGCCGTCGCCGCCGCCCTGCGCGCGCACGGCCTCAGGCTCGGCGATCGCGTCGCCGCCTACCTCCCCAACATCCCGCACGGGATCGCCGCCCTCATCGGTACCAACGCCGCGGGTGGCACCTTCTCCTCGGCAAGCCCCGATTTCGGCCCCTCGGGGGTGCTCGACCGCTTCGGCCAGATCGCGCCGCGCGTGCTGATCGCCGCCGACGGCTACCGCTACGGCGGCAAGCTGTTCCGGAACGCGGCGAAGATCGCCGAGATCATGGCGGGCCTCCGCTCGGTCGAACGCCTCGTGATCGTGCCGTTCATCGGCGACGACGCAGCCCTCGCGCTGCCCAAGGCCGTCACCTGGGAGGCATGGACGGAGCCGCACCGGGGCGCGCCGCTCGCCTTCGAGCGCCTGCCGTTCGACCACCCGCTCTACATCCTCTATTCCTCCGGAACGACCGGGAAGCCGAAATGCATCGTCCACGGCGCGGGGGGGGTGCTGCTCAAGCACGCCTCCGAACACCTCCTGCACACCGACCTCAAGCCCGATGACCGGTTGTTCTACTTCACCACGCTCGGGTGGATGATGTGGAACTGGCAGGTCTCGGCGCTGATGGCCGGGGCGACGCTTCTGCTCTTCGACGGCAACCCGTTCTACCCTTCTGCCTCCGCCCTGTTCGACCTCGCCGACCGCGAGGGGATGACGATCTTCGGCACAAGCGCGAAATATATCGACAGCGTGGCAAAAGCGGGCCTCAAGCCCCGTGCGAGCCACCGGCTCGAGAGCCTCCGCACCATGCTCTCCACCGGAAGCCCCCTGATCCCGGAGAGCTTCGATTTCGTTTACCGCGAGATCAAGGAGGACCTCCTCCTCGCCTCGATCTCGGGCGGCACCGACATCGTCGGCTGCTTCGCTCTGGGCAACCCCGAGGGGCCGGTGCGCCGCGGCGAGCTCGCAATGCGCGCCTTGGGCTGCGCCGTCGAGGTGTTCGACGAGGCGGGGCGGCCAGTGCGCGGGCGGAAGGGCGAGCTCGTCTGCCTCAAGCCCTTCCCCTCGATGCCCGTCTGTTTCTGGGGTGACCCGGACGGAGCGCGCTACCGCGCCGCCTATTTCGAGCGTTACCCAGGCGTGTGGCACCATGGCGACTGGTGCGAGATCATCGAGCATGAGGACGGGGTCGCGGGGCTCGTCATCACCGGCCGTTCCGATGCCGTGCTGAACCCGGGGGGCGTGCGCATCGGCACCGCCGAGATCTACCGCCAGGTTGAGACGCTGCCGGAGATCCAGGAGGCTCTGGTGATCGGGCAGGAGTGGGAGAACGACGTGCGCGTGGTCCTGTTCGTCCGCCTGAAGGAGGGCCAGGTGCTCGACGATGCCTTGCGCGAGCGCATCCGGCGGGTGATTCGCGACAACGCCTCGCCCCGGCACGTGCCGGCGAAGATCATCGCCGTGCCCGACATCCCTCGCACGCGCTCGGGCAAGATCACCGAGCTTGCGGTGCGCGACGTGGTGCACGGGCGGCCGGTGAAGAATGTCGAGGCGCTGGCCAACCCCGAGGCGCTCGAGCTGTTCCGCGCGATCCCGGAGCTCGCCGAGTGACACGCTAGCGCAACGACAGCACCCCGAGCATCAGCGACCCCACGGCGATCCGATACCAGCCGAAGGGCGCGAAGCCGATCCGCCCGATCACGGCGATCACCATTCGCACGACGAGGAACGCCACCACGAACGCGGAGGCGAAGCCTGTTGCGATCAGCGCAGCACCCTCGAAGGAGAGCACCGACCAGTTCTTGTAGAGGCTGAACACCGCCGCGGCGAGCATGGTCGGAATCGCGAGCACGAAGCTGAACTCCGCCGCCGCGGGGCGGGAGACGCCGACGAGGAGGGCGGTGATGATGGTCGCTCCCGAGCGCGAGGTGCCGGGCACCATCGCGAGCACCTGGCCGAAGCCGATCAGCACCGCCGCACCCCAGCCGATCCGCTCCACCGTCTCGATGCGCGGGATGCGCCGGAAGCGCTCGATCAGGATGATCGCCACGCCCCCGGCGATCAGCGCGACCGAGACCACCCACGGGTCGAAAAGTCGTTTCGTGATCGTGTCGTACAGCGTCGCCCCGATCACCATTGCCGGAACGAAGGCGAGAAGCACGTTCGCGGCATAGGCGCGCGCCATCCGCCCCTCCGCCCCCCCGAGCGGCAGGCGGGCGGCGATGCCCCAGAGCTTGCGGGCGTAGATCAGGATCACGGCGAGGATGGCGCCGAGCTGGATCACGATCTCGAAGCTCTTCCCCGGCGGGGCGGCGAAGCCGAGCAGGTCGACGAGCAGGATCAGATGCCCGGTGGAGGAGACGGGGATGAACTCGGTCAACCCCTCGACGATGCCGAGCAGGAGGGCCGAGACGAGCGGCGGAAGGTCCATCGGGCTTGGTCCTCGGGCGCGTGAGCCGGCGTGAGCCGAGGTAGCAGCCGCCTGCCCTCCCGTCACGGGGGCGCGTCAGGCGCGGAACCGGCCGAGCACCTCAGGGTCGCCGCCCGTGCGCACCACCACCGCCTCGCCGGAGGCGGGTACGAGGCCGGTGAGCGCAGTGATGTTCACCTGGTGCGTGACAAGCACGAGCGGGCCGCCGTGCGAGGCCGCGAGCAGGGCGCGCAGCGCCGCCGTCCGTGCCGCGCCCTCGCCGCGATCGGCGAAGAAACTGTCGAGCGCGGGCTCCCATCGCACGGGTCCGAGAGCGAGCAGCTCCGCCGTCTCGAGGCAGCGGCACCAGCCGCTCGAGAACACGGTCGCAGCAGCGATGCCGTTCGCCCGGAACAGGTCGCCGAGAGACCGCGCCTGCGCCCGGCCCTCGTCGGAGAGGGTCCTCTGGGTCGAGCAGTTGCCGAGCCGGAAGCCTGGCGGGTCACCTACGCCTGGAGCGAGGGCGTGACGGAGCAGCGCGGCCGCGCGGCCTTCGCGCAACAGCGGCCAGGGCACTGCCTCGGCGCGCGCGACCAGCGGTGCGACCAGCAGAAGCGGCAGGGTGCGTCTCGACCATGGCATGCCCGGAACGTTGGGCCAGAGCCGGATGGCGCAAGGGGTGGCTTGCCAGCCAGGCCGCGACGTGCTGATGCCTCTCCCCGAGGTTCCGCTGAGGGGGAAGCGCCCATGACGCTCACGCCGGCCATCCGCGACACGCTCGCGCATGTCACGACAGCCACGCTCACCACCGTGCTGCTGAAGAAGGGTCTGCGTCGGACGTGGATGCGCGGGCCGAAACCGCTTCGCCCCGGCCTGGCCCGCATTGTTGGGCCAGCCTTCACCCTGCGCTTCATCCCCGCGCGCGAGGACCTCGCCACGCCCGAGAGCTGGTCCTCCCCGCGCTCGACCCGCGGCGCGATCGAGGCGATGCCGGAGGGCTGCGTGGTGGTGGCCGGCACTGAGGGCATCACCGATGCCGGGATCTTCGGCGACATCCTCTGCGCGCGCATGTCGAAGAAAGGGGTGGCGGCGCTCGTGACCGAGGGCGCGGTGCGTGACGGCGCCGGGGTGCGGGCCACCGCCCTTCCCGTCTGGTGCGCCGGCGAGGTGGCGCCGCCGTCGGTCGCTTCGCTGACCTTCGTGACTTGGGAGGAGCCGGTCGGCTGCGGCGGGGTGGCGGTGTTCCCAGGCGACATCGTGGTCGCAGACGACGACGGCGCGGTGCTGATCCCCCAAGCCCTGCTCGAGGCGGTGGCACGCGAGGCCGAGGCGCAGGAGAAGCTCGAGGCCTGGATCATGCGCGAGGTGGAGAAGGGCGTGCCGCTTCCCGGCCTTTACCCGCCAGACGCCGAGACCAGGGCGCGCTACGAGCGCGAGACGGGCTGAGGCGGCTGCCGCGGGGAGGCGAGTCGCGTGCGCGCGCTCATCCGTTTCGCGTCGATCGCTGACCGGCTGAGCGCCGCCTCCGCTAGGCTCGCCACCGCCGCGGTTCTGCTCGCGGTTCTGATCTCGGCCGGCAATGCGACGAGCCGCTACGCTCTCGGCCTCACCTCGAATGCCTGGCTCGAGGTGCAATGGTATCTCTTCGCCGCGATCGCGCTGCTTGGCGCGGCGGAGACGCTCAAGCGCGGCGCGCATGTGCGCGTCGACCTGCTCTACGTGCTCGCCGGCGAACGCGGGCGTCTCGCGATCGACCTCTTCGGGCTCGTGGTGTTCCTGCTGCCGGGGATGATCCTGCTCGGCTGGCTCTCCTGGCCGTTCTTCTGGGAGAGCTGGATCCGCAACGAGTTCTCGAACAATCCGGGCGGGCTCTACCGCTGGCCGGTGAAAGTCCTGCTGCCGCTCGGTTTCGCGCTCGTGGCGCTGCAGGGGCTGGCCGAGCTTGCCAAGCGTATCGCCGCGCTCGCCGGGGCCTACCGGCTCGACACCACCTACAACCGGCTGCTGCAGTAAGGAGCCCACTGGTGGCCGGGTTCCTCACCTACGACCTGATGGCGCCGCTGATGTTCGCGGGGCTTGTTCTGTTCCTGATCATCGGCTTTCCGGTGGCGTTCAGCCTCGTCGCCTGCGGCCTTTCCTTCGCGATCCTCGGCATCGAGCTTGGCTTCTTCCAGCCCGCCTTCCTGCAGGGCCTGCCGCCGCGGGTGTTCGAGATCCTCTCGAACGAACTGTTGCTCGCCATCCCCTTCTTCACCCTGATGGGTGCGATCCTGGAACGGTCAGGCCTCGCCGAGGACCTGCTCGAGGGCATGGGCCAGCTCTTCGGTGCCCTGCCCGGCGGGCTCGGCTATGCGGTGATCCTCGTCGGCGCCCTGCTCGGCGCGATCACCGGCACCGTCGCCGCCTCGGTGCTCGCGATGGGGATGATCGCGATGCCGGCGATGCTGCGCACCGGCTATGACTCCCGCTACGCCACCGGCGTGGTGGCGGCCTCGGGCACGATCACGCAGGTGATCCCGCCCTCGCTTGTGCTGATCGTGCTTGCGCAGGTGCTCGGCCGGTCGGTCGGCGACATGTATCTCGGCGCGATCGGCCCCTCGATCCTGCAGACGCTCCTGTTCCTCGCCTACACGCTCGCCCTTGCTGTGGTGGCGCCGCGCAAGGTTCCGCCATTGCCCGAGGAGGCGCGGACGCTGCGCGGCAGCAGCCTCGCCTGGACCATCCTGCGCGCGATCCTGCCCTCGCTCGGGCTGATGTTCCTCGTGCTCGGGACGATCATCCTCGGTCTTGCGACGCCGACGGAGGCAGGCGCGATGGGCACGGTGGGGGCGATGCTGCTCGCCGCCGCCAACCGGCGTCTGACCCCCGCCCTGCTCTGGCAGGGCATGGCGACGACGATGCAGATCACCGCCATGGTGGTGTTCATCCTGATCGGCGCCACCGTGTTCAGCCTCGTGTTCGCAGGCGTCGAGGGCGGGCACTGGATCGAGGACCTGTTGAGCGACCTGCCGGGCGGGCGGACAGGCTTCCTCATCTTCGTCAACGTGTTCATCTTCCTGTTGGCGTTCTTCCTCGACTTCTTCGAGATCGCCTTTATCATCCTGCCGCTGTTGATCCCGACGGCGAAGGCGCTCGGGATCGATCTCGTCTGGTTCGGCGTGATGGTCTGCGTGAACATGCAGACAGCCTTCATGCACCCGCCCTTCGGCTTCGCGCTGTTCTACGTCCGCTCGGTCACGCCGGCGTCGGTGCTCACGCGCGACATCTATCTCGGTGCGATTCCGTTCCTTCTGTTGCAGCTCGTTCTCGTTGCGATCGTGGTCGCCTGGCCCGAGAGCGTGACCGCCTTCATCCCCGGCGGCACAGGAATCGATCCGGCCACGGTGACGATCGACATCCCCCCGCCGCCTGCGGCCGAGGACATCCCGCTGCGGTTCGACTGAACACCTGGAACGAAAGAAGGGCGGCCAACAGGCCGCCCGTCCCTCGTCGCTCCGGCCAGTGCCGCTCGGGTCGCGCCCGTCAGCGCACCGTCTGGGCCGCGGTGAAGGCGAAGTTCTGGTAGTTCAGCTCGGCCACGCGGAACCACAGGAACTGCTCGTCGCGGAACACCTTCCAGCTCTCATAGATGCGGGCGAACTTGGCGTTGGTTCGCGCGAGCTCGTCGTAGATCGCGTGCGCCGCCTTCCAGGCCTCGGCGAGGATCTCGCGCGGGAAGGCGCGGAGCTGCGCCCCTTGGGCGACGAGCCGTCGCAGCGCGGCGGCGTTCACCGCATCGTACTTCGCCATCATGTCGGCGTTGGCCATCGCGCAGGCGGTCTCGATCGCCGCCTTGTAGGAGGCGGGAAGCGACTCCCACGCAGGCAGGTGGATGTTGAGCGAGAGCGCCGCCCCACCCTCCCAGAAGCCCGGGTAGTAGTAGAAGGGCGCCACACGCACCAGACCGATCCGCTCGTCGTCGTAGGGGCCGACGAACTCGGCCGCATCGATCGTGCCGCGCTCGAGCGCCGAGTAGACTTCGCCGAGAGCAAGCTGCTGCGGGGTCGCCCCGAGCCGGGCCATGATCTGCCCGCCAAGGCCGGCGATCCGGAACTTCAGCCCCTGCAGATCGGCCACTGTGCGCAGCTCCTTGCGGAAGAAGCCGCCCATCTGCGCGCCGGTGTTGCCGGCAAGGAACGAGATGACGTTGTACTCGCGCATCAGCTCGCGCAGGAGCGCCTGCCCGCCGCCGTGGTAATACCAGGCATTGTGCTGGCGGAAGGTCATGCCCCAGGGCAGCGCCGTCTCGAAGGCGAGCGCCGGCTCCTTGCCGATGAAGTAGTAGTTCGGCACGTGCGTCATCTCGACGGTGCCGTTCTGCGCCGCCTCGAGGGTCGAGAAGGGGGGAACGATCTCGCCCGCGGGGAAGACGCGGATCTGGAACCGGTTGTCGGTGATCGCGGCGACCTGGCGCGCGATCAGCTCGGCGGGGCCGAAGAGCGTGTCGAAGGTGCGCGGGAAGGCGCTCGAGAGCCGCCAGCGGATCTCGGGGGCGCTCTGGGCGATCGCCGGGGCGGCGAGCGCTGTGGTGGCGGCGGCAGCGGCGGCGCCGCGCGTGACCAGGATACGACGCTTCATCGGTGACGTTCCTCTCTCCCAGCGGCCTTGGGCCTCCCGGCCCTTGAACGCTCTCTTAGCGGAAGCCCTGGCGGCTGAACAGCAGCGGTTGACAGCGGGGCGCGGGCCTGGAGACGATCACGTGCCATGGCATGCCTCGACATGAGGGAGGGCCGCTCGATGGATGCGACGATTCCGCGACGCCAGGCGCTCGCGCTCGCGGCGGTTGCGGGCCTTGCCTCGCCCCGAGCGCTCGGCCAAGGCTGGCCGTCACGTCCGATCCGGCTCGTGCTCGGCTTCCCCGCAGGCGGAACGGCTGATGTGATCGGGCGGCTCGTGGGCGAACGTCTCGCCGCCTCCCTTGGCCAGAGCGTGGTGGTGGAGAACCGCGCCGGCGCGTCGGGCAACATCGCCGCCGAACACGTCGCCCGCTCCGCGCCCGACGGCTACACGCTTCTCCTCGGCACGCAAGGGACGCATGCGGCCAATGCGGCGCTGTTCGCGCGCCTGCCCTATGATCCGGTCGCCGATTTCGTTCCCATCGCCCCGGTGGCTTCGGTGCCGAACATTCTCGTGGTCACGACCGGCCTCCCCGTGGCCGACGTCGCCGGCTTCGTCGCCTACGCCAAGGCGAACCCGAACCGCATACGCTTCGGCAGCTCCGGCAACGGCACCTCGATTCATCTCGCCGGCGAATTGTTCAAGGTGATCGCCGGGATCGAGATGGAGCATGTTCCCTATCGCGGCTCCGCCCCGGCACTGACCGATCTCGTGGCCGGTCGGATCGAGGCGATGTTCGAACTCGTGCCCGGCGTAAGAGGGCAGATCGCCTCGGGCGGGGTGCGGGCGCTCGCGGTCGCCTCGCGGGCGCGGATGCCGGCGGTGCCCGGCGTGCCGACCTTCGGCGAGGTCGGCTATCCGGAGTTCGTCACCGGCGCCTGGTTCGGCGTGTTCGCCCCGGCCGGAACGCCCGAACCTGTGGTGGCGCGTCTCGCCCGGGAGCTCGCGGCAATGACGGGCCCGGGGGGCAGCCTCGTCTCCCGGCTCGAGGAGGTCGGGGCGGAGCCGATGAGCGCAACACCCGAGGCCTTCCGCGCCTTCATCGCTGCCGAGACGACTCGCTGGGCCGAGGTGGTGCGACGATCGGGCGCGCGGCTCGACTGACCGGGCGGCGACGCAAGGAAAGCGAGAGGCCGGGCGGACGGCGTCGGGTCGTTCCGATCCGGCTCGGCGGACGGTGGAACCGAGGGGAAGGGGGCGGATGGTGCGTCCGACGCACACTCCGCCCCTGACATCAGGCCCTCGCTGTGCCGCAGGGAGGACCGAACAGGACGCTGAACCTGCGGCCCTTCTCAGGCCGTTGCGCGGCGCGCGCGGCGGGCGACGGCGCCGAGCCCGGCAAGGCCCATCAGCATGAGCGCGACCGAGGCAGGCTCGGGCACGGGCTGACCCATCATCGCCATGCGCATGATCGGGTAGATGGCGGTGTTGTCGATGTAGCGCCCGTCGTTGAACTGAAGGAACTCAACGAGGCCTTGGTCGACACCGACGACGAAGTCATACAGCCGCTCCGCACCCGCACCTTTGGCCCAAAGCAGAGTCACCTCGTTGGTGTGCGTGCCATAGTGCCAGAGAACACCGGGGAGGTTCCCCTGACCGCGGTTCTCGATCGGCTGGAACGGGATGCGATCGGACTGAGGGCCCATCGGCATGCCGTTGCCATGGTCGGTGAGAACGATCAGGAGCGTCTCATTCCAGTTCGAATATTCCTCGACCCAGTTGATCGCCCACGCGACCGATCGGTCGAAAGCCACCTGCTCCTCGATGATCCGGGCCGTGTTGTTCGCATGCGCCATCCAGTCGACCGCCCCGCCCTCGACCATGAGGAAGAAACCGTTAGGGTTGCGCGAGAGATAGTTGATGGCCCCCGCCGTCATCTCCACCAGGGTCGGCACGTTGGTGTTGAACGGCACGCCGGAGGCATTGCCGCTCGCGACCGAGATGACGGACGGATCGACCGGCCGGTTCCGGTTCGCCTGAAGCGTGTCGCCCACCTCGGCGAGGCCGATAACCCGCCCGGTCGGGACGACGCTTCCATCCGCCATCGCCCGGAACTCGTCGAGCGAGGTGATGAGGGTGCGGTTGTAGATCGGGTCACCGGACTGCAGCCGGGTGAGCTGGTCGACCGTCATGTAGGTCTCGCTCGGTGTCGACCGCGCCTGACCGTTCGAGTTGTAGAGCGGGTGCCCCGCGCCCATGATCAGGTCGAGATCAGGGTTGGCGAGCATCTGCTCGGCGATCTGATGGTAGTTGTTGCGGCTGATGTTCTGCGACCCGAACACGGCCGGTGTGGCGTGGCTGAACGGCACCGACGTCACCACGCCCGTGGCGCGGCCGAGCGCCTTCGCCTCCTGGGTGATGTAGGGAAGAGGATTCCCGAAATCGTCGAAGTTGATCGCGTTGTTGTAGGTCTTGGCGCCGGTCGCGAGCGCGGTGCCGGCCGCTGCCGAGTCGGGATAGTTGCGCTTGATGTAGTCGTAGCCGTTGAAGAAGGAGGGCCGCCCGCCGAAGCTGCCCGCGTTCGGGGTCGTGTCCCATGCCCGCGTGGGATCGTAGGAGATCTGCGGCGTTCCCGTGTTCGTCGGCGTGCTCGAGGTGTTCAGCGGATAGGTCGTCATGCCGAGCCGTACCGGGAAGTTCTGATAGGCTTGGCCGCGCTGCTCCCCCGTCGCCCAGTAGGACGCCATGTCCCAGGTGCCCCAGGAGGCGCCGTCGGAGATGAACAGCATCACGTTCTTGACCGGCGCAGCGTCTGCCGCCCCGATCGAGACCGCGATCGCACCGGCAGCGACCGCGGCGACCAGATGACGTCTCGTCAGCATATCCAAGGTCCCTTTCCCAAGATGACCGGGGAGGGCGGGCCCCCAAGTCTGAGGCCCATCTCCCGCGCGGTCATGCGTTCGTATAGGGCACGTCGGCCGCTTGCCGCTTTTCAGCTCGACGAAATATCGGTGACGTATTGCTGACACGCGGTCTTGACTCGAAAGAATGAAATCCTTCGCGTGCACTGAACCGTTCTGTGCGACTCAGGATCAGGCGAAGCGGCGGCGTGCCCGCGCCAAGGGCTCGAACCGCTCTTCCCCCGCAGTAGGGCGGCGAGAGCGGTCCTCGCAGAACCCGTGAGCGATGGCGCGCGCGATGTGGCGCGACCGGATGCCCGAGGGCCGGTGCCCCTCGTGAAGTTCAGCGCGTGACCGCCCCCGAACCGCGCCGCGCGAAGGACACGCCGAGCAGTCCGAACAGCCCGGCGCCGAGGATGGCGAGCGAGGCTGGTTCGGGCACAGGGAACAGAGCGTTGCGCACGCCGACACCGATATCGGGGTGGTTGCTGAAGATCCCGTCGACGCCGCGCTCGAGGAACAGGCGATAATCCTCAGCCCGGTCGGTGAGCGTGTAGACGTGCACCAAGAGGCCCGCCTCGTGCGCGGCGGCAATGCAGGCCTCGGTCGCCGCGGCGGCGTTCACGCCGATCCCTTGCGCGAAGGAGGCAAGCGCGGCCGCCGCTTCCGGGGTCGTGGGGCAGGTGGGAACGGGTGGGAAACCGGCCCCGTTTGGCAGGGTGAAGGTGAGGGCGATCAGCGGCAGCGTCGTCAGATCCCTGGCGTACTGAAGCACGGCGGGGATGAAGGACTGGATGAACACGTTCCCGCGGCTGCCGTCGAAGAAGCCGCCCCAGCGCGGATCGGCGAGTTCGGCAAGCGTCGCATCCGCCATGGCGCGCAGATAGGCGAGCCCGTCCGCCGGGGGCAGGGCGGAGGTGGACTTCAGCTCGGGATAGACGCCAACGACCTGTCCGGTCTCGCGGAAATGATCGTAGGAGACCTCGAGCACCTCGGCGAAGCTCGGCACCCGGAATGGTTCGGTTCCGTCATAGAACCCGTTGCCGGGAGCAGAATAGCCCGGCGTGCCGCGCGAGCGGGCGGTGAGTTGGCGGATCTCATCGAAGTCGAAGTCGAACACGTAGTACAGGCGCCGCCCGCCCACCTCGCGCCCCCGCGCGAACCAGTCGGGCCGGGAGGCGGCGAGCGCCTCGATGTTCGTCGTCGCGTTCAGCGTGTCGTCGTGCAGGGCGACCAGTTTGCCGTCGCGCGTGAGGAACAGGTCGGGCTCGATGAAATCCGCCCCCTGGCGTATCCCGAGCCGGTAGGCCTCGAGCGTATGCTCGGGCAGGTAACCGGAGGCGCCGCGATGGGCGATGATGATCGGGCGGTCGACGAGCGGCCCTGCCGCGGCCTCGCCGCCGACCAGGGCGGCGATGAAGAGGAGTGCGACGGAGGTTGAGCGTCCCGGCATGGTGTCCCTCTGTTCTGGAGGCTCGAAGTCGGTAGTTGAGGACGATAGCCGGCTCGTCCGCCCCGCGCACGACAGATCGGTTACGTTTCTTACGCGCAGCGATCGGCCGTGATCCGTAGCTTCTCCCCCCGGGCGGGGCTGGCGCCTGCCCCGGCGCGGGCATTGCCGGAGGGCGTGGAAGAGAGGAGCGCCCGCGCCGCAGGTGCCGCTCAGAGCAGATCGCACACGGCTGGAATCAGCTCAGTCCGTGAAGACGGTCGAAGAGTATGTGTTGGCCGGTTTCCACTCGTGTGGAACCCGCTCAGTGGATCCCCTCACGCTCGGCCCAAGCGAGGAGCATCAGAAGCGTCCACAGCCTGTGCGTGTGGGACCTGCGCCCGGAAAGATGTTCGGCCCAGATGCGGCGGATAAGCCCAGGGCGGGCGATCAGGCCGGAACGAGCGAGCCGAGGCTGTGCCAGAAGCGCCTCTGCCCAGCCGCGCAGCGGGCTGCGGAGCCACAGCCCAACGGGAGGCTCGAATCCTTGCTTTGGTCGTTCGAACAGGGTGCGTGGAAGGTCGAAGGAGAGCGCACGCCGAAGCAGGGCCTTGGCGCCGGTGAAGCCGTCGCCTGCGTCGGTCAGAAGCGCCTCAGGCAGGGACCAGCAGAAACGCACGAACTCGATCGCAAGCAGCGGCGCGCGCGGCTCGAGCGAGACGCTCATCGCCGCGCGGTCGACCTTCACCATCAGATCGTCCGGCAGGTAGGTCCGCAGGTCCTGCAGCATCGCCGTGCGCAGCGGGGAGAGCTTCGGCTGCGGCGACAGGCCGAGGCCGGGCGCAGCGGCGGTCGCGAGACGGTGTTCCGGCGGCCAGCGCTGCACCGTGCCTTGTGCCGCTTCGGCAGGCGAGAGCGGCATCCGCGCAGAGAGCTGGGCGAGCAGCCGGCCCCAGGTGAAGCTTCCGGGCGGCGCGGCGCGGGCGAGGCCACGCGCGAGGCGACGCAGTTGAGCGGGAAGGATGGACGCCCGGCGCCAGACGGCTGCCGCCGCATGCAGGCGCGGATAGCCTGCGAAGAGTTCGTCCCCGGCATCGCCCGAAAGCGCGACCGTGACGTGGGAGCGGGTCAGACGCGCAAGCAGAAGCGTCGGCAGGGCTGAGGCATCGGCGAAGGGCTCGTCATAGGTCTCGACGAGGGTTGGCGCGACGGCGATCGCCTCGGCCTCCGCGACGGGCAGGACGTGATGGTCGGTGCCGAGCTCGCGGGCGATCGCTGCGGCATGCGGGGCCTCGTCGTAGGGGGTTCCCGGGAAGGCGATGGTGAAGCTTTTCGGCCGCGCGCCGATTGCCGCCATCGCCGCGACCACGATCGAGGAGTCGATGCCGCCGGAGAGGAAAGCGCCCAAGGGTACGTCCGATTCGAGCCGGCTTGCGACCGCTGCGCGGAGGCGTGCGCGGACCTCCGCCACCGCCTCGTCGGCAGAGCCGCGGAAGGGTGCTGCCGCCGCGCGTTCCGCCTCCGCAACGGCGTCCCAGTAGAGCCTGGGCTCCGGCGGGTCACCGGCGCGGTCGAGCGGGACGGAGAGGACCTCCCCTGCCCTGAGCTTGCGCACGCTGCGCCAGGCCGATCGGGGGGCGGGGATATAGCCAAAGCGCAGGAAACCGGCGAGCGCCTCCTCGTCCGGCGTGCGGTCAAGCGCGGGCAGGGCGGAGAAGCATTTCGCCTCGGAGGCGAAGGCGAGAGCGGCCGCAAGCCGCGCGATGTAAAGCGGCTTCTCGCCGAAGCGGTCGCGCGCGAGATGCAGCACGCGGTCGCGCCTGTCCCACAGCGCGAAGGCGAACATGCCGTCGGCGCGGGCGAGCGTCTCGTCAAGGCCGCGGGCAGCGATCGATTCGACGAGCGCCTCCGTGTCGGACCGGCCGCGCCACGGGATGGCGAGACCGCGGCGCAGCTCCCGGTGGTTGTAAATCTCGCCGTTGAAGACGATGACGAAGCGGCCGTCCGCAGAGGACATGGGCTGATGCCCCGCGGGCGTGAGGTCGAGTATGGCAAGCCGCCGGAAGGCGAAGGCGAGCCCGGCTTCCGGATCCGCCCAGGCGCCGTCATCGTCCGGGCCGCGGTGGCGGATCCGCTCAGCCATCGCAACAGCAAGCGCGAGCGCTTCGCCCTGCCGTCGCTGAGGGTCGAGGAGGCCTGCGAAACCGCACATGCTCAGCGCCCCCGCGGCAGGCCGAGGCTGCGGCGAAGCGCCGGGCCGAAGCCCTTGAGCCAGCGCCCGAAGCCGGGTTCGGCGCGGCGCCGGAGGAGGGCCCAGAGCTCTGGATGGATCAGGGCAAGCGGCTCTCGTGCCACAGGCTGGGCGGCAAGAGCGGGCCAGCGCGCCAGCGCCTCATCCGTCGCGAACAGAAGCATGTTCTGGCGGTACCACCACGCCACCCGGTCGTCCCGCCACAGAGCGTGGCGGAACGGGTCCAGGCAGCGGGCACCGAGGCGGGCGAAGCGGTCCGCCCACCAGTCCGGCCACTGCTCGTTCACATGCCCCTCCCCACCCTGGCCTGGAACGGCGGCGGAAAAGAGGACAAGCGGGGCAGCGGCGAGCAGATCGGCGACGAACCCTTCGGCCCGGTCGGGCGGCAGATGCTCCGCCACCTCAAGGGCGAGGGCGAGATCGAAGCGGCGATCGAAGTGAAGCGGTTGGCTGAGATCGGCGCGGCGGAAATGCGCGGGCGGGATGCGCAGCTGATCCTCAGCCACCCAAGGCCCGTCCACCCCGAGCGTGTCAGCGATTCCCGCTGCGAGGAAGGCGGCGATCCAGCCCCCCGTGCCGCAGCCGACATCGACGACTGAGGCGACAGGAGCGAGAGCGAGAAGCTTCGGCACCACGACCGCTGCGGAGGGGTCTGCGGTCGCCGTAAGGAGGTCGTAGAAGCGCCGGTCGTAGGGGGAGGGCGTCATCGCTGCGGCGGCTGGATCGCCTCGGCAGAGGCCAGAACGAAGGCAGCCGTGTCGCGCGGCGGCAGCCACGCCGCGAGCCTTCGCAGCGACCAGGGAGACAGAAAAGTCTCGCCTTGGTGCCGCCGTCGCCACAGCCAGGCGCGCCCGGCCGCCCGGCGCGCGGCGAGTCGTCGCAGGGAGACCGGCAGGTCGGGCTTGTCTGCAAGGAAAAGCCCGAGCGCGCGGGTCGCACGCGCGAGCTGTCCGCCCTGATCGGCCGAGAGATTGCCGTCGATGCCGACGCGCTGGAACGCGAGCGTCTCGGGAACATGCACGAAGGGGCCGGCCGCGGCGAGGCGCAGTGAGAGACCGTATTCCTGCGAGTAGAGCACGCGTTCATCGCAGCCGCCGACGGCGCGCGCGACCTCCGTGCGCACGAGGATCTGGGTCGGGTTGAAAAGGGAATTGCGGATCACCCGCGCGAGCGCATCGTCGACGCGACGCGGCGGGAGTGGAGCGCGCGGCGGCATCGGAGGCAGAGTGCCGTCGGGAAAGGTCATCCGATCGGCGAAGGCGAGCACGGCGGTCGGCTCGCGCCGCAGCGCCTCGAGCAGGACGGCGGTTGCGTCCGGATGCAGCAGGTCGTCGGCATCGACGAACTTGACGGCAGAGAATCGCGCGGCGGCAAGGCAGGCATTCGATGCCGCCGCGGAGCCGGCGTTCTCCTGCCTCAGGAGACGGACATCGTCGCGGCCGCTCGCCCATTCCGCCACAAGCCCCGCCCCGCCATCGGTCGAGCCGTCGTCGACCACCACGATCTCGCGCGCGAAGTCGCCGCGCTGGGCGGCGATCGAGTCGAGGGTCGCGCGTATCCAGGGAGCCTTGTTGTAGAGCGGGACGGCGAAGGTGACACCGGGGGCGAGCCGCATCAGAGGGCAAACGTGATCAAAACCGCCGCGACAAGCAGCATCTGCGCGAGGTTGATGGCGACCGAGAGACCATGCAGGCGCGCGAAGGGCTTCTTGGCGCCTTCGTCGCCCGCGAGCTCTGCGTCGCGATAGGCGTTGATCCGCGGCATCAGCCCCTGGCGGGCGAACACGAAACCAGCCGCAACCACCGCCATCACCACCGCCGCCTCCCAGGCGAGCGGCACGAAGGCGAAGGCCGCGGCACCGGCGAGCGCCGCGCCGTAGACGTAGTAGAGGGGGAAGAACTGCCTCAGGAACCGCCCGGCAGGAGCCGGCTCAAGCGCGCGGAACACCACCGGCGCCACCACCGCGGCGAACATCACCATTCCTCCCAGGAGGAGGGCGGTCGCGAACAGGGCGACGGAGGCGGTGAACAGGGTCATGGCCGCACGCGAGCCGGCCTCGGCAGCGCGAGGCTCAGTAGCGGTAGGTGTCGGGCTTGAACGGCCCAGACTGCGGCACGCCGATATAGGCCGCCTGTTTCGGCGTCAGAACCGTCAGCTTCGCCCCGAGCTTGGCGAGATGAAGCATCGCCACCTTCTCGTCGAGCGCCTTGGGCAGAACGTAGACCTTGCGCTCGTACTTTCCCGGGTTGGTCCAGAGCTCGATCTGCGCGAGCGTCTGGTTGGAGAAGGAGGAGGACATCACGAAGGACGGGTGGCCGGTGGCGTTGCCGAGATTCACAAGCCTGCCCTCGGAGAGCAGAATGATCCGCTTGCCGTCGGGGAACTCGATCTCGTCAACCTGCGGCTTGATGTTGTGCCACTTGAAGTTCCTGAGCGCCGCGACCTGAATCTCGCTGTCGAAGTGGCCGATATTGCAGACGATCGCCCGGTGTTTCATCGCCCGCATGTGGTCGAGCGTGATGACATCGACGTTTCCGGTGGCGGTGACGAAGATGTCGGCGCGCGGCGCGGCCTCCTCCATCGTCACGACCTCGTATCCTTCCATCGCCGCCTGCAGCGCGCAGATCGGGTCGATCTCGGTCACGAGCACGCGGCAGCCAGCGTTGCGCAGGCTCGCCGCCGATCCCTTGCCGACATCGCCGAAGCCGGCGACCACCGCCACCTTGCCTGCCATCATCACATCGGTGCCACGGCGTATGCCATCGACGAGGCTCTCGCGGCAGCCGTAGAGATTGTCGAACTTCGACTTGGTGACGCTGTCATTGACGTTGATGGCGGGGAAGAGGAGACGCCCCTCCTTCTCCATCTGGTAGAGCCGGTGCACGCCCGTCGTCGTCTCCTCCGAAACGCCGCGGATGTTCGCAGCAAGGGTCGCGAACCAGCCGGGCTTCTCGGCGAGCGTGCGCCGGATGAGCCCGAAGAACACCTCCTCCTCCTCGTTGGTCGGGCTGTCGAGGAAGGCGCGGTCGCCGCGTTCGGCCCGCAGGCCCTGGTGCACGAACAGCGTGAGGTCGCCGCCGTCATCGAGCAGCATGTTCGGCGTGCCGCCGTCGTGCCACTCGAGCGTTCGCCGCACATAGTCCCAGTACTCGGTGAGCGTCTCGCCCTTGACGGCGAAGACGGGCGTGCCGCCCGCGGCGATCGCCGCCGCCGCATGGTCCTGGGTCGAGAAGATGTTGCAGGAGGACCAGCGCACATCGGCGCCGAGCGCCTTCAGCGTCTCGATCAGCACCGCGGTCTGGATCGTCATGTGCAGGCAGCCGGCGATTCGCGCCCCGGCGAGCGGTTTCTTCGGCCCGTACTCCTCGCGGATCGCCATCAGCCCCGGCATCTCCGTCTCGGCGATGGCGATCTCCTTGCGACCCCACTCGGCGAGCGAGATGTCCTTCACGACATAGTCAGGGCCTTGGGTCGGCATCGGGCTCTCGGGCATCGGGGTCCTCGCGGGGTCAACGGTCTCGGGCCGCGCCCTAGCACGGCCGCGGGCGCGAAGCCAGCCGCAGCGGAGATGGGGCGGGGGCGGGGCGTCGCAACCCAGAGACCCGGCCGGACTGGCCGCTACACCCCGTGCCAGGCGCGGAACCAGGCGATGAAGCTGGGGATGCCGAGGTCGATCGGTGTGGCCGGGTCGAAGCCGAAGTCCTCGCGCGCCCGGGTGATGTCGGCATAGGTCGCGGGCACGTCGGCGCGCGGCCGCGGCTTGTGCTCGACGATCGCGCGCCGCCCAAGCGCCTCCTCGATCAGGCCGATGTAGCGCGAGAGCGGCTCGGAGCGGTGATTGCCCAGGTTGTAGACGCGGTGCGGCGGCCCGCCCGGCTCGTCCGGGCGCGCGGCCACGGCCGGACCGGCATCCAGGCAGCCGAGGATCCCGGCGACGATGTCGTCGATATAGGTGAAGTCGCGCGTGAGCTTGCCCTCGCCGAAGACGGTGATCGGCCGTCCCTCGGTGATCGCTTTCGCGAACAGGTAGGCGGCCATGTCAGGCCGGCCCCAGGGGCCGTAGACGGTGAAGAAGCGAAGCCCCGTCGAGGGGATGCCGTGGAGGTGGGCATAGGCCGCGGCTATGAGCTCCGCCCCGCGCTTGGTCGCGGCATAGAGAGAAAAGGGGCGCTCCACCGGGTCGGTCTCGGAGAAGGGGAGCTTGGTGTTGCCGCCATAGACCGAGGAGGAGGAGGCGTAGAGCACGTGGGAAAGGCGCCCGAGCCGCCGCGCGAGCTCGAGAATCGCCACTTGGCCCATCGCGTTGGCATCGACATAGGCCCACGGGTTCACCTCGGCGTAGCGCACCCCTGCCTGGGCGGCGAGATGGACGATCCGGTCGATGCCGGGAAAGCGCTCGGCAAGCGCGAGCACCGCGGCATGGTCGGCGAGGTCGCCGCGGACGAAGGTGAAGCCCAGCTCGGCTTCGAGCACCGCGAGCCGGGCCTCCTTCAGCGCCGGGTCGTAGTAGTCGTTCACGTTGTCGACGCCGATCACGCGCTCGCCGCGGGCGAGCAGGGCGCGGGCGAGGTGGAAGCCGATGAACCCGGCCGCGCCGGTGACCAGGATCGTCATGGGGCTCGTCTGCGAAGGATCGGGCGGACCATCGCCGCATCGACGACGCTCCGCAAGCCATGACCGCGCCGACCTGCCCGACCGTCCGGACGGTTGCCTACCGACCGACCAGATGGTATGGGAGCGCCATGCTGCACCGCAACGAACGCGACGACACGCGCACCCGCCTCCTCGATGCCGCCGAGCAGATCGTCGCTGACCGCGGCGTCGGCGCGCTCACCCTCGACGCCGTCGCCGCCGCCGCCGACATCTCCAAGGGCGGGCTTCTGCACCACTACCGCTCCAAGGAAGCGCTGCTCACCGCGCTCGTCGACCGGCTTGCAGCCGAGATGCGCGCGATCTTCGACGGCATCGTCTCGGCCATGCCAGAAGGGCCAGGAAGGGCCGCCCGCGCCACCATCGCCTGGGCGCTGCATTCGCCGCCCGAGCGCGAAGCGCGCGACCTCCGCATCGCCGCCGCCCTGCTCGCCGCCCATGCGCATCATCCGGCGCTGATCGACCCGATCCGCGAAGAGCATGCGCGCATTCGCGCCATCCTCGCCGCCGACGGGCTGCCGCCCGGCCACGCGCTCGCGATCCAGGTGGCGGCGGATGGGCTGTTCCTCGCCAAAGTGTTCTCGCTCTGGCGGCCGACCAAGGCGGAGGCCGAGGCGATCGAGGCGACGCTTACGCGGCTCGCGACACTCGAGGGGGCGTCGACAGGCGGGGCGGGCCGATGACGCGCTGGCTCATGCTTGCCGCAGCCGCGCTCGTGGCGGTGCCGCTCGCCGGCCTTGCCCTGTTCGGCGAACCGCTTGCGCTCGACCGTCCCGCTCCTGCAGCCGCGGCCCGCGCCGACGCGCCGGCCGGCGTGGGGGCCTTGGGCCGGGTGGAGCCCGCGAGCCGAATCCGACGCGTCACGCGCCCGGGCGGGGCGGAAGGGGTGCGCGTGCTCGACGTGCTCGTCAGCGAGGGAGAGGAGGTCGAGAAGGGAGCGATCCTTGCCATCTTCGACGACCTGCCGAGGAAGGAGGCGGCGCTTGCCCAGGCCGAGGCGAATCTCGCGCTCGCCGAGGCGCGGCGCGCCAAGCTTCTCGCCGCCGGCCGCGACACCGAGATCGCCGCCGCGCGTGCGCGCGTCGCCGCCGCCGCCGCCGCCGAGGAGAGCGCGCGGCGCGACGCCGACCGCGCCCGTCGCCTGCTTGCCAGCGCCGCCGGAGCCGAAGCCGCCTGGGATCGTGCCCGTTTCGCCGCCGCCCAGGCCGCGGCCGAGCGCGCCCGCGCCGAGGCCGATCTTGCCACACTTCTCGCCCCGCGGCCGGAGGACGTCACCATCGCCGAGGCAGAGGTGGCCGCAGCGCGCGCCGCCGTCGCCCAGGCGCGGGCCGAGCGCGACACCGCGAAGCTCATCGCGCCGATCTCTGGGCGAATTCTCAAGATCTTCGCCCGCCCCGGCGAGAAGGTGGGCGAGGACGGTGTGCTGGAACTCGCCGACCTCTCCGCCCTCGATGTCGTGGCCGAGGTGTTCGAGACCGACCTGCCGCGCGTGCGCCAGGGAGCGCGTGCCGCCGTCGTCGTGCCGGGCGACCCGCGGACCTATGGGGCTTCGGTGCGCGAGATCGGCTGGACCGTGGGGCGAAGCACGATCGTCTCGCCCGACCCGGTGGCGGCGGTCGATGCGCGCGTGGTCGAGGTCCGCCTCGCCCTCGACCCGGAGGGTGTGGCCGCCCTCGCGCGCCGGTCGAACATGCAGGTGCAGGTGAGGATCGCGCCGTGAGGGGAGCGCGATGAGGGAGGCGGCGCAATGACCGGTGCGGCACGCTGGCTTCTGCCCGCGCGGCTCGCGTGGCGCCAGCTCCGCCACGAGCCGGCGCGTCTCGCCGCCGCCCTCTCCGGCGTGCTGTTCGCCTGCCTCCTCATCTTCATGCAGCTCGGCTTCATGGACGCGCTGTTCGACAGCGCGGTGAAGCCCCAAGAAGGCATGACGGCCGATCTCTACATCCTGAACACCCAGACCGAGGCGCTCTGGCGCACCCAAGCGTTCCCGCGCGCGCGGCTGATGCAGGCGCTCGGCGTCGAGGGGGTCGCCCGGGTCACGCCCCTCTATGTCGGCAATGCCGCCTGGAAGAACCCCGAGACGGCGCTCAAGCGCACCCTGCTCGTGTTCGGGATCGACCCCGTCTCCGGCCTGCTCGCCTTCGACGGGCTCGACGAGGCGGGGCTCGAGGCGATCCGAAAGCGCGACGTGATCCTGTTCGACGAGCGCGGCAAGCCTGTCTTCGGGCCGATCCCCGAGCTGCTCCGCGAGGGCCGCCTCTGGGGCGAGCTCAACAACCGGCGCGTCGAGGTCGGCGGGCTGTTCCGGCTTGGGCCCACCTTCGGCGCGGAAGGGCACGCGATCGTCTCCGACACCACCTTCCTCTCGCTGTTCCCCAACCGGACGCGCGACCATGTCGATCTCGGCGCGATCTTCCTCTCCTCCGGCGCGGAGGCGGCGGAGGTTAAGGCGCGGATCGCGACCCTGCTCGGGCCCGACGTGATGGTTCTCACCCATGCCGAGCTCGTCGCTTTCGAGAAACGTTACTGGGCCGACGTCGCACCGATCGGCTTCATCTTCGGGCTTGGCGTGGTGATCGGCCTCGTCGTCGGCTGCGTGATCGTCTACCAGATCCTGTTCAGCGACATCTCGCGCCACCTCGGCGAGTACGCCACGCTGAAGGCGATGGGCTACTCGAACCTCTATCTCGCCCGCGTGGTGATGGGGGCGGCCGCGATCCTCGCCATTGCCGGCTACGTTCCGGGCTGGCTTGCCTCGAAGGGGCTCTACGCGCTCGCGACCGCGAAGATCTTCATCCCACTCACGCTCGATCTCGAGAAGAGCGTGCTCGTGTTCGTGCTCGTCTTCGGCATGTGCGTCGTCTCCGGCCTGCTCGCGATCCGCAAGCTGCGCGACGCCAACCCGGCGGACATGTTCTGAGGGCGTGATGGACTGGGCGATCAACGTCCGCGGCCTGACGCATCGCTTCGGCGATGGCGGCCTCGCGAAGCCGGTGCTCGAGGACCTCACCCTCGCCGTCGCGCCTGGCGAGATCGTGCTTCTCACCGGCCCGTCCGGGTCTGGAAAGACCACGCTGCTCACCCTCGTCGGCGCGCTTCGGGCCGTCCAGGAGGGCTCCTGCCGCGTGCTCGGCACCGAGCTTGCCGGCGCAACAGAGGCCGAACGCGTGGCGTTGCGCAGGCGGATCGGCTTCATCTTCCAGCACCACAACCTGCTCGGCTTTCTCACCGCGCGGCAGAACGTGGCGATGGCGCTCGAACTTGATCCCTCCCTCGACGAAGCGGAACGGCTCGCTCGGGCGGATGCGGCGCTCGCCTCCGTCGGCCTCGCCGACAAGACGGAGGCCTATCCCGCCACCCTCTCGGGCGGGCAGCGCCAACGGGTCGCGATCGCCCGCGCGCTCGTGCACGCCCCCGGCCTCGTGCTTGCCGACGAACCCACCGCCGCGCTCGACGGCCGAACCGGGGGCGAAACGATGCACCTCCTCCGCGACCTCGCCAAGCAACAGGGACGCACGATCCTGCTCGTGACGCATGACCCGCGGATCCTCGACATCGCCGATCGCGTGGTGGCGATGGAGGACGGGCGAATCGTCGAGCGCGCCCACGCCTGAGCGGGGCGCGTCAGCCGCGCGCCGCCTCCTCCCCGGGCAGCGTCACGCCCCACATCTTCTCGAGCGCATAGAGCGCTCGCGTCTCCGGCCGGAACAGGTGCACGACGATGTCGCCCGCATCGATCAGCACCCAGTCGGAACTGCCGAGCCCCTCGGTGTGCACCCGGGCAACCCCGGCCCTCTCGAGCTTCTCGACGAGGTGTTCCGCCATCGCCTGGATCTGCCGGTTGGCGAGGCCGGAGGCGACCACCATCCGGTCGGCGAAGGCGGCCTTACCCGTGAGGTCGAGCACCACGACGTCCTCCGCCTTGTCGGACTCCAGGCTCTCGACCACGAGGCGCGTCAGGGGCTCGAGTCCTGGACGAGTGGTGGCACCGTCCGTGACGCGCTTCGGCGTCGGCGCACGCCTCGGCCGACGCACGCCGGCCCCCTCCCCACGCGCGGCGGCGCGGGCGGCACGGATCATCGTCGCCGAGGCCGGGTGCTCGCGTCCCGGCAGGAACACCCAGGCCGGCGCCTCGAGCCACGGCAGGGCGCGCGCCGCGGCCGCTCGCCTGCGCGCCCTCGCCATGCGCCGCGTCGCAAGGCCCGAAAGCGCCGCCCGCGTCCAGCCCGGGCGTGGGAATACCACCACCGGAACCATGCCGAAGATCCGCCTCCAGCCCTGCCAGCGCGGGATCTGCACCTGGTTGTCCGCCCCCATCAACCAGACAAGCCGGGCGCGCCGGAAGCGACGCCGAAGCACCGCAAGCGTCTGCCGCGTGTAGCGTGTGCCGATGCGCGCTTCGATGTCGGTCGGCACGATCCTCGGGTGGCCGCCGGCGATCACCGTTGCCGAGGCGAGCCTGTCCTCGAACACGCCCATGCCATCGGTGGGTTTCAGCGGATTGCCGGGGCTGACCATCAGCCACACCGCACGCAGCCCGAGACGCTTGAGCGCCGCGAGAGCGATATGGCGGTGCCCCTCGTGGGCAGGGTTGAACGACCCGCCGAGAATGCCGATCGCCCCCCGGCGGCCATCCCCCCAGAGCGGCAGGCGCGCAGGGAGGTGCCGGCAGGGCTTGTCCTCGGGGGCGATCTCCTTTTCCGCACAGCGCGGCGTCGATCGGAATGGTATGGCGCATCCTCCGAACAACGTCAGACCGGCCGAGCCTAGAGCAGAACGGCCGCGGCCGGTATCCGGCTCGCTCGCCGCCCAGACCGAGCCGTCATGCGCCTGCGCTTGCGCGCGCGATCGAGGCAGCCTCCCATTCGGCCAGGCAAGCCCGATAGCCGCAACGATGACGACCCTCACCCCAGCCGAGCTGTTCCGAGAGATCGAGGCCCTGCGCGCCGCCGTGCGTGACGAGGCAGCCGCGATCCTCGCCGGCTGGAGCGGCGCCCGACTGCCGGCCCGGGCCCTGCCGGCAGCCCACAACCTCGCCTGCTATCTCGCGCTCCGACGCCACGACATCAGCGACCTGCAGGAGTCGCTCGCCGCCTTCGGCCTCTCCTCGCTCGGCCGCCTCGAAGGGCATGTGATGGCGAGCCTTGAGTCGGTCTGCGCCACGCTCGGGCGGCTTGTCGGCGCCCCCCGCCCCGGGCGCTGGCGCCCGGGCAAGATCGCGGTTTCCGGCGCCGCCCTGCGCCAGGCCCAGCGCCGCTTCTTCGGCCCCGACCGGATCGGCGCGCGGGCGAGGATCATGGTCACTCTCCCCTCCGAGGCGGCCGAGGACAGGGCGCTGGTCCGTTCCCTCATTGAGGCCGGCATGACCTGCGCCCGAATCAACTGCGCCCATGACGACGCCCAAGCCTGGCGGGCGATGGCGGCGCTGGTGCGTGAGGAGTCGGCGCCTGGCGGCTGCACGGTGCTGATGGACATAGCCGGCCCGAAACTCCGCCTCGCCAGCGTGCACGCGGCGGAGCCGGTGCGGCTCAGGCGCGGCGACAGGGTCGTTCTCGTGCGCGACCTCTCCCGCGCGGATTCAGCCGACCCGGTGATCGCGACCCTCTCCCACCCCGCCGTGGTCGATTCCCTCTCCCCCGGTGCTGAGGTGTGGATCAACGACGGCAGGATTGGCCTCGCCGTGACCGCAGCGGCGCCAGGACGCGCGGTCCTCATCGTGGTCCATGCGCGCGCCAAGGGAGAGCGGCTTCGCCCTGGCAAGGGGGTGAACGTGCCCGAGCTCGGCCTCGCCCTGTCACCACTGACGGAGAAGGACCGCGCCGACCTCGACGTGGTCGCGGAGATCGCCGACAGCGTCGGCTACTCCTTCGTGCAGCGCCCCGAGGACGTCGCGCTGCTCTCGGGCGAGCTCGCGCTCAGGCGCCCGGGCCGCCCGCCTCTGCCGATGGTGCTGAAGATCGAGACCCCGCTCGCCGTGCGCAACCTGCCGCGGCTGATCGTCACGGCGCTGGCCCGCGGGCCGGTTGCGGTGATGATCGCGCGTGGCGACCTCGCGGTCGAGCTCGGCTTCGCGCGCATGTCGGAGATCCAGGAGGAGATCCTCTGGATCGCCGAAGCCGCGCGCGTTCCGGTGGTCTGGGCGACCCAGGTGCTCGACAGCCTGGTGCGCGAGGGCCTGCCGAGCCGGGCCGAGGCGACCGACGCCGCGATGGCGCAGCGGGCAGAATGCGTGATGCTGAACAAGGGCCCGCATCTCGCCGCCGGCGTGCGCTTCCTCGCCGACGTGCTGCGACGCATGGACCGGCACCAGCGCAAGAAGACGGCACGCTTCGGCGCGCTTCACTCCTGGCCGCCCGAGGAACTCGCGCTGCCGCCCGCCTCGCCCTGGGTGGGCGGCGAAGGGCGGAACGGCGAGAGGCTCCAGCGCAGCGCCTCACGTGACGCTGGCCTCGCCGGCGTGTCGGTCACCGGCCGCTGCGGGCCATAGGGGTTGGCGACCGTCCAGCAGTCGACCTCGCCGATCGTGCGCACGCAGAAGGGCTCGGGCGACGCCACGGCGACACTGCGGCAGTACTCGCCGCGACGCTCGAGGTTGACCAGCGAGCAGTCCTTGCCGGTGACGAAGGAATAGACCGCGTCAAACACACTGCGCTGAAACACGACGTTGCTTCCCACGTTCGTGCCGGCGAGCCAGAGGGAGAAAGGCGCGCCGGCGAGCGACTCGCGCGGGACGGGCGAGTCGGCGCAAGCCGCGGCAAGCCCGCCCGCGAGAGCGAGCAGGGCGAGCGTGCGTGCGCGCGTCGGTGCCATGGCGTGGCGATCCTGGCGGCCGGCGCTTAAGGAAGGGTCAAGGCCCGGCCGGGCGCACGGTTTGCGCCCGAAGCGCCCGATGGCTATTGTCCGCCGCCCTGTGCGGGGCGCAGAGGGCGCAGCCTCGCGCGAGGGGGCCTGCGCGCCGGACAGGCGGCCCGGAGGAACAGCGTGACCGACATCTTCACCGAGGTCGAGGAGGACCTCAGGCGCGAGCGCCTCAAGCGGCTGTGGGACCGCTACGGCTGGGCCGCGACCGCCGTGGTGCTCGCCGCCGTGCTCGGCGCTGCCGGCTGGCAGGGGTGGCGATGGTACGAGGCGCGCGAGGCCGCGGCCGCCGCGACGCGCTATCTCGCCGCGATGCGCGCCGCCGAGAGCCAGGATACAGCCGCGGCGATCGCCCAGTTCGCCGCGCTTCACGCTGAGGCTCCCACCGGATACCGGCTTCTGGCCCGCCTTCAGGAGGCCGCCGCCCGGGCGCGCGCCGGCGAGCGCGACATCGCGATCGCGATGTGGGACCAGCTCGCCGCCGACGCCGCAACCCCGCAGCCCTATCGCGACCTCGCCGCTCTGATGTCGGTCCTGCACCAGGCGGATTCCGGCGACCCTGCCGCTCTGTCAGCGCGGCTCGCGCCGCTCGACCGTCCCGACGGGGCGTTCCGCTTCTCGGCGCGCGAGCTCGAGGCCGTGCTGGCCGAGCGCCGGGGCCAGCGCGAGCGGGCAGTGGCGATCCTGCGCGGGCTCGCCGAGGCCGAGGACGCCCCGGCGGCGTTGCGCGCCCGCGCCGCCGAAACGCTCGGCGCTCTCACCGGCGCCGCTTCGGGGAGCTGAGGGGACGCGCATGCCGCGACGCCGCGCCCTGCTCGCCGGCCTCTCCCTCTCTCCCCTCGCCCTCGGCGGCTGCAGCCTCTGGGACGACTGGTTCGGCCCGACCAAGACCCCGCTTCCCGGCGAGCGCCGCGCCGTGCTCCCGGGCGAGTTGGCGCTTGAGCCCGACGAGGCGATGGCGTCGGTCGAGATCGCCCTGCCGCCGCCTGTGCGCAACAGCGACTGGCCGGTTCCGGGCGGGTCCCCGGCCAACGTGATGGGCCATCTCGAGGCGGGCGACCGGCTCGCCGTCGCCTGGCGCTCCTCGATCGGCAGCGGCGCGTCGCTCAGGCGCAGGCTGATGTCTCCCCCCGTGGTGATGGATGGCCGGGTCTTCGCCGCCGATGCCGAGGCGCGGATCACTTGCCTCGACCTCGCAACGGGTCGCTCGCTCTGGCAGGTCGCGACACGGCCAGAGGGAGCGTCGCGCGAGATCCTCGGCGGCGGTGTCGCGACCGACGGCGCCCGCGTCTATGCCGCGACCGGCTACGGCGAGCTCCTCGCACTCGCGCCGGCGACCGGTGAGATCCTCTGGCGCGAGAGGCTGCCGAGCCCCTCGCGCGGCGCCGTCACCACCACGGGGGAGCGCGTCGTCGTGCTCTGCGTCGAGGGGCAGGTTGTGTGCGTCGCGGCGGCGAGCGGCGAGACGGTGTGGACCCACCGCGGCCCGGCGGAGACGACGACGCTTCTTGCCTCGCCGACCCCCGCGGTCGACCAGGGCTTCGTCCTCGCCGGCTTCGGCAACGGGGACATCACCGCTCTGCGGCTCGACAGCGGGCGCGTCGTGTGGTCGGAGACCACCGGCGGAGGGAGGGGACGGCCCTCGATCGCCGACCTTTCCGCCGTGATGGCGCGGCCGGCGATCGATCGCGGGCGCGGCTTCGTCATCGGCGCTGCCGGAGCGATGGTCGTGCTCGACATGCGCACGGGGCGGCGGATCTGGGAACGCGACCTGCCCGGACGCGAGAGCCCCTGGATCGCCGGCGACTGGATCTTCCTCGTCAGCGCCGCAGAGGAGCTCGTCTGCCTCAGCCGAACCGACGGCCGCGCCCGCTGGGTGACGCCCCTGCCGCGGTTCGAGGACGAGCGCCGACGCCGCAACCGGATCCTCTGGACCGGCCCCGCCCTGGTTGGGGATCGGCTGGTGCTCGCCTCCTCCTCCGCCCTGGCGATCGCCGTCTCGCCCTACACGGGCGAGATTCTCGGCCGGCAGCGCCTGCCCGACGGCGTTTCCGTGCCGCCCGCGGTGGCAGACGGCACGCTTCTTCTCCTCGCCGACGACGCGACCATCGTCGCGCTGCGCTGACGCCCGTGGCCGAGCGCCCCCGCCCCGTCGTCGCCATCGTCGGGCGGCCGAATGTCGGCAAGTCCACCCTGTTCAACCGGCTCGCGCGCCGTCGTCTCGCGATCGTCCACGACCAGCCGGGCGTGACGCGCGACCGGAAGGAGGCGGAGGCGATCGTCGGCGGCCGCGACGTCACCCTGGTCGACACGGCCGGCCTCGAAGAGGCGCCCCCCGAGACGATCGCGGGGCGGATGACCGCAGGCAGCGAGCGGGCGGTGGACCAGGCCGATCTCGTCCTGTTCGTGATCGACGGCCGCGCCGGGCTCACCCCGGCCGACGAACACTTCGCCGCCTGGCTGCGCCGCAAGGGCCGCCCCCTCGTGCTCGTTGTCAACAAGGCGGAGGGGCGCGCCGCCGCGGGCGGGGTGGCGGAGGCCTACGCGCTCGGTCTCGGCGAGCCGGTGGCGATCTCGGCCGAGCATGGCGAGGGCTTAGGCGAGCTGCACGCGCGGGTGGCGGAGCTGCTCGGCCCGCCGCCGGAGGACGACGCGGAGGAGGCAGAAGCGCAGGCCGGGCGGGAGCGGCCGCTCAGGCTCGCCGTGGTCGGCCGGCCGAACGCCGGCAAGTCCACCCTCGTCAACCGCCTGCTCGGAGAGGAGCGGATGCTGACGGGCCCCGAGCCGGGCATCACCCGCGATTCGGTCGCCACCCTCTGGCGCGACCCCGAGGGACGGCTCGTTCGCCTCGTCGACACGGCAGGTCTTCGCAAGCGCGCCCGTGTGACGGGGGAGCTCGAACGTCTCTCCACTGCCGAAACGATCCGGTCGCTCAAGGAGGCGGAGGTCGTCGTGCTCGTGCTCGACGCGCTCGCGCCCCTCGAGGGCCAGGACATCGCGATCGCGACTCTTGCCGAGCGCGAAGGGCGCGCGCTGGTGATCGCTCTCAACAAGTGGGACCTCGTGCCTATCGCGGAGCGCGATGCCGCACGCCGGCTGCTCGCCGACAGGCTCGAGGCCTCGCTCGCGCAGCTGAGGGGCATGCCCGTTGTTCCGCTCTCGGCGCTCACGGGCGCCGGCGTCGAGAAGCTGGTGCCGGCCGTGTGGAAGGCCTACGACGCCTGGAACACGCGCGTGCCGACGGGGGAGTTGAACCGCTGGTTCGAGGCGGCGATCGCGCGCCACCCGCCGCCGCTCGTCGACGGGCGCCGGCTCAAGATTCGCTACATCACCCAGGCGAAGGCGCGCCCCCCCACCTTCGTGATCTTCGGCACGCGGAGCGAGCTTCTGCCGGACGCCTATGCCCGCTACCTCGTGAACGCGATCCGCGACGACTTCGGTCTCCAGGGCGTGCCGATCAGGCTCAGCCTGCGTGGCACGAAGAACCCCTACGCCGAGGGCTGAGCCGAGAAGAAGGCGAGCGCGTCCGCCGCCGCCGCGTCAAGGTCGAACCGCGGGGCAAAGCCGGTCGCGGCGGCAAGGCGGGAGATGTCCATCGGCGGGCGGTCGAACGGCACGTGCGTGACCACGTTCGCCTCCTCGCCGTCGCGCGCAAGACGCCAGCGGAAGCCCCGAACCCGGGCGGCAAGGGCGTCGCAGAACTCGGCAACGGAGGTCGCCCGACCGCTGCCGAGGTTGAAGAGGTCATGCGCAAGCGCGGGGGAATCGAGCAGGCCGATCAGCCCTCGGGCGGCGTCGCGGACGTAGAGATGGTCCCCCCGCGTGGGCGGATTCAGCACCGCCTCGCGCCCCGTAAGCGCGCAGCCGATGGCGGAGAGATGGGGCGAGAGCGTGTCGCGCACGCCCGTATCCCGCTCCCACGGCCCGAACAGCGAGGCAAGGCGCGCGGCGGCGAAGGAGAGGCCGTGTGCGCGCGCAAGCCGCGCGAGCGCCTGCTCGGCGGCGAGCTTGGTGATGCCATAGAGAAGCACCGGACGCGGCCAGGTGCCGTCCTCCCTAAAGGCGGCATCGCCCTCCGCCGGACGGCCGTAGACCGCGACCGAGGAGGGATAGACGAGGCGTCGGACGCGGTGCGCGACCGCCGCCTCGAGCACGGCGATCGCGCCGAGCAGGTTCACCGAGGCGATCGTCTCGGCATCGCGACGCTCGCGCTCCTGCCCTGCGGTGATGACGGCCGCGTGCAGAACGCGCCCCACGGGCGCGGCGGCGAAGGCATTGGCAAGGTCGGAGCGGGAGCGGACATCTCCCTCGACCGGAATGATCCGCCCCGGAAGCGAGGCGAGCCGCGACCGCGCCTCTTCAGGCAGAGGCGCGCGGTCGAACGCCACCACCGTGTCGCCGCGCGCCACGAGCGCCTCCGCAACGGCGAGCCCGACGAAGCCCGACGTGCCGGTGACGAGAGTCGCCTCAGGCACGGATGATCTCGCCCGAGCGCGTCTCGCTCGGCAGGCAGAGCGGCAGCACCTTCGGCGCGACCTCCTCCGGCGCGGGGACGGTCATCGGGTTCTCGCCGGGCATGGCGGCGGCGCGCATCCGCGTGCGGACGATGCCAGGGTCGAACAGGTTCACCTTCACGGGCGTGATCGCGAGTTCCTGCGCCCAGGTGATGGCGAGGTGTTCGAGCGCCGCCTTCGACGCGCCATAGGCGCCCCAATAGGCCTTGGGTTGCGCGGCGCGGCGGGAGGTAACGAACACCGCGCGCCCGGCATCCGAGGCGCGGAGCAGCGGCTCGGTGGTGCGCATCAGATGCCAGTTCGCGGTGAGGTTCACCGCCATCACCTCGGCCCAGTCCTTCGCCGGCAGGTGCGTCACGGGCCCAAGACGCCCGAGCACGGCGGCGTTGCCGACGACGATGTCGAGCCGGCCGAAGCGCTGGGCGATCGTCGGCCCGATCATGTCCACATCCTCGCCGCGCGCGAGGTCGAGCGCGAGCAGAGAGGCCGGGGCGCCGCCCGCCGCGCGGATCGCATCGTCCGTCTCCTCGAGCGCAGCGGCGTTCCGCGCGAGCGCGACCACCTGCGCGCCGGCGGCACCGAGCACCACCGCGATCGCGGCACCGAGGCCGCGCGAGGCGCCGGTGACGAGGGCAACGCGCCCGGCAAGCGGCTTGTCGCTCATCCTTCCGCGAGCAGCGAAAGCTGTCGGTCGTTCGCGGGCGAGGCGAGGTCGACGAGCGGAATCGGGTAGTCGCCGGTGAAGCAGGCGTCGCAGAACTGCGGCCGTGCGGGGTCACGCGCCACCCCTGCGACGGCGCAATAGAGACCGTCGATCGAGATGAAGGCGAGGCTGTCGACGCCGATGATCCGCGCCATCGCCGCGACATCGTTCCGCGCGGCAAGCAATTTGTCGCGCTCCGGCGTGTCGATGCCGTAGAAGCAGGAATGCGTCGTCGGCGGCGAGGAGATCCGCATGTGCACCTCCGCCGCCCCGGCGGCACGCACCATCTCGACGATCTTGCGCGAGGTCGTTCCGCGAACGATCGAATCATCGACGAGCACCACGCGCTTGCCCGCGATCAGCGAGCGGTTGGCGCTGTGCTTCAGCTTGACGCCGAGGTGGCGGATGCTGTCCGTCGGCTCGATGAAGGTGCGGCCGACATAGTGGTTGCGGATGATGCCGAGCTCGAAGGGAAGCCCCGCCTCCGCCGCATAGCCGATCGCGGCCGGAACGCCGCTATCGGGAACCGGAACGACCAGGTCGGCCGGCACGTGGCTCTCGCGCGCGAGCTCCGCGCCGATGCGCTTGCGCACCTCGTAGACGGGCGTTCCCTCGACCACGCTGTCGGGGCGCGAGAAGTAGATGAACTCGAAAATGCAGAAGCGCGAGGCCTGCTTCGCCCAGGGCTTGATGCTGCGCACGCCGTTGTCGTCGATCACCACGATCTCGCCCGGCTCGACATCGCGCACGAAGCTCGCGCCCACGATGTCGAGCGCGCAGGTCTCGGAGGCGAGCACCCAGCCGCCTTCCTTCGCTGGCGAGGGCAACCGGCCGAGGATCAGCGGGCGCACGCCGAACGGGTCGCGCACGCCGATCATCGCCTCCGCCGTCAGGGCAACAAGCGAATAAGCGCCCTGGACCTGCTTCAGCGCGTCGATCAGCCGGTCGACCACCGTCGAGTAGAGGCTGATCGCGATCAGGTGGACGAACACCTCGCTGTCGGTCGTCGACTGGAACAGGCAGCCGCGCCGCACAAGCGCGCGGCGGAGCTGGGTGGCGTTGGTGAGGTTGCCGTTGTGGCCGACGGCAAAGCCGCCGAACTCGAAATCGGCATAGAGCGGCTGGACGTTGCGCAGAACCGTGTCGCCGGTCGTGGCGTAGCGGTTGTGGCCGATCGCCGCCCGCCCGGGCAGGGAGGCGATGACGCGGGCGTCGGAGAAGGTGTCGCCGACAAGGCCGAGGGCGCGGTGGCTGTGGAAGCGTTCGCCGTCGAAGCTGACGATCCCGGCCGCCTCCTGGCCGCGATGCTGAAGCGCATGCAGGCCCAGCGCGGTCAGAGCCGCGGCGTCGGCCGCGGCCCAGACGCCGAAGACGCCGCACTCCTCGCGGGGGTGGTCGTCATCCGCCGGGGCGAAGGCCGCCGGCTCGACCGGCTCGCGCGGCTCGGGTGATCGGCGGTCCGTCGGCATCCCTCTCGCACCCCTTCGTCAGCGTGTCGTGTTGAGCAGACGGTCGAGGTCACGACGTTCCTCCGGCCGGTAGCCCTCGCCGCGCTCGGGCGGCCGCGCCGGGGCGGGACGGAGGAGCTGCTCCACCGCAGGCGGCCGCGCGCTGCCCGAAGGCGGCGGCGGCAACAGCCCCGGCGGGAGCTGCGCCACGATCCAGGCCGCACCCGGCTCGGCGAAACGCACGCTCTGCGACTCCTTGAGCCAGCCCGGCCAGCGCGCCCTCTCCCCGGCGAGGAACGCCACCGCAATATAGGCGAAGCAGACGAGAGCGACACCCCGCACGAGGCCGAAGACGAGGCCGAGCGTGCGGTCGATGCTGCCGGCGGCGCTGTCCCGCACCCTGTCGGAGAGAAAGCGCGCGAGCAGCGACAGAAGGATCAAGACGACGAGGAAGATCGCCCCGCCCGCGGCGAGGTTCGCGATCAGCCCCGGTGCGAGCCAGGGGTGGAGATGCGGCGCGAGGAGGGGATGAAGGAATAGGCCCGCCAGAGCGGCGCCGAGCCAGGCGCCGATGCCGAGCAGCTCGCGGACGAAGCCGCGGAGCATCGCAAGCAGGCCCGAGACGAGGAGAACCGCAAGGACGCCGAGGTCGAGCCAGAGGCTTGCGGTCACGGCGCGCAGGCTCCGCGGGTGTCGTTCAGCATAGCCCTCGCTTCTAGAGCAGCGGTGGCACAGAGGGAACCACGCCGCGCTCGCCCCGGAGGGCGGTCTTGCGGTGTGGCGGGGCGCGTGCTTGAAGGCGCCTCTCCCTCGCGACAGAGCGGAACACCGGCCATGTCGAAGACGTCCGTCAAGAAGGTCGTGCTCGCCTATTCGGGCGGGCTCGACACCTCCGTGATCCTCAAGTGGCTCCAGGAGACCTACGGCTGCGAGGTGGTGACCTTCACGGCCGATCTCGGCCAGGGGGAGGAGCTCGGGCCGGCGCGGGAGAAGGCGCGGCTGCTCGGCATCCGCGAGGAGAACATCTTCGTCGAGGACCTGCGCGAGGAGTTCGTGCGCGACTTCGTCTTCCCGATGTTCCGCGCCAACGCCGTCTACGAGGGCCTCTATCTCCTCGGCACCTCGATTGCTCGGCCCTTGATCGCCAAGCGCCAGATCGAGATCGCAGAAGCGGTCGGCGCCGACGCGGTGGCCCATGGCGCGACCGGCAAGGGCAACGACCAGGTCCGGTTCGAGCTCAGCTACTACGCGCTGAAGCCCGACGTGACGGTGATCGCGCCGTGGCGCGAGTGGACGCTGACCTCGCGCACAGCGCTGCTCGAGTTCGCCGAGAAGCACCAGATCCCGATCGCCAAGGACAAGCGCGGCGAGGCGCCGTTCTCGGTCGACGCCAACCTTCTGCACTCCTCCTCGGAGGGAAAGATCCTCGAGGACCCGGCCCAGGAAGCGGACGAGATCGTCTACCAGCGCACCGTCTCGCCGATGGCCGCCCCCGATCGGGTGACCGAGATCGCGATCGACTTCAAGGAAGGGGACCCGGTGGCGATCAATGGCGAGGCGCTCTCGCCCGCGTCGCTGCTTGCGCGTCTCAACGCGCTCGGGCGGGAGAACGGGATCGGCCGGCTCGACCTTGTCGAGAACCGCTTCGTCGGCATGAAGAGCCGCGGCGTCTACGAGACACCGGGCGGCACGATCCTTGCCGTGGCGCACCGAGCGATCGAGAGCATCACGCTCGACCGCGGCGTGGCCCACCTCAAGGACGAGCTGATGCCCCGCTATGCCGAGCTGATCTACAACGGCTTCTGGTTCGCGCCGGAGCGGCGGATGCTGCAGGCCGCGATCGACGCCTCGCAGGCGCATGTTACCGGGCGTGTGCGGCTCAAGCTCTACAAGGGCAATGTGATGGTGGCGGGCCGCGAGAGCCCGCACAGCCTCTACGCGATGAAGTACGTGACGTTCGAGGACGACCAGGGCGCCTACGACCAGGCCGATGCCAAGGGCTTCATACGCCTCAACGCGCTCAGGCTCCGCCTCGGCGCGATGGCGGGGCGGAAGGGCGGGGCGCTCTGACGCGCCGGCCGGCACGGCTCCGCCCTGGCCGCGCTTGAGCGAGGTCAAGGCGGGCTCCGTCACGGTTCCGTAGCCTTCCTGTCATCGACCCGGGAGGCCGGCCTATGAAGCCCCATCCGCGCTGCTACGACCCGCTGCTCGCCCGGATCTCGGCCGCAGCCCAGCATGTGCTCGCCGTGGAGAACCGGCCTGGGCATGACGGGGCGATCATGCCGCACGGCCCGGCCGCGTCGGACCATGCGCTTGGGCTGATCCGGGCGATGATCGCCGCCGCCAAGTCGGATGGTCGGATCACCGACGCTGAGCGCGAGCGCCTGCTCGATCGGATCGGCTGCGCCGAGTTCGACCCTGACGTGATGGACTGGATCAGCCGCGAGTTCCGCGCCCCGCTCGACCTCGAGGCGGTCGCGGCCGGTGCCGCCGGAAGCCGCCGCCGCGCCGTGGAGCTCTACATCGCCTCGGTCGAGGCGGTCGATCTCGACCAGGAGGCGGAGTTCGCGTGGCTCGAGGCGCTTGCGGCGAAGCTCGGCCTCGAGCCCGAGCTCGTCGCGGCGATCCACCACAAGCTCGGCGTGCCGGTACGGCCGGGCTGACGGAGGCTGCGACGCCGGGGCCGCGGAGGGGCCACCCAGCGCACGGGAGCGGCGGCCTCGGCGTGGGCGGCGCCGCGCAGCCTGACCGGGCGGCGAAGGCGCTGGGGCGCGGTTCTCCGGCTGCGCGAGCGACGCGCAAGCCTCGGGCTCCGAACGGCCCTTCAGTCGCGTTTGCTCAGCGCTGCCTCGATCCGCTCGAGCTGCGCCCTCAGACGCGCTTGCCCGATGCCGATGGCGGCGAGAGCGAACAAGGTCAGCGCCGTGACGATGCCCGACCCGGCGTAGAGCAGGCGCCCGGCATTCCAGCCTTCGCCACGGAGCGGCGTCGCCTTGGTCGCAAGGTCGAGGCAGGCAATGAGCGCGAGAACGGCGATCGCCTGCAGAAGGCGCCAGAGGATCATGCCGCGATCGCTCCCACGCCCCGCCTCGCCCGGGCCGCGGCCAGCGTGTTCGCAAGCAGGGTGGCGATGGTCATCGGCCCCACCCCGCCCGGAACGGGCGTGATCCAGCCCGCGTGCGGCAGCGCCTCGGCATAGGCGACATCGCCGGCGAGGCGGCCGTCGGCGAGGCGATTGATGCCGACATCGATCACGCACGCTCCGGGCGCCACCCAGTCTCCCCGCACAAGGCCTGGGCGCCCGGCGGCGACGACGAGGATCTCGGCGCGTCGGCACTCGGCGGCGAGGTCGCGGGTGCGGCTGTGGGCGAGCGTCACGGTGGCGTCGGCGAGGGTGAGCAGGGCGGCCATCGGCCTGCCGACGATGTTCGACCGGCCGATCACCACCGCGCGCGCGCCCGCGACCGGCACGCCCGCCTCGGCGAGCAGGGTCATGACGCCCTTCGGGGTGCAGGGAACAAGCGCGGGGCGGCCGATCGCGAGCAGGCCTGCGTTGAGCGGATGGAAGCCGTCGACATCCTTCGCCGGGTCGATCGCATCAAGCACCGCTTCCGTGCGGATGTGGCGAGGAAGGGGGAGCTGGACGAGGATTCCGTCGACCTCCGGGTCGTCGTTCAGCGCGGCGATCCGGGCGAGCAGGGCCGCCTCGGTGGTGGCCGCGGACAGGCGCTCGGTCTCGCTTGTGAACCCCGCGGCTCGCGCCGCCTTGTCCTTGTTCCGGACGTAGATAGCGGAGACTGGGTCGTCGCCGACCAGAAGCACGACGAGCTTCGGCGCGAAGGGAAGGGAGGCGATTTCTGCAGCGAGCCGTTCCCTCAGCCGTGCGGCCACCGCCCTGCCGTCGATCACGCGCGCGGTCATGGCGTCAACGCTGTGAGCCGTGCCGCGAGCGCAGCGGGGTCACCGGCGACATGGACCCGCTTCTGCCGGCTCGCGCCGCCCGAGACGAGGCGGCAGGCCGAGGGCGGAACGCCGAGCGTGTCGGCGAGAAGGCGAAGCAGCGCCTCGTTCGCCCTGCCGTCTTCGGGCGGCTCGGTGACGGCGAAGCGCAGCGTGCCATCGGGGGCGCGTCCGAGCAGGCCGGCGCGGCGTGCCCGCGGCGTGACCCTGAGGGTAACCGTGAGGCCGGAAGCGGCTTGCGTGCTCACAGCAGCGCTGGGGCAATCGTGGTTTTGAGGAAGATCTGGGCGGCCTGGAGCAGCAGGATCAGGACGAGCGGCGAGAGGTCGATGCCGCCGAGGTTTGGCAGGACGCGACGGATCGGCCGAAGCGCCGGTTCGGTGAGTCGTTCGAAAAAGTCGCCAAGCGCCCAGACGATTCGGTTTCGGGTGTCGAGGATGCCGAAGGTGGCGAGCAGAGAGAGGATCACGGCGATGATCACCGCCCAGGTGTAGAGGCTGAGCACGGTGTCGATGAGCCAGAGGAGGGCAACCATACGTCGGTCCTGCGGGTGGCGGGGCTGGGGCGGACCCTACAGGCGGGAGGAGGTGTGATCAACGCGCGGGGGGTGGACGCTTCGTGGTCATGGGGGCGGGGGCGTGTTGACTTCGGCTCAGGCGGCGCTGATAAGAGCGGCGTTGCGAACGCAGGGTTGACGTGGGGCTGTAGCTCAGTTGGGAGAGCGCGTCGTTCGCAATGACGAGGTCAGGGGTTCGATTCCCCTCAGCTCCACCACGCACCGCCTTGGGCTAATGGGCAGGCCGGGCGGTTGCGGCGGCGCCGTGCGCGGTGCCGGTCGTTTCGGCTCGTCACCTTCTCCGGTCGGAAGAGCGATCGTCGTCGCGGCGAGTTGTTGCCGTGCGCTGGGGCATGTGACGGGCGCTCGGGCGGGGCTCGCGCGCGTGGAGGCGCGGCCCTGGTTGGCTGTCACTTTTCGGCCGTCTTGGGTTTTGACGCCGAGACGCTTGGGCTCGCGGTGGGGCCTGGCGCCGTGTGTTGCTGCGTGATCGGGGACGGGGTGTGACGTGTGGGGCTTTGGTCTCGGTTGGGCTTTGCGCGGCTGGTGCTGCTGATCGCGTGCGTGTTTTGCCCGC